>BNJV01000066.1_pt1 | contig 112096 bp, 150 predicted proteins | sample 8540591 | NCBI WGS metagenome assembly BNJV01 (sample SAMD00202457, study PRJDB9452) | human saliva metagenome | host: Homo sapiens
GGCCTCAAAAACCTCATAGTACCAGCCAAGGTCCGCTTATCAGCGGCCTTATTTTATTTCTTTTCAACTATCTTCCTCGGTCAACAATGTAGAAGCATATCCCTCGATGTTCAAGCTTGTCTTTCGCATCATTAAAGGCCTTGTGGTAATTTCTGGTCATGAGAAGGAAATTTGGAACACAACAGCTTTGCCCTTGCACTTCCTTCTCTCTCAGTGCTTTTGTAGCATACTTGACAATATTGCCAGCTCCTCCGGTGATACAGCTAAAGTCTGCCGGCTTTTCCATCAACTTCGTACTGCGTGGGTCTGTCCGCTCTTTTTGTCGGAAAGTTGTGTTTCGATACTGCAAATGTACGATCAAGCAAATCACAGCACAATGCACAATATATTGGCATCGACTATGGATGGGAAAGACAGGCCAATTGTCGCTAGCAACCATATTCTAGCAATTGAGCTTTGCAGGCGATGAGCTACGATAATTGTGCACGAGATGGAATGGGAGAGTATATGGCGCATAGTATTTGTGACTCACCTACCACTCGAAACATACTTAAAAGAATAAAGGCTTATCAGACCCTTCCCTTCTCGGAGATGCAATCCGACGCGGTATCTAAATAAACCTCAGTTTCTTATTGCAAAATACAACTTTGAGTTTCTTCACCACCAAAATTTCTTCATACAGATACTGAGGGCCATGAAGCAAGGTTGTTTTACGATACGCACAAAAGCATGATTTTCAAGCAAATCACAAGTGGCTATCACTGTCGTGACTTATGAATGGTGGTGCTTTTGCCTCCTCCTGCTGCAATGGGGCGTGGGCGATGTGTCGGCTATTTGTTTTAGCGCTGTATCTATCTTTCTTGTTAAAATGGTTTGGTTGATGGAAATAAAGTTGTATCTCTTGCAATGGTGTCGGAGAGCCGGCTTTGCCAAAGTGTCGGAACCTCCGATATCGTCTGAGCCGAATAAGTCTCAACGCGTGTGTGTTTACCCCATACGTCAGCAACTTATTCTCAGTCATACAAGTGCGACACGCTCCTTTCCGCTTTGTGAAAGGAAACCATTAGCTGTGAGGTTGTTTGCGATACAGCACAACGTCACGGCTTATCCACTCATAGTTGCCACGGCACCCAATAGCCTGGCATCATGTTCTGCTAATGATGGCCACCCATTGTTTATAGCGATACGTAGGTAGAAGAAGCGATGGTGCGACGCTACTCACCCGCAGCCTTAAAGAGCTCATATCTAGCTTAACACCGCGTGTAAGCGCCTCAAAGAGATGAAGTCTACGCCAGCTTGCGCGTAGGAATCGTGTTTCTGGAAAGCAATTCCGCCACTCGACTCCGTTTCACAGCGACCGCCACAACCATCTCAACCGCTCCTAGAGTAGCCTCCAGGCGTAAAGTTGTCGAACACAATTCGGTCGCATCGGCTCGTGCAACGCCTCTTCCAGTTCATAAGTTCCTACATCGCATTCTATTTTTCGGTCCTCTTGCCATTCTCCTCACACTACCTGTGGCCATCGAGATGGCATTATGCACGCTCTCCGCAAAAGTCGATGTGAAAAGTTTGTCTTTCAGGAGAATCATATCAAAAAGGCCCAGTGCGATGATCTCGTGCCTACCCGCCAATCTCACCGCCTCTCCAACATCGCCCATGCCCGGGCGCGTTTTGCGTGTGTCTAGTGCGCGTCTTGGTTCCTGCATCACTCGGTGCTGTTGGTACTTGTGTGTCATAGCGCAATGCCACTCATGCGCTGCAAGATGTAGCATGAGACGTCTCCGCAGGCAACAGGCTCCGAAAGCGCGCCTTTCACGCTCATTGCGATGTCGCCCGGTTTTCACGTGCGCGCCGTCCTCTATATATATGTCTACTTGAAGTTCAGGGTCGAAGTTGTGGAAGAGCCTTCTTGGCGGCAGTCACGCCAGCCAGCGTCTCCCTCCTCGCTGTGGCAATCGGACTTTCGCCCGCGCCCCAGCCGTGTATGCAACAAAGCGTGGTGTGGTCGCTCGTACGCCGATGTCTTCAAGCTAAAAGCAAGTTCGATGAGTCTGTCGTTAAGCCCTTCATCACTGGATAACATGGTTACTCTTCACCGCCGGTGCTCAGGCGCTGTGACATTTCCAACATTTTATGGACGCCTCATCGGCCTTTTGTGCCACTTCGGGTTGCATCGATGGTACAGGCCACTCGTATTTCAAAACAATTATATAGCGTGCCAATCAGTGTGATAAGTTTCGGGCGAAGTTGCATTCGTTGCAGAAGCTGCCAGAGTGCTGTCGTCGGGCGGAGCCGGGAGGAAAGGTTTTCTGCGGTGCGACTTTTGCATCTCGGTGAGTATGCACGCTTTCGGTGGCCAATGATAAACCTTGCGGCATCGTTCAGCACATCAGAGTTTCAGAAGGGCCGCCGTACTTCCCACCTTATCGGCGATGTTGATGACGCCTTTACATCTGGGGCCATCTTACGCCAGGATGTTCTCTTTCAATTGCAGTATCTTCAACCGAAAACTTTTCGTGCACATGGCGCACCATCCCACAGCACCATCTGCCGACCAGTAAGTCCTGTTAATGTACTCAATACCCAGGTTTCGTCTGGCCCGAACATGGGCGTGTCTTCGGCAAGCCATTATTTGTTTGGCGTTACCGTTGTTACCACAATCGGTTACCGCCTTGTTCCTGCCGACGTGTACGCAACTTATCACCGTACTGCCCAGGGTGGGCCTTAACAAACTGCTCGAAGTCTTCGGCGGACGACTTCTGCCGACTGAACACGAGGCGTTCAGGTCTCGGGATAAGTACCCAGAGTCTTCTCTGGGCAGAGAATCTTGTTTGTCTCTCGCCCATGAAGTGCACCCGCACATAACGATGATGTCGGCTTATTCGTCGTTGCAGCCTTCTGTGCCAACGCCAAACTGTTCCAATGAAGTCGGCCAGCTCTTGTATTACTACGCTTCTCAGCAATAATGCGCCATGATAGCGCATTTTTCTTTAGCACATCCTGCGTATCCTCCGCGCTGATGTCTGCTCTTTCGCCAGGAATGGGTCTCGTCTATAAAACCCAGTTCCAACCGATTTCTGTGCTCTACCATGTATATAGTTATAATGCGAGAAAAACGCAATGATGTTTCTCACACTAATTCTTTTGTTTCCACCTGCTCATTGTTAGTCGTAGGCATGCTTGGGATGAGTCCACCGTGTAATACGCAGTCCTCTGCTCTCCTTCCGCTCTATGGCTCGCCTTTGTTATCAGTAGCCCACGTTTATCATGTTACGCACTCTGCAGATAATGTCTTCATTGCCGTAACCCGTTTAAACAGTTCTTCCAGTTTTCTTCGTACAAGCAAAGTCAAGTCTGTCCCATGCCCGTTTCCGGTCGTAGTTTGCTCCGTACAATGCTAACCTGGTTGCTCATCATCTCGCCAACCTCCTTACGCTCTGCGTTATCCAGCACGTGTTCTTCAGGTGGTTAGGCGTTCTCGTTCGTCATTCAGGCACATTTAAGTTAAAGTCGTAGCGTTGTCTCACCGTAAGGAGCGTGTGTAATTTGCTGCGGCCGACTGGCACACCACAGCACTCAATCGGCGAGGTTGCTGGCAAGGCGATTTCCTCCGTGCAAAGCCCGTGCACGTGATTCGCCACGGCGCAGGCGTCTGACTGAACTCTCCCATTCAGGTTTACCTTCCACCGCCGCACATATAGTGTGCGCATAGGGCAGCCGGCGGCTGTTTTGTGATGTCGATGCCCATGCTACAGGCACTTCAGTAGATATGTGAAATGTCGTTCTGTTTCTTCGGCGTCTTTGTGTGTCGAATCAAAGGCACACATAGTCCAGTCGTGAATCTTCATTTCGTGGTCGATGGCTCGTGCGCCACGATGTCTCTGCAAAGCGAAAGAGTCGTTCGTCGTATTTCTGCATGAACTCCTTTCCATTCGGCAAGTCTCAAGCACGGCTTACGTACGCATGGCCTCGGTGATAGAGGAACGCCGGATGTGTTTCCGACGGATTGTATAGAGACGTAATTAAAGTGGACTACTGCACAACTCCATGTCTCGCCACGGTAGCCTTTAGCGCGATAGCTAGCAGTCCGTCTCGTAGCACTCACGGGGTTCGACGTCATGGCGTAAACCGCACCGCACTGCCGCCGTTTGCCAGCGTTAACCTTGCTTAAAAGGTGTCTACCTTTGTGTTTCAAGTTAAAGGATGTATGCGCCGCAGCATTCAATGTCGGGTGTTTTGCGTGTAACCTGTACGCCCAAGTGATGTTGCGATAATCTCAGCGGCATAATGGTTTTCCAGTGACGGTACAGCTCCTCGTTCCTCCTCACGGCCGCCATCAGTCCGCGTTGTACTCGAACCCAGTATCGTCGGCATGGTGCGGAATGCGAGAGTCGCTGTAGTCCGCCTTCGCGGTGCAAATTCGCGCTCGCTTCTTCCGTTCTTATCAAATTCCCACACTTACTGCATTGCCGCTTTTGATGGCGTATGCGCGTACACAACGTGTTTCGGCGGCCAGGTCCGAAATGTAGTCGCCGGCACTATCGTATCGTTGATGCGCTTTTCAAAAGTGTCTGCGTCAAGGGTTGCTGCTATTGCGGCCACTCCGCCCCTGCGCTTTGGTCGTGTTAGTTTGTGTCCAAAGCGTTGCTGCTGCACACCAGAACAACCTTCCCCTTCCGCTCGCCCACACTCAATTGCGTAACTCCGCGCCGGCTATACCGCCGCCGATAACAAGGAAGTCGAACTTTGATATCATAAATTTTTATTCTGAATATTAATCAAATGGTCTGCAAAGGTAATAAAAGCTGTAAGTTTAGAGCATGGTTTGAGATATTCCCTCTCCATCTCGTTTCTTTTAGGCAAGTTCTAAAATCACCACCATTGTACTTTCTTAGCATACGTCATGTGCCGAGAAACAACTAAAAGCCGAGCAAATAGCATCAGATTGAAAAGTAAAAAGAAGAATTGCTAATCTAGTCATTACAAAAGCACGAATTGTTAGAACCAATCGCAACACAACAGCGCATACTGCAATGGGCGGATATGTGTTGTTTGCCATACTGCAAAGTGGTTGTTTTCTACCACCACAATTCGCTGAGTCTAGCTCATACTCGCAACTCACCAACTTAAAACCCACGAACCTCAATAACTCACACTAAAGTTTCACCCTTTAAAACTGACAGTCTTTCTCATTCCACCTTTGCTCTGCGGTTCTCTGCATATCCATTGAGTTTTAACACATGACCATTGAAGTTATGCAGACTGTCCACATGTCTTCGCATTTTTCCAGTAGCTTCCGCCATTACAAGGATCTTGACCATCTCTTTGTCGCTGCCGCCGATCGTAGCCATAAGCTGTTGTGGCGTCACCCCAAGCGTTTCTCCTAAAACACGAAGAGTGCGTTCAATACGAGGCGCAAGAACTCGCTTCCATAGCGTGAGTGCCATGAGTTCGCCCTCCGTAGTCCGAAAAGAGTTCGCCCGCAGTTTGGTATCTCTGTGAACCGCTCCAGAAGCGGCGACTGGCATATGTAAGGTATCACTAGCGTTTGCGTCGGCTGTCTGACAGTTGAAGTCGCAACCTTGATAGCTTTGATCCGAGATACTGCTTTGGTCTCCTTGCTCCACGTTCCTCCTATGTTCCATCTGATCGAGCGATTGCACTTCAAAGGCTTTTTACGAAAGACATCGTGGTGTCCGTGGTGAGCAGGACGTTCCATGCGGAGTCTCTACCATACTTGATGAGGAAGATTCTATGAGTGTCTCCTAAGTTGCCGTTGGAGCGAGTCGTATCGACACTTTATACTTTACGGCAGTTCTTTCCCGTGCCTGCGTTCATAGGTGGCGTGAGTTCTGCTGCATTTTTCTTCACCGCCTGATACGGTGTATATCTCGTCTTTCCCATCTTGCAAGTCCGGACAGCGTGCATTGCACCTCTACTCTGGCTGACGTACGCCATAAGTTGCTCTGGGTAAGGAATCAAACTCTCGGTAATCACATTACCTCGCATGGCAACGGCGGTGGATGCTCACCACAATGCGGAAGAGGCAAAGAGAAAGGATCAACTCCGAAGCGGAAAACTCCGTCCCGTTTCTCCAATGACAGAGCGTAGATCATGTGCCCGATGCCAAACTTGCCAAAAGATGGAATAAATCATCACTCATTCGGCTTTTTATAGTCACAACGAAATGGTTTTGGAATTAACCAATCGGAAACTGAGAGTTAGAAGCGACTCTGAACTCTTCTTTGTAATCGGCGATGTGTTCGAAGAAATGCATGCCCGCTCGCCTGAACTCCCTCCTTCGTTCTGTAAAATCCCGTGTTGATACTTTCTCCGGAGCATTTTCCAAAGGCGTTCGATGAGGTTGAGGTTTGGTGAATACTGGAGGTAGAACACTCACCTTATCCTGGTGCCCTTCACCCATTGGGCAAGTTCTTATTATGATAGTACTTGGCATTGTCGGATATGATGTATATCTCGAGGCCTCGGGATGTTCCGTGCGAGCTCGTAGAGTTCGCGCGTGACGGGCGTTCACCTGGGCAGTCAAGGGCAATGACGTCGGTTACGTCGTGGGCGTTGAGAAGTCCGTTGAGGTTTATCGGTCACGGCCGCTCACCGTGGGTTGCTCCACGCACCGCCTTTCTCAACCCAGCATGAGTGGAGCGGCTGTTGTGCATGGGATGTACGCGTCGTCGGCATAGTAAAACCACGGCGGAACTGTCCATGTCCCTAACGTTTTGGACAACTCGACGAACTCTTCCTGTTTCCGTGCGTCGGCTCGCAAAGGCACTTCCGTCGTCTTCTTTTGTAGGTGAACCCGATGCGGTTGGGCAGGTCTACTGTCCCTTGCGGGGTGTATGAAAACGCCGAAAGTACACTTATCCACTGGGCGACACTTTGGCGTCGGTGCATACCTTACGGCGCGCGTTCACATAGGGCGGCGATTTGCGAACTGTCCAGAAGTCCCCCACAGCCCTTGTAGTGGCTGTCGGTCAGTTTGGAAAATGCCACCCGACTTGTAGGAATCCGCATAGTTGTACACGCTGGACAGGCTTATTCCAAGGTCGTAGGCGACTGTTTTCGCATCGTGACCATGAGCCAGCATCAATATGCAGGTAATCTGGGCCCAGTAAGGTTCAAATTCCTTACTGTGCTGAAGCCTACGAAGGGTTTTGAGTTCTTCTATGGGTAAGTTTAACATCATGATGCAAAGGTACGCTAATATTTTCCAAATCTATTTACTTTCGACTATAATTATAGAGTGAGTGAAGATTGCTATTTGTTTGACGATATACTGCATAGAGAAAGTACAGCAGAAAGAGACAAATGCGTGGTTGGTCGTACAGAAGTCTGTTGAACAGATTTGATGTTACTTTGACAAGTTGGCAAGCATGGAATTATATAGCATTTATTGTTATTTCCTGACTGAAGAAAGTGAAAAGAAACAAAAGTCAAAGATAAGTTCAATATGAGCACATATGTTTCTCTACCCCCATATTCTACCAAAGATTCAAAATCCATTCCAACAGGCACATATAGAATATTCTGCAGGAATGGATCCCAATCTTTATATATGCTTTATCTATTGGCTGTCTGCCACAGATGCGTATTCGTGCACCAATGAACAGAGGGCAGTTTGTCGGCAATCTACATCAACTTGAAGTCGCCTTCCCTCCAATCTCCAGCCTGCCATCCCAACCTACAAAAGCCAAGTCCGTCTGCCTTTAATCTCGAAGGTCACAGTCTGGTCTCGCCTGGCCTGAAGTTCCACTTTGTCGAAGGCACGGAGACGACGACCGTCTGGCACGTGCTATGGCGGCGGTCGCTGCTGAACAGGAGAATGCTCTCCTGCCTGCCACCTTGCCCGTAGTTCTTCACATCCACGCTCACGCTGAGTAAATGTCGCTGGCAGTGAAGTCAGACTTGGAAACCTTCAAGGTCACTATATTGACAAGAGGTGGCTCATGACCGATATCCGCCAGGCCCCCACTGCTGGGTAATCTTCGCATTGTAGTCCGTAAGCCCCTTCCATCGTACCCACCTCCTCACTCTTCTTGAAGTCGTAGTTATGAGCGAATTGATTCTCATGTACTAGGATAGGTGTAAGGCAGCCACGCCACTAAAGTTTGACTTGCCCGATACGCCACGAGCATCGCCGCCATGTTGCTGCAGGGATAAGGACCATCGATGATACCTGTGCCAATGGTTCGATGTCGGCGATGAGACGTGACGTCCTTCATTCAGTACTCAAGATGACAGGCTTTGCCTGTCTGGGCCAAAGCCTTGACCAGATTGCGCTGGTTTTCAGAAAGCCAGAGGTCTGTCGGGTTGCCTCGGGTCTCGGTATAGGGAGTTCTCGCCAATAAGCCAGCACAATGACGTCAGCATCCTTCGCTGCAGCCACTGCTCAGAAATCTGAGGTTCGTTCTCCTCCATACTTGCCCTTTTTCATTATAGGTAACACCCTGGTTCAAGATAACATTCTCCCTTGCCATGCTCATTACTGCAGAATGCCTCATCGATGGTATTAGCTCTGCCAGCAAACTCGTCGGCTGACGATGGCGCCAAGCAGGTATAGCTCCATCCACCGTCGGTTGGCAGCGCTCTGGATTGGCATTACCGGACCCAGCGAGGAGAATCTGCACATGCTGCAAAGGAAGGATATTACCTCGTTCTTCAGGAGCTTCATCTCGCGAAGTATCCCTCAAGGCGAGCTTGGCAAACTCCTCCGCCACCAAACTTGAGGATAAATTCTTGTTTCTGGTTGGGTTCTCGAAGAGATCGAGACGGTGCTTTCATGACAAGCACACGGCGACAGGCAGGCATCATCGATGCGACCTCATCGGAATCTTGCCTTCCTTCACTAATTCAATACGTAGCCATGCAAGCATCGCAAGAATAAGGTTCCGCTAATCACAAAGTGTCGATACCAGTCGTGATGGCGATGCGGAGTGCATCCTTTCTTGTCCTTTGCCACCATCTCACGAGTATAGATTGTTGATGTGTCAGCTCCAGTCGGTGATGCGGCACCATCCCGTCACCTGCTTCTTTCCTTCCAGCCATCACTGTCTAGGGATTTCGTTGTTGGCGTGCATCCGGCATACCGTTGACGGAAGCAGGAATTCACCCATCACGGCCGGCGCTCCAGCTTGCAGACCCGCCGGAGAGGGCAGTGCTTCTCTGCCAAGTTGGCAGAGATATAGGCTGGTGTACGGTCTTTCACCAGTCCAAGGCACGCCATAGCCCATGAAGTGCTTCGTTGAAGTGGCGATGTGACATTGGTCGATGTTGAGTTTGGATCTACTCGCCACGCAGAGCCATGAGCATCGCCTGCATTTCTGAAGGTCCGTGTAGCATCTCGCCCAAAATTCTCCCAGATGCGAGCCAACGGGCATCACGGCCGAGATCAACGGTAGGTTCGCGAAGTCCAGCGCACACTCACCCGCACCAGCTCGTCAGCAGTAGCCTCAGCCAATGGCGAGCAATCTCACGATTGAAAGTAACCGCTTCATTGATGTTCTGCGGGAAGGGTACCGTCTTGTGTATATAGAACCGTGGTTCGATCGAGGACCGAAAGACAAAGGATGCCGATGCGCTTCATCGAAATCTTCTGGATGCTCGATGTACTTCTCCCACTGCTTGGCGGTTGGCGCGCAAGTGTTAGGAGCGTTGAGGATAGAGCCAATCTTATGGCGAAGGATAGAATCGGTCTTGTGCTCGTCGATATAGAACACACACCGTTCTCGTCGTTGGCGCAGCAGGGTCGGTCACCAGATTCCATCATCTGACCGTCTTTTCCTCCAAAGGTGTGAGTTTCTTCAGGTTTGTTCTACTTGAGCCTCATCTCACGGGTCGCTCTTGATAACTGGAACACATTGGCACTGGTTGTATAAGCAAATACCAACACGAAATCGATAATAAGCACTTTCTTCATAAGTTTCAAGCGTTTGACGTTTTATGATAAAAGCGAAATCTTCTCCTAATATTTTATTCGATAGTTACTTTCTTTGCAGTGTAACCGTCACCCACGAGGAGAAACCACCCTGCGTCATGAAAGTTGGATAGATAAGTCGGTCAGTTCAAACTCCCATTTAGCGGGTCCATCCACCATGACACCAGTCGCTACGTTCTGGGTCGCCCTTACCAGTGAGGATGTTTGTTCCACCAAAGCGAGTGGCAGCAGTACTGACCATTTCCATTCACGCATAGACACGCAGGATGGTGCCAGCCCTTCACCTTTGAGAGAGGAAGGTATCCTTCAAGGCATCGAATGGTGTGTACCCCATGTCACGGCTTAAACTCACCTTCCCAGATGGTGTTCTCCATAGATGGGCGAGCCTTCGGTGGTTACACCTTGATGGTACCGCCAGCAAACTGTACACCATTGCCATATCTACCAATGGTAATGTCGTAGTCTGCATTGGCGTGGTGGTTGGGCAGGCAGGTAACTTTCAATCGTCGTACCCTCGTCGAGAACTTCGAAGGCAACCTCCTTGTCCAGCGATGAGAACTTTCCTGAACGAGACCCAGGTTTCTGTACACTCGTGGATGGTTGTGGTTTCTCCTGGGGCTACCCAGCTCGAGTGGCAGTGGTACCACAAGGCTGGGTCATCGGCAGCAGGAGTCACGGTAACGTTCAAGGTGCGGGATGTGGTCTTCGCCACAACGGTGGTGGTAGCCACAATCTTTCGGATTCATGATTACCTACAGGCAAAGTTTGGTCGATGGTGGTGCCTTCGGCAATCTGAGTGCCAAAGTCGTCGAGCAACCATGTCTGCTGTGGTGTAGTGGAACAGGAGTCACCTGATTTTCCAACTTATAATTTGTCTTGCGGTCTCAGTCTTGGAATCAGCAAAGTCGTGTTCAAGAGGCCGTGGATCGTCGTTTCGCTGACAGTGAAGTATGGATCATCGTCGGAAGAGCAAGAGGAACGAGCAGATGTGCCAGCCAGTGCCGAGGAAAACTCATGGCGAAGAGCATCATCATCGCAGCCTTCAAAGATTCTTTTCCACTACCTGTTGTTTCATTGTCTTATTCATGATTAATTATTCTATCTATTGTCCTATAAAACGTAACATTTAACACATTTAACGCTCAATATTTAACATTAAACATTAAAGCGCTCCTCGCTGTATCCCTTTCTAGCGAATGGAGGATTGAAGTCACGCTGAAGGTTTACATCAGCCTTGTCCCACGAGAGTACGCTGTGCCAGTCACCGTCTGTACCACCGTGCGGTCGATGGCAGCTGTTGTGCTTTTGCTGTACCGGCCTTCCAACTCAGGATACTGCAAACGGACAGGCGATTGACCAGTTAGAATCTGTGTAAAGTAAAACCCTTCTTGAGTCAAGAGATCATGATTCAAGATGGCAGGATAGTCAGAGCGGCGCATGTTTGCCCAGACACTCGAAGGGTTCATCATGGAGAATCCAAGCCTGGGTGTTGATGAATGCTTCCCAGGATTGTCACCCAACGGATGGCAATGAACGCATCTATCTCTTCCCTTGGAAATCTTGTTGGATGTAAGATAGTAGTGGTTGGAGGCAACTCCATGCTGGCACGTAGAACACCAGCCTCGTAGTGGTGGCTCTCTGCATCATCCCCCAACATTCCAACCCTTGGGTTGCAGCCTCAACCTTGAGGAACTCCACCCTCCGTAGCTCATCAGAGTCGCCAGGACAAGAAGGCATCTCAGGGGTCGATGTTTAGGCAGGACGACCCTGCTCGGGCTGTATAATCAGGTTGGCATAAATCTCTGTGCAATACGCCACTTCTTCAAAAGTGGGAAGGTCATTAACAGTAGCTGGTTTCATCCAGTCTGTGTACCAGGTAACTTTTTCCAGGGTTGCAGGCTCTTCACCGGATTTTGCTCTGGAAGTAAGTCAGGAAATCATCGGTCAGAATCGATGTTCTGCTCTTTGTCTGGCTTCACCTGACTACGTTTGATATTGTAGTAGTGACTTGGAATCCCGATGAGACGAGGTCGTTGGTGATGCAACTGATAGAACAAGGTAGAGCATACTGCATGGTGAGCGATGTGGCATCCTGACCATAGAAATCTATATAAAGGCATTGGTGCGAAATCGTCGTTGGCTCCATCATAATACGCGTATAAGGAGTATCTGGCATATCTGATGTAAACATCATCTGCTGCACTGGCGTGCTTGCCGGCAACAGCAACTTCTCAAACTCTTCCTTTTATACTGTGAGATTAGCTGCATCTAAATGCGCATAGCGCATACGGGCGCGTGTATACTTCGCTTCACTTGGCTACATCACCACCATGCTGCAGCATCACCGAAATGCGGTCGGTACCGGTTGCCAGGTGGCTACCGCAAGCGTCAAGCTCCTCAAAGAACCAGCTGCTTGAGGTTCCTCTGCGGTATCATACTTAGAAATTCAGAGATGCCTGAGATGTAACCAGACCTGCCTCCAAACAGGCACGGGCGTCGCCGTGAGATCAGTGCCGGACTGCCCGTCGAATGAACACGGATGCAAGTGCCGCATTCAAGTTTGCCTTGTCTGCTGATTGTGGATAGCATCACAAGGTTCATGATGTGACCTCATAGTAGCAGTGAACGACCCAGGCGATGTCACCGGAAGTTGGAACCACTGCACATAGTTGGTTGCGTTCCAACCACCAACCCAATACTGGCAGAAAACCCTGAGATATAGTTGGTAGGTATCCATCATTGAAGTCACCCGTAAGTCCTGCAACAAAGCAGTAATAACTGTGCGATTGGGGTCGAGCTCATACCTATGATCTTGTCGTGATGTTACTCAAGGTTTCATGTCTGAGCAAAGTCATCACTGATGCCGGTTGTCATCGGGGCAGCCATGTCAGGCTGCTCTTGCCTGTATGTTCTTGATTATATTGTTCATTTCTTACATGATTCTTAGAACTCTTCTAAAGGGGTGAGTTTGGCGCAAGATTGGAACTTCCTCCATTCAAACCATGCTCTTGCGAGATGGCAGGGAACCATATTTGAACCGAGGACCTGGGGTGTTGTGGCTGGGTCTGGGTCCGATGTTAGAATATTCTTCAAACAATGAATGATTTACAGGCTACGAAGGATATGGTGAAAGCCCTTGACATACTTGCGGATCTCTCTGGAAGGTGGCAAAGAAATGACTCTCGACACTTCGTGAGTTGTATGTAAACGAGAACTTACTCTGCACGCCATTGCCACATACTTCGGTAATCCTCAGGGTTCCGGCGTGTCGTTCTTGCGATAAATATAACCATTGTCGATGACACCCTCTACGACAAATCCCTTGCAGTTACCTGCTTTACGCCATGCCAAGATCCATACCCGAAACGCTGACTCCTCGAAGTGTACCCTCCTCGACCTGCCAATGTTCCTTTACCTTACCTGTCAGTGGAACACTTATGGACGTGAGTAGATGTCAGCACCTACATACATCAGTGCGGCGAAGGCGGAAATTCTTGTAGCTGAAGGTTGAGTAAAGGAAACTTCACCTGTCAGTCCCAAGAAAAGAGTTGCCGATGGTCTTGATTTTCCTGGGTCGCCTTTGGAGACCAGTAGCTGCCATCGACAACCATTTGTCCTGTCGTTACCAGAGGAAGTCGTGTCACGGATGACCATAGTTCTCTATGGCAACAGAGCACCGCACCAGTACCTTCGCCAACTCAAAGTAGTCCATGCCATTGGTGAGCGACTTCACCTTGTTGGTATTCTTCGAAGTTGGCCCCAAGTCTAAGCGAAGTCCTTGATCTGCAGAGCACGGGCATTGAAGACGTCTCGACCCTGGTTCTGGTCTACAGCATTGATGAGGCAGTAAGCATAGCCAGAGGTGGTGGTTGAAGCCAAACTCAAAAATGGTCCTTGGAGTTCTGGTTGTAATGGAGGCAGCATCAAGCCCAAGCGTCCGTTGAAGAACTTCATCTCAAACTGCTCACCTCGTAAGAATCTGTCGCAGTAGCTTTCAAGTCCTTGTTTGGCTGTGGTGAGTTGGCTTATCATACCGATGGTATAACCCGAGTAGCTATGCCCTTACGTTGTGTAGTTGGTGCCCAACAGGTATGGATCAGTATCGCTGCCTACTTTGCCCAAGATCGCGAATCTTACCGTAATTGATGAACTTCTTTAATTAACCCGATAAACTCGGAGAATACCAAACTACCAGAGGATATACACATATGTATTTATTGTTATTGGTAGGGAGCGTAGATGACCTATCGCCACAGAGGTTCCTCCAGATAGTAAGTATGTTTGTAGCCAGGCTCGCTGGCATAGAAGAAGAAATCTCTGCTTCTTATACATGTGCTCTCACACGAGTATTCTGCTCACATGATAGTTCATGATGTTCTGTATTCCATTCCTCTGCTGGTTAGGACAAACGTTGGTTGTGGTCTTGTTGTTCTGCTTGAGATGTTACCACCAGCGGTAGCATTGACATCAGGAGGCGTTCACCCCATGGTTGTTGTGAGGCGGGTATCTCTGGCGTTGGTGTGCGGTTGAAGATTTGGTCAGTAACTTTCCGGCAGGAGGTACTGGAGTTGTCTTGGCGATGAAGTCCTCGAAGTTCATGCTGTTGATGTCATTGCCGATGGTGCCTGCAACAATTAGTTGTCATTCTTCCCGGTAGCCTTACCGTAAACAGAACACGTCCTTGTCGGATGTATTGCTGTTCTTATAGGATCAGTATGGGTTCTTGTTACTGGTCGTTACCATTCAGTTGGAATAGTTGCCGTCGGCATCCTCAGTGCTTCAGCCAAGCCTGGTCGTAGGGGTACCGCCAGGGTCATGAGGTTCTTACCACGTTGCTCTGGGAATCGCCAGGCAGACGATTCACCTTCTGATATGGTTGGCGACAAGTCGAAGTCAACAGGACCTGCGGAGAGTGATAACACGGAGGTTGAAGTTGTCACGACTCCTGTGGTGTTGAGCGGGATGTCCACGTTGCGCATATATCGGTAACAAGAGAAACGCATACCCGTCTTACCATTCTGAGGATAGCAGAGTTCTGGGTGGTGGGGCTGTGCGGAAGAAATCGGAGGCGTTGTTAAGGTGCATCAAGAATGGTTACTCCTCGCCTGTGCGAACATGCGATCATCGGCCTTAGCTCCCCAACTGGTGGTGCTGAAGGGTGTGGATGCAAGCAACTCCTCCTTCATAACTTCAGCGCCATATATCTTCCTGGATGTCGTCCCGCTTAGACAACTGGGTATCGACGATGTCAAGACCCTTGCTCCACGGAAATCTTATCCTTCTCACACCTTCTTAGTCGTAATCAAGATAACGTAGAACACAGCTATATAGGGCAGAGCAGGACCTTTCAGCTGGTCATGTATAATATCATCCCGGGGTTGATGGCGAGATTCCATCACCGGATCACTACCACTTTCACCAGCACTGCCAGACCCAGCTGTCAAGGTACACCATCCACCACGTAGAGGCTGGTTGTTGCCCTGCTGTTCTGTATGTTACCACGAGAAGGAGCACGCGGGTGAGCCAGAAGCACCGCCAGCCGTATTCTGCACGACCCGGACCAGCCACCTTACCTGAAGAGTTGATGACGTTGGTTTCCTTCCTTATTCCTCTGCTCCTTCACTCCAAGCCATAGCCGAGCCTTGCGGATGCTCGTTTTGATACCGGGGGCGGTGACAACTTCCACCTCATTTCGAAGGCTTCATCCTCATCTTGATTTCATACATTATAGCTTTCACGGTCATCGTCTTGCCCAGCCGACGTAGCTCTGCTTCAGTGTAGCTCCAGGATTGCAATTCAGCGTAAAGTTGCCGCCAGATCGGCCAACGACACCGTTTTGTTGGCCACCAGCCACCTTCACGCTTGCACCAATCAAGGTTTTCCATGATGGCATCCACCACTGCCGCCGCCAGTGCCTTGGTTCTGCTGAACATAACGGCATTGTTCATCTGAGCTTGGCGGATGTGGCGATAGGCATCGTAAACTGCACCAGCATGCCGAGAAACATGGTTTTCTTTCTCATAATAGATATTTTGTTTTAGTTTAATTATTCATTGAATTCCTTCGGGGTAAAAGACATTCACCTTCATACTCAGAGCGGTCAGTACCTTCTCAGAGCCATTGCCAGTGATTATTGTAAACGAAAGTGAGAGAAACTCGTTTTGCGAGCCTCCGTAGTCAATAACTTACAGTAGTAGGTCATGTTTTCTGTACACTTTCACTGGGTTTTGACTTATAGTGGTCGGATTGCTCCCCATTCTCTATTACGACTTTAGTCTGTTGCTCAGGTATTCGCCGCTTATCGAAAGAAATCCGTCATCGTCTTCTCGTTTTCCTTGGGTATCTTAACACACATCCTTGTATCACCCCAGTAATCATGGGTGCAATCGCCAGCGTAGCTCCATGGCTGATATTGAGTGAGATTCCACACTCCTTCCAACTGTTGCCATTTATAACGGCATCCTTCAGAATAATGAATCCTCCTTTCGATGCAAACAGGGTGCAAACGTAAATTGTAAGATAATTGGCGCTTGTTGCCGCCTGTGGCACGAACCATATCCACGAATATCTGGTTGTATTCTGCGCTTCGAGGTTTCTCGGCAAACTTGTGATTGTCTAACATTGGTACCGGCCAAGCAGCTGCTCTGTAATTGGCAAACTCAGAGGCGATATTCATCCAGAGGCGCAAGCACGGCGAGTTCATCATATATTGTTCGGTGGACGACCTTCGAGCCATTTTTCGCGGTGCATTGATGATAACCTTGAGGTCATTATCCAGACACCAACCACTACCCTCCTCCCTTGATACGAGCAATCCAAACCTTGTCGTGCTCATCGCCTGAGCATTGGTAATGTACTGTAACGGATTGGAATACGGATAGCGTAAGCCTGCCTTCTTCACGGCTTGTGCTCATTTTTGTGACAACTGGGATTGCCCCCAAGCTGTCTCTGCATAGATGGAACCATCAGGGTTGTAATCGTCGACTCGCGCCATCATCTGTCCGAGGAGCTGGAGCACTCCAGATTCACATTGCCGAGATTCCAACCTACTACATCGCTTGTTCCGTTGCGGGTGAATGATTCGCTTGCATAAACATCCACCACCGAGACTAACACTGCAAGAAAATACGGTAACTTCTTTACAAATAACAGCAGATTTTCAAAGGTTCCTTTTTCATTATTAAGTTTATTGTTGTTGTTTATGTTTAATTGTTTGTCATGCGAGTTATTGTTTGAGCTTGGCTGCAAAAGTATAGAAAAGAGAAGAACTAGAGTTGAGATGCAAACAAAAGGTTTTCGTCAGCTTGTCGCCAGGTCAAACCTTACATTTCTCTCTGCTTAACACGAATATCATAGTAGTAATTTTACTTTCACCCAGCAATTTTAGCTCATTTTATTCATGCCCCTCATTTTGAAATGCTTCTTGAAGACTGTACAGTACTTTACGTTTACAAATCCTGTCTTCTGAGACACGTAAGACGCTATCGCCTTGCTTCAGATACTGCCTGCTCAAACGGATGAGTCATGTAAATCTGCGGTCCTTGCCCGTCAGAATGTTAACTTGCACCATAGAAGAGGTGCGGCTCATCGCCATCTCCTAACAAAGGAGGTCGATGGTGGTCGCGTCGCTCAGGTTATCGAGGACGGGCTGGTCCTTTCTCCAGCAAGCTGGGTTCGCTCGGATCAATTCGGTTCTTTTCATCGGAAGATTTATTCTTTTCATCCCGGAAGCGGATGGCGCGGAAGGTTCAAAGCGGCAGCAGGCTCTTTTGAGACGATTGCCCGGTCTCTTCTCCTCTGACGATGGCGAACTTCGCTCCTGTAGTATTGACTCAGACGACAACGGTTGTAACATGCTCTACGCTGTCTTGCTGGCAAAATGTAAGCGGGAAGTCCGAATGACTTGCTGATATAATCGTCACCAACAGGCCCCTGAGCCTTCTATCGTGAAGTCGCGACCAGCCTTCGCCGTCAGGAGATGACGTTAACCAACTGATCTCTATTTCGCGGTGCGGCGGTTCAATCGCCACCGCCTGGCATCATCTCCGATACCGCGACATCGCACTCGCCATTCTCTGCCAGATAAGCACAGGGCAACTACCACTCCACATCCACCCATGGTATTGGTCATGAAAGCCATACGGATGCTGATGACGGAGGTCTTCGTCATCATCGACAAAAAGGCGTGTGCAAAGTGCAGGTTAACTACGGTTTTGTTTTGTCAGTAGACGTGGGTTATCGGAAGTTTCACCAACGAAACTTGATGGCTTGGAAGAAGCGGAAACATCAACGCCATCCGTTATCGGGCAACACAACCAAAAAGCGGATCGCGCGTTCTCGCTCGAACGTTAACTTTCCTCCCAGTTTCTGCGCAAACTGGCGAGTGAGCATCAAGCCCAAGCCACTGCCCATCTCCTGAGAGTTGACAGCATTGGAGGCACGAAGAAACTCTGGAAGGCTCCTTGCCTCAGTTTCGGGATACCGATGCCATCGCTTACCTGGATGCAAACCTGCGCACGCCAACCTCATCGATCGAAGCGGAGACGGTGGTTCCACCCACCAGCATTATGTTTTACGACATTAAGAACACAATTCTCGAATATCAAATTCATCGCCGAAAGGTCGGTGAAGGTAATAACGTACACAGGTTAGTAACCGAAGACTGATATGTTTCTGGGCAGACATCTGAACTATCCACCTACTTTGCAGGGACGAACGGCTCCACATTCTGCAAGTGGACTTGTGTCTTCATACAGCTATTTCATGGAAATTAAACAACTCGGTCACCATCCTCAAACATCGCCATTACACAGCGCCATCTCCAAGAACTTTCGGCTCTTGTATCGCCAGTGGTATCCTTCGCTTGAGGTCGGCAGGGGTGTAACCTGGGGCTCAAGGTACGGATGTTATGAGCGGTATTCACAAAAGTTGATCTGTCATCAATAGTACTTGCGATGCAAACGCTCCTGTGGTAATCAGCAAATGTTGATAACACCAGATGCTGAGATAGATAATCCATGCCCTGAGTTCCACCATGGTTGGGCGACATGATCACAAGGTGGATTCTCCCAAAATGGGTCGTTGCTCTACCCATTGCCTTGACATGCAAAATTGTAACTGCCAGGAGGCAAGGTGGCGAAACAGGCCTGCTGGTGAGCTGAAGGCACACTCACTGATGGTCGCGCCCTCAAATAATACTGGTGGATGTCGTTGCTGATACTGACAGTGCTCGATACGATGAGGTATTCTCGCTATTATTGAAAAGCTCATCACAGTCTGCAACATCTTGAAGAGTTCTGCATTCCAATCTTCAGTTGGCAACCTCATCGAAAGTCTTTCCTTCACACTATACCGTGATATGAAAGACATAGTTCAATCCTCATAAAACGGATGCAAGACCACAGCTCATACTGCTTCGAATATCATTCTGCCGTCTTGGGTTCGGACCACAGCCATACCTTGTACTCGCTCAATCCCTTGAAGAGTTGTGAGTTAGTCACTTTTCCGCGATCGATGAAAGCCAGTCGCCATCGGTACTCATCCACACCTTGCCAATGGGAGACTTGGCCAAGGCGCCAGACGGTGTTGGAAAACCACAAAGACTGCGAGATGGTATAGTTCTTAACCTGGTGCTTCTGTAATCAATGAAGTACAAGCCTCACTCCATCGGTATGTCAGATATACCGTGCGTCCTGACCATCGCATTGATAAAGAAGTGCTGCAATCAAACTGACGGAAATTCCGACGGATAGAAGAATCGACTGACACGAAGGCTTCGCTTGTCGATACGATAACATCCATGGGTCGTTCCACCGCAATAATCTTCTTATCAGGAGACTCCACGATACTCTGAACTTCATTGATTGGCAAGTAGTTAACGGGTTATCTGTTTCAGTCTTTTCTAATGATGATGGGATATGTACCACGTCTCATCAAACAACTATCCTGACCTCTTCGCTTTATCCTTGAAAATGCTATACACATAGTCGGTCTTTAACTTGCCATTCGACACAGAGTAAGCCCAGCTGCAACTGCATCGGCAGACACAGAAAATTATCCTGGGTTCCACAAGACCTTGCCATCAACGTCTGACAAAGGGTAGCGCCACCTTATCCTATAGAATGATGCCACAGATGGGTTTGCTCGTCATAGATACTCACCTTGTCGGTAGCATACCATATCTTGCTATTGCGGCCTGTGTCACGCTCTTTGCAGACATCATTCACCATTATTGATAAGCGACTGACATTGGAGATGCTCATGGCGCTGAAACTCAGAGTATGCTCCAAGATAACCATATCCACCTCCCGAATAGGAACCCCATCGGGTCATAAGATGGTCCTTACCAAAGGCATAGACGCCATTATACTTCAATACATTCTCTGGTCTGCCATCCAGGCTCATTCAAAGATTCGTCTTACAGGTCTTGTCGTATTTCGAACTTCTCATCCGCCATCAGGATGGTAACACTAGGATAATGGAACGGACAGGAATGAGCCCGGAATATCTGCTAGGATAGTGCGCGAGAAGACAATAGCTGGGTCTGTCATCAGTATGAATGCCACGATGGAAAGTTCCCAACCATATCTGATGAGCACTTCACGTGTTAAGACGAAAGCACAGAATGCCACTCGCAAAGAGTAATCGAGGCTAGGCGATGGGTGAATGACAAAACTCCGAGGAGAACCTATCTAACAACTGTTTGCCGATGAATCGGATGATTGACGTGTTCTTCAGATGCTATTTTTCTTTGTTTGGCGAACTAGGGGCTGTTTGTCTGCCGGCAACGGATTGAGGGCCATCCTGCTACTGCTCTATCGATACATCCAGGCGTCGCCAGTAAATGGGCAACAAGTCATTAATACCACCTTCCTCAAGCATTCATCAGATTGACCTGGAGTTGGAGATATGTGTCTTTCACGCTATTACTATATAGATCACCCTTTATTATCACTAGGCATAGATATGCTGTTGTGTCATGTAACGATGTTTCTGCCATGGCGTCACTCAAACTTTCATATCCGTGGCCAAGGGTATAGTTCCGTACCTGTTGACCGTGTACTGTCAACGCCTCAGCAATTACTGATCACATAGCACCATCCTCAACCTCAGCTATATCGAATGCACGGGCGCTGGGTCCATTGTACGTTGAGGATCGACAACATCAGCATGTGCGGGTCAAATGTTCCTGAGCATGGGCGAACACAGCGCCATGCACAGAAGCTGATCAACCTGCAATCTTAGGAAATATGATAAGCCTTCCTTTTTCATTATCGGTCCAGTAACATTGTTCTTCCCAGTCCCATGATTTGCTTCTTCAGCGTTATGCCGAGTCGCTAAGCTCTCCACCTGCGCATCCGTTGCCGCTTCCATCGTAAACTACTGCCTTGCCTTATCGAAGGTTCGAAGGCGGGTTATCAGATCGCCGATACCCAGGAAAGAAACCGATAGCCTATGGCAATTCTATTGCTTTATATTGGGGTGTGTGACTTTTTGTTTGTTGTTGGAAAATCCAGGGATTTCTTATCTTTGTGTGTAAATAAATCCTCAAATTCCTCTCAAGTACAAAGGAAATGCTAGACAAAGATACAATAAAAAATTCTACCTCATTTGTCAGTTGCAAACGATGGATATATTTATAGTAGACTGTCAGTAATTCCTTACATATTATAAGCTTAAGACCTAAAGGTTTCCCACCCTTAAAACCTGGCTTTTCTCATTCACCTTGCCTGTGGTCTCCATGTCATTGAGTTTTAACACATGACTAATAGAGTTGTGCGGACTGTCCACATACTTCGTGTTTTCTTGCCTCAGCCATTACCACAAGGATTTTGGGTTCTTCCGTTAAATGGATGAATTTGTTACAATGATCTTTTGCAGGTGAAACGGACAAGTACCTAATAAGCAACAACAAGAAAACATAACTAACTAAAAATGAGGATGGTAGAAATGGTGAAATGATATTAAATTCATCATATAAAAACAAAATTCTCATCTACATAACGGAAGGGCGGTTTTGCTCATCTTTATAAATTGTCATGAATCGTAGCCATAAGCTGTTGGGGCGTCATCCCAAGTGTTTCTCCTAAAACACGAAGAATGCATTCGTGACGAAACCAACTGCAACGTGGTGCCGTGATTTCGCCCTCCATGTCCGAAAGAGTTCGCCGCTGGTTTTGATATTCTGTGTGAACCTCTTTCCAAAAGCCATGACGATATATATGAGTAACACAGCGTTGCATCGGCTATCTGATGACCGTTGATCGCGACCTTGATAACCACCAATCCGAGATACTACTTGGTCCTTGTTCATCCTCTATGCTCCATCTGGCTGATACGCTTCAAGGAAGCTTTTACGAAAACATCGTGGTGTCCGTGGTAAGCAAAGACGTTCCATGCGGAGTTCCTACCATATGATGAGGAAGATTCTGAGCAGGCATGTCTAAGTTGCCGTTGAGCTGAATACCGACATCTATACTTTGTGGTTCTTTCCCCGTTCGCGTTCATAGGCGGCAATAAGTTCTGCAACATTTTCTTCCTGCCGATACGGTGTATCGATCTTTCCCGCTTTTGATCCGACAAAGTGCATCGCACCTTACCTGTCTCCTAACACACGCCATAAAGCTGCTCGCAAATGAACCAACTATCGATATCACATGTTTCGCATGTAACGCGTGGATGCTCTCACCCACAATGGAAGAGCAAAGAGGATCGACTCGAAGCAGGCTTTCGTCCGTTTCTCCAATATGAGCGAGATAACATGTGATACCAAACTTGCGCAAAGATGGAATAAATCTGTCATTCATTCAATAACACCTCAAAAGTTTGGATCCTTTCCTTTATTTTATCTATTTTTAGCTTCTAACAGGTTTGTTTTGTCTTTGAAGAATCTGATTGTTTAGCGATTAATCTAGAAAATTCGACAAACTGTTGTTTTCCTATCTATTTGATTTATTAGGGTGAGGCTTTGGTCAATTATTCTGAACAACAACTCTGACTCACCAGCTTGACTCTGCCTCAATGAAGCTTAAAAACCCACGAACTCAATAACTCACCATATCGCAACCTTAAAGGTTACAATATATTTTACAAAACACATGTCGTCCCTCACTCTGTTCTGAGCCGGAAATAAACAAATTTACGTTAGCAACCCTTCCCGATTCTTTTCTGTCCGTTTTTGTATATTGCCTGCATTTGCACCTTCCTATTTTTGGTTATCCAACTCGTATTTTCAACCTTCCCCCAAATACCCACTTTGTCTAAAATCCTACTTTTTGTTTGACTATTTTGCCCTTTCGGTCATGTGTTTCATGGTTCTAAAGGGTTGTTTATACAATTACTGTGAATGTTTACCTTTTCGCCTTGTGTTTGGCAACATTTTGCACTGCATTTAGCACCATTTACCTTGCGTTTGGCGCAAAACGCACTACGTTGCTTATCAAAAGCCTGCATTTAGCGACATATTGCATTGCATTTAGCACCAAAATGCACTATATTTAACTTAATATTTAAAATAGGTGCAAATGACGGATTCTAAATAAAATTCATTTTGCCGCAGCATGGAATGTTTACCCCTTTTACCAAACAAACCTTCGCGAGAGAATCGATTTTTTGCCTGGTTGGAGGTGGTGGATAAAAACTCATAATATTAAATCTGTGCTAGTGATGGTTAAGGGTGGTGGGTTGACAAGTAGGCGGTTAATAAGTTGACCGATTGGCTATATACCGAAGTTGGCTGTTCTTTTTCTCCATATTGATAAGTATTCAACCTTGGAAGATAACAATTTTTTTTGAATTTGCCACCATCTGTGCGCAACTCCGATAGGAAGTACGCTTTATGCCGGCACATGTCGCACGGCACAGTAGGAGAATCGGACTGATGGGGCAAGCCTCCGATACAATCTGAGTAAGCTTTTCATGCGATAAACGCCTGCCATTGAAATAGATAACCTATCGTTCCATATGAAAATGGGAATGTCATCTTCAGCAACTTCTCCGCGTTTTCTGGGCCATATCTACGGCTTGTTGGGCCCCAATGGCGCAGAGTAAAACCACCTTGCTCTACCTTATGTCGGGCTTGTTGAGGCCCGACGAAATTCGTTCAACGACATCAATGCGGTTGCGAAACTATCTCGCCACTGCCGACATCGCTGTCGTTGCCGACGAGTCGAGCTGCCGCGCGGTAATAAACTGTCAGAAACATCGCGGTAACAGCGTGTTCTATCCGCGTTCTCGATGATTTGCGGCACGTTATCTAGATATGGTAAAGCATGACCGAGCACGCACTAAGTAACTGGTGGGCAACGAAAGTGTTCATGAGTTTTGCTATGGCTACACTTACGCGCGTGCTGATGGGATGAACCACAATGGTTCCGGACGCATTTCCGATGAGCGCAATTTAGAAAATTCCTTGCCGAGGGGCGCGCGCAGAGCATTTTCGTGGTTTCCACATGGTGAAGGGACATTGAACAGGTGCTAGACCACATTGCTTGATGTTCGACAACAGCCAAATATTGTGGTACCGACATGCAGAGCATGCGATGGAAGATAGACGCGAACGCTATTTTAACGAAGCGCATTAACCGGCAAACGGCGAATAAGGAGGGTAGTGATGAACGACGGCTTTAACGTCGCGCTTTGGGGCCCTATCTCAATAAACTGCGCTGGTAGAACGACTGGCACCAACCTTTGCGCGCGCCAGCGCTCTTTGGCTGCATGGTGATAATAGAACTGTGGATGGCCTCGGTGTCATCGATGAGGATGACGTCTTACGATAGGGCAGTGGGGATTCTTTCCCATTTCTCGCTTATCTGCTGGTTTCGGTTGCTTTTGCCTCCAGGCCTCAGTGGGGCACGTCGTAAAGCCAGGCGTATTGGGGCGTTGGCCTTCCTGTGACATATTTGAAAACTGACTTGCCCGCTGGGTATCTCATGCCGCTTTATTTGGTCGTGTTTGTAGTGTGTGTTGACGATGGCCTTCGCGGTAGTGCTATATTGCATATATCCCAAAACGTCCATTGCGTTTATCTCTGTTTGGAGGGAGAAGAATTTGACAGAGAGGTGCTTTCAATGCTTGGCTTTGTATGCCCAGGTACTGCCGTTTGCATGGCAGGTAGCATTCTCTTTGTAAGCGCTCCATACTAAAACCATAACCTTTTCATCCTCTTTTGGTTGGCCTTCGTGGTGTAGCGCCGTGATGGTTTCTAGCAGCAACTATAAAAATATCTTTGAAAGCGTGCTAGTGGCCCTGTGGCTGGCTTTCCATACCGTTTCTTTGGTGGCTTTGTGCTAACTGCTTTGCAAAGAGATGGGTGGTAGACACCTTCTCGTTCAATGGCTCTAAGGCTTGGTTGTGAGCTATTTTGCAGTGTCGATATTGCTCATGACATTTGCGTAACGTTTGATAAGGCGGCAATAGTTACGTGAGAACCTGACTCCGTAGACAGAAACAGCCCTCTTCTTAGAACGAACAAATCGAGAGCGAACCTTTATGGCGGTGGTTCAGTTTGAAGCTCGTCTAGTACAGACTTTGGCAGAGGAATATAACCTTACTCTCGCAAGTGGAAGTGAACTATGTTAACGTGCACGTCTAAGTGTTCAGTTATTTATCCAGAACAGTTATACAAGTGAGGCAACAGGGCGACACCTTATATTACCATTAACCCCGAAACTGTAAGCGCGATAAGGGAGCATATGAACTTTGTGAATGGGATTGACAGCATATTTGATACCGTGCGGCCCGGCTACGAAAATATTACCAAATAAAGGCCGACGGAAGGTACGAACAGCTGTTGATAAGCATTATAAGCAGAATGGTGCGGGTGTGATAACCGCTGCTGGGAACGCAGTTGAAGCCGAGCAAATAGACAACACCTTGATTGGCGCAGGTAAAACCAAAGGCGTTAGTGTTGAGGGCGGTTTGGTTTGGGCTAGACTCTTTGTCGCATCGATGCTTTGTCGGTGGTGGGTATGCAGGTCTTTAAGGTAGGAACTACATTAAACAAATCTGGTTGTTACGCTTAGAAAAAAATGAGGATGATGAAGGGGAAATGGAAACCCAGTTCAGCACCGATTATCACGGTGATAAACCACGTGGTGGTAAAGTTTTAGCAAACTGACGGGTTGAAACAAAGATGTCGTGCAAAGCGCATTGAGTTATTGCCGATAGCGTTGTATTCGCTGAAATGAGGGACGATCGCAGGATGGTGCTAAGAATAGCACAATTATGCGATGGATACGCCCCTACGCTGGTAACGAACATGCCATTTTACGCTAAGGGAATGTCTTTGCTGTGCAACGTTGGGGCGTGTCACTTGTGTTTCGAGGAATAGCGTACTGCCTGCGCACATGTAAGGGCTACCCGCGTTCGTAACCGCTTGTCGTGAACGTAATACTTCCTGATATTTGTTACCGAACACTCCCCTCTATATACTCAAAAAAATGCAGGAAAAACAATGAGCAGCATGAACGATAATTTCGGCTTTAACCGCTTTGGGCCTGCTTTGCCTAAACTGCTGGTGGGGCGGCTGGCGGACCAACAAGATGGCTGGCCATACTCGCGAGACATAGCCATGATAGAGAGTTGTGGATAGCTTTTTACGCAGCGAAACTCGTCTAGTACCGATAAAGCGGTGGATATTCTTCTTGTTGTTTTGTCATCGTCCTTTCATATTGGGGCTATGTCGGCATCGAATGCTGAGTGGTGCAACGAAAGCTGAACTGGATAAGCGCTGACGTTCCTCAACGCCTTTTGAGAACTGTAGCACGTTGGATAATCTGCATTCCCTCTTTTGGTGTGTTCTTGTTGTGTTGTTTGGCGGATCCGGCTTCGTGCTCCTTTTTCGGGATACACTATACCCCCGATAGAACTCAAATTCATACGCTTTGTAGAACCGGAATGACTTATAATTTCGCCGCTGCTATTTGGACGGTTATTTTGCGTGTGCGTATTATTCCTTGGGTAGCGTTTTCTTTGTTAAGCGCGCCTTGCCAAACACGCTTTCCTCTTACTGTTGGATAATGAGCTTTCTGCCCTTTTCTTCTCTGGCATTCCACTGCTTGCTAAGCTCATACGGCAGTCGATTTTAATTTAAATTCCTTCTTGGCTTCTAAGTCTTATTTGTTTGGTGGCTGTCTTACCTGTTTTCAGGATATGGAGAGGTGGTAGATGGTGCTTATACTCACACACGTACAGAAACTCTGGGTGGTGGGTTGTTTTGTGTAACCTTTCTGCTTTTTATGTGCCAGGGCACTGATCCCCGCTTTCGCAAAGTGACGAGCCGAAAATCGTTGAGGATAGAATATTTGTTTATTTGGATGAACAACCGAAAACGCATTTGCTCGGTGTCTAATTGTGTGATGCGACAGGCAGGCAGATAAAAGCAGTAACTCCACTTCGCCTGGCGGTGGAGGTCAATGTCGTTAGCGTCTTCGCGGTGTTCCATTATTTATCCTGAGCAGTTCAACAGTGAAACAAAAAGGCGATACCTTATATTTTGCGCTTTCAGGCTCGTTAGAAGATGATGATTTCTCTCGTCAAGATTTTTAAATGGTCTGACCGTTACTAATTCAGGGCTGACGATATAGGCCAGATGTCTCCTTAACAGCAATAAAGAAGGCCGATGGAAGGTTGGGTAGCCATAGATTGATCCTGTGACAGAGGTTGCGAATAATGAATACTGCCTGGAGACATTGCGGGTTAAGCAGTAGGACCGTCAGAACATTGTTGGGTGCGGGAGATATGAAAAATGTGACGGTGGAAGGTGGCGATGGTGTTAACTGAGTGAGGTGACAACTTGACGACCAAGGCAGTCTTCGTCGATTTGGTGATGCCTACATCAATAAGATGGTGCACAAATCCATTGGCGACGATGAACCGACAAACTATGAATGTCAATTTGAAAGCTTGAGCAATAAGGTTGGTAAACCTCATGGTGATAAATGGTTCGAAAATTATTGGATGGTTTGTTTGATGTTCGTTGCCGAGCATTATGGAACTAACACCACAAAAGACAGAAAAATGAATGAAGTGGGGATATGGCACAAAACAGTGATACAAAGGTAATGAATGATGTTGTTAGAAACACTGTTAGGCTGCAAACTATTTGAACAAGCCTTTTAAGACTATCGTGTGGCGATGCGAAGGATAGTTTCGCTTGTGTCAGCTCGCTTTCGGCTACCTTTGCAGGTCGGCTTTTTACCTTGTCGCAGAATGGTTTTTATTATAAAACAACGACCAACGGTTGTGTGGGTGCTATTAATTGATTACCTTTGTAGCCACGAAACGAAAAAATCAGAGCCCTCCCCAATACCTTTAATCGTGGAACGGCAATGGCGGTGTGGCTCGTTAAAACATGAAGAAATTTGGGTGGGCGGGTTTGATTTGGCTATATTCAACCGACTACAACGTGCGGTATTATTACCGCAGTATGATGGGGCGGATGAGGGGCCTTGCTCTGACGGTATTTAAAGCTGCATGGCGGCAACATGCCTACCTGGGCAAAAAGGCGGCTGAAGGATTGAAACATCGCGCAACTCCTGACGGCAAAGTGCGCGTGGGATGGGCGAGAATGCTGTTCGTTTGCGAAGCATGCTTGAAGGCATCATGATGCCCACGGTTCAATAGCCCTTTTTCGAAGAGATGGTAACCAGGTATTGTAACCAAGACTATGTCTACTTGCGAGGCAAGATGCGCTGTATCACCATTACTCATCTAAGCATCGGCCCGCAGGTGGGCGTTAAGCCAGCCAAAATACCTTTTCCTCATCTTCGTAGCACCCGTAGACGCTAAGACGGTTTCTCGTAATCCCTATGTTATCTGCTGTAACTTCGATCGTTCGGCACCGCTTCGGTACGGGCATGTAAAGGTTGAGAACCTTCATGCGCTCACTTCATTACCAATGCTAACGCTCTGAGAAGGTTGCTATGATGAAGTTTTACCTCGATGCGAAAGAAAAGTATGTTGACGAGTGCCCGGAGCCAACTAACTTCGCCATTAAAGGCGTACGTTGCACTAAGTCAGCGTCCATCTTGCCGACTATCACCAACGACGGCTTAATGCAGTTGGCGCGATTTAAGAATGGAGGTGGGGCAATAGGCCCATTCCGAAGAAGGCTGTACTACCTTCGAAGGGCTGGTGCATGCGGAACGGCTGCCGTAATCAGTCTATCTCCTCTCGACGACATGGAGACGGGTCGGCGCTGCATTTAGTGCCGATGGTAAGCCAGGGCCAGTGTCTACGCGACTTCCCACAACCCCTGCTGCGCAACATACAATGTGGTGTCGAAGATAGCACGGGTGGACAACGGTTGTGATAAGTGGTAGCGAGCGTGCGGGAAAACCGTGGTAAAGATGAAATAAAGCTGACGGGTTCGGTAACAAGGCATATTTTTGAGCATGTTTGGAAGTGTATTCGTTGCATAGCGATACGCTCTGATACCTGTGCACGTTAAACTTCCATTTCGCAATCAGTATGGTGAGAAGCTAGAAAAATTTGCTTGATGGGCGTTGGCGCGTTTCCAATATCCCTATTCAGTATTCGAGGCACGCCCTTCGCCATGCATGGGCAATGGCAGCGCGATTACTTTGCATAACGACAACCCATTTGTTGGCGGAATTGGGTTGCGGTAAGGCGAATATACCGTAGAAGATTGGCCAAGCTATGCCCGAAATCCCAACTTTTGTTAGAGATTGGACATAAAGGGTGCGGATGTGGAAGGCATAAAAATGGCGTTGAACGGGGCTGAAAATATTAACTCTTGCGCGCAGCATCTGAGATTATCGACCGTTTCTTTGCTCCCGACGAGGTGCAGGAGTTGGTTGACGTTCAGCGACCCACAGATGAAGAATGTACACAAGCGACACGAGCGCTTTCTTCCTCGAAAACGCTATCGCGATTTTGAAGCAATGGTGGTGCACCCTCAAACCGACTCGAACTTCGCTTTTACTACACGCGTGGTTTCGGCCAACAAACTCAACCTGTTGTTTCAAGACCTGCCCACCTCTGGCATCGACGAACGGACAATCCTGTCTATCCAAACCTGTTACAGTATGTGGATAGAACGAGGGCTTAACATCCAGACTATAAGTTTGGTACTTACGAGCGCTGATTGAACCGACATTCCTCTTGACAGTATCCTGCAACTATCATCGCAACAAACAAGTTCTTGATGCTCCGAAATGATGTAAACACCTCATATTTAAACATCGCGCCAACACTTCGTTGTTGTTCGTGCCCTTCTCCATCTCCTTTTTTGATTTTACAAGTTGTTTGAAGTCACAACAGCCTATTACCTTATCTATCCTCGAAAAGCGTGTAGGTCTAATGTGATTGTCTCTATAAAGGGTATCGTGATAGGCCATTCTATCCTCTAAAGTGTAGGCTTGTTTGTGGTTATCCTCTAAAAATGTAAGCATTAAATGCGACTATCCTCTAAAGTGATTGTTTCTTTTATGCAAAACAACAAAGTGTAGTAGACGATGAAGAACATGTGATGTGGGCTAATGGTCATATTATTCTGGATCTACCTCATTCCGTCAAACATCTTGGATTATTTAGTAAATATCTAACTAATTGTTTATCAGTATAATATATTATTTGTACCTTTACATAAAAAACTGAGCGACCCATCACGGGCAGAATCCGGGAAATTTATAAAAAATTGTACTGCTGTGAGTTACAATTTTCTGACATAACACCAACGCGCTATGATTCGATTTTTAGCTTGGCCTCGCATTAACTGCAAAAAAGCGAACTTGGGGCATCCGTGCCCAACTCCCACTTGAGGAGTTGGCAGCGGAGTTGGCAAGCCGCACCATGCAGGCGTAGGCGTGGGAAAAGCCTCTTTTCGGCAGAAGCGGAAACCGCCCCTTATGTTTCCTCGCCATACACGGCCTGTCGGACGACGGCCTGACAGAGCTGCTCAGCGGAGAGCATCCGGCATGCAGATGATGCGCGTGCTGATAGACCCTCGCCAATCCCATCAAGGACGGGAGATTGACAAGTGCCACGCAGCACTGCCCTAAGCCAGGTCCTCGACATAGACAGCCTTCAACGCATATTGTGCGCCCGGTGGGAAGGCGACCTCAAGGACAGGGGCAGACCTGTGCCTGACGGATGCGACCTGCTATGAGAGAGCCACCTGGGTTTTCCGGACAGACGTCAAACTGCTTTTGTAGTGTTGCGATTGAGCTGCAATGCCTGCTCGTGTCTTGCCAGAGCGAAGCGGCCGTCAGGCGCGCCGTCTCCAAGACACAAGTACAATGATGTTGTCGCCGCCACGCTTGCATACGCCAAGCAACGCAAGACACCTGCTCGCCACGCTGCAGGCTGAGGAGAAAAGGCCCCTGAAACTCCTGCCGCTCCGCTTCCAGTGGAACGGAAACGCCTCCGCAAGTTGTACGGCCCCTGCAATCAGCCTGTCGGCAGAACAGTGGGAAACAGCGACTGTGCGCCGTGCGAGGCATGTCGCCTCCAGCAGTCGCTGTTCGCCGGCGAGGAGGCCAAGCTTCCGCATCGTCAGCATCGACCGCCCGTACCTCCGCCGTCGATCAGGGGCAGAGGAAAGACAAGCGCGTGGGAGTTTGGGGCAAAGGTCAACAACATACAGATGAGCACGGCATCTGTTCTATAGAACACCCTCCTTCGAGGCCTTCAACGAGGGCATTCGCGACGTGCATTGAATATCAGGAATCGCTGACGGGGGTCAGAGTCAAGTTCGATGTCTGGTGCCGACTCCATATACGCCAACAACGCCATACCGCACCATGTGTACGAGCACAACGACCTGTTTCTGTCAGAAAAGGCCCAAGGCCCAGGAAGAAACCGGATGCCTCGGAGAAGGCGAGAAAGATTATCCGGGACCCTCAGAGCCACGGTGTGGAGTGGCAGCTCGGGAACCAGAAACAGCACTATGCCGTTGGGCGCATCAAGGCACGCAACATGTTCAGCGAAATCATTGCTGCTCTTCTTCGGAATCCATGCGGCAAAATGCCCTGCCATCGTGCCGCAGGCAGATGGCCAGGGACATGAAAGAGGCATTGATATGAGGTGATTTTATATCCATCCATAGGCAGGTATGGAAGGGACAGGTGTGCCCATACGGCTCGACATTTGGGAGTTTTGCGCACAAAGCACATCAAGTACTCTTCCAAAGACGCTTTTTCAAGAAAAGAATCTGGCATTTGACAGTCTCCAGAGATTCCTAAGAGAGAATTAACTGGATTACCTATCTTAAACTCCTTTGCCCACTTCTCTTAGGGCGCATCGCTCACATCACGAAGTGCCGTTGAACATGAAAGTAAACCTTAAAAACTGCATAAAATTTCGTGGAATATATAGTCAGGTATATATTATTTTCACTACGCTTGCATCGAACAAGACTGAAAACACAAATCAAAAACGGCATAAGGCCGACGATATTATACAAAGAACATAAATAAAATTAGAACATTATAGAAAGATTTAAAAGGAACAAAGACGGGAAAAACCTGCAAGAAGCATTTTGCAGGCGAGAGTATGGCACGCACCAAGTACACTTTCTTCGCATCGAAAGCAAGAAAAGACGGGTTCGAACAGATTGCCGCCATCTTCGAAGGAAAACGGCTCACAACGAGAAAGAGCATGCCGAACTGTGGCATAAATACCTGCATGGCGGCGAGATTGGCACCACTAGCGAGAACCTGAAGATAGCTGCCGATGGCGAAAACTACGAGTGGACCGACATGTACGACCGTATGGCAAAGGAGGCCGAGGAAGAAGGATTCAAGGAAATTGCCATTAAGTTCAGAAAGGTTGGCGAGATTGAAAAGACCCACGAGGCACGTTATCGCAAACTTTTAAAGAACATTGAGGATGCATTGGTGTTCTCCGCGCGACGGCGATTGCATCTGGGTGTGCCACAATTGCGGACATGTGGTAGTAGGAAAGAAAACTCCCGCAGGTGTGTCCGTTGCTTGCATCCCCAATCCTTCTTCGAATTGAAGGCTGAAAACTTCTAAAAGTGAAAGGGCTTTTAAAGGTGAAAGGTTGAAAAAGTGAAAGGGTGAAAAGATGGCTGCGCCTTTTAAAGGCGAAAAAGTGAAAGGGTGCAAAGATGATTGCACCTGTTAACTGGTCAGCTTAGTTAACTTGTCAACTCGTTAACTGATAAACTCCTTAACAGAAAAGGTGGCTAGCGCCAACAGGTCTGCACTGCCCTCTCTTGTCCTTCTAGTCGCTCTGACTAGTCCGACCTACTCGAGCAAACTAACGCAGTGTATTGGCCTAACGCCATCGCTTTTTAACACTTCAACGAGTTGCCTTAACCCCTATAGAAACCTCTTTCCCTACACTGAAATTTTACTAAAAACGCTGTCAACTTTACGCGGACAGCGTATCGTTTGCACACGTGAACGATGCGCAAAACATCATCGCAACGAGCCTTGAACTAAACAAACCAGTGGCAAAACACCCTCGCACTGCTGGACGAGGGCTGCACCATCCGTTTATCAGCCGTTATCGTAAAGAAAACAGGCGGACTGGACGAGGTGCAGATTGCCAATATCAGCCAATGGAAAGACAAACTCACTGAACTTACAAGCGCAAAGGAAACCATTTGCAAAACAATTGACGAGCTGGGCAAGCGCACTCCCGAACTGAAAAAGCCGTATCGACCTTGCGGGACAGCACCAGCTCGAAGATATATACCCTGCCTTATAAGCCCCAAACGCCGTACTCGCGCGCGGGTGGCACGTCAACGGGGCTCAGACCCTCGGCGCAAAACCATCTTGTTGCAACGCGAACCCCAATCCCAAACATGGCACGAGGCCTACGTTGGGGCGATGTGAAAAGACGTTGAGGCCGCCATTGGGCGCACAAGACATTATTGCCGAAACAATTAGCGAACGAACAAACCCGACAGCAGGTGCGCAACGCCTTTAAGCGCGAGGCCATCATCTCGTCTAAGGTGATTGCCGCGAAGAAAGAGGAGGAGGGGCGCAGAAATACACCGATTACTTCGACTTTTTCTGAACCTCTTCGCCGCTGCAGCGGCAATCGTTTGCCAGCCAGCGAGGCGTGGCAGAGTGAGGTTTTCTTCGTGTGAGCATCTCTATCGATGGCGAAGAAACCACCGAACGCCTGCAACGACACTCACGTTAGCGCGGTGCATGCGCGCAGTTGGTTGAAGAGGCTGTCCGGCCGATGCCTACAAACGACCGATGGAGCCATCGGTGAAAACGAATTTGCTGCTGCAAGCGAGGGAAAAAGGCCGACGAAGAGGCTATTGGCGTGTTCTCGCTCAACCTCCGTCAGCTGCCACCCGCCGCCCCATTGGGTCAAAAACGCGTGATGGGAGTAGACCCTGGCATTCGCACGGGGTGCAAAGTGGTGTGCTTGATCGCAGGGCAACTGTTTTTATCATGATGTTGTGTATCCGTTTACGCCGCGTGGCAACGAGCAGGCCGCCAAAACGCAGTTTCAGAAGAGTGCCAATCATTTTAAAGTAGATGCTATCGCCGTGGGAAACGGTACCGCCAGTCGTGAAACGGCTGACATCTTGCGGCAGGCAGGCAATGCAGCCGAGCCGCGCATACCCGTGTATGTGGTGAGCGAAGATGGCGCATCGGTTTATTCGGCATCGAAAACAGCACGCGACGAGTTCCCCGACGAGGATGTTACCGTGCGTGGGGCGGTGTCGATTGGTAGGCGACCGATGGACCCCTTTGGCCGAATTGGTGAAGATAGACCCGAAGAGTATCGGTGTTGGGCAGTACCAACAATGACGTTGATCAGGCAGAAAGTTGAAGAAAAAGTCTAGATACAACGGTGGAGAGTTGCGTTAACCTCGTGGGCGTTAATGCTCAATACGGCTGGCGTGCATTTGCTTACTCACATCAGCGGATTAGGCCCTACCTTGGCAGAAGAACATCGTGGATTATCGCCGCGATAATGGGGCGTTCACCTCGCGTGCACAACTGAAAAGGTACCTCGACTTGGTCCGGCGGCCTTCGAACAGTGTGCAGGTTTCTTACGAGTAGACGGTGCGAAGAACCCGTTAGACAACAGTGCGGTGCCTGAACGCTATACCGTGGTTGAGCATGGCCAAAGATATGGGCTGCTCTGTGGGTCAGCTCATCGGGAACAACGAAAAGATTAGGCAGATACCGCTGGCGAAATACGTTACGGCCGAGGTGGCATGCCAACGCTTAACGATATTGCAGCCGGAATTGGAGAAACCGGGGCGCGATCCGCGTGAAGACCTCGAAGAGTTTGCCTGACGAGCGCGTGCATACCGTTGCCGACCTTGTTCCGGGCATGCTCTGCCCGCATTGTTACCAATATCACCAAGTTTGGAGCATTTGTTGATGTGGGTGTTCATCAAGACGGACTGGTGCATGTGTCGCACTGGCAACCGATATGTGGCCGATCCCGCCGAAGTGGTTAAGCTACCACCAGCATGTTCAGGTGAAAGTGGTGGAGGTGAGACACTAGGCGAAACAGAAATTTCTTTAACGATGAAAGGGGTGTGATGTTGTGAAACAGCTTTTATTTTCGCGCTCACGGCGTTGTTCGCGCTTGTTGGTTACGGTCAAGAACGAAAAGAGTTTTTAAGGGCCATCTCTACAATAACGAGTACAATGTGTACATGCGAATCAACTCACGATAAGGATGTGGTGGCGCGTGGACAAGAATTGTTTGGCAAACTGCCTGGTTATCTTGGCTCGAAGTTCGACACGCGCCTGTGGCTTATCACCGATGCAAAGCTCAATAAGGATAAGGAGGCCAAGCTTCTATCATCAACGATTATGCAACGAAGACTTGGAGGCCAAGTTGGAGAAAAGAAAATGATAGCACCTATACGCTCAAAACCAGCTGGAAGGTAGCAACATAAAAATTGTGGTAGACCGCAAGTGGGTGAAGTTGCCCAAGGTGATGCAGTTTAAGGTGAAGAGCTATTAAAGGTGAAAGGGTGAAAAGGTGAAAATGGCTAACGCCTTTAAAGGTGAAAAGGTGAAAAGGGTTATTAAAGGTGAAAAAGTGAAAGGGTGAAAAGGTGATGGCTAACGCCTTTAAAGGTGTCTAGCGTTTTCTAGGTTTCAGTTCTTTCTAGCTTTCGGACAAGTCGGACAAGTCGGACGAGTCGGACAAGTTCGGATAAGTCGGACAAGTCGGATAAGTCAGACAGGTCAGACAGGTCAGAATTATCCTATTAGCTCAACGCCACCTATACGACGTGGCTTAACCTCATACTCCATAACTCCTTAACTCCATAACTCCTTAACTCCTAATGGTGAAAAATGGTTTACCTTTTACTAAGACGAATAAAGACATGATTTAATACTATTGAAATGAGAAGGCCGTTGAGAGTGAAGATGATTTTGCCATCTTTGGATGAGGCAAAGAGCCCATATTGGCGTCCTATTAAATATTCGCTATTTCCTCCAATAGGGCTAGCAACACTAGCAGGATATTTCCACGATGATGATGAAGTTGTGCTTTTAGATCGCATGTAGAGAAACTAGACATAACCGATACTCCCCGATTTGGTATGTATTCAGGTATATGTTACAAATGCTTATAGGGCTTACGCCATAGCGGATAGTTACAGGAGTCGTGGGGTATATGTCGTTATGGGCGGTTTACATATTACTGCTCTTCCAGAAGAGGCAGCCTTGCATGCCGATACAATCATAATAGGTCCAGGTGAAGAGGCATTTCCTAGGTTTATCAATGATTTCAGAAACGGTTGTGCACAAAAAGCGATATTCCGCAAAATGGCGTTCTATTGAAGACATTCCTCCCGTTCGTCGCGATCTTATAAAGCGCAGTAAGTATTTTGTCTCTAATTCGCTTGTCGTATCAGGGATGTCCGCATCATTGTGATTTCTGCTATAAGGATGCTTTTTGATGAGGGTGGAAAATCTTTTATACGGCTCGTGTTGATGCGGCTTTTGAAAGAAATCGACGCACTTCCAGGCAGGCACCTTTATTTCTAGACGACTCATTTGGCAGCAGAAAAGGTTTGCTGCCGAACCGTTTGAGGGCATGAAAAGGCATGAATCGCGTTTTTCAAAGCGCGGCAACAGTTCAATCTATCCTTGAAGGCGATTCATAGAGAAAGCTGCCGAAGCAGGGATATGCGGAGTGTTTTCATCGGCTTTTGAGACATTCTCGCCAGAAAACTTAAAGGCAAGCAACAAATGTCAGAACCTTCTGGCGCGATTATAGTGCAGCGGTGCAGCGGTTGCATAGCGCGATTGTCATGATCAATGGCAGTTTTGTGTTCGGATTGAGACCACGATGATGCAGATGTCTTTCGCCGTACTGTTGATTGGGGAGTGGATAACGCAATCACAACTGCAACATATCATATCCTAACCCCATACTCCTGGCACACGACAGTTTCAGCGGATGGAAACTGAAGGAAGAATACTCACCTACGATTGGAGTAAGTATGACACACGCACCGTTGTATATCAAACAAGGGGTCTTACCGCAGAGCAATTGAAAGAAGGCTATGACTGGGCATGTAGGTCATTCTATTCGTGGAGCAACATCCTTCGTGCGTGTAGCCATGATACAACCCTTACGCAGCGAATTACGCACCTTATGTACACAGGAGGATGGAAGAAATTTGAACAGGTTTGGGGAGCTCTTGTCAGGGTAGGTGGATTGAATAAGGCACTTCCTGTTGCTTGAACGATGTTGTCACACACCAAATAAACTATTATATGAAATCGTCTTGCATGCCCTACAACCCGCTCGCCTTTGGCAGCGTAAGTACGTGTTTCCCGTTCCGTTGCCCCTACATGCTTATATGGGATAATTGTTTTTGTCTAGTTTTTAGTAAAGAAATTTAACATTCTGAGTGCCCTTTTTGTCCACCAATCACCAACTTGCCGCAAAAATCGATTCTCGCGAAGGTTTGTTTTGATGCAATAAAAGGTGTAGTTGTACATGCAGGCAAAATGAATATTTATTTCAAAAGAGTGCTGTTTGTACCAGTTTTTGGGCCATTTCAGCAAAATAACGTGCGTTTTGCTGCTAAATGTAGTGCGTTTTGCTGCAAAAACGCGGTGCAATTAATGTGCAAAAGCGCAGTGCATTTTGGTGCAAAACGTAAGGTAAAAATGAAAGTGCTAAACGCAGTGCACAGAACTGCTAAATGCAAGGTGAAAAGCATAAATATACGCCGCAATGGTATAAACAAAACCTCTTAGAACCATGAAACACATGGTTAAAAATGGGCAAAATAGTCGCTAAAAAGTAGGGTTTTTAGGAGCTAAATGTGGGTAATTTGGAGTTGAAAAATACGAGTGCTGGCAAACAAGAAAGGCAATATGGTGCAAAAATGCAGGTTCTAGGCTTAAAAACAGACAAAACCCTAAGGTGTGAAGGATAGAAAAACGGCTTTTTTTACCTGTTTTTATACCGATATTTTCGCTAGAACGGAGCTGAAAATTAGAGTGGTTTTGTAAAATAAAAAGGCGGTAATTTAAGATTTTGAGTTGATGAGTTTTTGAGTTGGTGCTCTTTTGTGTTGATGAGTTCTTGATTTGATTTGCGCGTGTTCTCCTTTTGGCAAAATGAAAACATCTACGACCGATTTGGGATAAGCTAATAAACTCATTAACCCACAAACTAATGAACCTATAAACTCATGAACGCATAAGCTGTTTTCATGTCTGTGTTGATGCCTTTGCGTAAGTATCGGTCTGCCAAAGCTAAGCCCAAAGTTTATGACCTTTATCTGGTGAGCGAGAATTTAAGGCTTAGGCCGGAAGTCTTGCGTTGTGGTGGGATAGCTGTTGCTACTCAACAAGGGCGTATTGGTCTGTCGGTCGCAGAAAAAGCTCATGGTGAGCAGGCGCGAGCGTGTAGTCGGCTCGAGAAACTAATCTCACGGCCGTGTTGCCGCTGCTTGCGGCACTTGTTCGCGTGGCACATGCGCGACTGATGCTAGCCTGCGACCTGTAACCTAGGTCGAGGCGCATGTTTAAACCGTGATTGGGGTTGCCCTGCGAACTGCCGCTTGTGGCTGTACTTTCGTTGGCGTCGGTGCGTTTGGCCTTTTTGTTTTCTTGGCGCGTGGCGCACGCATGCCAAAGAGTTTAAAGTTGTTGATGCGATAGCCATGCCCACAACCCAGTCGCGACTGACGGCCTCGTTTATCTGAACGCCTGTCGTGCTGAGGTTCAACACGCGCGTTGAGCGGCACCAACCTCAAGCGGTGAGGTTGTTGTTAAAGGTCATGTCTACGCCAAGCGGTGGCGAGAAAGCCTCGTTTATGCCACATTGGCCACGTTGTACAGACTTCGCGGAAGGGATTGCCCGTTGTAACGTCGCTGATGAAACCCAATCCGTTCATGTATTCAACAAAGGTGTTGTACGATGCGTGAGGCTCCAACGGCGTAAATGCTCTTGTAGCCGTGGTTGATGTTTACGCTTTTGAAGTGGTCGCGCAGCCAAGGCGGCTTGCCTAAACCGCTATAACGGAGGGTCCAGTTGGGCAGCAGGCGCGCCAATGTTGGGAAAATGTTGAGCGAAGAGCCGCCCATCGCCGTGTAAGTGTTGAGGAAAGCGGGTATCATTACGTCCGGAACCATATCGGTCTACGGCTCCGTTTGCCGGATTGGAACACTGCACCTGCCATACTTGTTCCTGCGGGATAGCGTGCCCCTACGTATTGCGATTCCACACGATTGCGGAAGGCATCGAGGGCATTGCAGAACCTTTCGAACGATGCACTGCGGTATCCGTTGGCCGCCGAACCCATTCCCTCAAACGCACTACGTATAGATATGGTGGTCATCATAAACGTTCCGTTTTGTGTTGTGGGTGTTCCGGCGTACATATATTGGATGTTTCTGCGCCGTGGTTTGCGTTCGCGAGGCGTGCAGGTCTATCCTTTAAGCTGCGCACGGGTTCGAGTGTCATGCGCAGTTGCAGGTCTTCGGTCTGGTAGTTGCGGCAGGGTGTGGCGATAGAGTCGTTGTCGAGCAACCATCCCATGTTGCGTGCCTTATTGATGTAAGAGTCGTCTGTAAGTCCAAAAGCAAAGTCTAAGCCAGGCGAAAGGGCGGAGGGAAGGCGTGCCTGACCGAATGCGTCGCCAATGCGCGGCATGAAACCGGGTAGCGATATGGCGTATTGGTTGCGGTAAGAGATGCTACGTTGCGCACCATCATCAGCACGCGCGCCACGGTTTGCGCCGTTTCGTACCACGATTGCTTTTTCTTGTGGCTGCCGCGGAGTTACGGTTAGTCCAGCCTTAGTGCCGGAGTCTACCCTGCTAAGTATGCGTATGCTGTTCTCGCCACTGGTTTTAAACTTCAGTGGGAAACGTTTGCCGTCTTCTGTTCGTGCTGCAACCATTAGCCGTTTCGAGCGTTTGTTGTGGCTGATGATGAGGGCTGAGTCGGGCATGAGGGTTATTTCTTGCTCAAAGCTGTTGCGGTTTTTGGGCAACGTGTTGCGTTACTGTTGCGCCAAAGTCTCGTTATTATCAATCTTTTGCATCGGGCGTAACGCCTTTACCCTTCATTCGGGCCTCCATAGCCTTGCGTTCTTGTGCCTTCTCCGCTGTTCGGCCTGCCTTTCTTCGCGCTTTTCGGTTCAGTTCGGCAGTGTTTGGCCGCGGTTAAAGCGTTCGTTGGCCTTTTTAAGGAAAGGTGTTTGGTTGTAAAGGCGCACGAGGTCGAACGTTCCGTTGAGGTTGAAGTCGCGATTGTTGGCGAATGGTGTTGCCCAACGAAGAGCCGTCTTCGAGTTGTGTACCGCGAACCCAACGATAGGTGGCGTTATAGGTGAGGTCGGCACAACCCAATTGAAGATGGGCAGCAGGTTGAGCGGCGGTTGATAGAGAGGGTGAACGATTGGTTATAGTCCAGCGGCGTTCCGAAGTTTCGTAGCGCTGTCTCCACACCGAATCTTTCCAGGCTTGGCAGCGTTCGGCGTACAGATCTTTGTTAACGGGTGTGTAGGGTTGTTCCACTTCGGCGTGGTGTTGCACTTTGAAATTGGCGTGCAGGTTGCGCGTTAGGTCCCCAACGGATGGCAAAAGTCGCGGTTCCAAAGGAATTGCGAATTAAAAGGTTAGCGGTAAGCGGTCGCCGCCCTGCTCTCCATGTCGCGCTCTGCAGTTCGTAATAACTGCGGTTGATGTCGGAGTTAAACGAGAGATTTTGAGGCAGCCAGTTCAGTCCGAACCGTTTAAGAATGTCTAACCACTTGCTCTTGCTTTTGATATTCTTAAATGGTTCGAGGGGCTTGTACACGGGAGTCCAATTGTATGCCATTGCGGCACGCCAGTTGTTTTCGCGTTCGTAGAGCGGTTGTTTCGCCGCTAGTGAAACGCGAAGAGTTGCTGTACGAGAACGAGAAGTTGGGCGGGTCGTAGGGCATGGGGGTGGCGTTTGTTCTGTATGCCGATGCGACATTAGACAACGAGAAGTTTGTATTGGTGGTACGCCGTATGGCAATGCTTTTAATCGAGTCGCGTTCTTGGCGGTTTGCCGCATCGAGAGCATCTTTAAGGCGCAAGTCGGTGTCAAGGGGATTGTACTCGACCGCTTTTCTTCTTGTGTTCGCGAATAGTAAAGCGGGCCGAGACCTCTGCTTTTTCGGGAAGAACTTGCCCAGTTCTAGGTTTGTTGTTACACTGTAAGATCTCTAAAATTGTCTTTGGCGCGGTCGGCAACGCCGTCTTCCAATCCACCGAAACCTTCTGAAACGTATCGTCCCTGCAGGTTAAGCGTTCCGAAATCGGATAGTTGCACGTTAAGGTTTCCTGTGCGCTCCATCCGCCTTCGTTCCTCATTCCTTCAATCGCAGTTCGTTCACCCACACTTCGCCACTTTTTGCGTGGCGGCATTGTTGCGCACGCCGATGATAATGGCTTTTAACCTCGCCCAAAGTGGGGCTACCCATGATGCTAACCTTGTTCTTGGTTTATCAACATCGTAGGCACTGGTATAGCGAAGTAAACGAGGTTAATCCCGTGGCACGTGCCTCATTGCGTGCCTTCTTTAAGTTGGTAAACACGCTGAGGGCAATGTCGAGCATGTTTTCTTCGGGCCAAACGGCGCGACTATCTGCCCACAAGCGGTCGTTATAGCGGTGTGCTGGGGTGAGCGATAGGGAATGTCGTATTCGTAGAAGGTGTTTTTGTAGTCGCTACCCAAGCGAATGAACACCGACAACTCGCCGTTGGCCAAGGCTGTGGCATTGGGTCGGCGCGTTGGCATGGCACAAACATCTGCAACCGACGATATTGTCGCAGGTCGATAGTGGTGTTTTTGTTACGGCTTTTAGCTTCGCCCTGACCCAGATTTGGTCGGCCACAACAAGGCTCAGTGCTTGCTCGTTGTCTCTCTCACCATTTGCGGCTGGTTGGGGTCGGATCCGCGTTCTATTCCAGGCGGAAGGATATAGTTGACGGGCGTTTTGTCGCTATTTTCTTCGTAGCTACGGCACTAACCGACATCCTTCCCTGTTTGAGAGGCCGTGTTGCTAAGGTTTTGTTCAGAATTCGCCATTCGCCCCGCACAAGGTCGAGCGAACCGAAACGCAAAACGATGGGACGCTTAAAACCTGTGAGAAACATACGCAGAAACGGATGCTAGAAAAAGTCGGAGATAGAACCGAATCGCTTTTTCGTATTCGCGAACGGGGATGCGGAACTGATACCAAGTAACGTTTTCGTTGGTGCCATTGCGCGAGATGCTGATGCTTCGCGCTTGTCTACGATGAAGTTACGGCCCACCACCAGGTGTCTTGTGGGCGCAGCGATACGTGGTATTGGTAGTATTTTTCGTATTCGTTGGAGCGTATAGTCTTGGTTGATGTCTTCCATCGGGCGTAGACTTGTACGATGTGTCGTAGCTTTCGCTGCGTTGGTCGCTGTCGGGCGAGGTTTTGGGGGTTGTTTGATGCGTTTGTATCGTTGCAAGATGGGCAGTTCGGCACGGTCGTAATCAGAGCCGCGAAGTAGTGGTAGTTGTCGTTGGGCGGGGTCGGCCTGTATCGAATCGAATACGGCAGCATTCACCCTGCCCCTCACCGCGTTAAGGAACGACTGGTAAGCGGGGAACGAACGCTCCTCGTTATCGTTCAACCCGTTAAACCCAACTGTTCTGTAAATGCCCTCGCTCCACGTGATGTTGCGAAGGCGTAAGTTGTGGTGGCTTGGTGGGTATCTTACCCATTGGGTGGTAACAAAGCTTTTGTGAGCCGTCGACAGGCATGCCGCTTTCGTAGAATTTCTTGCCGTCGCGCAGCACGTCCTCGCTCACTTCGCCCAGGTTGGGTAGAAGTCGCCGCCAGATCGTTGGCGCTGGGCTGGCGGTTAGAATAGATAAAGGGTCGAGCATCAGAATTCGATGTACTCGATGTTGGCAGCCCCAAAAGTCGTTTGTGTCAAGTTTGCGCATCGCCTTCCCAACGCTTTGTCGGGATTGTCGAGTGTACCGTCAGGATTAAGGTCGGGATTGAAGTTGTAAGGTCCTCTTTCGGCCGGATAGAAGGCCAAATTGAGCACCGATAGGGTTGAAACGCCACCACTAACTGTTTTGGTCGCGCTTGGGAAAAAGCTCTCTTACGGGTACTCGCGCACGTAATGGTTGGACAATTGTTGCAAGTCGCCCTTGATATGCGAGGGCGTTAGCGAGCTGCTTCTTCGGTAAACAGCGGATCTGATGGTGTACCAAGCCAGTCGACTGCGGTTAAATCCGCTGCGTAAGCGTGGCTTTGTCGTCGTGTTCGGCAAACATCGAGGGCGTGCTGCTCAACGTCCACGAGGTGGGTGTGCTAACATCGAGCGAGCTTTTTGTGGTTTCAAAGTCGTCGAGATACGAGGCATTGTCTTGCGTTCCCTTGTTACGGCCCGCATGCGAGGTGGGCAAACCTCGCCCGTGAAAGCCAATCTGCAGAGGGCTGAGTAACGTGCAAAAAGGGTATCCTTGTCGAGCAAATTGGTGTTATGGCAGCTTTCTTTTCTTCCAGTTAATGTTCAGTCCCCATAGGTATTGTTCAGCGGTTCGGCACCCATATTCACCTTCGTGGTGAGTGCTTGCTCGGTGCTGCAAGGTACCGCTCAGCTAGCGATCTTTCGAAAAGTTGTATTCCAGTTAGGCCGGAACATCGTTTTGCGTTGTTGGCCATAGTCGGTGTTGCTTTCTAGCGAAACGTTCACCGCTATGCCTGCATCCAAGATGCTTTTGGTTGAGGATGGTTACTTCGCCGGCGCATAATCCACGGTATAATCCACGCCTTCGGTGAGCCTAACGCCGCCAGCGGTGACCACAACCGAACCGTGCTGGCACGTTGGCAGGCGCCAAGTGAGATGACGTTGGCACTGGTTCCGCGGAATTGTCCGTAAGAATAAACTTGTTTTTCTCGGCAATTTGTTTGGCAATGGTCTTGGTTGAGTCGTACAACTGGTCGTAGGTGCAGCTGCGAGCAACGGCATCTGGCACGCCTCGGCCCGAAGATAGTTGCTACAGGTGCTTGCCGAAAGGCTGTGTTTTGGGCAAGAACACGCGCCCGTTGCTTATGGTATAACCTCAACGAAATCGAAACAGCCGTTGGCATGCACCTTATTGTTGTTAGTCAAGTCGGTCTGCGCCCATCACCCTAATCAAGGGTTGGTCCTTTACTTGCGTTTCGGGAATGTAAGTGAGATATACACCTGTGGTGTCGCTTTGATACTTTTATGCTCAGACGGAAACGCTCTTTCTCAAATCCGATGTTGCCAGATAATACACGTTCTTCATCATCAAATGCCAGTTGCCTTGCCGAGGGTTGTTACTGGTGTTTTTGAGCGATTTAACGAACAACGCCTGATTGGTGTCGGTGTTATCTGCAGCAAATTCGCCCACCTGATAGGTCGTTTCCGCCGTAGGTACTCGTAGGCCACGGCCAAAACCTGGTCGGTTTGCAGACCTTGCCTTTAGCGAAATGTAGCCCATCGTGGTGTTAACGGTGTACTCGGAGGGTTGGAGCAGGCGTGCGTTTTTGAAGTTTTCTCGTAGTCGTTTCCGCCCACGAAAAAGCCGCTATTCCGTCGAGCGTTGTCGACGTTTGGTCGATGTCTGCTGGCTGCAACGTATGTGCTAACCATCGCCGGATATTCGCAGTTGGCATTGTTGGCAGGCACCAATCCCGACGCGCTCCACAGCGGATTAGAGATGTGGCTCACTCGCCAAGGTCGGTAAGGGCCACGATATTGCGCGTGTTAGTGGTTGTTCCCGTCTTGTTTGTTACCCAAACCTCCACACGATTGATGCTGATGCCACTCTAACGGTGGGTAACGAGGCCATCCACTCGTCGTACTTGTCGCGGAAATAGTGCGAAAGAAAGAAGTGTCGGTTCTCTTCGTAGTTGGCCGCGTCCAACTCGAAAGGCGTGTTGCAGCACTCCCGCGCGAAGAAACGCTCTTTCGACGACGATTTCTTTTGCGAGGCCACGAGTTGCAATTTTCTAAGCTTCCGACTGCAAATCAGTACGTATCGCCGAAGAGCGAACTAGCCCCTTTGATGAGCGATGAGTTGGCTGGAAAACCCACGTTGCCAGCCTCAACAAGCTTTATTATCTCGTCTTCCTTACCGTCGTATTTCAGTTTAAGGCTCTGCGCATCAAAGTCGAAGGTGGCATCGGTGTTGTAGTTTAGGTTCATGTTCACCTTATCTCCCACCTTTCCGTTCATGTTGATGTTAATCTTCTCGTCGAAGTTCATCGTCGTAGTCTTGCGATTTCTGGATGGGTATAGACGGGTTGTCGATGTCTTTTAAGCGTAGCTCCGAAGCGTATTTCGGCCGACCACCCTTGCGTCTTGATGCGCACGCCGCCAGGTCCGAATATCTTTTCGGCAGGACCTAAGTCGAAAGTGTCATGTCGGTGAAAGTCGAACTTTCTTTGCCCTTTCGCCTTATATATCTCGTCGTTCTTCTTTTCCTGAAAAAAGCTGTTGCGTGCTTGTCGTTCGCTCCAACGCCGATATTCGCGGGCGTCATCATGATAGGCGTCCCCAGATACGTCCTTCCCCATTTCGTTCCAGCAGGTAGCGGTCAAGCGTGTCGTTATATTCCATCCCCCTGTTTCATGTTTTCAGGGCGTTTCAGGTCCATTGCGTTTTGCCATAGGTCGGCATAAGTGGTGGGCGTGGTGGCTGCACGCGCCAAAGCGGTGTTGCAGGGCTGTTTGGGGGTTGTCGTTGGTTTGTGTTTCGGGCTGTGTCTTCGTTGTCAATCACCAGCGTTGTGTCTTCGGGTTGCGCGTCGTCGGTAGGTGTGGGCGTTCCACATGCGCGTTGAGTCGTGTTGTTTTGGGGCGTGTTGGTGTTTCTTGCAGGTGCCGTGTTGGCGTTTCTTTGCGCGCGGTTGTTTTGCCTTCGCCCTGTGTTGTCTTGCACAAAAGGGCAAAGCGAGGGCATAACCCGTCAAGCAAATGACGAGCACCACCATCAACAGTCCTTTTATTTTCTTACTTCGCAGCACGCCTTAGGGTCACTTTGATCATTTTCAACGCCGCTTTCACCACCTGTTCAACGGGCAGTTCGGGTTGTTCTTTCAGTATTTCAACCACCACTTTGGCCGACTGCAGCCGGTGCAAAGCCCAGCATGGTGGGAAGTGCGCCCACGGCCCTCGTCCTTCACGGCCGTGTTCATAACCGTGGCGTTTGCGCTTGTGGGTACCGACAATTCTTGGGCCACCCGCTTGTAACAATCTTTGTCTTTCAGGTCTACGATGATGCGTTGCGCCGTCTTTGCGCCAATGCGCTTTAACGGTTTTTCAGCATCTTGTCGTCGCCGGCGGCAATGACATGCACAGTTCGGCGGGCGACATTCCCCGAAAAGAATCATGCGTGCCGAGTTGGCTCCAACGCCCGAAACGCTGATAAGCAAGCGATAAAGTTCGCGCTCTTGGCGCGTGGCGAAACCCATAAAGCGTGTAGCAGAATCGTCGCGCCCGCCCGCTACCAATGCCTCGTGAACAAACAGTTTTACCTGTGCTTTGCCTTGATAGCGGTGATGTATTCAGCGATATGTTGAGCGCATAGCCCACCCCGCCGCCTCAATCACAGCCATTGCAAGGGTAAGTTCGGCCAAGTCGCCCTGATATATTCAATCATTAATGATGTTTTATATGTGTACGTATACGTTATATATAACGACCCTCGTTGCGCATTATTGTGTGCGCCTACTGTATTTGCAGGCGAAAGAAAAGGACGCAGTGCCTTTGACGAAAGTCAACATCATGTCTGTTAATCAAGGTGTCCCAATTGCTACGGCATCATTTGCGCCTTTTTGTGAAGTGGGAATTGCAGCGTATATGCCAAAATGTAAATAAATCATAAACCATATCACGCAACGCTTGTAGTATAAAAAGAAATGTTTATCTTTGCCAACGTATAGGAATAGCCGAAGAAATTTAGAGGTAGTTTCTGATGTATTCGTCAGAGTTTGATACAAAGTATCGTTTATGGTAAATGGGTTTACCATAAAAAGTAAACTTCTACGGCGTTCCTATATTTTTTAATATATAACCCTAGATAGCATGGCCCGAACTGATAGAGATGTAAACCTAAAAAGCACTAATAGGCAATCCAATTGCAATCACATATATTCGGCCGACGAGCTGACCAATGTACTTAATACCTTGGCCAGCAATATTGGTGTGTTTGCCGGTTTCAGGCGAAACCAGATGCTTTGCTTTGCAGACACCCAGTAAAGACAACCGCCGAGCAAAACGCTACCGCATGCACAAAAAGCACGGCGGAACGCGTGCTATCGTGGCTCCCCATCAGAGTTTGTTGTACATGTTAAAGGGCTTTAATGCCTTGTTGCAGCAGTACGAACCCACAACTTGGTGTTACGGCTTTTGTAAAGGGGGCGTTCGGTGGTGCAAAATGCCCAACAGCATCTGGGCAAACGCTACATCCTGAACATCGACATCAAAGATTTCTTCCCCTCCATTACTAGGCAAATGGTGGAAGACGTTTTGTTAGCAGAGCCTTTAAAGTGCTCTGCCGAGGCCGCACGCCTGCTTTCGGGCTGTGTATCTGTTGTCGAACCGCAGGGGCGATGTGTTGCCGCAGGATTTCCCACGTCGCCAACACTCTCGAATATGGTGTGCAAAAAGATGGACGAAGAGTTGGCTGCCGCCGCCCAACGCATAGGGGCAACCTACTCGCGCTATGCCGATGACATGTCGTTTAGCAGCGACAAGGATGTGCTGCGCCCAACGGGAAGTTTCTATTTGCAGGTTTCTGGCATCGTTGAGAAATACGGATTTAGGCTGAACGACCGCAAAACGCGCTTGCAACGACGTGGACGAAGGCAGCAGGTTACGGGCGTTGTGGTGAGCCATAAGGGTGAACGTAACGCGCGAATATGCACGGCAGATACGCAGTTTGTTATATATGTGGGAACGTTATGGCTATTGGGGAGACTGCCAGAGTAGCCTTGCGCGCTTATCGTGAGCAACATGGTAAGACTAGGGGGCATGGTGAATACCTCACCTTGTATGCGGTTTTGCGCGGCCGACTGAACTATATGAAGATGGTGAAGGGCGAAACAGACCCCTACATACCTTAAACTTTGGAACAAGTATAACCAACTGATGCAGCGGGATGTCCCAAAGCGCAGGAGGGTGTTTACGGCACTAACGCGCATAGAGCCTGAACCTTCAGCACCAACGATTATCTTGGCGAACCGCAACGAAAGGTTGCGCGGGTGTTGTGGCACTCTTTGTGGGTGCTTACGTTAGCGGGTTTGCTGGCTTACAAACTTGTTGGCTTAAAGTACATTCTTGGTTGCTGCACGCGTTAATCCGTGGCGTTTTAACCCGCATCGGGCATAAAGGATTGCTAAGATTTGCATTGCATAACGCGAAATGCCTTATGCTTGTCTTTGTCTTGTTGGATGTTATGATGGTTAAGATTTGTATTGCATAACGCGGAAATGCCTTATGCTTGTCTTTTGCCTTGTTGGATGTTATGATGGTTAAGATTTGTATTGCATAGCGCGAAATTCCTTATGTTTGTCTTTACCTTGTTTATTGTTAAACACATCTTATGTTTTTGGGGTGTAAAGTTTTCGGTGTAAATTTTTAACATCGAGAGTGCCTCGCCGTTCACCAATTGCCCATTCGGTGGCAAATATTCAATTCTCGCGGAGGTTCTTTTGAGCTAAAATTGGCATTAGCCTGTATAATGTTAGCAAACCATTTTTGCGGTGCATAAATGCGTATTTATACCAGAATGGCGGGCAATTAACAACAAAAAGTGTTATTTGCAGCAAATTGCACTGCATTTAGCGGCAAAAACGCAAGGTAAAATGTAGCAAAACGCAGTGCAATTAGCAGCAAAACACAAGGCGAGATGCCGCAAAATGCAAGGTGGAATGTATATTCTTGCATCTTGTATGTTGGCTTTTTGGGAGCTGTGGAATGGTAAAGAAAGATATGCTTAGTGGAAAAACTCGCTTAAAAAGGATGATGTTTTCGACCATTAAAAGTCGTTTTTGGGTGGCGCAAATTTGCGAGTTGGCGACATCTAGAAAGGCAAAATGGTGCATTTTTGCTGTAAGTTGTGCTCAAAAATAGACACATAAATGCGAAAGACCGAAATTCCTGCTAAATAACATGCTTTTAGGGCGTTTGTTCTCGCTAGAATGGGCTGGCGAGAATAATCTGTTTGTAGAATGTTTTGTACTATAATTAACAATAAGCTAGTCTTGGCTTTTTAATATTTCTATAAATGGAGAGGAGTTTGTTATCTTTGTCTATAAACTAAGATAAACACCCTACCATGTACGAAGTACTGGGCAAAGATACAATGGCCGATTGGGGTTTAACCTTGGTTTCAGAAACAAGTATCCCAAGACACCTTTTTAAATGGGGCTTGGGATACTGAGATATCTTTGTGGGATGCCTTATCGCATTGTACCTGCCATTTTCAATGGCTAACTCTTTAACAAACCGCCGTGAACGGATTAAACGATGTTTAGCTAAATGACGTGTACTTGGTGCCGAGGCGATGATTATAGCGTTTTTCCTTTTATCAAGTCGAAACGATAGCCGAGTGTGAATTGAAAACACTAAATTGAGAACGAATCTCACTTCGGTGAGGCCGAAATATAACGTGCATCAGCAACAAACTTCCCTAGCTCGTAGGGAAATGCCCAGCGGTGAGCAACGTCAACAGATCTAATGTTGTCGTTAACCCGCGAGGCTTCCCAACCGTTGCTTTCGAAATAGTCTTTGCTGCTAGACTTTAAACCAAGTTGTAAGCCCACCTTTAAGGCAAGGTTCTTTGCTACATAGAAATTGGCTAGCACTGGAATGTTGAAATAGTTATATTCGTAGTGGTGGTTCTCGTCTCCAAGCGTGTATTTTGCCCCTTGTTGAGAGTAAAGCACACCAGCGGATAAAACCCAGTTTGGGCTTAATTTGATATTCGGTTTCAAAGCCAACCACAATGCCTGTTCTGAAATCGGAGTTGTAATGGTTGGTTAATTTCGATAGCCTACACCAATTTTAGGTTGAGCGAGAGCGACTTTTACATTGTGCTGGGCATAAACATTACAGCTTAATGTGAATGCAGTGATTAATAACGAGATTGATTTTATCATTTTTGCCTATTTAGTTTAACGACAGTTCTGCTAACCAATTTTTAGTAACTAAACTTTCATAGTGAATCAAATCACTTCACGATTTTATACTTATACATGTTTTGTTGCATACGAAACATTGGAATACCATTTACAAGATTAGAGCGTATCTCGCAAGCATCGGCGGAGATAAACTCTGCTATTTCAAAACGGCATCAACATGAGTTCCCATATCTTGTTTGTAACTTTGTTCTAAACTTACATTAATATATGCTTGGGTTCAGCACTTGCGGACCTTTAATTATAGCCTACATTTGTCCTTCTTCCAGCATTTTCTTTTATTTCCTCAATCGGTCTTAGTCAATTTGTCTTTTGCACATCTTGATCAGTTTCTGAGCCTTCTTTAGTTCTTCTGTCTGCGAGGTCGAGGTCTGAGTTCGCCTGTTTCCATTCGGCAACAATCGCTTCAGTTGTGCCACAGCCTCTTCGTATTTCATTTCTTGTTTAGCCATAATTTGATGAGTTCATGAGTTGTTGAGCTAGTGAGTTATTGAATTGCTGAGTTATTGGATCGTTGAGTTTATCAGTCCGTGAGTTATTTGGTTTGTGCGTTGTTGGGTTTGTGAATTTGTGAACATCTGCGTGTTTGGCTTTGTAGGCTTGTTTGTTTGTTGAGCGTAATGGGCTTATTGTTTTTGCAAGCTGCTAACATACTCCAAACTCATAAACTCATAACCTTCCAAACTCAACAACTCATAAACTCACCATCTTACAACCTCAAAATCCTTATTCAACAACAGATTTTACCTTTCCCTTTTTGCAGTTGCGTTACTATCACATCGCTCTTTGCACGTGGTTGGCGTTGCGTACCACCTTTCCGCCGTGCGTAGTGATGCTATAACCCTTGCTAAGCAGTAAGGTGGGGTCGCGCCTTTGATGGTTTGTTCCAGCAGTTCAAGGCGATGCGGCTCTGGTTAGCAAACGTTCGGCGTGGGTTGGCAGGGCTAGTGCCAAAGCGTTGCAGGCGCAAGTCTTGCCTTTGCAGGCCGTTGTTATGGCGTTTCGCATGCGCAGGGCCAGGTTTTCGAGCCTTTTCTTGTCTGTACGCACCAACGAAAACAACATCGGCACCTTTTTCGGTAAGTCGGGCCAGCTGGACGCGCTCCAATTCCATGCGCCTTTGCACCAGGGTGCACCATCTCTTCTTGTGCATCGAGAATGCGTTGGCAGGTCTCCGCGGTGTTCCCACCAGAAAAGCAGCCGCAGCGGTGGGCGTTTTTACACGGCGGAAAGACACCATATCCAGTACGCTTTCGTCGCGGTCGTGCCCGATGCCGGTGATGATTGGTAGGGGAAGTTGGCCACATTCTCAGCCAATGGCAAGCTGTCGAAGCCACTGAGGTCGCTGGTGGCCCCTCCGCCGCGGATGATAACCACCACATCAAAGCTATTTATGCGCTCGTTGATGGCGTTGAGGGCTGCAATGACGCTCCGTTCAACGCCTTCGCCCCGCATGGTGGCGGCAAAAGCTGCACCGAGAATGCAAAATGCCATTCGCTTTTCGTGCAGATGACGATGAGAAAATCGCCGTAACCAGCCGCTTGTCTCAGAAATAACGGCCACATCGTGCGCAAATAGCGGTAGACGAAAGTCTTTTTGCAGGTCGAACACTGCCCTTGCTGTTTCAGTGTCCGCACAATTTCGAGCCGCTTGCGCGCCATGTCGCCCAGCGTGTAAGTGGGGTCTATGTCGGCCACAATCCACGAAAAGCCGTATGCTTCATGGAAATCGGCGTACACCAAGAGCCTTACTTTCAGTCCTGCACGTAGTATTTGGTTGGCGTTGCGTTCGAAGTGGGGGCGCAAAAACGCCCATTTGTTCTTCCAACACTTGGCCGAAGCTTTACACACGGGCGTGTTTCCCGCCACATCTTTTCTGCACCAACTCCATGTAACAGTGGCCGCGAACCTCCCTCATTTCAGAGATTTCAGCCTCTACCCAATATTCGTCGGGCATGGTTATGGCGAGCGCATCGCGCACCATTTGGTTCAGTTCGTACAGTGTTGGGTTTCTTTGCGCATGGGTTTGGGTTGTATGGCGTGGTGAGCCTTTCGGTTGGCGGCTCTTTACATGATGCAAAGTTAAGGTAAATGGTGGTAACGACAAAATATAATTTGCTTAAATGGGGAGTAAGTGGTAAGTAGTAAGTAGTAAGTAGATGAGTAGTAAGTAGTATGTGAGTAGTGTAGTGAGTAGTAAGGTAGTAAGTGGTAAGTGCAAGTGAGGTAGTAGAGCAGTAAGTAGTAGAGCAGTGAGTAGTAGAGTAGTAGGCAGTAGGGCAGCAGCAGGGTAGCAAGTGGTAGGGTAGTATAGGCAGGGGTGGTGGTAGAGTGGTAAGTAGTAAGTGTAAGGTAGTAAGTGGTAAGGTAGTAAGTAGTAAGGGTAGTAAGTAGTAAGGGCAGTAAGCTAGTAAGGTAGTAAGCAGTAAGGTAGGCAGTAGGTTAGTAAGTAGTAAGGTAGTAAGGTGGTAAGGTAGTAAGTGCAGAGGATATCAGTAAATATCTAACTAATTGTTTGTCAGTGTAATATATTATTTGTACCCTTTTACATAAAAACCCCGAACGACCCATCACGGGCAGAATCGGGGGAAATTTATAAAATTAACTGCTGTGAAGTTACGAAAAATTTCTGACATAACACCAACTTTGCCCTTTACAGAGTTCGATTTTTACAACATTATCGCGATAGCTTTGCAAAAAGCGAACTTGGCGCATCCGTGCCCAGCTCCCACTTGAGGAGTTGGCAGCAGAGTTGGCAACCCGCACCCATAAGCGTAGGCGTGGGAAAAGCCCTCTTTTTCGGCAGAAGGGGAAATCGCCCTTATGTTCCTCAGTTATACACGGGCCTGTCGGACGACGGCCTGATAGAGCTGCTCAACGGAAGCATCCACACGCAGATGTTCTGCGGTGTGCTGATAGACCCCGCCAATCCCCATCAAGGACGGGAAGATTGTGCGTTATACGCAACCGTCTTGCCAGGCACCCTCGACATAGACAGCCTTCAACGCATATGTACGCCCGGTGGGAAGGCGACCCAAGGACAAGGACCTGTGCCTGACGGATGCGACCTGCTATGAGAGCCACCTGCGTTTTCCGACAGACGTCAAACTGCTTTGGGAGTGTTGCCGGTGGCTTCACGACCTGCTCGTTTGCCAGAGCAAGCGGCTGTCGGAGCGCGTTCCAAGAAACAAGTACAATGATGTTGCCAAGGCCACGCTTGCATACGCCAAGCAGCGCAAGCACACCGGCTCGGCCACGCGCAGGCTCAGGAGAAGGCTCCTGAAACTTCTTGCCAAGCTCCGCTTCCAATGGAACGGCCTCCGCAAGTTGTACGGCCCTGCATCAGCCTGTCGGCAGAACAAGAAAAGCGGCTGTCCGCCGTGCGTGAGGTATACCTCCAACAGTCAGACCTGTTCGCCGGCAAGGAGGTCAAGCACCGCATCGTCAGCATCGACCGCCCGTACCTCCGCCCCATCGTCAGGGGCAAGGAAAACAAGCGCGTGGAGTTTGGGGCAAAGGTCAACAACATACAGATTGACGGCATATCATTCATAGAACACCACTCCTTCGAGGCCTTCAACGAGGGCATTCGCCCTTAGCAGTGCATTGAATATCAGGAATCGCTGACGGGGATCAAAGTCAAACGTGTCGGTGCCGACTCCATATACGCCAACAACGCCAACCGCACCATGTGTACGGAAAGAGGCATAACGACCTGTTTCGTCAGGAAAGGCCCAAGGCCCAAAGAAGAAGCTGATGCCCTCAAGAAGGCGAGAAGGATTATCGGGACCCTCAGGGCCACGGTAATGGAGGGCAGCTTCGGGAACCAGAAACAGCACTATGCCGTTGGGCGTATCAAGGCACGCAACATGTTCAGCGAAACATTGCTGCTCTTCTTCGGAATCCATACGGCAAATGCCGCCGTCCCTTGCTGCAAGGCAGATGGCAATAGGGACATGAAGAAGGCGGCTTGATAAAAAAATGAGGTGATTTTATATCCATCCATAGGCAGGTATGGAAGGGACAGGTGTGCCCATACGGCTCGACATTTGGGAGTTTTTGCGCAAAAGCACATCAAGTACTCTTCCAAAAGACGCTTTTTCAAGAAAAGAATCTGGCATTTGACAGTCTCCAGAGATTCCTAAGAGAGAATTAACTGAATTCTAAGTAGTAAGGTAGTGCAGGTGCAGTAAGTAGCAAGGCTAGTAAGCAGTAAAGGTGCAGTGGCAGTAAGGGCATGGTAAGAGTAGCGTGAGTAGTAAGGTAGGCAGAAGCAGGGGCAGTAAGCAGTAAGGTAGTAAGTAGTAAAGTGTGCTAAAAGGGGTAAGGTAGGGTGGTGGTAGTGGTGTGGTAAGTGAAAGGCAGATGCGTGCGGTGGTAAGTGGCAAGTGGTACAGCGGTAGCTTTTGGTACGATAAGTGGTAAAGTGCAGCGTCAGTGCACTTACTTACCTCTTTCAGTCCTGATCCTAATCGCCCAGCTACCACTTACCACTGTGACTCACTACTTTACTCACTTGCTACTACTTTTACTCACCATCCTACTCACTTGCACACCTCACTGCCTCTACTACTCTACTACTCTTACTACTCTACTACTTTTACTACTTACTGCTACCCTACTCACTTACTCACCCCACTACTTTACCACTTTTACTACCTACATCCTTCACCACTTTGAGCGTGTCATCAGCCTTGTCCCTAGTGGCTTTCACAACGTAAACCCCGCAGGGCAGATGGCGTAGTGACGGCACATGGGGTGGCTTTGTTGCCGATAATACACGTGCACCGTGCAAGGCGTACACTTCAATAGCATCGTAATCGGCGGCGGTGAGTAAGTTGGTTCCGTCGAAACGCAATGGGTCTCGCCCGCATTGGCCTTATTGCGCGGCAGCAATGCAGTGGTGGAAAGGTCGTAGGATAGCAATGGACAAAACGGCTCATAGACAAAGCGTTCGTCGTCGTTGCGATACCACGTATAGGTGCCTGTGGTTGTTGTTGCTGCCCGTCTTCGTCGGCCAAGAGATGGTATGTTGTGGATTTTCTTTCGCTTGTCTACGCAGACAAAGCGATGGCAATCTTGTCCGAATTGTCAGCCCTCATCGTTGTTGGGCAGTCCGCCAATAACCACGAAGAACCCTTCTCTACCGTTGCAGGCGTGTTGAAAGTGAAGGTGGTGGGCTTTATCGCATTGTTGTCGTGAAACCAATTCAGACGCTTTTAGCGGGAAGTGGCAAGTACTGGCCAGGCATACCTTTGTCGTCGGCTAGCGTTGCTAAGCGCAACGCTTATTTCAGCATTAGACCAACCGTGCACCCGTAGACCCAAAGTAAACTTCAACACTTTTCACTTCGGCCTTAGCCTGTGGTGCACCGGAAATGTTCGGCAACTTTGACATGCCGAGCCAGTTGAGCCTGCGTAGAAGCCATAAAACTCGCAGGCCAATGACATTGAGGTTGAGGCTTTCTTCGGGCGTTATATTCCAAATGTGCTGCTGTCCACCCACTTGTATGTAGTTTGATTAGCGTCTTTGCTGGTTCCGGCATCGTTGGTTGCCCGCAAGCCCAGCACCAAATACGCCTTGTTTGTTGTAGGTTACGGTGGGGTTTTGCTCGTTGCCTGCCTGGATGTTTTGCCCCATTGAACGACCATTGCTATTGGGTGGGCGTTGCCCTTAGAGAGGCTCTTTAAACGTGAGCGACGAGCCTAAGACGATGAAACGGCCAACGAATGGCGAGAGATAACCGCCTGTTCTACCGATAAAGGCTTGCGGAGCCTTCTTGCTTACGTTTGTAGGCTCATGGGTAAAGCTATGCTCCTCCGTACCATTGCTAACGGTCAGCGTTACGGGGTAAGTTCCGGCCTTTGCATATACAACTTTGGGGTTCTTGTGGCGTGGAAACATTGTGTTCCCGCCCTTAAACTCAATTATAAGACGTAACTTTGCCTACGGAAGAATTGTAAAACGCCACTTCTTCGCCCTCAACGATGTGGATGGAGGTGGCATTTGTATCGTTTTCGCGATACTTCGAACCCAGTCGATAAACACGTCCTCGCCACCTGAACCCTCGTAGACAAAGTGCCGAGAATTGCACCTCTTTTGGGCATAGGCCGATAGGTTTACGTTGAACTTGTTCCCAGCTGGGACCGTCGAGTATTGTCTTCGCGACCACTTGAAAGCATCCAGTACTCTTGTCGTTTTGTGTCTACATCGGTGATGAGTAGTTTCACTTGGCAAAAGACCAATAACCCAGGACTGAAACAGGCGTAAAAGCTGCACGTGCTGTTGGGCTTGATGGTTATTTGCGACTGGGCAGCTCTCTTTGCTTTTTGTTGAGAAGCAATCTCAGTGAGAACTATGTTGAATTGAAGAAGAAGGGTTTCAGCCCCTTTCCAGCTTTGGTTGTTCGAACAATTGCACGTGGCAAAAAGTTGTTATGTGGAAGTATTTCACTTGTTGGCTTTTTCCACTGAGTCCCACCCCATGCTATAATAGGGTGTAGTTCCTCCTAAGGCATAGAAATTGGTTTGTGAAGATTGTCCGTATGCTGTATAACACAGGCAATAGAGCAAGATGAGTAGAGTTCTTTTCATAATGTGGATGTTTGAAATTTGTAAATCAAAATATAGTGTTTAAATTGGCAAATATACAATAATATTGTTTTAAAACCAATACTAACATATTTTGTAGTGTAGGCAGACGCGTAGCAGTATGAATGGCAGGCGAGCATAGCGTTGGGGCAGTGCTATAACATTGGTGCACCATAACGCATGTGTCGGCTGTTGATATAGGATAAGATTGTGCACGTTTTAACGCAAATTGCATAGCGAAGTGTGCTTGTTGGCTTGTTTGCCGTTATTTCATTGTAATGCACTACTTTTGTAGGTCGCAGCTGGCATTTGTTTGTTAGCATCGCCTCGCTGGCGACAAACAGAATGATAACAATATACAAACATTTAAGAATATGAAAAAGATTAGAGCGGCCGTAGTGGGCTATGGCAACATTGGGCAATATACATTGCAGACGTTGGAGGTGGCTCCTCGACTTTGAGTGGCTGGTATCGTAAGGCGACAAGGGGCTAAGGAAAGGCTGATGGAGTTGGAAAAGTACAACGTGGTGAGCGACATTGCCGAACTACATGATGTGGATGTGGCGATCTTGGCTTTTCGCCAACGCGCGAGTGTCCGACATACGCCAAGAAGTATTTGGCCATGGAATAAAACACGGTAGATAGTTTTGACATCCACACGAACATAGTGAACTATCGTGGCAACTGATGCCTGTGTGCAAAGGAACATGGCCGAGTGAGTGTTATTTCGGCAGGATGGGGACCCCAGGTTCAGACTCTATCGTGCGCATGTTGATGCAGAGTTTGGCACCCAAAGGTTTGTCGTACACCAACTTTCGGACCTGGTATGAGCATGGGACACAGCGTGTCGTGCGCAGTAAGAAGGGGTTAAGAATGCGCTTTCGATGACTATCCTTTGGCGAAGGCATTCATCGCAGGATGGTTTATGGGAATTGAGGATGGCGCACGACTTGGAAGATGTGGCTGCAGAGGTAAAGGCCGACCCGTATTTCGCTAACGACGAGACGCATGTGTTTGCAGTGAAGTCGGTAGACGAGGTTCGCGACATGGGTCATGGCGTTCATTTGCGCGCAAAGGCGTAGCGGAAAGACCCAAAACCAGCATTTCTCTTTCGACATGAGCATCAACAACCCTGCACTAACGGCGCAGGTGTTGGTTAATGTGGCTCGCGCCTCCATGCGTTTGCAGCCTCGATGCTATACTATGGTTGAGATTCCTGTTATTGATATGTTGCCTGGGGATAGGGAAGAGCTGATTGGGCAGATGGTTTAAAGGTGAAAGAGTGAAAAAGAAAATGAAAAAGGTAAAAGAGTGAAAAGGTGAAAGGGTGAAAAAGGGTGAAAAATGAAAGGTAAAAGAGTGGAAAGGTGAAAGGGTGAGAGGATGCGAGTGGCTAACGCCCACTAATACATTTGTGCTAGCTCCTCAACAAATCTTTGGCAACCCCATCAAGAATAGCCTTGTTTGCCCATCGAAAATAAAAGGACGTGTTACCATCTCGTTGGTAGCATGTCCTTTTGTTGTTGCAGTTCAAGAGGGTGGACTGCAACAAATAGATGTTAGCACCAGTGCTTCTATTCTTCTTTTGTAGGATGTTGCCCCGCTTAGGAAACCGTTTCACCATTTTATCGAAATCACTTTCGAGCCGTGCCATTTCCCTTTGACGGTAGATGGCAAATTTTCGTTCAGCCTTTTCTATCGCTTCGTTGTGTGATATATGGCCTTTCCCTTCCAACACAGTGCGTTGCAGGGATAGAATTTGATTGTCAAGAGCGGTTATCCAGTCTACCATCTCGCATGGGATGTTCATCAGCGCCTGAAATTCGGCAAAAGTCAGGAATTGCGATACGAGTAGGTTAAGTCGTTGCAGCTCTTTATGTGAGATAGTTCTTGGCAATCTTCACATCGTCTTTCGTGATATAGTCGCCCTCTGAAGTTGGTCATGCCTACTAGAGGTTTGTCGCTATCAACCCGATCGAAGATGATTTTCCCGCGGCGGTGTGTTCGTGTACGGCGTAGTGAAGTTTGTTTTGCACCGTGGCGAAGAACGGTCGTGTGAGCTCGGTACGTGGGTCGTAATCCACCGAAGTTGCGTAAATGTCCGTCACCCTGCTGATAGAAGTTACGCTCCGAAGCGCGGATGTCGCGGATGCGTTGTAACAATTCACGGAAGTACCGCTACCCCTTGCATCAGTCGGTCGTCATCCGAGGAAAAGCCCCTTTTGTATATATTCATGTAGTCGTTCGGTTGCCCATCGACGAAAGCGGGTTGCAACTTCAGATTGCACCTGTCAACCCAGGGCTATAATCATGTTCAGGTTGTAATGGTCGATGTTGCGCCGTACGGTTCTACCGCCTTCTTGTCGAACTAATCAGCATTTCTATGAGTTGCCGTCTCTCCAATTCAGCATCATGCATAGACGTTTTTGATATGTAGGGCGATGTTTTGTTGTGAATCAGGTCGTAAATGTCCGCCAATTGCCCTTGTGTGAGCCATACGTCTTCATCGGCAAAGCGCATCATTCACTTTCACCAAGCCGTTGTCGTCTTGGTAGATGATGAGGTGGTTGTTGTCTTTTTATCTTTCATTGGTTTTGTTGTTGTGGTGGTTCTATGAATATATGGGGCCGGTTCATCTTTTATTGCCAAACAATCTTTTGTGATGCAAAAACGATTTGTCCCCTTTTTATTTCTCAGAGTTGCTTATGCTTGATTGTGAATGGAGCGTGCAACGTGCTTTTTAAGCCGACTGTTGCATCGAAAGGTGCGTGTTACCCACAAGTGGCAACACGCACCTTTTAAAAATACTATGCGCTGAGTCCCCGTGATGTAATTAGGCTTGAAATGAAAGTCATTACGCCTCACTTCTCATGGAGAGCGGCAGGTAAGACCGTGTTTTTCTTCCCACTGAGTGTCGGAGAAGTGGAACACCAGGTCGCGCCTTTCCCTGTTAGCTGGGTCAGAACAGGCATATTGCCCTCATTCGCCATTAAGCGAGGCTGTGGATGGGGAATGCTTTTTAGCACGATTTGTAGTATTCCAAGTCTTCCACCTTAGAAGTTGGCGATGAAGAGGAGGCAATAACAGCCCTCTTTCGGTAAGGGCGAACGTACACGTTAGCACTCTTTTTCGAAGAGTTCGGGAGCTCGAGGCGTCGGCAATGATGAGCAACGACATGAAAAGTTCGGCAGTCATCTCGTAAAGGCGACGTGCAAGGAAGTCTTGTCTGTCTTGGTTGCCGCACTCTTTTCACGTTGTTCACGCTCTTCGTAACGTTCCACCAGCTTAGCCACACGCTCTTTAAGCGGTTGTAAGTTCTCGGCCACCTCGTCTTCGAGCATCTCTTCATGATGCCGAGTAAGTTCCGTTGGTGATATAGCGAATGGCGGCCACCACTTGCAGCTGCGTTGTACCTCGTATATAGAGAAGATGCGCGCATCGCGATAGAGGCGTTGGCCTTATACTCCGACGATGAAGCCCGGAACCACCATGAATTTGTAGGCGGCATCGTAGGCGTTTTGCTGGCGTATTCAGAGTTCATACCCTTTGCCAGCGGCGTGAAAGCATCGGCCAAGCGCATGTATTTCTTTTGCTCGGCGCGTCTTCGGGCGTAAGTTTGCGTTCGCGTGCGATGTCGTCGAGCGCTTTGTAGATGCTCACATAGCGTGCCGTTTGCAGAGAATGCCGTCCCTGCATCCCAATTTGGCCTTCATGCGCGAGAGCATGTCGTACACGGCGGGAAGTCTACGATGTTCGTATCGAACTGTTTACGTTCGCGAGCGTAGTTCAAACCTTCGGTATAGGCGGCCTGCGACACACCAACGCTCTGCGCGGCGATACCCTAAACGTGCGCCGTTCATCAACGCCATAACGTACTTGATGAGGCCCATTCGCGTGTTTGACCGCACAGTTCGGCTTTGGCATCTTTTGTACACAAGTTCGCACGTTGGCGAGCCATGTATGCCCAATTTGTTTTTCAATATGTCGTACGGTAACGCCGCCTTGACGCTTGGTCGTAGATAAACATCGACAGTCCGCGACCATCTTTCGTGCCCTCTTCTGAGCGCGCCAGAACCAGGTGAACGTCTGAATCGCTGTTGCGATGAAGGTTTTACGCCTGATAAGCCAGCATCCGTCTTTCTCCGAGTAGGTGGCTTGAGCATAACGCTTGCAAGTCGCTGCTCGCATCGGGTCCGGTGAGGTCCATCGACATCGTTTCGCCTTTTGACAAACGCGCGGAATGTACTCTTTGCGCCGCTCTTTCGTCGCCAAATTCGTATAGCGTTTCGATGCAGTCTTGCAAGCTCCAGATGTTTTGAAGCCCGCATCGGCCGTCGCCATCATTTCAGATGCCATCGAATAAGGCGTTATTGGGAGGTTCAAACCTCGTAACGGCGTGGCATAGAGATGCCCCACAGGCCAGCTTTGCGGTGGCATCGAGGTTTTCGAACGTTTTTGAGGCATACACCATGCGTCCGTCAACGAGGTGCGGACCCTCTTCGTCAACCGATTCGCTGTTTGGCCTCGATAACGTTGGCGGTGATGTCGCCCGTTATTTCCAACAGTTGCTTATAGTTTTCGATAGCGTCCCTCGTAGTCAACGGGTGCGTCATCGTATTTGTCTTTATCTTCAAAGTTGCGCTCTTTCAGCTCAACAATTCTTTTCATCAATGGGTGATGAAGGTGGAACTCCAACCCGGGAGAGTCCGAAAAGTAATTTGCCATAATGGAGGAGTAAGGAGAGAAGTAGTAAAGGTAGGTAGGAGTGCACCACAAGTAGATGGCAAATGTTCCTCTGTACCTTTAAAATGGGCGTTATGTAACCTGTCTTTTTCTCGATACTCTTGTTAATAAGTTAAACGTTTCTGTGCTGATTTAGTTTAGTGGTAAATAAAGTCGTTACTTGTGGTTTAGGCATATGCTCCTAATCACCTTTATAATAGGAATTCAGCAGTCTACTTGTTTCTGATACTTGTTGTTAGCAAGTCAAAGACTTTCGGTGTTGATGTAGCAAAGGTCTTTTGAAAGCAGGATGTAGTAGCGACATTCTTCAAGGCTGCCTCGGGCGAAGTTAAGAAAACGCAGTTTGTCTGCCTTCCCATCTCTTCTATATCCTCGGCAATGTTGGCGGAATAGATACCGCCGCCCTTGGAATTGAGAGAACACAAGCCGAACAACTCGAACTTAGGATAACTCCTTCGTTGCTTGATACACAAGTACAACAAAGCTGTGTGCCCTTTGCCGCTTATAATGTCTCTAAAGCTTCGTGATCATAGAAACCAATTTACACTTACTACTTTACTACTTACTACTTTACTACTTACAACCCTACTACTTTATTCTTATAATACTTTGAATCAGCTTCGGCACCACCTCTTCTACCGAGCCCACGATAACATAGTCTGCAATCTTGTTGATGGGTGCATCGGGGTTGGTGTTGATAGAGATGATGATGCCGCTGTCTTGCATTCCGGCGATGTGTTGAATCTGTCCAGAGATACCGCAAGCGATGTACACCTTGGGATGAACGGTAACGCCCGTCTGTCCAATCTGCCTGTCGTGGTCGGCCCAGCCCGCATCAACGGCGGCCCTATTTGCCCCCACCTCGCCATGTAGCTCTCTGGCCAGCTTTGAAAAGAGCAGGTCGAAACCCTCCTGCTGCCTCACGCCATAGCCGCCAGCCACAACGATGGGCGAACCTTTTAGGTTGTGTTTGGCCTCTTCAACGTGACGGTCTAGCACCTTCACCACATAACTTTCGGGTTGAACCGTACTGTGCAACGTCGGGGTAAACGGTTTCTCCTCATAGTTTTCGTCCAACACTTTCTTCTGCATCACGCCACTTCTCACCGTAGCCATTTGTGGTCTGTGGTCGGGGTTAACAATCGTTGCCACGATATTTCCGCCGAAAGCGGGGCGAATTTGGTAAAGCAACTGGTCGTACGCTTTGCCTGCTTTCTGTCATCATAGTCGCCAATCTCCAGCTGGGTGCAGTCTGCGGTGTCCGCCAGTAAGCGACGACGACACGCGTGGCCCCAAATCGCGACCGATAACCGTTGCGCCCATCGAGGCAGATTTGCGGTTTCTCTGCTTAAAAGAGGTTCACCAGGATGTCGGTATGCGGTGCCGAGTGTAGGGAAAAGCCCGTCGGCATCAAAAACGAAAAAGCTTTATCTACGCCGTGGCGTATTTTCGGCCTTTCGACATGGCCTTTAATTCCCGTGCCAGCCAACCACGGCATGCAGTTGTACGCCCAACTCGTTGTTGCATGGCTGCGACACTTTGGTTACAATTCTGAGACACTTCGGCCACCGTCGTGTCTTCTATTTCGCAATGATACAACACGTTGTCTCATGTTTGTGTAAATTAAAGAAGGAGATGTTTTTGAGGAGCTGAGCGAAGGTAGTTAAGGAGTTAAGCTAAATGTTTCAGCTTTCTCTCAAAAACACAGGATTTTTAGACAGAAGAACATGACATAAGGTAAGATAAACAGCATAATGACTTTTGATGGCGTAGCATCTTTTCATCCTTTCACCCTTTAAAAAGCTCTTTTCTTCTTTTATCGCCAGCATATCACCCCCTCCACTTAGAGGGGTCAGTGAGGCTTCTTTCACTTTACCTCCCTTAACTGATAATCTTTTCGTCCAACATTCTTCATCATCGCCTCGATGTCGGCGTCTGCGGCCGTTAGCGTCTTGCTTTCCCGGCTTGAACACGATGCTTTTTCGCACGCTCTTCACCTTTTGTGGGCGACCCGCTAGTCCGCATTGTGCAGTGCATCTCCAGTCACATCCGCCACGCCCATTGGTTGAGCGTGAGGTAAGCGCAGTTCGAACAGTTCGATGTGGCTCTTGCCGTGCAGTTCCATGGGGCAACGTGCGTTTTTGTACTTCATCACCAGCTTAGCGTTGCAAGGACGGCATGGGGCAGCACTTCCGTTAACCGTCACCACGCAAGGCATGGGTGCCTCAACCGTTTCAACGCCGCCGTCGATGTGTCGGCGAATGGTTAGCTTGCCATCCTCAACTTTCAGTATTTCTTCGGCGTACGTAACCCTGGTTAAGGCCCAATTTCTGCCACCTGTGGTCCAACTCTGAGCCGTATCGCCGTCGATGGCCTGTCGTCCGCCGATAACGATGTCCACATCGCCAATCTTTTTGATGGCCGCTAGCCATAGGCAGATGTGGCCAGCGTGTCGGCACCGGCGAAAAGCTTGTCGGTAAGCAACCAACCCGTGTCTGCTCCGCGGTAAAGTCCTTGTCTGATGATTTCACCTGCACGTGGAGGGCCCATCGTCAGCACGCCAACGGTAGAGCCAGGGTGCTGTTCTTTCAAGGCGTAGAGCCTGTTCCAATGCGCGTTTAAGCCTCTGATTGAAAGATTGCGGGCAAGGCAGCGCGGTTCACCGTGCCTTCTGCCGTCATGGCATCTTTTTGCCCATGCGTCGTGTCTGGTACTTGTTTGGCAAGCACAACGATTTTCAAACCTCATAGATTTTTATAGTAAATATAATGTGATTTCTGCTTGTAAAAGTACAATGCTGTATGGCAAAAGAAATGGGAACGAAAAAGCGTAAGAGGGGTTGTGTGTGGCAGCGAACAGGTATCGTTAGCGCTTCAAACGAGAGCTGTTGCAGGCGTTGTTGCGGAAGCGTGTCGGCACGTGTAATGTTGGTACGTGTCTTACGCGCGCGCGTATATTATCAAGGTGTGTTCTATAACTCTTTACGTGTTATACACCTGTAAGGAACTTATAGAACACACCCTAAGAAGGTTATGCGGCCTTATTTATGCCCTTGGCGAATGATGCTCACCACTTCTACGGTGTAAACTAGCGTAGAGTAAGCAGGCACAGATACTGTTTTGCTTAGCGAAGGAGCAATGGTTCCGCTCCCTGTTGCCGAGCCAAAGCCCAGTTGGTAAGGCACGCACACGCGCCACTTGGCACCTCACGGGCATGTTTTGCAATGCCGTTTGTAGACCTGGCGCAATCCGAACCCTATCGCCAGCTGGCGGCGTTGGCCGTGGTGTTGTCGTCGCTTCCCACATAGGTTTGGTGGAAAACCTTGCCTTTGTGGATAGCCAGGTCGAGGCTTTAAGTCGACCTTTGCAGTATCACGCGCACCGTGTCGTTCTGAAATGCGCGGTCGCTCCCTTCGCCCGCCTTGATTACTTCTGCGGCCACGTTGTCGGTCTTGTTTTTCACCGCCTCGCTAGGTAGCGTGATGCTAGGTATCACTTGCCATTGGGCGGTATTGGTCTCGCCACATTATATATGCTGTCGAAATAGGGCCCCGTTAGCGGCTTGCCAGTTGGGGAAACGCCGTCGCGCGTTGTCCGTTCTGCTGCATGCGGTGAAGGCAGGCTATAACTGTGGCCGCGGCCATCAATAAAAAGCTTTTTTCTTCATGGTTATTGCAGTTTTTGAGCAATGCCGGATGCTCACTTTGTCTTCAATGATGTTTTCTAGTTGGTCCAGTTCACCGTTCATGCGTGCATGGTGTCGCGGAAACGCAAGGTAACGCAGTTGTCGGTCAGCGTCGTCGTGGTCAACCGTTACGCAGTACAGGCGTACCAATGGCGTCTTGTCTGCGATAGCGTTTTCGCCGATAGTGTCCTTTCTCGTCGTAGTGCGGTTGAACTTGAATTTCAGGTCGTTCACAATTTCGCGAGCCTTTTTCCGGCAGACCGTCTTTCTTTCACCAACGCGCAGCACGGCCAATCTTAACGGAGCCAGTGCAGCGGGCAATTCTCAGTACGGGTGCGCGTTTCGCCGTTCTCCAACTTCTCTCTTCGAAAGCGTGGCACATCACCGAAAGGAACATGCGGTCTCACGCCGATGCTGGTCTCGATAACGTAGGGCGTGAAGCTTTCGTTGGTTTGTGGGTCGAAGTATTTGATGCTCTTGCCCGGAGAATTTCGTCGTGCTGCGACAGGTCGAAGTTGGTACGCGAGTGTATGCCCTTCCACCTCTTTGAAACCCGAAGGGCATGTGAACTCGATGTCGGATGCGGCGCTGGCATAGTGCGCCAGCTTTCGTGGTCGTGGAAAACGATAGTTTTTCAGCACCCAAATCCCAATGCTTGATGCCATTTCATACGCGTTTCTTTCCACTTGTGGAACCAGTCGAGCTCGGTACCGGGCGTAACGAAGAACTGCATTTCCATTTGTTCGAACTCGCGCATGCGGAAAGATATTGGCGTGCCACAATTTCGTTTCTGAACGCCTTCCTATCTGTGCGATGCCGAAGGGCACTCTCATGCGCCCCGTTTTTTGCACGTTCAGGTAGTTAACAAAGATGCCCCTGTGCCGTTTCGGGGCGCAGATAAATCTTGCTGGCGGCATCAGACAGCGAACCCATTTCGGTAGAGAAATATGAGGTTGAACTGGACGAACGTCGGTCCAATTCCTTTGTACCGCTGATGGGGCTCATAACTTCCTCGTCCTCGATAATCTGTTTTCAGTCTTCCAAGTTAGGCCTTTGTATGGCCTGCGCATAGCGTCTCGTGCAGTGCGTCGCGCTTGGCTTGCGTGCTCCTGTATGCGTGGATTGGTTTTGGCGGAACATGGCCTCGTCGAAGCTGTCGCCGAACTTTTTGGCAGCCTTAGCCACCTCTTTGTTCATCTTTTCTCTCGTATTTGGCAATTTGGTCTTCTATCAGCACGTCGGCACGATAGCGTTTTTAGAGTCGCGGTTGTCGATAGTGCGGGTCGTTGAAAGCGTCCACGTGTCCGCTAGCTTCCAGACGGTGGGTGCAAAGATGGCTGAGTCGATGCCCACGATGTTCTCGTGCAGCAGCACCATGCGCTCTTCCACCAATATCTTTAATGTTGTTTTTCAGTTCAACGCCGTTTTGTCCGTAGTCGTAAACGGCCTCCCAGCCCATCGTAATGCTCGCTGCGAACACGAACCCATATTCTCGCAGTGCGAAACTATTTTCTTGAAAACGTCTTCTTGTGCTCATTGTCTTTTTCTTATTTACTTATTTGTGGCACAAAGTTGCACATTATTTCTGATAGAAGGCGAACTGGTGCGTTAAAATCAGCGTTTTAGGTGGGGCATTGTTCTCTGCGCCGTGGTAAACGTGTCTTGCCGGATGTTCATAGCCTTAAATTTATTCAGATTGCTGCTGTGGTGGAATAGGTAAGGCGTATCTGCACGCGAGGTGAATGGTTGTTTGGCGCTGATTCTCTTGCGTATCTCAAAACCAAAGGATTATATTTGTGCACGTGAAACCCATAATGGGGAGGATAAACGATGGATGCAAGCAACACAACGACAGACACCTACTTCTAGAGATACCCAAGGCGGACATATTTGTTGAAGTCGCTCGTAAAGCGTACATGGGATGGACTGTGCATAGCAGCACCATCGGCGCACAGCTTACGAACAAGCACTTTGACGATAAGGCGACATGGGCGTGTGAATGAGTATGCCAGTGCAGACGAGATATTTGCTATGTTGGGCATTTGATTGTATACAGACTTGACATAGGAAACAGTTTGAGAAAGACCTCAAGTGGTAACTCATCAACTCAAAAACTAGCTCAACCCAAAATCTCACCAACTTGTCAACTCACAACCTCACCAACTCAAAAACTTAAATCGCTTATCTTTTATTTTATATCAATGCTTCTAATTTCTCGGCTCCGTTCTAGCGAAAATATAGGTTGAAAAAGTAGGTAAATACCACTATTTCTAGCTTTTCACGCTCTTCCTGTTTGTCCGTTTTTAGGGCAAAGAACCCTGCATTTTGCACCATTTTGCCTTTCTAGTTTGGTTGCCAGCTCATTATTTTTGCAAATCCAATTACCCACTTTTAGCCCCTAAAAACCCACTTTTTAATGGCTATTTTTGCCCTTTTTAGCCATGTGTTTTCATGGCTCTGAAAGGTTTTTATTTATACTATTTGCAGTGGATATTTATGCTTTTCGTCTCGCATTTAGTCGGCATTTTTGCACCTGCATTTAGCACCATTTTACCTTGCGTTTAGCATCAAAACGCACTGCATTTAGCACCAAAATCGCACTGCATTTTAGCACCAAAAACACAGTGCGTTTTGCCGCAAATTGCACCATATTTTAGCAGCAACAGCCCGAAAATGTGGTGCAACATGGCGGTTTCTTGAATAAACATTCATTTTATCGTGTCACAGACAAACCTCTTTTGCCTCAAAAACAAACCTTCGCGAGAATCGATGCGGCAAGGTGGGCGGTTGGGTGCGCAGAAAGGGCACTGATAATCGTTAATTGTTTTGCTAAATCAAGACAAAACAAGCGCAAACGTATGACGTGCACGTGGGTAACGACACCGAAAGCGCGTACGGTTGCAGGGCATGCATGCATAAAGTCAAGACGATTTCATTTAGATTACCGAGAGGATAAGGAATGCAGGATGAGATTATGTCCCCAAAGCATGCAGCAGATTTCCTGATGTTCGTGTTATTTGAAACCACCGTCTCGATTTTTCCACAGATTTTATCTCGGTAGACTTGAAACGGCAAAGAGCTTCCTGACGCTCCAATGTGTCACGGATGGCGGAAGACTTTTGTATTTTTCCTCAGTCAACATACCATTGGTAACTTGTAGATTAAGTTCTTGTCCATTTACATTAGATGGACGTTTGTTCCTCAAACTTAAGCCAGGATGATGATTATGGTTGTGCTGTCCACAGGTGCTGCGGTCGTTGCTCCATGTATCGTAGCCGTACCCGAATATACTTGTTTATAAGGCAGGAAAAATAGGCTACTGCCAAAAAGGCAAAGCAAACTGCTCCTATGGTGGTGATACTCGTATCGGATGAGTGAAGAGGGTATCTGCCCTCACGATATTGCGGACTTTCTCGCCAAAGTTCAAAACTCCGTTCTTGTTCCTTTTTCTTCTTCCATATCAGTTACCAAGTTCTAATTGATTCTTCACTAAGGCAAAGTATTTGCTGCGTTTTGGCGGATTAGTTCTCATGCGTGTACCGACTACGCCAATCTTTCCATCATCCAACACAACTATTTGAGTCAGCATTGCGGACAGTGGAAAGACGATGCCACTCACTACAACGTTTTTCCCTTGTAGAACTCCTGAGAGGTTTTCTGTGATGATCCGCTCGTTGTTAGCATCTCAGAGCATTGCTGGCCTCGTCCAAAAATACGAACATCGGGGTTCTGCAGACAACTCCGCCATGAGGATACGTTGTCGTTGTCCTTGACTGATGCCCCGCCCATCCTGTCCTATCATTGTGTTATATGCAAAAGGCAGGGCCTCGATGTAGTTTGCTATATTTGCCACTCGCCGCATGCTGGATGCGCCCCTGTATCGAGGTCATCGTTCGAAATGGCGATATCTTGCAATGGTGTCGGAGAACAGGTAGCCTCCCGCATGACTGCACCGCATTGGCTTCTGCCACCAGCCGAGATATATCTATCTCAGATTACATTGGCCTATTTTGATGCTCCCCATTCAGTGGCTCAGTGGAATCCCAAAAGGAGTTTTACGAGTGTGGTTTTTCCGCTTCCGCTTCGCTCCTACAATTGCCGTTACCTTGCTGCTGGGAATGGAGAGGTTGATGTTGGAGAGAATTCTTTGGGCATATATGTCGTATTTAGCGAAAGGTTCTTTATCGGTGAGGACTGCCTCCTGCGGTCCTCGTCCGTATAGGCGGTACGCATCCGCTCGGCATTTTCCTCATTGACTTTCTCGAGTGAGGATTTCCACCATGCATGGTCGAGGACTGATGCCTCACGTCCCGCCACGAGTAGATAAATTGAATAAGTTGTTCATTCAGGGCTGTTGGCTGTCCGATACTGTATTGCACCGCCAGCATCATACCGAGCGTCAGTCGTTTCCGCGTATCACGGCAGTGGCGGCAAAAGAATGGTAATCAAAAATGTTCTTTACTTCGCTGATGGTGATGCTCCCGCCTGCTGTACTCTGTTGCAGGTTCAGAGATTGTAGGTTGACCTTGAAAAGGCATCGGCTTTGCACATCCTCCCACCCCATCGTTTGCGCTGTTCGCATCCCCGCAGTTTGATTTCCTGCATACCGTCTACTGAGCTGGTAGGTAATCGCTGCGGTTCCGACCGCCTCGTTCGAAATATTTGTAGTCAGTTGTCTGCGTTTTTGAGGAAAAGGATGATCCATCCAGCATGAAAGCGATGTCCCCCAAGAGGAATACAAAGGGAAGACGCCAAGATTATAGATTGCAAGGACGACTCGAACACCAAAAATGTGAAGAACGAGAAGAGTAGGCTCAGACTGCTTGATGTGGAGGAACTGCTCCACACGTCGATGATCTCACTGCAGTGGCAAACAGGTCGCCCATCAATTTTGTGTCGAAGAACTCTGACAGGCAGTTTCATTAGTTTGATGAAGAAAAACCGAGATAAGCGAGATGTTGATTCGGGTAGAGATATGCAGGAGTATTTTGGAACGGACAAACTCGATGGTGGTACGGCTGAAAAAGTAGCATCATCTCTGCCAACAGCACCAGCCACACAAAACCAATATCTTTCCTCCGACACCTGTGTCCACGATGGCTTTGGGTAAGAAAGGAAATACAAGTTGCAAAGAGCGAACCGAGCAAAAGTCCCAAAACCAGCTGCGTGAAGAATCGGTGGTATTTCTTGAGGTAGCTCCGATAGAAACTTCATGCGATTTTGAGTTGGAGCATCAATCGTCTGATTTCCTAAATGAAATCGCTCTGTTGGCTCTAGAAGCAGGGTTATGCCCTTGTCCTCACCATTTGTCCTCGCTAATCCAATGCCCACAGACCCGTCCTTGCTGTATGGCTATCAACTTTTCCAGGTCGGCGACATAGACCGTGAATGAATATCCCTTGTGGTATCTTGTAGACGACAAACAGAATGGTTCTGATTCCAATGGCGATGCAGGGCAGCGGAGCCTCCGTTACTAAAGTGTTGAAAGACAGGCGTCCACCTATGGTCTTGAAACCTAGTTCCTCTGCTGTTTTGCTAATACCCAGTAAAGATACACCAGCCTACCAAGCGAGCATTTTTACGTATATGTCAGAATATTTGGCTGATTCCGTAATGTTTAGCAATCATCGCTAAATCAAGACGGTCCACAGTCCATAGCATCTTTCGTTTAATAAAAATCCATGATTATGTTGATTCAATACCGTACATTCTATGTTGAGGAAGGACGCAGTTTTTATCTCCGTTTCGTCTGCTGTTGGAAAACGATAGGAGTACAGCCAACCTAGAATCTGTCTATTGTCTTCCCGTCTGTCTGAATAATGCTGATAGTATACTTCGTAACGTGAGATGTCTTGTCTGAACACATCATTCCAATACAGGGAGACTGACAGGGCTTCGTGTAACAATCTTTTCTGTACGGACAGGTTTAGAAGATGTCTTTCCTCGGTCAGGAATACTCTAAAATAGCCTTTCCCTGTATATTCGTAATTAACATTAACGTCAAGCCAGGGAGAAACCAAGGTGTTTTTGCGTATTTGAAGATATGGCACAGGCCGACTGAGCGTCTCTGCATGCTCGCATGCTTTGTTGGAAGATAGTTGATATGATGAATATAAGCTACAAGTAAGAGATGGTTTGTACCAATCGAATGACTTGCTGTAATTCATCATAACAGTGATGTTATGCTGTTTCTCCAGATTATACCACGAACTTTTGACCATATCATAATCGGAAGACGACACCAATGTAGAAAGTGCCATTATGGGCGACTTCACGTATTGATATTTGGCGGAGAAATAAAGTTATTCAAGACAGAGCGTAAATCAAGTGTGCTGTTCCTCTGTGGTCTTAGGCATCGGATTGCCTTCTTAGAAACTTATAACGATTGAGATAATAGCTATATCCACCGATAACTCGAGTGGCTGTTGCATATCATACTTGAACTTATTTCGGTGAGAGGTGTTGCCTAATAAGAAATGACAAGGACGCATACAGCAAAAAGCTGGCTGCTGTTTTGCTCCGTGTGTGTATCCTGCTGAAAGGTGTTACGAGTGTTCTCGTATCTCATACCGATTTGTGCCTGATAGTGATTGCCTTGATAAGTAAGTCCCATATAAGCTGCGAAATAAGCTCTTTTAGTTTCAGAGTTTCGTTTCTGCATGCTGCTGACCATCATTCTAATCTATTCTCATTTTGTGATGTAATCGAATTGCATCCGCCCTAATTGAGCAGACAATCTCTGATGGAGAGGGTAGATAAAAATGTGGGTTGATTGAAACAAATTGATTCGTTACATGGTTCGCTACGTTTGTCGCTTCGTTGGAGTTAGAGAATACTTCTTCGGTATTTTTGTGTTTCCTCTTGCTATGCGTTGCTGCATAGTTAGCAGCCAAAGAAAAAGCCAATCCTCGCTCGGTCGATAGTTGTAGTTGAGGGCAACATGTTTGTAGTCCAACTTATCATTGAGTTTAGAAAAGACTATGAAAGGATATTTTGCTTTCTGAACGATTGATTACATCATTTGTAGCGTTGCCGGTATCAGTTTTATTCTTGAAAACAAATCCGTCGAGACATAAGCGACAGCTTGTGCAGATGATGCCAATTGCCAATCTACGCCAAAGTATGCATTTAACTTCCGTATATCACTCGGATATGATACCAAATTAGTATGGCTAAGGAATAAAGGCACAGATGTATTGTCTATGGACGAAAGAGGCAATGTTTTGAAAACTCTTTTTCTTGTAGCGCATATTGCAATGTTCCATAAAAGTGTAACATCTTTGAAGGCATAGATAGCATTCAGGTACTCATTATGTGACCAAGCCCTGCTCTTTCTTACAGTTGCCTGTGTTGAGAGTTAATCTATCAAGGGGAACTGATGTCGTAATCATGGGCGATAACGGCTTTCACGTTGCCCCCATATTCAACCCCAGGGTTGTTGTTTACAGCAATGTTCTTTATGTCCTTTACGCTCAGTGTCGCTATCTCGGCATAAGACTGTACTTTTCTGCCATTGACAACATATAATGGTGCCGCTCCACTTATTGTTATGATATGTACCGTCCCTCTACAACACCAGGCACAGAAAGCAATAGTTCTTTATGATGTTGTTTCAGTTGGCAAGATGTGTTCCGCCACATTTACCCCAAGATTGCCGCGAACTGGTTCATCTTCACAATGCGTCGCGATGCTCTTTTAACAACCTCCTTGAGCTGATACGTGTCTTTTTCGATAAAAAGTCGTACGAAGAGAGCTCAAACTAAAAGTGGATGGCTTATATCCAAGCGCAATTATTTTTAACAAGCAATCTGTACGTCCTTTAGTGTCAAGTGTGAACTTGCCATCCTCCGTGGCTACAGTAGCATTTATATAAGTGCTGTCTCTTGTTATTAAACTGACCGTTGCGTACCCACCGGCATCTGTTATCCTTGGCCAGCACAACTCCAGATATACTTTGAGCTAATGTTGGGAAGGAGAACAGCACAAATAGAAAACAACACTCCCAAAAATTTATTCATCATGCGAATTTGTATTTAGATGACAAAAATGAAACGGGGGCATAAAAACCACGACCTTCATACATAGGTCTCAATCTGCAATGCTTTTAACATACATCTTGTGGAAAAACTACATCTGGAACAAACTGTCAGCTGGTCAATTGTTGTTTTCCCTCTAAAAATATCCAATTCACGTCTTTGCCAAACCTCAATGAGGCTATCGTTGACTAATGATCCAATAGGATATTTCCCTCACTCCCTCCAATTCCAAATATACAAGGATATACATTCAGAGTCAATGGCTGTTGAGGATATGCTGCAGAACAAAAGGATTGCCTCTTTCTTGTCGATCCAGTTCCTTTGTCTTTTTCATCAGAGGCAAGTCCACTGATTGTTGGTATAATCTATATAGAGTGTATTTTGATTTATCTTGACTCCTTTCTTTTCTCCTTAACAAAGCTCTCAACTATATTCACATGAGATTTATTAGTGAGTCTTGTATTAATAGCTCCTCGCCCTGTTTCTTCCATGATATTGTAGTGTAGTGTTTCTGCCCCTAATTCGTTTGCAGATGTTGAATATGTTTTCAAGTCTCTAATATATTGTGTCTGTTGGCTGTAAATGTTAAGGAAAATCGCGCACCCATTACGGGTTTAGCAACCTAAGATTCCGCGTACTGTCTTTTGAAACTACTGCTTTCCTCTAATCTTATCATGAGTAAGTGTCATTAGCTCCATCAAGAGAAATCACATGTTGTAATATTCTTACGGATAAAAAGATTTAACCAAAATGAATCCAGCCTTATCGTTGCATTTGTTAGCAGTATAACATAGATCTCTTTTTGATGCATACTCTACTATATCAAATGGTTGAGGAACCACAAATGGCTCTCCTCCTGTTATTTTGAAAGTTTGAACTCTCAGATATTCCATTTCGTCCAATATCGTCTTTAACCGATGGACGTCAATCTCGTTCAATTGGTCAAGGCATTGTTGCATCCTCTATAGCAATGAGGACATTTTAAATTACACCGATTGGTTATAAAGAAAGTCAATGCGTTCAGGAGTTAGCCTCACAGATTAAATCTTTTCTATACAACTGCATAAAAATCCTTAGAATATAAGTCAATCACCTTCAATGAACTATTCTCTCACTTGAGTCTACCTTGACTAGAACTCGTGACAAATAGCTTCTTTCATTGAGAGCCTTGTTTACAAGTCCCAAAGTCACAATTAATCTTTGGAAACAAAAAGCGCTTTCTATCTGAGTTAAATTTGTTGCGTTCTTGGAGAAAATATCCAACACAATGTATAGGTATAGACTCAATCCTAATTGATATTGAAGTGTTAATATCGAATAAGGACAAAGTATCGTAGCCCCTTCCTGAGTATTATGTTGGGAGCTAATCTATAAAGACCACTGAAATAATCTGTACTCATACTATTTTGTCTTTTTGAAAAAGCAATGGTTGCATTAATACAACCATTGCTTTAATTACATTACTACCAACTGTTGCAACAGTCTGTAGAGCCATACGTTGGTTCATTCTTTACAGGTGTACCTGCAAGCGACTCTGTAACCCCTCCTTGTAGGAGTTCAATTCTTCTTCGGATAAATATCCTACTTCCAAGAAACCATTTGTATCCATAATACACTTTTTATTATAAATTTCCCCCATTCACACCTCTAGAGAGGTGTTTGTACCTTTACAGTTCAGGGTCTGGACTATTACGTATCATAGTAGCCAACTATGTTTGTCACACTCAAAACATTGTAATCATCAATTCTTGATTTCTAATTCAAAAAGAATGATACGTTTTTCGCTTTTGTGATCTTATAACTCTCGTTGACAGAAACAAACCTTTTCAACGTCGAAACACTGCTCTCCAAATTTGTCACAAGGTGACATCTTCATAAGATGAAATAGAACCATTCATAATCCGCTAATTTTAATAATGCTAATTTCATAAAAAGTGCAATACTCAACAATACCCAAAGAGGTAATTCTGTGATGGCCTACGAAAATTGTTGATTTTTTACCCTTTCGGGTGGTGTTTTTGCTTCAAATTGAGTAATTTTGTATTGAAATTATAGCAAATTGACTTTCAAATGAGCGTAAACACTAACAAAGATAGCCGTCTCACAGTTACCGCAATATGCTCGTCCTAAGATAGATGACGAGCAATATACCGGTTTACAACCTTACATAGACTCTCTAAAGCATTGGCTCGAATCACCTACAAGTCTCTTTTACATCATTGATTATTATAGGATGAATTTTTCTGTATGTATCAGACAGCCCTTTATTTCTCTGCGGAGAGAGTGTAGAAACAGTGCAGGAAGAAGGGATACGACTTTTACTACTAATCATGTGCCAGAAGATGACCTTGAATTTCTTACTACAAGTCAATAGAGCTGGCTTTGAATTTTTCAAAAGGAATTACTGTCTCTGAGCGCTCATACTATACCATATCCTTCAATTTTCACCTAAAAAGAAACATAGAAACAAAAAGAAAGAGTATTAATCAATCATCAGGATAACACCCCTTAAATTGGATTCGATGGGAAGTGTCTGGCTAGCATTCTGTTTAGTTTCGCTGGCTCCATCTCAAGAGAGTGGTGTCATATAACTGCTCATTAATTCTAATACACGATGGAGTTTTCTTTGAAAAATGGACGTTGGAAACAAATTGAAAGTGTCCTGTTAAATGAATACGAAAAAGCGCGTGATTCGGCTAGCTGAACCAGGGCTTATCCGTTGAAAAGATAGCTAAAAGAAATAAATCGATCGGAAAAACTCTGTAAAAGGATATCGTAAAATATATTCCAAAGAAAGCTAGTGTTGGAAACACATCTGAAAGCCATTGCGGTGGCAACAAAACCGCAGACTAATTTAGTTTATCGCACTCGAATAGTAGTAGAACTTTAAAAGGATGTGGTGCTAAAAGTAGTCTTTCTATCATTCGAAAAGTAATGGAAGGACAGCAAGAAACAGCAAAAAGTGTAGGCTGATAGTGGCTGACCGGTAAAAAGTGTCCAAAATAACTAATTGGCAGCGATAAGATAAGGCTAATCCAAGTTTTTATTTGTATTTTTGCATTTAGAGTGCGCGCAACATTATAAATATGGTGCATGCTTTGAGTGTTGAGCTCATTATACGGCTACGACAAGCAGGCGTGTGGCCCATCCTTTAACAACGCAATCCATTTGTAGTCATGAAATAAAGAAGCTAACTTTTATCAATCATAAAGACAGGTTGGAACATTAAAGATGCCCAATTGACAATACTACCCTGCTTGTTGGTGCATCGGGAGTGGGAAAAACGCAGATATTGAGGGCGTTGCAGATGCTGTCTGATATTGCTAATGGCCACTCTTTGAGGGTGTAGAATGGAACTGTTTTCGCAAGGGGTGAGGACTATCAATGGGCGGGCAATTTTGGATTGACCGGCGGACAAGAGCTCTTTAACTTAGGAACTGACAAGCGATTTTCCTATTGCTTGGTGAACGCTCTAATGGAAGTCGAAACCGAACTTGTTCTGCAGTAAGGATGCTGTGTTGCGATACAAGGAAGGAAAACCGTAAGCTGGATTCATATCGTAGTGCAATAGATGTGTTGAAAGATGAAGACGGGGTCTGTTGTGTTTATGTATGCCTTCGCCCAGGTGTATGACTTGGGGAAATCGTGATGGACTTCTAAAGCTGCGATGAACTTTCAAGCGATCATGTTGAACCGAGAGCAACAATTAGCGTACATCAAGGCAAGGCGTTCTTGGGGGTCGTTACTAATCTCTATCTGTTAAAGAAGAAACCAACTCGTCCCGAATTTCACTACTATCTGTAAGACGTTTTCGAGGCGTTTTCCTTTGGTGAAGAACTCAGATTTCACCCTTGTTGCATACTACCCATTGCAGCGTGAGGCCAATCCTGCAGCATAAGCGAGAGAAAGGAACCGACGCGTTGGTTTCTTGCGACAACATGTCCTCAGGGAATGTTTAGGCACTTGTCCTAATAACAACACTAACTTTGGCCGAGGATGGCGACGTGTTGCTGATAGACGAGTGGGAAACGGTATGGATATAGAATTGCATTGCCAACTTGTTTGACGTGATTCTTAATACCGACACGGACAGTACAGCTGATAGTTACCTCTCATCAGCCCTACGTCATCGGCGCGTTCTCGCCGTTGCAATGGAAAGTGGTGACGAGGAAGGGAGCAGCGACGTGAGCCTTTCCCACAGTGCCCGCGAACTGAACATAGGGCCTACATTCGCACCACGATGCCTTTATGGAACTGTTGCGAACAAAGGCTTACAACACGGGGCAACTATAAAACGGCGAAGTAAGCAGAGGACAATCCCACCGCGTTTGGACGGTGGCTTAACTTTATAAACACACGAAATATCTGGCGGAAATACATACACATAGGAAACTCACACCATGGACGACGAACTAAAAGAGACCCGAACGAACTGGAAGAAGGCCTGGACATGGCCGACGAAAAGCAACAAGACGAAAACGAGGAAGAGGGCGTTGAAACGCATTCCGACTACAAACCCGCCGACCGCTTTCGATGCCTCGGCGTGCATCACCATAGTGGCATGTACCAAAATTGGTTCCTCGACTACGCCTCGTACGTTATCTTGGAACGCGCCGTGCCCATCGCCGACGGCTTGAAACCGGTTCAACGCCGCATATTGCACTCGATGAAACGCATGGACGACGGAAGGTATAATAAAGTGGCCAACATTGTGGGCCACACCATGCAGTTTCACCCCACGGCGACGCCTCTATCGGCGACGCCTGTGCAGATGGGACAGAAAGACCTGCTTATCGACACGCAAGGAAACTGGGGAAACATCCTTACGGGCGACCGCGCGTTGCCGCCCTCACGTTATATCGAGGCGCGGCTTTCAGAGTCGCACTCGACACCCTGCTTTTCAATCCCAAAACCACGCAATGGCAAGCTAGCTACGACGAAGAAAACAAAGAACCCATCGCGTTGCTCGTGAAGTTCCCTGCTTTTTGGCGCAAGGGCGAGAGGAATGCCGTTGGTCTAAGCTCTAAAATCCTTCCGCACAACATGCGCGAGCTGTGCGAGGGCGGCCATACATTATCTTAAAGGCGAGCCGTTTAGGCTATATCCCGACTTCCACGGGCGGTTCAATAGACGCCAGCCGATATAACGACGGACAAAGGGGCGGTTCGATCAAGGTGCGCGCCAAGATTGAGAAACTGGACAGCAAGACACTTGTTATCCGGCGAGATACCTTTTCAGCAAGAACACCACCACGCTTATCGACTCTATTCTGTAAAGCGGTGGAGAAGGGAAAGATAAAGGCTAAAGCCGCGTAGACGACAATACGGCGGCCCAGTAGAGATACAAAGTGCACCTCGCCCCCGGCATTTCGTCGGACAAAACCATTGATGCACTCTACGCATTTAGCGACTGCGAGATAAACAGATTTCGCCCAACTGCTGCGTTATCGAAGACAACAAGCCGCGTTTCTCACCGTAAGGAGGTGCTGCGCTCGTAACAGCACGATGGGGCTGCTTAGGCTGGAACTGCAGATAAGGAAAGACGAACTGGAGCGGCTTTTTTCTATCTTCGCTTGAGAAAACATTCATCGAAGAGCGCATCTACACAAGACAAGTTTGAGAACGCCGAGAATATGGACGCTGCAGTGGAACATATCGACGAACCGATTGACGCCCTTCAAGCCCCAAATTCATACGCGAATTGCGCCGCGACGACATCATGCGATTGATGGGAATAAAGATGCAGCGCATGCTTAGAATTTCAGCAAAGATAAGGCCGACGAGCTGCTGGACGCATCAAAGAAGAGATTGCGGGCATTGACCACGACTTTGGCGCACGACGGATGTCACCATCAAGTGGTTCAAATTCTTGATAGCCAAAGTAGGAAAGACACCCCGACTAACCGGAGATAAAGAGTTTTGAAACCATCGAGGCCACCAAAGTGGTTGAGGCCAACGAGAAACTATACATCAATCGCCGCGAGGGATTTATCGGAACGGGGCTGAAAAAGACTGAGGTTTGTAGTGCAATCGCTCGGACATCGACGACATTCTGGTGTTCCATCGCGACGGCAAATATAAGATAATGCGCGTGGCCGACAAGATTTTCGTGGTAAAAAGCGTTGCATGTGCAGGTGCATAAGCGCAACGACAGGCGCACCACTTATATATTGTGTATCGCGACGGCAAGGAAGGCGCTATTTTGATCAAGCGTTTCAACGTCACCAGCGTAACGCGCGACCGCGAATACGACCTTACGCAAGGCACCCGGGGTCGAAAGTGGTTTTATTTCACGGCTAATCCCAACGGCGGGGCCGAGAAGATACGGGTTATTCTCGAGCCGGAAGCACCCCTAAGCCGCAAAATGCATCGTGGACTTCGACTTCTCGAAGGTGATTATCAAGGCGAGAACCTCGCGTGGAAACATCATTTGCAAACGTCCGGTGAAGAAAAATAGGTCTGTCGAAGCGGGACACAGCACATTGGGAGGCCGTAAAAGTGTGGTTCGACCCCCGACTGAAACGCATCAATTACGACGACCACGGCCGGCTGTTGGGCGAGTTTAACGAGAACGACTCTATACTCGTGGTGCTGGATAACTGCGAGTTCTACCTCTCGGACTTCGATGCCAACAACCATTACGAAGACAACTTGAAACTGATTGAGAAGTGGGACGAGAATAAAGTGTGAGTGCCGTGGTGCGCGATGCCGACAATGACAAGTTTGCTTTACGTCAAACGTTTCCACGATGGATGCCTCTAAGCGCAAGCAATCTTTCCTGGCGACAACCCCAATAACCAACTTCTCTTCCTTACCGACAAACCTTACCCGCGCATTCGCGGTTGTGTTCGGCAGCAGCGACAAAGAACGCGCCCCGATGGAGATAGAGATTGACGACTTTGTTGGCGTTAAAAGGGTTCAAGGCTAAGGGCAGAACGCATTACCACTTGGCATGTAGACCACATTGAAGAACTGGAACCTACGCGCGTTCTCGAGACGAACCAGAGCCCGAAGACAATGGCGAACAAGGCCATGATGGTGCAGAAAGTGCGCCGTCTGCCGTCTCTTCCGTCGCCCCGAATCAAGTCTGCAGCCAGTCCAGAACAACCAAGTCTTTTTCAAGATGAACCTTGGTGCATCCCCCTCGTGGCGCATTCAGACGGTGGCCACGCACGCAAACGAAACCTTTACCTGTGCCAACGTTCGCCAACGAACGTGGGTAGGGTGGGTGCTTTGCCTGCTTTTTGTTATGCCTGCAGCCCCACGGCACAGGCGCAAAAACGAGCTTTATCAAGACCCGACATTGCCCACCAATCGCAAGATAACTACCACTGCACGCATGTTGGGCATCAGCCGAGACACAGGTGTTAGAACACATATCTTTCGCCCGAACATTACACAGGTACCGACCTCCGTTATATCCTCGCAGACCCAGCGCGCGAGCGCGAAGGACGCCGCCTTTCGCAGCTCATCACGCACACGGGAAACGTGGCACCTTAAAAACAGGGCAGGAAGTGGCAACGAAATAGCGGGCATGTACAGCTTTGACCATGCCTTGCACTATGGGATTTGATTGGCTGGACCACCGCTTGCAGTTGCAAGTAGGGGAGGGTAGAAACCCATGGGCTTTGATCTACAAACACCCACAACTCCAACCCCTGCTCAGGCGCGTGTGTTTCTGCATCTTGCACCTTCGGCAGTGGCCAGTTACAAGCTTAGGGCGGGCAGCATACCCTGCTCTTGCGTTACGAAGTGCCGTACCCCTGCTTGGCGTGATGTTCTCGCCCAACTATGGGCAGTCGTATTACGAGATATTTCCGAAGGAAAACTACGACCATAACGTCGTTCCCACCACTATTGGCTCTGCTCCATCCTTGCGGCAGATGCTCACTGTCGACTTCCCGCTCTTGCGTTCAACCGTCTCGTTTGTTATATGGGCGACATCCAGCAATCGCGTGTCAATGGTTTGACGAAAACCCAGCGTCTATGCGCATGGCGTGTGATTGGCCTTGCAAACGTTTCACCCTCATCAAACTTGCACCATGAAAAAGAAAGCTGTTATACTTCTTTTTGCCGCTATCATGGCGTAATGGGGCTGCTTGCGCCTGTGTTGATGTAGAGCAGATACGATAACAATCCGCGTGGAAACTTCGAGGCTTTGTGGCGGATAATCGACGAACATTATTGTTTTTCTGACTCATAAACAGCAAGAATATGGTTTTGATTGGCATGCCGTTTACAACAAATATGCACCCCAATTCGACGACCAAATGACCGAGGAGCAAACCTTTGAGGTGCTGACCAACATGCTGAGGCGGGACTTAAAGACGGGCACGTTAACCTCTATGCGCCCTTTGATGTGGGGCGAGATTGGTCGTGGAAAGAAGATTATCCCACCCATTTTCAGCGAGAACGTGCTGAAACTTTACCTCGGAAAAGACTACAAGATTGCGGGCTGGCATGAAGTATCGCATACTTAACGACAACGTGGCTTACCTGCGTTGCGCCACGTTCGTCAACGATTTCAGGGCTGGAAACCTCGACCGCATTTTTGCTACTTCGCTCCTTGCAACGGACTGATTATAGATTTGCGCGAGAATGGCGGCGGAATGGTGACCAGTGCCGAGGCTCTTGCGGCCCGTTTTACCAACGAAGAGGTGCTGGTGGGCTACATGCAGCACAAGGGCGGGACGCGGACATAACGATTTTTCGCCCGCCGCCGGCAGATACTTAAACCCTCTAAGGGCTTAGGTGGCAAAAACGAGTGGTGGTCCCCACCAATCGCGGCGTGTACAGTGCTGCCAACGAGTTTGTGAAATACATGGAGTGCCTGCTGAAGCAACGATTGTGGGCGACAGGACGGGCGGCGGTGCGGGCCTACCTTTTCTAGTGAGCTGCCCAATGGCTGGATGGTGCGTTTCTCTGCCTGCCCCATGTACGACCGCGACGGAAAGATACCGAGTTTGGTATCGCCCCAACGCATCAGGTAGGCATGAAGTCTGCCGACCTGGCTCGGGAAGAGACACGCTTATTGAGTACGCCCGAAAGCTGTTATGGCAGTAAAACGCGCTGAAAGGGCTTATCAGAATAATGGTAAATAAGGCAGGCCAACAGCAATGGCGATGGGGTGAGAATGATTTTTGTGGAGCGGCCTCACACCATTATATAATGCGCGCGCGCACGCGAGAAAAGCGTAAAAAGACGGCGAAAACTGGCCTGCTCTAAAAATCATTACCCTTGCACCGCAAAAACAGCGCCTGTGGTGGGGAAATTGGTAGACGCGCTAGACTTGGGATCTCAGGTGTTTCGCGACGTGTAGGTTCGAGTCCCATCAGGCGCACATTGCAGCAATCCCGACTGTTCCATTTAGAGCAGTCGGGATTTTTCTTTCAGCAGTTCTGGTGCAAAAATGTTCCTATGTCTTCCTTTCAGTTCGATAAGGAAAAGTAGTTCCGATGCCTACTCCGAGTTTTTACGCTGATTTTGCGCTTTGTGATACCCTTCCACGATACGTTTGGCAAGTGACAAGCCCAGTCCCCAACCGCGTTTTTGGTGGTAAAGCCGGGGCGAAACACGTTGGCAATGTCTTTTTGCGGATGCCCTACCCGTGTCGCTCACTGATAAGCACTTTTTGGCTGTTTTTGCACGCTTAGCGTGATGCAGCCTTCGCTCTCGCCGATTGCATCCATTGCGTTCTTGCAAAAGGTTTTCAATCACCCATTCAAAGAGCGAGGCATTAAGGTTAAGGATGATGTCTTCTTCGGGCAATTGCGTTTTATGGACGATGCGTTTGGGTGCGCTTGTCCATGTAACCGACGACGTGCGCCAAAACCTCGTTCAACGTGAAGGAACTGGTTCGCAAGGAGCCAATCTTCGAAAATCTATCGGCAATCAGCTGCAACCTGCTGATGTCTTTTTCCATTTCGCGTATCAGTTCGTCGTCGGGATGTGTCTCTTTCAGCACCTCCGTCCATGCCATGAGGCTCGAAATGGGCGTTCCCAGCTGGTGAGCCGTGTTCTTTCGACAGGCCTACCCACACCTTGTTTTGCTCCGCTCGCTTAGAAGTGCGCAAGGCAATGATGGCCACTATGACGAAAACCAGCACGATACCCAGTTGCACGTAGGGGTAAGTGGCCAGTCGTTGCAGCATCAGCGAGTCGTCGTAGCACACGTCGATGTATTCGCTTTTGATAGAATCGTTGAGCGATATGCGGATGAACCGCCCCTCGGCAAGCAGTCGTTGCCCCAGATTACTAACCAACAGCACGCTGTCTTCGCCCGTTTTGCCTCAGGTTGATGTTGCGTGCCGTTTGCGGCTTGCCTCGCATCCAGCACCACCACGGAATGGTGTTGTTGGCGTTGATAACTTGCAGCACCAGGTTCAGGTCGGTGTTCTCGTCGGCTTGGTCTTAGCGTGCGCATAGCCTCTGCCCATATTTCCATTTTGTGGCGTTCTTCGGTTTCGAGGTCGCACGTTAGCACGTGCGACACCACCAGTGAGGCCGTAACGATGAAGGCTGCGGCAATCACCAGAATGATTTTTACCTGCCTAATTCTGTCTGTCCATTGCATGTTTTCATAACGCACTTCTTATATATATATTGTGTGGCGGCGTGTTCCCTATCGCTTTTTCAGCTGGCATTAAGGCAGCGTCGTGCTGCGGTGGTTTTGTCGTATTGGGTGGCTTGTCGGTGTCGTTGGAGTACTGGGGATGGCAATTGGGGTAAGAATGGCATCGTTTGCTGGGGTCGTTTGCAGGGCTAAATGTGCTGTTTTAGGAAAGAAGCGAGGTCTCTTTATTCTTTCGAGTTTGGCGGTTTTTGCTTTTGAATTGGGTCTCTTTTTGGCGCGATTTTTATAATCGGTGAAAGATATTTAGATTAATTAACTCATTCAAATAGTGAACTGCGTAACAAGCTCTATTTTGTTATATTTATGCGTATTTTATGGTCTATTATACCTCGTGCGCGGACACACTAGCACTTGATTAGCATCAAAGAGAAGGCTGTTTCTATGATAAAAACATACTTTTTCTCTTAGCTGTTTGCGCAAAACACTAGTACCTTTTGCATCGTAAAAAAGAAAACAAATCACAATCATAACAGATTTAGATTAGCAAAATGTGAGAGGTTTGAGAGGATAGAAACAAAGTAGGTGTTTAGTTACTATAAGATTGAAGATTGTTTAGTTGTTGGAGTGATCCAATTTGTTTAGGTAGAAAGGTATTACTTTTTAGAGGCAATTAGATTGTAACAGGAGAACCATTTTTTCCCCCTAGGTGGGGCTGAACATTACTACGAGAGAAAGCATGCAAAAATGAGTATAGTCAAAAGAATAACGTATTGCTGAGAGATTGATGATACGTATAGACATTTAGGTATATAGCAAAGATTAAGGCAAGCAAGATTAAAAAGGTAAAAATAAACTTCAAAAAGTATTAGTCCCGAAAGGTAAGACAGAAGATTGACTTTTTCAGGAAACAATGCATATTTAGGTTTAGGTATTAGATAGGGTAAGATTGACTGTTCAGGATTATTGGGTATTAGTTTAAGGTAAGATAAAAAGGTTGTTAATAAGGATTTTCAGTTTAGATTGTAGACTCAATAGGGATAGTTTGATGAGTAGAAAGAGAATGATGTTAGATGACGCCCTTTTTGCAGCCTCGCGCTGCAATGGGCTACGCGGCGGGACAGGATAACCGACGGAACCCCCGCCACTCGGTAGTGAGAAGGAGAAATGATTTTCACGTTATGGCCTTTTGTTGCCCTGCTGCAGTTTGTTTTCGCGGTTTGTGGCGGCAAGACATAAAGCGTTAACGTTAGCAGTTAGTTGCGGTATCCTTGGATGTAAAAGGGTATCGCTGTTTGTTGACCACTTAATATGTACCTTTGCAAGCGTAATAACAAGTGATGAAGTAAGTAAAGGGCATGTTTGATAAGAAAAGGCAACGACACACTTCTTGCCGGCATCAGGCAAAGGAAAAGGCGACTTACGCGCAACGAGGTGCTAAGCCTAATCGTAGGACCCCTAGCATACCTTCGATATTGGCGCAGGCAACCAACGTGCTGATGTTTTACATCGATGCGGCGATGGTGGGCAAAGCTGGGTGCTGCTGCATCGGCCTCCATCGGCTTGGCTGAGTCGGCCACGTGGCTCTTTGGCGGTCTGTGTTCAGCCGTTTCGTTAGGCTCGGTGCAGGTAGCCCACTTTATCGGCGCAAACGACTTTGTTAAGGCGCGGCAGGTGTTGCGCCATGCGTTGGTGTGCACGCTGGCATTCAGCTTGTTGGTAACCTTGTTCGCATCGCTCATCGCCTTTGGTTGCCCATTTGGTTGCGCGGTGGCGACGACATAGCCCACGATGCCTCGTTGTATTTTCTTATTTACGCCCTGTCTCGTGCCCCGTTTTTGCAGTTGGGCATCCTTTCGTCTAACATGCTGAAAAAGTGCCGGAAATATGCAGATACCCAGCATCATGGCGTGTTGATGTGCGTGTTGGATGTGGCTTTCAATTATCTTTTTCATCTATGTGGCGGGCCTTGGCGTGCCTGGGTGCAGCCTCTGGCACGGTGTTGTCTATAGCCATTGTCGCCTCGGTTGAGGCTTTGGTTCGCGTTGTTTCGCCTCGTCCATCCTGGCACTTTGCGGCTCGATAAGGCGCGTTTTGTTTGGATGGTCGGTACGTTCGACGCCGTGAAGATAAGGTGCGCCCATAGCTGCACAGTATGTGCTGATGAGTGGGGCACAGGTGGTTAGCACGTATATCGTTGCGCCTTTGGGCAACTTTGCCACAGCCGCCAACACCTTTGCCATTACGGCCGAAAGCCTTTGTTACATGCCCGGATAGGCATTGGCGATGCCGCCACCACGCTTGTGGGGCAGAGTATGGGCGCAGGACAATATGGCTTTGTGCCGCAGTTTCGCCAAACTAACCGTAGGCATGGGCATGGCTGTTATGGCCTTGATGGGCGTGGTGATGTGCATGTTTTGCGCCAGAGATGATAGCATTGATGACGCCCGTTGAAGAAATACGCGCCTTGGGCACGCAGGTATTGCGCATCGAGGCCTTTGCCGAACCCATGTTTGCTGCGCTGCCATCGTGGGCGAATAGCGTTTTGCGTTGGGGCGGGCGACACGCTTAAAACCGTCGCTGATGAACCTTGCCAGCATGTGGGGCGTGCGCCTGACGCTTGCCGCAGTGTTGGCCCATTGGTATGGTTTGCGGGGCGTTTGGACGGCTATGGCCGTTGAACTAACCTTCCGCGGCATGCTTTTCCTAACTCGTTTAAAGTGGAGTGCATGGCTAAGGGCTGAGGGGTGGTGTAGAGAAAAACAAGTGGTGATGGTGGGCGGCATGCGCTGTAGTCGCTGGGCCCGCATTGAAGTGAGTCTTGACTTTTAAGTTTTCTACAGATTGAGCGGAGTTCGTTATCTTTGTGATGCAAAACCAAGACAAACACCCCGCTCACGTACGAAAAGTGCCGAGACAAAGATGTGATGAAATCTCGAAAATTTCTGCCCCATTCGTCTGTGGCAAAATGCGTCTTTGCTCTCAAAAGGTAACCTGCGGGCACGCTTTCAACACATTCTTTACAAGTTGAAAGCATCTTTCCTGCAGGCACAGAATGAGGAAAAGGTAAAATGTAACTTTATGTTTCTTATGTTCTTATGTCAAAATGGGCGTATTTTGGTCAGAATAAGAATGATGAACGATTTGCCCCGTTCACTTATTCATTCGTCCACTCGCCAGCTTATCCACTCGTTACCTTGTTACCTTGTTCGCTTGTCAGCTCGTCAATTTGCCAAGCTTTGTCAACTTTCAGTAACAATTTTAACTGCCAAGAGTGCTCTTTTTATCCACCACGTGCTCACCCCTTGCCGCAAAAATCGATTCTCGCAGAGGTTTGTTTTGATGCAAAAAGGGCTTAGTTTGTGGATGACGATAAAACTGAATATTTCATTTTTAAGAAATCACCATTTGCACCATATTTTTGGGCTATTTGCTGCTAAATATAGTGCAATTTGCGGCAAAACGCAGTATTGCAATGCCGCAAAACGCAGGTGCGTTTTGGTGCTGAAAATGCAGTGCGTTTTGATGCTGCTAAAACGCAAGGTGAAATGGTGCTAAATACAGTGCAAAATGCGGCTAAACGCAAGGCGAAAAGCATAAATATCCACTGAAATAGTATAAAATAAAACCTTGCAGAGCCAAGGAAAAACACAGGGCTGAACAGGGCAAAATAGCCATTAAAAAGTGGGTTTTAAGGCTAAAAGGGTTATTGAGGCACAAAATAATGAGCCGGTAACCAAACTAGAAAGGCTAAATGGTGCAAAATGCAGGTTCTTTGCCTAAAAACGGACAAACAGGAAGACGTGAAAAGCAGGTAGTCATTTACCCATTTTTTAACCTATATTTTCGCTAGAACAGCGCGGAATTTAGAGCAGTATTGTAAAATAAATATAATAAATTAAGTTTTCGAGCTGATGAGTTTGACTGGGGAGCTGATGTCTTCGGAAGTTGTTGGGCTTTCGTTAGTTTATGTGCGAGAGAGTTGACTTGTCCTGCACCTCTCACTTTACAGGAGTATTAAAGGTCAAGACGACTTCATTGTGTTTTTATGCACGCCAACGAGGTGGAGCAAAAGCGGATTTCTAGGGCGCATCCTGGTGCACAGCCCTTGTACTGACACTGCAAGATGTTGTGCTCGCACTACAAAAGCCCTTGTAGTGATACTGCATGCCGCTTTGTACTGATGGATTGCAGGAGAATGGCGTGCAAACGAAATCCTAATATCCATTCTATGATATAGATGAGTTTGGCTTGGCATAACGCCCCTTGTGTCTCTACGAAATGGCATGCTATAGTTTGTTTTTAACGATTTAATGTAAAAAGGTACAATGTTACTTGCTATATTGTTTAAAAATGTGTACTTTGCAATTTCTTTTATTTCGATAGGTGCTAAGAGTTAGAAGTCTATCTCTATTGGGATAGAAGCGATGAGTGAGCGTGTGAAAGAAAACAGAGAAAGGACAACATTATAGATGAGAAAACAAATGCAGAAGACTAATTTTGTGTTTGTGCGTGTGGCTGTGTTATTCTCAGCTACTGTTTAGCAGTATAACCACGGCGTTGGTGCACTCGCAAAGCGTGGACAACATGCGGGTAACGCTGTCGATGAAACAAGTTGCGTTAAAGACATTCCTTGACGAGGTTTCAAAAGCAGACGGGTTTGTAGTTTGATGCTAGATGCCTCTCACCGCTGAAAAGGCCGACCGCGTAAGCATTGATGCGCGCGAACAGCCCGTCCGCCGTGCTTAGGACAGGCGTTTAACCAGGCTGCTTACTTATAACATGCACGGACAACGTGGTGAAAGCTGAACCGAAAAGAACGTCGTTGAACGCAGAAAGGCGTTTATGGCAGATAACCGATGCCGATGGCAGCCCCTGCCTGGTGTAACCATCAGGATGCAGGGTTTTAGCGGTGGGTACATCACGCAACTAGACGGATATTACGAGATAGAAACCGACCAGCGAAGTGAAACTCACCTTTAACTACACATAGGCTATAAGCCGCTGGAAAAAGACCAGAAGAACGAAAACCGCGCAGGCAACTTTGTGATGCACGATGATGCCGACTTGTTGGGCGAAGTGGTGGTAACGGGTTTCGCCACAAAGAATAAGAACAGCTTTACCGGCTGCGTGTCTATCAAGAAAGACGAACTGTTGGCCGTGGCACTAAGAACGTACTGACAAGTCTTGCCACCTTTGTGCCATGGCATGAACATCTTGAAGACAATGCAGGAGGTTCGGACCCCTAACAAATGGCCGACATCAACATACGTGGCGCGCAACGTTCTACGGGACAGGCCAACATGCCCGTGTTTGTGGTGGATGGTTCGCAGGTGAAAGTGGACTACGTGAACGACATGGACATGAATGACATCGAGACCGTGACGGTGCTTAAAGACGCATCGGCATCGGCTTTAGTATGGCGCGGAAGGCTCGTTGGCGTGATTGTCATCACCACTAAGGCCCTGACAGGTGGAAAAGCTGAAAGTGAATTACAGCGGAACGTTGCGTTTGTTCACACCCGACCAGCGATTATAACTTTCGGCACCGCAGAAGCTTGGAGTACGAGCGTTTGGCCGGTCTTTACACCTCGACCGACCTACTGAGCAGCATGCACTGGACAAAACAGTCATGCCTCCAGTATTACAACCGATACAAGACGGCGGAGCACCGATTGATTTCGAAGCCTTGCGCAACGCCCTCTCGACCCAGCAACAGAGCCTAAGCATAGACGGTGGCGACGAACACGCTCGCTATAACTTGGGCGTGCGCTACGGCAACGATGCAGGTGTGATGAAAGGCTCTAACCGCGAACGTCTTTCAACCAACTTTAAACTCTGTACAACCCGGGCCGGGCAAATTCTTGTTTCACCAACACGGCCACGATTTTCGGTGAATGACCCACCGCCTTACGGCGACTTCTTTCGGATTGGGTGAAACAAAACCCCTACGAATACCCTGCTGACGAGACGGGGAGCACTCAAAACCCGCTTAACTACGACTTGTCGAACCCACTTTTACGAGGCGTCGTTGGCAGTTTCAGCAAGGGCGACAACTTCTGACTTCTCAATACCACCTCGCTGCAGTCTGGCTGGGCGAGAAGTTTCGTATAGACGGCGACTGATACAGAAGAGCAGCACGACGGCCGTACCTTCCGTAAGTCGCCTTTCTCGGCCGACCGCTTATAAAACGCGGCCGACGTGTCGCGGCAGAGGACGTCTCGAAACGAGACGTCACTCAAAGACCACCACCCATCGGCGGTAAAGCCAGATGGCATCGACAACGACCATCTGTTGAAGAAAACTTTTCCTCACGGCAATGGTGATGGTGAGCATCGAGTCGAACTCGGTAGACGGTAAGTACGTATGGCTCTGTGGGCTATTACACCGACAATATTGCTCCACCCATCGTTGGCAGGGAAGTTATCCCCACGGGTCGTCCTTCGGGCACCGATACCAGGTATAACGGCGTGGGTTTCTTCGTAAAACGCCAATGCCATTTGGGATAACCGCCGATTTCTCGACGTAATTTACCGCTGCGAGAGGGCTCGGTCGAAGTTTGCGTGCAAAGAACACTCCGTTTTGGTGCCACTTTGAGCTTTGGGTGCGGCTGGAAACGTTCATAACGAGTCGTTTCCTCAAAGGCTCGCTTTCCAAATTGCTCAGCTCCGCGTGCCAGCGTAGGCTACTTTGGGTAACGATCTCGCTTGAGCCTCTATCTGTGCAGTCGTACGATGTACACCTACCTCAACGGATATACCTATATAAAGGTATCGAGCGTTCCGGCGTATTGCACCACCAATTTGAAGTGGAACGCACGCTTAGCGGAAACGTGGGACTGGACCTAACGATGTTTATGCCGTGGGACTCTCGCCGACTTTCATGTAAAGAACACCGCAACCTTGCTCGACATAACCATGGCCCTTCGGTGGTGTGGAGAACGTCAAAGCGCGAGAACGTGGCGCAGGCTGAGAAACCGTCGTTTGGAGTTTCGCAAACACGCGTGAGCATACCCAGTCCAAAAACTAAAGACTGGCAATGGTCGCTCAAAGCCTCAATTATGCCCTACACAGAAACAAGATAAAGACAGATAAGCAACGCCTTTGCGCGAGCAAAACGAGAAGAATCAGGCCAGCGGCGACCAGCCTCGTCATGCCCATTTATGAAGAAGGACAGTCGCCACGCGCCCTGAAAGTTGTTCCTTCGGCAGGCATCGACCCCATCGCGGGCGTCGTAGTTCATCAAGCGCGATGGCAGTCGCACTTCGCTGCGGATCCAACGTGAGTGGCGGTTGTTGTCTGGCGACAGCACGCCCTTTGGCAACGCCCGCTCAGCCTCACCCCACTTATCGCCGCCTCGATGGGTGACCTGCGTTACCTCGTTTCGAGGTGTCCGGTTGCATCAAACCGAAACATTGGCTTCTGTGTTGAAGCGAGTTCCGATGCGTTACAACGCTGACGGAAAGGGCGCGTTTCAGCGACCGAGGAAACAAGCTGCGGCGACCATACGGCGTACAAGCGCAATCAGCGATTCGAGTGTGTGCCCGGCGCAAATGATCACCACGCTGCGTGTCAAACCAATCATTCCACCTGACGGCGCATTGTCGTTTCGTGTTATCGAGGTGCCTCTGGCCTTTCATCCAGAAAAGTACGATTGAGCGCGATTGCACCTGGCGGGCCGCTGGCCACCGACTTGTTCTACCTGCTGTCGGTAAAGCGCGAACGCGACTTAGCTCATCCTTTGCTGCCGCGAGCAGTGTTGAACCTACCGTGAGGCTGGGCTTTAGTTAATGTGCGGCCCGTGCGTTCACGATCGCAGCAGAACGCCGTGCGCCACGATCGTACAAGAAACAAAGATACGACAAGAAAACACCATGAGCAGAACATATGGCGCTGATAAACCTGTTACAGTAGGATTGGTGGCAGCGGTTTGGCCAGCATCGTGCAACGACTTTCCCAGGACGTTCACCCCGCAGCGAGGTGACTGCAGCGATCAGCCTGGCTCCATTCGCGGCTATCGCAAACGCCATGGCGGCGTAGGTGAAGCGCGGCTGCAACACCTGCGGTAAAGAACCTGAGTTAGCGGCCTCGCAGACCAGCTGTGCCGTTCAGCCGGCGTTATGCTACACCCTTCGGAAAGCAAGCTACTGCGTGTCGCAATACGACCACCTTTGCGCAGCGACGTGCGCACCATCGGCATTGACGGGATGGGAAGGCCAATACCAAAACCATTGCGCAAGTGTGACAACAAAGCGCAAATGCCGAGCAGCATCCACCACACACAAGGAGCTGGCCTTTATGCGTGGTCTGAATGCCAGTGGCTTCATGCGCCTTTTGCACTTCGACCTGTGCGCATGTTTGCCGAGGACCATCAAAAGGAGCAACGCCTCAACGCGCGGAATACCCCACGCCGCCACCACACGTTCGACCTGGAAACCATAAGCCGCTACTGATCGCTGCACTGGTGAAACGTCGTAGGCGATAGATGGAAAGACAGCTCGGCGGAAAAGCCGTTGGCATGATTTCGACAAACGGAGGTGAGCGTGGAACGTAACTCCACGAGCTGACCATCTTAAAGGTCGTGCCACGTGTAACAACGCATGCCGTGGCCGCCACCAAGGCACGCGTGCATATTACGCGGGCGACACGGCCAGGTGCTGCCAAGAGCACGGCTGGTTATTGCCGCACATGCCAATTTCTCGCTTAAGAGCTACCTCGATGGCAGACCAGAAGCGTTTTCCTGCAACGGGCGAGCTACATTCGGCTGACACAACATCACGCTCACCGATATCTTCAATGTTCCTTTCCGCGAAACGGCAGCGCGGAATACGCACCGAAGGTCGTCGTCGCGACTTGAAGAATTATATAGAACAAGCATTTCGGGGACATTAAAAGGACTCGTTATACGGAGGATATTACCGTTGAACACCACTTGGATGGGATGAAAGACCAATGGTTCGTTCGCCTTTAGAGAGCGATGCTCAGGTGAATACCAGTCCGTTGCAAGGTTTCACCCTGTCTGCCAGAGATGGCTGAAGGTCAAAGAGCAATTTCACGATAGCAATTAGCAGCAGTTGTACGCTCGCTAAATGTAGAGAACCAGTCGCCCTAAGTTGTGGCTGACGCCGCGGCTGACCGCACTGCTTTCGATATGTGAAAAGAAACGTACGCAGATGCCCGGCGAAGGACAAACATTCTTTGCATTGAAGCATTTTCAACAAGGCTTGTTTAATGGTCGCATCAGCAATTATCAAATTGTCGGGCACCATCTCAGCGCTCATTGAGAGAGAGAAAGGATTATGGTGGACAATAGAAAACAACGCGCCTGATGAAAAACATTCAAACATATTGCTGGCCCGCGCGTGTTCGACCGCTCTGGTGGCTTGCAGCAACGGATTATACGGGCGAGTACAGCGCACGCACTACCACCGGAAACGGTACTTTACGCCCAACCGGTGACACCGCGCAATTTATTCCCTGAGGAAACCGCCGAGATATCAAAGAATGCGGTGTACGTGCCGGTGCACTGATGAGGTCCCCTCGGTAGAAAAAAGGTTCGGCGTTGAAGTAGGGGAGGCACCACCGCCGTAAGCGGTAAAGCACGCTATACGCCACGCCACACGTCGTTTTCTGTTTCTTTCTGCCCAGCACGCCACGGGCTTATGCTCGTGAAATTGATAAGGAGAACCTCTCGGAAGACAAGAACGACTTGATTAAACTGTGTTGAACTTGGTTCCTACTTCTGCACTAGGCGTGAGATTTACACAGCTAACAACACGGTGAAGATTACCTTTAACAACGTGCGTTGTCTAGCTCGACTTCTGGGAAATCCGACATCCTTACTGGAAGTTGGTGCCCACCAAGAACAACATCGTGTTGCTTTCGCACATTACGGTAATGAAGACGCGATATGAAAAATTTTACCGGAACGACGTTACGGCGCAGGGCCATTCGGTTCAAAGGGTGCAAGAGGTTGTCGCTATTTTGCGGCGCATCCCGACGAATTGTATGACGATCAAGCAAAGGTGATCTGTACGAGAAAGGCGTCTTGTGCAGCCCACATGCCTTTTGTGCTCTCATCTAGCGGCCACCAGAAAATAAAACAATGACGATAAAGAAACACGTGCTGCTATGTCTTGGCACTTTCGGTGGCTCGTGTTGTCCTCGCAATCGTGCATCACCGACGACTCGACGTCGCCTTCGGGCAACGCTTTTCCAAGCCGTCGCTGAGCCAGGACCTGCAAACAGAAAATACACGCCTCGACAGGTGGGACATACGCTAAAATTGCGCAGCGGTGCAAACCAATGCGCAGAAAGACGTGGCCCTACGAGTGTGGAAATAACAGGAAATGCGGTGTCTACCGATGCCCAGCTCCAAACCTATGTGCGTGAAGAGTTCGGCGTGTTTCCCTCGCCGATTGAAGGTAGCTAACGGCGACACATTGCCAGTTCTACGAGTTCGAAATTGAACGTGCATGGTCTCTATACTGTGTAGGGCCTTTACATACCGGCCAGCCACTGGAGGGCGCGCGATCGCGTCAGTACGTACCTCGAACCATTGCAGAGCAGCAAAGTCGTTCGACTTTGGACGTACTCTACAGAACAAATCAACGCCGACTTCACTCTGCGCCCACATGATAATGACTGCTGCGCCCGTTTCGACGACAAAACGCCACCATATTTGCGTGGGCTGTTGGCAACCGCAATCCATCTACGGCGCTGGATGGTAAACCTCACGACAACGCGCTTCAAAGACCACGGCACACGGGCAACGTCTCTACCTGAAAAGCGTAGCGCGCGACCCATCCGAAGTCGGCGTTGAGCTATGGTAGACCATGTCTCTCAGCTCGGCCCACGCTTTTCCGAAACTTCGCTCTTCGACGCGGAAAATATCATTATTGCTGGAGGCTGAAAGACGACATGTCGCTGGTCAGATGCTGCTACGCGGCTTTGGAAAGTCGTACGATACTTGCGCTATACGCATGGCGATACGTGTTGTTCGACAACGCTGAGGGCCGACCTCAGTCCCTCAAAAGCGCAGGCCACGGGCAAAATGTGCCCGCGCCCAACTGCTCAGCGGGAACCTCTTCGCGGGCGACTCCGCTCATCGGCATGAGCCTGCAGAGTTAGCGAGCGCGCAATCATCGTGCTGATGACGTGGAATAAGGTTGCATCCAAAGTTCAGGTGCTATCACGTGTGCGCCAGGTTATCACCCTCGAGCAAGACTAAAGGTGCGGAGGCGGCCACATTGGAACACGCCGCCGATGTGCCCAGCCAGTGCGGGCCTTGCGAAGAACTTGCAGGGTGGTGTCGCGGTAAAAGAACCTCGTTTGCTATGCGTTACGGGCAACAAAGCTCTGTGCGTTACAACGTGCTCTCTAAACGGTACACTTTCCCCCACCAGTGCGTTGGACAACGTTCTGGCGACTCGGGCGAAACCACGATCGCCGATATGTTGATAACTGCGGGCAGCGACAGGCTCTTCGTGGCTACCAATGCCGCTAGTGGCAGTCTCGGGAAAGGATGACATTGCTTCGACGAACGAGAGAACAAAGCTGCTCTGGAGAAGAAGAACATGGCAACGAAAGTCCAGGTCAAAGCGCATCACTTACAGGCATGAAAGAATGTTGGCGTGGGTGGATAGTCAACCCTTCTCGCCAACACCATACGGCATAGAGATGATAACAAAACGAAATCAAGGCAACGGTGCGCACAATAGATAGGGCTTGTTCTATTGTGCTTTGGCTAAGCCTTTCGCCGACATGACAGAAAAGCCGACGACAAGTAAAGAAAGCAGAAAGAAACGAAAGTACGACCGACTATTTAAAGGAACAAGAAGTTAAAAGAAACGGCACGGTAGCGGTTTCCTTTACCCGTACATAAGTCAGACGTTTGCAAAAGCTATACTTGAAGCGCTCAAGCTTTGATGCAGAGGGAGATAAGTTGCTGAGTGGGGCCGTATCGCTCACCACCGACCCAACCGCCACATAACGGTGGGGGACGAAAAGACCTTCGCGCTTGCACTTTCTTCTTCGAATTGCAAGACAGTAGCAGCTCGTGTCATGAAAACACCAAACGGCGTGGTGTGGATTCAGACGCAGCGCTTGAAGCGTAGAGATGCAGCAAGCATTGAACGTGTTTGCTGTCGTTAGACCCCTGCTTTTGATGGGCTTTGAAAGTGGAAGCGTACAACAACGACAGCTCGCCGTTGCAGCAGATGCCACTCAACTTCTTGGCGCGTCCCAACACCATGCTGCCCCTCATTCCCAAGTAGTCATGATTGCTGACTACAGAGCGCTCGCCCAAGAGCGCTGAGATGTCGTTTGTGCGTCCATCAAAAAGCTTTCGAGCGCAGAACGTCACGGTGAAAAGTCAGATTTTAACGATTCGGCTCACGGCCACGCCAGATGCCGCCCGGTGGCTGAAAGTGAAACTGCACCACCGTAGGTGCAACGTTCAGCATGTCCTCGCTATCCGGAGCGCATGCGCCAGCGGCATATCCGACCTCGCGCGGTGGGCACTGCTGGCCGTGTCGAAAGCTTACTTTCAGCAACGCCATTGCCAAAAGCAAGCCCGTACTTGTGGCTCAGCGGTGGAGCTACGCCCGCACCCGCGAAGGCTTTACGCTAACTAGGCAGTGCAGCGAACCTGCAAACGCCCATACGTTTCTACATCAGATGACGCTTCTCCCACGAGTGGAAGGCGGCAGAAGCAGGCGTGGAGCTTGGAACAAGCGCTTTTGAACAGGCGGATACCTGAGTGCCGGCCGAAGCGGTGGACTCTCCGCATCAGCGATAAAGCCTTCGACCCCGACAAGACCTCTCCTTTTCTTGCATACGTTATGTGCCTCAGTGCTCAGAGAAAGGTGTCTCGGCGTCCGCTGGCTAACGCACAAACGGGCGAGATAATCAACGCTTCGGTGTTTGTTCCGACGCCAACGTTGGCGACCAACTTTACCGCTGAAGTTCTTCATCGAACAGCGCTAAGCCGACTCGCTGTGCAGCATCATGCACTGCCGCACAGCAAGTTCAACGAGGCTTTGCGCCGCCTGTCAGGCGCGCGAAGTGCGCACATGGCCTGCTTCGACAACATTGGGGCGTCATCTGCGCTTTCCCTGTAGACTCGCTTTCGCAACGCATGTCACCCACGCCAATGGCTGGCGGCCTCGGATTATGGCCGCTGGTCACGCCCTTTAACCATGTGGCTCAACCTGCCGATAAGTGGTAAAGTTGTGCCCATGCTCTTCGGCAACGGGTATGTAACGCTACGACAGGCACGCCACGCGGAGTGGGGCTCTATCGCTACTGACCCCGCAAAACAAGCGTTAAAGAAGAGACGGCATATTACCGAAAAGATGGTCGATACGCAGCTACATGAAACCCGTTACCGCTTTTTCTTTCCGCACCTCTCGTCGCTTTGGGACCCACGTGCAAGAGGGAGCGTTGGGCTACGACGCCATTACAGGTTGAAGCGAATACGGTTTGCGCAACCTCCAGATGGTAGAGCGCAACCTCTATAATTGGGGTCAAAAGAAAGGATGAGGATAGCTGCATAGCGAAAAGCTTTTACCTCTACCACTGCACAGCAGCGCTATGCTTTTTCGCGCGTGTGCTGAGCAACGTGGTGGAATACACCCTCAAACGACATGAAAGCTTTCGGTCGCGTGGCGCGCCATGAAGTAGGCGCAGGCATACGCCAACGCCGCTTGCGTTGTAGGCGTTTGTGCAGCAAGCCAAGCGCGGCTTTAAGCGTCTGCCGACACATTCGGTGGAGTAAAAGAGTCATCATCGGTTAGCTATTACGACCAACTGCGAGTTTATTAGTTACGACTCGGCGCAATCATGTTTGGCTTGCCGTCGCACCCATTCGCTATAAGGTTAGAGCCAAAGGAATATTTCGACTATCTCTTCTCTGCCATTCCAAAGGGAGCAGCAAAGCCCTTTCTCGCAGCAAGCAGTATCTGCCACCACCAACCGCAGGCAGGCCCACCAACGATGCACGCTATCGGCTCAACCGTCCAACCTGACACGCGCGTCCAGCCGCCTGCAACCGCAACTGAGAATAGCCCGTTTACGAACGCGCACTAACCGAACACGCCACCTGAGTCGTAGGGTGCTTTCGTGTCGTTGCACAAACGTGGATGTGGAAGGTTGCAGTTGCCGCAGGCATCTTTAAGCATGCCATCGGAGTCACCATCTGTCGGCACGGAACCCCCAAAATGGGCGACGGCTTTAAATCTAACCCGTGCATGCGTTTTACTCGAGAAAGACAGCGCAGTGGTGATGCAGGCAAATACCGACTTGTTTATCCTGAAAGATAGTCCCGGCAAGCATTGCCGCAAGGCTAAACTACGGCACAACCTCGGTCTCTTTCTTTCCCCCATCAAGGCACGCGTGTGCAGGGCAACGCCCGGTGTTGTTTGATGCCTCAGTCGTTCTCTTCGAAAGAAGACCGCTTTTTCCCATCACGCCAAGAATGCCTACCGGTAAGCCTGTCTTGTGCTGAAACCGTCGAGAATAATCCGCGCTCAGCGTCGAACGCAACGCTTGTATCATACGGACCGCCATTACCTCTGGTTAGCTGTCGGGAGTGAGCGGCACGCCCGATATCCAACTATCCCAACCACTGGCGTTAACCGCTTGCTTTGTTGCCCAGCGAGCAAATGACGCCCCGTTTGAGCGCCGATACGCGCGTGGAATGTTTCACAATACACAAGCAATAAAGCGATGGCTCGGTAGATGCGCCACGTTTGTTAAACGTTGGCGTATAGAGCCCGCACGGCCGCTATTTCGCAGGAATGCCAACCGAACCTGTTAAGCCCATCGCTTGGTGGAAACACCTTCCGCTGCTTTGAAACAGGTTATTATGCGGGTATATCGTGGTGGAAACAAGGCTGAACGCATTAGTTTAAGAATGTGATGCAAGTAGCCAGACTTTCCCACCGACAATCCTGACTTCGACCCCGCTAATTTCGCCTATTCCCGCATCGGGTATTTGCCTTACCGACGCTGAAAACGCTATGGGACCATCGTGACCGGACCCACGAACGGGCGAGATGAACCAACGCCACGGTGCTATTTACAAACGACGTAGAACACCAGACAACTGGCGACTGGTGCAAACGGCACAGCGACCTCGCTGCACGTGCTGCGCAGATGCCCGACAGCATTAGGAACAGACGTTGGAATACATCATTGCGCACGGCGGGCACCTTGGGCTTTATGCACAACATGGCCGCACCGGTTATCCCAACAGACTCGTTGCGCTCGCCAACCACCCGTAAGCACGGCACCACGGCCTCGATTATGGACTATACGCTTCAATTATGTGCGCAACCCGCTGATAGGGGCGTGCGACCGAAGCGCCACCGCGACAGCGTGTACGATTTTTATGCTGTTGAATGGGCGTGCAGGTTTCCTGGCTCGGCGTTACGAAGACGATGCCAAACAGCTGCGTAACTTGGTCGACAAACACGAGGGCGACCTTCTTATCGCTATGGGTTTGCAGCAGACAAACACGCGCTGACCCCTCGGGCTGAAGAAGACCTGAGCAACGACCCTGTAAAGGCTGGCGATTATGGCGGCTAACTTGCGATTATACTGTTTGAACCTCGATAGATGGATTGAGATGAGGATGGCGGCGCGCAAGGCCGAACTATACAATGTGAGATTTGTAACAAAGCCATGCGCTATGTGCGCCATGTTTTGTAAACGTGCCTGGCATTTACCCGTACCAAATGAGTTGAAAAAGTCGTGGGCTTGCCACGCTATAAGGTTGTGCCGAAAGACCAGCAGGAAGGCATCGGCACAGTGGCTGTTGCGCCAAGCGCGCACCTTCGCCACCTTGGGTAACGATACCTTAGAGCGTAAACCGCCATACGGTGCCACGTTTAAGATATTGGCGCGCGATGCGTCGCGCAATATGATGGCTACCGTTGTTGGCCATATCCCATTACTTGGACTCCACCGTATTCGCTGCTCGAACACATGGAAGATGTTTACGCCGACGTGTTCGGGAAAACCATCGCAGGCAACGAGCATCTTCTACGGCCGACTTGTCTGGCGCAACGGCTGAAGTGTAGATTCATGCAATCGCGGGCTGATATGGGTTTCAAACGCCAATTTGCAGGCCGACGGCGTACAAACAATCTCTGCATACCCTTCGCTCTGCTGGTGCACATCAGTGGTGCGGTTCGCACGCTTGTTTCCCCAACAAACCGACGGCAGACGGATAATGCCGCAATCCGCTTTCCTTAACTTCGGCAATGCTTATGGCGAACCTGAACCCGGGAACAACGGTTAACCGCACGTCCGAGTTTCAATTGTTTTATGCAGCAAAAGCCGCTAGCCTGTTGTTGTCGTGTATTCCAAAGGTTAGCTCTCCTGAATTGAGCTTGCGTACATGCTCCTTGGTAAAGCGATTGAAGCTCTGTGAAGTAAAAGCCTCAGGTGCACGCCAAACGCGCCTGTACACAGATAGGGCGACTTGAAAATCTGCCCTAAACTAAAGGGCAAACTAAGTAATAATAGGCTTGTGAGCCTTGACGCTCCCGATGTCTTATATATGCAGCGCGATGTTGTCACCAGCAGCGCTACGCATCGAGTACATCGGGGAGTAATCACTGTATGAGGTTGGCCCAAGATTACTGGCGATAAGAGGTGTGCTGGGCAAACCAACTGGAAACACGAAGACGGTGATGGCCAGAATCACTGGTGATAGAAGCTACTGTGCAAACTGATGTGTGAGAAACTGCTGTTTAGAGATTGCATTTAGTGTTTTCTGGCTACTGCCTTTGGTTAGAATGTGTAGAAATATTTTTACAAAACACGTGCGACTTGCGTGCCCATTCTAGCGTACAGATTAAAATGCAAGCTATTTGCTGTTGTTTTCAGTCTTACATTCCTACCCCATTTTGAGCGCATCACTTGCATTTAGCGTCACTACCTTTCTATTTTGGTTAGTCAGCTCGTAAATTTTCAAGCCCAAATCGCCGCTTTTAGCCTGCCTCATAAACCCTGCTTTTTAACAGCTATTTCGCCTTTTAGAACCTTGCCTTTCATGGCACAAAGGGCTATTTATACCATTGCTGTGGGATGTTGTGCGTTTTCGTCACGCATCTAGCACCATTTTACCTGCGGCTTTGCACCAAAACGGTCATTGCATTTAGCTTACCAAAACACACCGGCGTTTAGCACCAAAACGCACTGCATTTAGCGGCATATTGCACCATATGTTTGCCGCATAAATAGCCCAAAAACAGAATTGCAGACGGCGGTCTTTTCTGTAATAGCACTCATTTTGCTGCATCTCACATACTAACTTTTTGCATCAAAAGCCAACCTCGCGAGAATCTGATGCGACTGATGGACATTTGGTGGATAAAAGGCACTCATAATGTTAAAAGTATGCTGAAAAGATGACATTTTTAGTTGGAGATTCTATGGAGGTTATGGAGTTAAGCCACAGTTCTCAGGAGTTATGGAGTTAAGGGAGTTGAGCAAATGTAGTAGAGTGGCGTTGGGCTAATCGATAATTTCTGACCTGTCTGACCTGTCTGACTTTATCCGAAAGCTAGAAAGAACTAGAAACCGCTAGACACCTTTAAAGGCGTTAACCATCTCTTTCCTCTTTCACCCTTTCCCTTTAAAGGCGTTAGCCATCTTTTGCACTTTTCACTCTTTCACCTACCTTTAAAGGCGTTAGCCATCTTTTCATCTTTCACTTTTTCACCCTTTCACCTTTAAAAGGGCGTAGCCATCTTTTTCACCCTTTTCACCCTTTCACCTTTAAAAAGGCGCAGCCATTTTTTCACCCTTTCACCCTTTTCACCTTTTCCCTTTAAAGGTTGATTGCCGTCCCCAATTCATAAAAATTAGCTCCATCGGTGAGTGGCGAGTTGAGGTAATGGTACTGGGGCGGTAGTTTAACACGTTGTCTACCGATAGTGTGAGCGTGAACATGCTGCCGAATTGCTGCACGGCAGTCACCTTCCACAGCGTGGCGGGATAATGAATGGTGCTTTGTGCCTTAGAGCAGGTCGTAATAGTCGACATATTCCAGATTGTCTACGGGCGAAAGCGCACGTCCGTCTATGTTGAAAGCCAACTGGTAGGTTTTGTTAAAGCGGTGACTCCAATCCCAATGCGCGGTGAAGGTATGCTGCGGCGGCTGGTATTGGTTGTTCAGTTGCTTTCCGTCCCTTATCCTTGGGCAAGCGTTCGTGCGTAAAAGCAGTATGAAAGCTGTGCCGATATACCGTTTTGCCACTTTCCTTTCACTGTGGCCTCAAAAGCCCAGCACCGCATATCGCCAAATTGACGTAGGAAGGTGGGGAGGGCTCTGATGGGTTGGCGAAGAAAGGCGCGCCTGTAGCTATTTTGTGCTCGCCAGATTGTAATGGGCGCTTAACGGAAGATATAGTGCAGACGCGTGTATTCGGCCGAGATATTAAAAGTGTGGCTTACTTTCGGCGTTTAAGGTTGGCATTGCCCGTTACGAGCCAAATGCCCGGCCATGTCGAAGTTGTAGTGGCTCTTTGAGCGTGGGATGAACCGAAACCCCATTCCATAGCCAGCGCAGTGCCTAGGTGGCGCAGGGCGTGTGTCGAGACGCTCATTTGCCGGGCGTTAGCGATGGCGTGGTCGGGCAAAATGGTCGAGTCGTAGCGCGCCAACCAGCTCTACGTTCCTGCCGAGGTTATAAGATCGCAGTGCGCGAAAGACGTTGCATCGAGCGCTGTTTGCGCGTTCTGACCTTCGAGATTGGGAGTTCATCAGCCAGTCGTGCATCGTAGTCGGCAATCGGCGGCAGCTAGAGCGTCGCCTTGCCGCAGCCGAGGGTGCAGGAGGTCGGAGCAGGGCGTTCCGCACGTCTCGAGTAAGAGCGGAGGTCGAGGCGCAGGCTGTTGCAGATAGGTCGACTTGTCGTATTGGTCGAACGAGTAGGAGAGCTCCAATTGTTGCTTGTCGGTGATGGTTGCCATTGGCGCGGAGGCCGCCAGAGTAGTCGCGATAGCGTCTGGGCGCGTGTATCGCCGTTCGCTGTTTCGCGGAAGAAGTAGCCTGCTCGCCCTTCGTCAGTTTTCAGTCGTGCAGCGGTTTGCATGATAACTGGTTGCCGCGTTCCACGCGTCTTGATCGCCGAGATGCAGTCGCAGCACCGCGATGCGATGAGGCGATGGCCGTTGGTTGCGCGCAGTTGTCTCATGGAGGTGTGGTTCAGTGCGTTAGGTGTTGGCCCACTCTGCTCCTTTTCAGTTGCATGGGTCATGCCCGCCATCGCTATCTGTGGCGTGCCACGCGTGCATTGAGGTTTAGTTTAAAAATGCTGTGTGGCGCTGCGGGTGATGATGTTGATAACGCCACCTGCGGCGTTGGAGCCATAGCGGCCGAGGTCGCACCGCGAACAAATCTCATCCCGTTTCTTCAACGCCGTCCATGCTCGCCAAACGGTAAACTGGTCAACACGTCCATCGTCTCTCCCGCCAGCCGTTCGCCGTCAACGAGTATCAGCAAGCTTTGTCCGCCGAATCCTGCAAAGCCGCTAGGCGTTTGTTGGTTCATGGCGCGTACGAGAATTCCGGGATGCCCGGCGGAGGCTTTGAAGTAGGTCGCGTCGGTTGGTAGGCATCGCCTTTTCTGATGTCGCCGTCGTGATGACGCTGCGTTAGAAACGGGCGTGTTTGCCAACGGCTTTCGGCTTCGCAGGTGCCGTGCTACCACCACCCGAGTGAGGTCGAATGCAGGTGCGGTTGCCGTGCTCGGTGCAGGAAGGCTGCGCTTGGCGTTACGTGGGATAAGAGTGAGGTGAGAGACCCAGAATGTGCGGTGGAACATGAGCGTAACTTTGATGTGAAGCTACAGCTGAAAGGTGAAAAGGTGAAAAGGTGAAAGGTGAAAAGGTGAAAGGAAAGGGTGAAAAGATGGCGTTTGAAGGTGAAAAGGTGAAAGAGTGCAAAGTGATGGCTAAAGGTGTCTAGCGAGTTTCTAGGCTTTCTAGTGCTTTCTAGCTGGCAAAGCTCTCAGACCGGGTTTTGACTAATCGCCTACTCACACAGCCACTTATTCAGTGCGCTTTCGGCTTAAAGCTAAAAAGGTGACATAGGGCTGAAAGAGCGTGCAATAGGTGTATAGATGGCCTATACTTTCCTCCTGATGGCGGGTTGGTCGTTAATGCGCTGCCCTTAACGTAACCCCAAAACCATTTGGCTTAACTCTTAGCTCGATAACCTCAACTCCCATAGGTGCGGCTTCGCCTGTCAACCCGTCGACTAATACGGATACCTGTAATTAATGGTGAGATGACATTTCGCCCGTAGCGTTGATGGTAGCTCTAGCTGCATGGCCACGAACCTGCCATTGTTCAGCTGACGACAAACACGCGATTGTTGTGCTTGAAAGGCAGGCGGCATGAATCGCGCGTAACCAAGAGGATAGCGGGCGGTTGATGCCGGATGAGCCCGGCAGCCGATGAGGCTGTTGAGCATCTGCGATTGGTCTTCTCAAAACCTCGTTGGTGCGTCCACTCGTCGGCTTTGAAGGTCGGTCTCATACAACCGTGCGCTACTGTGGCAGCTGGACCTTAATCGACGTATAGTTGGTTTCGAGCACCGCTCCGCCGTTGGTTCATGCACGCTGTCGCGGTGTATGGCGGGCGCTCCATGCGGGCGGCCTGGGCATTGCTCGCGGTAGCGTAAAGTCTCTTTTCTCGTCGTGATATGCCTCTGCTTAAACACGTCGGTGTACTCATTGGGCGTAGATGCCCGTTTGGTGCCTGCCTGCGTTTCGTCCTTCACTCGTAGGGATAGCAGGGCGTGAAAGTGAAAAGTGCGAGCATGGAAAGACGCATCGGCGCGCTGGCTTCGGCCAGCATTTTCAGCGAGTCTGAAGTCTGGCGTGTACCAGCGGCGCCAGTCGCTGGCGTCTCATTGCCAGCTGACTGGCATTTGATCTTTTGGGGCTTTGCCGGCGCGAGTCGTAGATGCCGTCGAACAGTCTGTGCAGGTGCTGAAAGCAAGGCGGCGAGTATGCCACATGGTTGCCAACGAGCGGATTGGTTTTGCGAGTGGTGAGCATGAGTGGTGAGGCAGAGTGATGTTGAGAGAGAGAGACTACTCGCTGTTTGGTTGAAATGTCTGGCTCATAGCTGCGAGGGGAAAGCACTGCCGCAAGTGAGAGTTCCTTGCTTCGCAGCCAGCTTCCCTCCGCGTGTGCTAGCTGCTTGGTTTAGCTGTGCTTTTGGCAGCAGCCTTATCTCTAGAGCAGTTTCGCGCTGAACACGGCTTTGAGGAGGGAATGGCATGCTGGCCGGCCTTGAAAAACTGTTTTCCACTTTCAGCTGCCGCTCTTCGGTCAAAGGTGCTGGTCGGATGGTGGCGTACTGGTTAAACGTAGGCGCCCATCCATGCTTATTCAGCGTCTTTCCGCTCAACCGCCTTGAAACTTGCGAGCCTTCGAAAAGCCATCATCTCGAATAGTCTTGCTGAACGTTTTCGGTTTGCATCGTAGGTACGAGGTTGTTGATGCGTATGCGCCCAAGGTTAGGGTCGCCCATAACGGAGCTCCCGCGTTAATTTGTTGACCTAGAACTCAGATGCTGTACGTGCCATCGTCGTTCAGCCCAGAAGCGCGCCGCATTACTGTTGGTCAAACGTACGTGCGTTTCACCTACCGATATCGGAGTTGTCGCCCATGATATGTGCCAGCCCATAGTTTAATTCGATCGGAGCCTTTCCTGTTTCTCCATTTAATGGTTGTGCGCCCATCAGATCCTGTTAGCTGCTGATGTAATTGCCGTCATCGGACGGCCATGGTGCTTTGTATTTACGCTTTGCTGTGTCTTTTGGCAGCTCCGCCCTATGTGGGTTCGGCAACACTGATGTTCATCGTGAACGTCTCCGCCATTTCGCTCCGTTGTTGTCGAGTGTCACTTCGAATCGTGCGGGTTCCCATCTGCGTCGGTGAACTTTGCAGTAGGTGAATCTCCCGTCTGTGGCTGCAAACACTTCTCCATCTTGGCTTCGTCGCCATAATAGGTGTCCGCGAAGCAGAAGGAGCTAACCAGGACAACGATGTAGCGCGGTATGCGTGGATGTGGGTTTTTACCGGTTCCTCGTTGGCGAAATTGTATGCTCTTAATTTCGCCGCTTTTGTATTTAACGGTGGTTCTGTCGGTCTTGGTGATGGTTACCGTTTGCGCCGTGGAGTTGTGGTTACGCCGCTGAGCAGTAGGCGAAACAAGTGTAAAAGAGATATTTCGCTTTCTGGATGACTTTGGCTGTTCTTGATGTGGATTTAATCGATGAAATGCCTGTCTGGCCGTTCAAAGGAAGGTTCTACGAGCCGTCGGCGTTAACCGTGCGGCGCGCCGATACAACGAGCTGCCCTGAGACATTGAACGTCGACACGCGCGAGCCTGGTTGCAGGCCTTCGCCGTGAAACGGATTGGCCGAACCGGAATGCGGCCCGCTTTCGCGATGAGGGAGCGGTGCGATGCTCGCAGACGTAGTGGGTCGAAGAACTCGGAACGAGCGGAACTCGTTCAGTGGATATTCACGGTGCCGTCGCCTGCTGTGATTACCAGCTTTGTCGGTGCAGTAAATGTCACCGCAGGCTTGTCGGCCAGTGCGAAAGAACGTAAGCTTCCGCCCGTCTTGCCGCTCACTTTTTACGTGCTGGCTGCGATGGCCCACGCACCACCGACGAACAGGGCAAGCGTGACAAACAAGTGCCCTGATGGTTGTTCGACTTTTCATTGTAGCCGGTATTTTGCGAAAATCAATATGCGTTATAACGCCACAAAAGTAACAATAACTTCTATACGGCAATACCACTGTCAGGTGATTTTCGCCCTTTCTACGCCTTGCCTCCGATAATATGAGTATCTTTGTGTGTTTATTTTTAGCATTATGTTCGATCTCCTGAAAACACACTGCCAGCAACAATGGCGTTTTAGCGATGCCGAATTGTCATTGCAGACTCATTATTTTGTGGAAAGGAGCTTTAAGCGACGCGACGCTTGCCAGTAAAGCTTCGCACCGTCGTCGGGCATCTTCTCTGTGGCTGAAGGGGTGCGTGCGCCATTTTCCATATTAAGGAAGATGGGCTGAAGCCACGTGCGACATCACTTTGGAAACCAATGGGCCACGGATTTCGTTAGCTTTGCAGATGAAACGCCGAGCCGATTGTGGTTGCAGGCGTTGGAAGATACAGTGGTGTACAGCGTGGAAAAAGGACCTGGATTGCAGGAACTTTATGCTGTTTACCATCGGTTTGAAACCTTCGCGCATCACAACCGAGCGTGTTTTGCAGCGCTCGATAGATACAACCATGTCGTTAGCTTCGTTAAAACCCGAAGAACGCTTAAGCACCTGATGGCAGTTCGGCCTAAACTGTTGCAGCGTGTTCGCAAAAACATATCGCAAGCTTGTTGGGTATCAGTCCGGAAAGCTCAGCCGATTGCAAAAAGAATGTGCGACCGACGAAGAAACTTAACTTAAGTCAACGTCTTGTTGGCTTTTCGTGTTGTAACTTTTGCATCGGAGAAAGAGGGAAGAAGTTAAAGTTATAAGGCGTTAAAGGAGTATGGAGTTAAGGGTTAAGCACGTTTTATTGACAAAATGCTAACTACCTTATCGTATGGTCGTGATCTCTCATTATTTCATGTTTTCCCGCCCGCTCTGTTATTTACCCTGTGTCGCAGGTCGATTACGATTGGCTCTAACATCCCCGTAAGATATGGGTTAATCTATAAGTTCTTTAACTCCTAAGAAGGCGAGTTTTACAAAACCTCATCATATAAATATTACAACATGAGTTTACAAGACATTTTACAATTTCGACGCGCTACGCGCAAGTTTAATGCGAACCAATTAGCGCAGAGCGCGTTCGTCCGGTTATTAGTTGGCCACATTGGCCCCAACAAGCAACAACATGCAGCTTTACGAGTGGTGCTACCGTTACGTAAAGGCTTTGTTGGTAGCGGCTAGCAACGGCCTGTTTAGATCAGGTTAGCGCACAGACGGCACAGCAAATGGTGGTGTTCGTTACCCGTCACGACCGCTATCGTCAACGCGTAAAGCAACTGATAGACTTCGAACGCGACAATATCAAGCGACATTCGGCACCCGAAGACCAAGAAAGGGCGCATCAGGAGAAAGGAGAGTTACTATGGCAAGATGATACACTTTCTTATATAGTAAGTTCTTCTGGGCTGTGGGGGGCGGTGCGCAAAAACGATGCTCGTTAGCGTAGGTGCGTTTCGCCCGATGTTCCGCCAATGCTGCGAAACCGATACGCGCATAGTGCTTCATAAGAGTTGTGGCTTGGTGGCACAAACCTTTATGTTAGCCATGGCCGAGGCGGGTTACGACACTCATCCCGTTAGAAGCTTTCGACAGTTTGCGGTGAAAACGCGCATTGGGGCTTTGCTTGCAGAGCGGAGATTACGATGGTAGTTGCCGCGGAATACGCGATGCCGAGGGCATACATGGCGACCGGTTTAGGTGGATTTCAATGAATTGTACAGTCAGCTAGGCTTTAATTTCGCGCTCTCGGTTAACCACAAAACACCATCCCGTCTATAAGCTTTTATCACCCATCTGCTTGTTGCAGTGGGTGCGTACAAACGCTCTTTGTAGTGTGGCTACAAGCCTTGTAGTCACGCTACTACCTGCTTGTAGTGTCGCTACAGCTCGTTTGTAGGGTCACCACAGTTCGTTGTGGGTCCCTACAAAAGGCTGGGCGCATCGGCTTTTATTTTTGTAGTGCAAGGCTTCACTCGAGTGAGAAAGCATAAATACGTGAATTCGATAAAATAGTGTTTTTGGACAAAAGATTGGATAAACGAATGACGTATCTCATCAACTACATATAACGTTAGTTGACATAACAATTTTCTTCTCCCTAACTCGCGTATTACCCCAAGTTTATCGGCTTAAAACTTACCTGTTCACCATCTTATGGCTTAAAACCCTCACTAACTAACACTAATCTTTTGAGTTTCATTAGAACTTATCGGAAAAATATTTGTAACTTTGCACACCAAATGTGTGACTTAGAAAAACCTTTAAGCTGGATATCAAGGCGTTAAAGCAAGGTAAAACCTCGCTGGAGCACGTGCTTGACGACAGATTTCTTTGAGGCTATCGACGCCCGAAATTAAGAAAGGAAAGGTGAACGTTGAGCTGCAAGCTATAAAGAAAACGGCGACCTGAACTGAACTTCGATATTGAAGGTTCGGTCAGCACTTTCTGCGACCTGCGTCTCGACGTACATGGAGCAACCGTGAGCACAAAAAGAGCGGCTGTTAGTGAGGTTCTGGAGAAGAATATTCAGAAAGAAGACGAGCGCTGGTTACGTTGGAAGAAGACCCTGGGAACTCGACCTGTCGTGGTTCGTTTACGAGTTTATCGCACCAATATACCCATCAAGCATGTGCACGCTCCTGGCAAAATGCAACTCAGCAATGATAGACATGCTGGATGCACATGCTGCCAACCGAAGCGGCGATGAGGATGAAGAAGAGACGATTGACCCGCGCTGGATGAAATTGAAAGAAATACCAATATTAAAGATTAAGACAAAAATGGCACATCCTAAAAGAAGACAGTCCAGACTCGTACACTCAAAAAGAAGAACTCACGATAAAGCCGTAGCTCCCACACTGGCTCTATGCCCCAAACTGTGGCGCTTATTACATTTATCACACGGTTTGCCCCACTTGCGGACAGTACAGAGGTAAGGTAGCTATCGTTAAGGAAGAGGTTGCTGAATAATGGATAAGATCAATGCGATAATCTCAGGCGTCGCTGGATACGTACCCGACTATGTCCTGAACAACGAGGAACTGTCGCGTACTGTCAGACACCAACGACGAATGGATTACTACGCGTACTGGTATCATGAGCGCCGCATCCTCACGGAAGAAGGGCTCGGTACTTCTTATCTGGCCCGTAGGCCGCCAAACTTCTGATGAAGAAGACGGGCGTTGACCCTGACAGCATCGATGCGGTTATCGTTGCCACCACCACCCCGACTACATCCACCCTCCACAGCGTCTATCGTGCTGGGTAAACTAGGCTTGAAAATGCTTTCGCATTCGATTTCTCGCTGCCTGCTGCGGGTTTTATGTACGCTTTCGATGTGGCTTGCAACATGATACAAAGCGGTCGCCACAAAGCGCATCATCGTTATTGGCGCCGATAAGATGTCGGCCATCACCGATTATAGAGCGACCGCGCTACCTGTCCGCTATTTGGCGACGGGGCTGGAGCGCATGATGGTGGAAGGAACTACAGAAGAGAAACGTGGGATTGGTAGACTCGCCACACGTGGCCGACGGAATGGGCTTGCCTTTCCTTCACGTAAAGGCTGGTGGCTCGGTCTGTCCGTCTTCGCAGTTCACCGTAGACCATCGCTCTGCACTATACCTATCAGGAGGGTCGCACCGTTTACCGCTATGCCGTTTCGGCAATGGCGACGACTGCACCAAAGCTGATTGAGCGCAATGGCTAACGACCCGAATGATATTAACCACGTTGTGCCCTCATCAGGCCAACCTTCGCATTATCGAAGCGGTAGGGCAAAAGCGCATCGGTGTACAGCCCGAGCAGGTGCTGGTAAACATCCAACGCTACGGAAACACCAGTGCGGCATGTATGCGCCCTTGGTGCTTTGGGATTTTGAAAAGCAACTGAAGAAGCGAGATAACCTTATCTTTACTCGCTTCGCTGGCTTTCGTTCATGGTGCTTCTATACTACAAGTGGGCATACGACGGAGCGGAAACGCCGACCAAGCGAAGTGAAACAGCGGCACACTTGCTCCAACTTCATAGCTGACGAAGAAGACGCATCCTTAATTTCTCTGATGCGGCTTTTGAGCTTTATCCAAGCCTCTAAACAAACACCTTTTATCACAGCGACATACATGCACTAAAGGCAGTGGATTTGTAAACATCGTGGGTGCAACCCCGAACGTGGGCAAAAAGCACGCTGATGAACCAGCCGAGTGGGCGAACGTATCTCTATCGCCACCTTCAAGGCGCAAACCACGCGACACAGAATTATGGGCATTGTAAACACGCCCGAGGTGCAAATTGTATCTCGGACACGCCCATGTGCTCAAAAGCCCAACTGCAAGCTGCAAGAGTCGATGCTGGCTTTCTCGGTACGGCCCTTAGCGATGCAGACGTGTTGCTGTACGTTACTGACGTGGTGGAAGACCCCGGAGAAAGAACGCCGACTTCTTGGAAAAGGTGCATGAAGATTCCGTGCTGCTGCTCATCAATAAGATTGACGAGCGACCAGAAGAGCCTCGGCGACATCGTGGAACGTTGGCATGAGTTGTGCTGCCCAACGCCGAAATATTACCCATATTCGGCTAAAAACAAGTTTGCACCGACCTCCTTCTGCGTCTGAATTCAAGAGTTACCCCTTGAGTCGCCACCTTATTTTCGACAAAGATCAGCTACGGATAAGCCCTGCGCGCTTCTTCGTCAGCGAGATAATTCGCGAGAAAAATACTGCCTACTACGATAAGGAGATACCCTATTCGGTGGAGGTTAAGGTCGAGCGATTTAAAAGGAAACGGAGAAAGAAGATACATATCAACGCCGTTATCTACGTTGAGCGCGAAAGCCAAAAAGGCATCGTGATCGGGCATCAGGGCGTGGCGTTGAAGCAGCGTTCTATCATGAAGCAGGCGTTGGAGAAGGTTTTTCGACAAAGGAGGTGTATCTCGAAACCTTCGTGAAAGTTGATAAAGACTGGCGAAGCTCCGAAGAAAAGAACTCGACAGTTTTGGCTATAACCCGAATAAGACGTTTCTTGTGGGCCGCGTAAGCTGAGTTTGGCCTCGCATGGCACGCTAACACGCTT
>BNJV01003060.1_pt1 | contig 112074 bp, 149 predicted proteins | sample 8540591 | NCBI WGS metagenome assembly BNJV01 (sample SAMD00202457, study PRJDB9452) | human saliva metagenome | host: Homo sapiens
ATCGTGATGTTGTAGTTAAATTGTTTGATGAGTTAGGTCCACGTTTTGCTGCCCGTAATGGCGGTTATATTCGTGTACTGAAATATGGTTTCCGCAAAGGTGACAATGCACCTTGGCATTGATTGAATTAGTAGACAAAGCAGCAGAAGCTGCTGAGTAATCTAATATACCATATACAAAACACCATTTGTTTTCTCAAATGGTGTTTTGTTATATGCAAGCTACCTTTTGAGTATTTTAAATGCTCTATTTAAAATACTCGGTATATTGAAGTTATTCTTTCTGTTTTTGTAATGATAGGTAAGTGAATTTGCCATAGATGAGTATTTCTTTTCAGCATCATATTATAAGAGATATTTAAATAACATAAGTTACTAAAATTTTATGTTCAATACTATTTTCAAAATGAAAAACCTTTCTGATTTTTTTCCTTGCTTTTACTCAAAATCATAAAGGTTTTTGGTCAATTGAAAAATTTTAAGGTATTTTATGAGTTAAATTTCGTTACAGACTATTTTTGCAAAGGTCTCTATAACTGAAATTTAACTAAGAACTCTTTGCCGCCAGGTATTACACTTACCAAATTCTTTTTGTATCCCATAATTTTTATATGACTACTCTCTCACGATTGCAATGAGTGTTGCTGAGGCATCGGGTGATCTGCTTGGTGCACATCTTATTAGTGCGATTAAAAACGTTGTCCTGATGCAAGATTTATTGGTATCGGTGGCGAGCGTATGAAGGCGGAAGGATTTGAAAGTCTTTATGACCAAGAAAAATTGGCAGTACGAGGCTTCGTTGAGGTAGTTAAACGTTTGCCCGAAATCTTGAAAACCGAAAAGGTCTGGTTAATGACCTTATTCGTATAAAAACCGGATGTTTTTTTGTTGGGATTGATGCACCTGATTTTTAATCTTTGGGTGAAGAGAAACTGAAGAAAAACGGGTATTCCAACGGTTCACTGCGTCAGCCCTTCTGTTTGGGCGTGGAGGCGTGAACGGGTGAAACAAAATTGTTCATCAAGTTAACCAGGTGTTGTGCCTTTTTCCCAATGGAACCACAGCTCTATTTGGATGCCGGTGGTAAGGCTGAGTTTGTCGGTCATCCGATGGCTCAAACCATGCCTCGTAGATGTTGATCAATCTTCTGCGCGTCGTCAGTTGGGAGTTGCACCGTCTATCCCAGTATTTGCTTTGATGTCCGGCAGTCGTGTTAGCGAAATTGATTACATGGCTCCTGTGTTTTTTCAAACCGCATTACTTCTGTTGAAGCGTTACCCACAGGCACAGTTTCTTATGCCGGTTGCTACGCAGGCCACCCACCGTCGTATATCAAAAATTCTTGCATCTGCGCAATTTTTCGAACCTTTCCATTACATTAGTCGATAAACAAGCTGATACTGTTTGTACTGCGGCGGATGTGGTCTTGGTAACCAGCGGGACGGCAACGCTGGAAGTGGCTTTGTGTAAACGTCCTATGGTGATCAGCTATAAGATATCTCCTCTGACTTATGCTTATGTGAAGCGTAAAGTTAAAAGTGCCACATGTCGAGTTTGCCCTAATATTTTTGCTGAACAAATGTGCTGTTCCAGAGCTTTTGCAACATGATGCGATGCCTGAGAAACTGGCAGAAGCCATGATTTATTGGTATGAACATCCGGAAGCAGTTGCCCGCTTGAAACAAGATTTTCATGAGCTGCACTTATTATTGAGAAAAGATACCGATACACTGGTTGCAAAATGCAGTGTTGGAAGAAGCAGGTTTTTCAATTCTTAGTTTGACCTGCGATTTGACAAGAGAAAAGAGCGGTAATCAGATTTACAAAAAAGTAATGAAGCAGAAAACGGGTTGCAGTTTAAACATCGCTTTGCCCCAACTTATCTATCCTTCAGTCGGCAAAGATAGCGTTTGCACGGCCTTTTGCTATATCATTCCCTTTATCTGAAATCAAGGAAAACATCATGTACGAAGTCAACCGCAGCGTCTTCCTGCTCATCCTGCTCGATCCTTTTTGGAACTGGCTGCAAACCCCTGCCCGGCAATCATCTTGACGGTTTGACGCTTGAAGATATTCAAGCCGATGCCAATTCTTATCTCGTCCGTCCGTGTGAAACTGCTGACGAAGTATGGGACGAAATCGAAGCGCGGTTTGAAGACATTTTTGCGCCGAACTTGCCGATTGGTGCGAAGATGAAAGCGAATGGCCTGATTTGAATGCGGATATTTTCAATGAATGGTTCGACATCCAGCTTTCTACCGTTATCACCGACCTCGAGCAAGAACCGCTCGCCCGTGAAGCCTTTCAACCCTTCAATCTGAACTGATGAATATCCGCGTCCGCACTACCATCTTGACGGCTACGGTCATATCAACAACGCGCGCTATCTCGAATTTCTCGAAGAAGCGCGCTGGGCGTTTTTGAGGAACACGGTTTATTGTCCGAAATCGACGGCTTGATGCTGGTGGTTGTCCGCACCGACATCCGTTATCGCCGTGCCGCCGTCGATGGCGACATATTGCGTTTTTGAAGGTCGTCTGAAAGAGCTGACCTCGCGCCATATTATCCTTACTCAAAAACATTGTTTTTGCCCAGCGGTAAAATGCCGTCAGCCGAAAGCACTTTGATGGTTGTCAGCAGAAAAGCGGGCGAAGCATCAGCATTCCCGAACCTCTCTTTACCCTTTTAAAACAATACGCCGAAGCATGAAAAAGCTCATTACCATTGCCGCAGTCGCCATTATCGGCGCGCTGCTTGCCATCGTCCTTATTCCGGATAACAAACCTACTCCCGCATTTCTCTTTGTCCGACCTGCAAAGGCAAACTGGTGTCCAATGCCGATTTGCAAAGGCAAAAGTCAGCTTCATCAATTTCTGGTTCCTTCCTGCCTGGCTAGTGTCAGCGAAAATGCCCAAAAGTCATCAAAAATGTCCAAAGACTATCAAGGAAAAGACTTCCAAGTCCTCGGTATTGCCCAGCTGATAGACCCGCTGGAAAGCGTAAACCAATACGTCAAAGAATACGGCTTGCCTTTTACCGTCATGTTGGATGCCGATAAAGCCGCCGCCCAGTTGTTCGGTACGCAGGTTTTACCCTGACTTCTTTCCTGATCAATAAAAAGGCGAAATCCTGAAAACCTTTGTCGGAGAACCAGACTTCGCCGCGCTTTATCAGGAAATCGACAAAGAATTGGCGAAGTAATACTGGGCTTGAGAGGTTCGTGACTGTTTTCAGACGACCTCTGTTATGAATATATTAAACAATCAACGATATTGTCTGCTGTCGGACTTAAAGAAGGGCAATTTCGGTAAGTAGATTCTGAGCATCATTGAAAATGGCTTTGAAAAATAAACAATTTCTTTATTTTATTTTTGTCGGCTTTATTTTTGAGCGTATTTCAGCTGACATTTGCACAAGGCGTTCCTCAAAAAGGCATGCTGTGGGTTTATTGGGGTAATAATTTAGATGGTAATGCTCGGAATCAAAGGATTTTATATTTTGACTTTATCCCTGAAGACACCAAAAATATCGAATCAAAACCGAATCTCCCTTTAATTTAAGCAAATCGCAGCAAACTGCTGTTTTGAAAGAATTGGTGCTTCCGCCGAATTTTTACGTCTATCAGGAAGATTCTGTCAAACAGCCTCGCCCAAATTACTATGGGTAAAGTGGGTACTGGGAAGTCATTTGTGACGGTAAATATTATTCTGCCAAACTTATAAAATTTGAAAAATCCCAAAAACAACGGCGAAAACAAATCCCTGATTCGGGCTGTATTTACTCGTTGATTATGAATAATGATTTCATCGTTAAATCCACAGATAGCCATAAGGTTAACCTCAGGAGCCAACCGGATGCCCATGCCGACATAATCAAACGCTTGGACGACAACGCCATAGTAGAAAAATTGAAAACCGTTCGTAAGGATTGGTACCTCGTTCAATTAAAAGATACGACTACCCAAGGGTATGTTCATAAAAAGTCAGTTGGAGCGGGTGGATTAATCAAAAGTTGTCGATATGTCGGCGTATCAAAAGGTCGTCTGAAAAACCTTGATTCAGTTTTTCAGACGACCTTGTACTTAATAATCTTCTATTGCAAGGAATGTTCATGACACCCCAAACCGTCTTAGATTTCTGGTTTGCCGAAGAAAACCGTCCTTTTCTGTTTGCCAAAAACGATGAATCTGATGCCAAGATTCGCGCGCGATTTTTGATGTCTGGCAGCAGGCGGCCCGTGGCGAGCTTGCACACTGGCGCGACACCCTGCAAGGCAGGCTCGCCGAAATCATCCTGCTCGACCAATCTCGCGCAACCTGTTTCGCAACAGCCCCAGGCATTTGCCCAAGATTTGGCCGCACTTATCCTTGCCCCAAGAAGCCGTCCGTCAGCCCGGTTTCGCCGACCTCCTGCCGCACGAACGCCATTTCATGCTTATGCCGTTGATGCACAGCGAAAGCTGTTGTCCACGAACAAGCCGTTCCGCTGTTTGAACGCTATACCGACGGACACGCATTGGATTTTGAAATCAAACACAAAGTCATCATCGACCGCTTCGGACGCTATCCGCACCGCGATGCCGTATTGGGGCGTGAAAACACGGAGGAAGAGGCGGAGTTTTTGAAACAGGAAGGTTCGTCATTTTAATTTGGTTTTTAGATTTTGAAGGTCGTCTGAAAACCATTTTTCAGACGACCTTCTTTCATATTTCCGCTTCAATAATGCGGCGGAATTTCATCACGCAGGCTGTAAGGTTCGCGCTCTCCGTTTGCGCCTTTGTCCTGCATTTTCTGATAAAGCAGCCTTAACTGCGCCTGCTGCAAATCCAGCGTCTGCTGCATTTTCGCCACCGTATCGTTCAGGCTGCCGATTAAGTCTTCCTGAAGCGCGGTTTGGATTTCCAGCTCGATGATGCGGTGTTCCAATTCGTCCATTTTCACTCATTTACAGCACCATAGCGGCAATCCAGCCGGCAATCATCAGCGGGATATTGTAGTGGATAAAGGTTGGGATGACGGAGTCGCGGATGTGGTCGTGTTGTCCGTCGGCGTTCAAAACCCATGGTCGGGCCGAGCGTCGAGTCGGACGCGGGCGAACCGGCGTCGCCCAATGCGCCCGCCGTACCGACGATGGCGACGGTTGCCAGCGGCGAGAAGCCGAGGCTGATACACAGCGGCACATAAATTGCGGTAATGATCGGCAAAGTAGAGAAAGAAGAGCCGATGCCCATGGTGACCAACAATCCGACAAACAACATGGCAAATGCCGCCATGCCTTTATTGCCGCCAAAAAGCTGCATACTATGTTCGACCAGCGGTTTGATTTCGCCTGTCGCGGTCATGACTGCCGCAAAACCTTGCGCCGCAATCATGATGAAACCGACCATCGCCATCATTTTTGATGCCTTCGCCGAACACATCACTGGCGGCATTGCGGTTCATCACACCGAGCATCATGAAGACGGCAAAACCCAACATCGCGCCCAACACCAGCGAATCTTTATACATCAACTGAATCGCAAAACACACACCGATCGCGATTGCCGCCACCAGACTGCGGTAAGCCGAAGGCTGGGGCTGTTCGGATGCTTCGCGGTTGTCTTCCGTATCGACAGTATTGGTTTGATAAATGCGTGATTTGCGGTAGTGGACAAACGCCGCCAGCAGCCCCGCCACCATACCCAACGCAGGAATCGCCATCGCGTGCATGACACTGATGTCTTTTACATCCATGCCCGCAGATTTGATGTTGCCCAAGAGGATGTCGTTCAAGAAAATCGTACCGAAGCCGTAAGGCAGGAACATATAAGTCGTCACCAAACCGAACGTAATCACACACGCCACCAGGCGGCGGTCGACTTTCAAACGGTTAAACACCAGCAAAAGCGGCGGAATAATCATCGGAATAAACGCGATATGGATAGGCACGACGTTTTGACTCATGATGCCCATCGCCAAAATAATCAGCAACAGCGTCCATTTCACCGAACTTTCGCCTTTCGCGGCATCCTGACTGTTGTTGAGTTTGCGGATAATGCCGCCCGCAAGCTGCTGCGGCAGCCCCGAATAGGTAATCGCCATCGCGAACGCACCGAGCATCGCATAAGACAAAGAAATCCGCGCGCCGCCCTTCAAGCCTTCGTTAAACACGGGAATAATCCCCGACTGCGTTACATTGCCCGCCGTATCCACGATGTTTTCCAGCGGCATTCCCGCCACCAGTCCGCCGACGAACGCACCGACAGTCAGGCTCAATACGACGTGTACCCGCGATAGCGACAACACGAGCATAACGATTACTGCAACCACTACGGCATTCATGCCTTTTCTCCGTTTCAGACGACCCTCAGACCATCCGTTCACATATTAAAAAGAAACATCATAACCTAACATGATTTAACGGGCTAGGGCAAGCCGATTATTCATGCAAATGAATAGGATGGAATATGCAGACAGCCGATTCAGACGACCTCAAGCATAAAGCGGTCCAAGTGTTCCGGTTCAATCTCAAGAAAACCGTAAGGCATGATGCAGCTTAGTCCGCCGCCCTGTCAGGTCAGTACGGAAACTTGATTGCGCTTTTTATCTATTCGACTAGAACGAGAATAAATGCCGTATAATCAAGCCCCAAGTTTTCCCTAGCCTTGAAGGTCGTCTGAAAACCATGCACTCAACTTACGCTACCGTACAGCGCGATTTGCTCGAAGCCAATCACCTTTCCCCTGAGCTGCTCGCCAAAAGCCTGAGCATCATCGGCGCGCATCACGTCGATTACGCCGACATCTACTGCCAACGCACTGCTTTTGAAAGCTGGCATTTGGAAGAGGGCATCGTCAAATCGGGCAGCTTCCAAATCGATCAGGGGTGGGCGTGCGCGCTGTTTCAGGCGAAAAAACTGCTTTTGCCTATGCGGACAGTTTGTGTATCGATTCGATCAACCGTTCCGCCCAAGCCGTCCGCGTCATCGGCGCGGCAGGCGGCGAAGCTTCTGTCAAAGTGCCGTCCGCCGCATACGGCAAATCCGTCCATGCGGTGCTGAATCCCATTATCGGTCTCGATTCCGCCGCCAAAGTTGCCTTATTGAACAAAGTGGAAACGCTTGCCAAAGCCGCCGATCCGCGCATTGTGCAAGTGATGGCGGGGCTGACTTGCGAATACGACATGATTTACATCGCCCGCCTCGACGGCAGGCACGCCGCCGACATCCGTCCGATGGTGCGCCTGAACGTTACCGTCATCGCCAAACAGGGCGACCGACGCGAACAGGGCAGCGCGGGCGGCGGCGGACGCTACGACTTGGCTTATTTTGATGAAACTTTGGTGCGGCAGTTTGTCGATTCCGCTGTCAAACAAGCCCCTGATTAATCTCGAATCCCGCCCCTGCGCCCGCAGGGCGAAATGACCGTTGTCTTGGGCAACGGCTGGCCGGGCGTGTTGCTGCATGAAGCCGTCGGACACGGCTTTGAAGGCGATTTCAACCGCAAAGAAACCAGTGTCTTTTCAGGCAGAATCGGTGAGCGCGTTGCCGCCAAAGGCGTTACCGTCGTTGATCAGGGTGACATTGCCGACAGGCGCGGTTCGCTCAATATCGACGACGAAGGCAATGAAACACGCCGCACCGTATTGATTGAAGACGGCATCTTGGTCGGCTATATGCAGGACGAAACCAACGCCCGCCTGATGGGTACGCAATCCACCGGCAACGGCCGCCGCGAAAGCTACGCCTCCGCCCCTATGCCGCGCATGACCAATACCTTTATGGAAAACGGCAGCTACGAACCCGACGAAATCATCGCGTCCATCGATAAAGGCATTTACGCCGTCAATTTCGGCGGCGGACAGGTGGACATCACCAGCGGCAAATTCGTCTTCAGCGCATCCGAAGCATGGTGGGTCGAAGGCGGCAAACTGCAATATCCTCGTCAAAGGCGCGACCATCATCGGCAACGGCCCCGAAGTTTTTGAAACACGTCTCCATGATAGGTAACGATACTGCGTTGGACAGCGGTGTCGGCGTGTGCGGTAAAGACGGGCAAAGCGTTCCTGTTGGCGTCGGACAACCGACCCTGCGGATTGATTCGGGACTGACCGTCGGCGGTAGCGAGATTTAAGGCAATTGGGATGAAAACGTCGTCTGAAAACTGTATCTGGGGTTTTCAGACGACGTTTTGTATTAGATGGCTGGCTTATTGATTGAAACTGTTGAAGCTTTGTCATGTTCGAGTTCAAAGAGAATCATGTTTTAAGGCATTAAAGCACAAGTTTATCTGATCGAACGTTCTACACGATTTCTGGCTTATCCATCTGCTGAGACATAAAACAAGCCGCCGAAAAAAATCGGCGGCTTTGTTGAATATCATCACGATTGAAAGCCCCGTGCATGATTTCATCGATGCCCGGTATTCAATGCGCTTTACTCTGGACAAAAGTAACGCCGTGAAGATGGGAATTGAGGATGGCGGTCCGTAAGGCAGTCAATGCTTTGGGGCGGACGAAGTTCCGACGGTATGCCAAAAAACGACGCGGCGGTGCGGACGGAGCCTGAAAAACGGGATGATGCTGAACAGCAAATGGTCGTTTTTCGGTCAGTGCAGTAGCGGGCATGACGCTGATGGCGAGACCGCTGGCAACCATGTGGCGGATGGTGTTGATGGAGCTGCCTTGCAGGGTGTTGGTCAGACCTTGGATTTTCTGCTTGGCGGCCAGCTCGGAGCAGCTTGATAAGACCTGATCGCGCATACAGTTGCCTTCAGTCAGCAACAAGACCTGCTCTTCGCCCAACATCTGCGGGGTAACGGCATCGAGTTCTTCGAAATGGTGTCCTTTGGGGACGATGACGAAGAAAGGCTCGTCATACAGCGGCTCGGTGACGATACCCGGCTCTTGGAAGGGTTCTGCGACTACGATGGCATCGACGTCGCCGCGCTTGAGCGATTCGGTCAGGATGTGCGTGTAGTTCTCTTCAAGCATCAGGGGCATTTTCGGCGCGGTTTCGCGCAGGGAAATGATGAGCTTGGGCAGAAGGTAGGGGGCGACGGTAAAAATCAGACCGAGTTTGAATGCGCCTTCCAACTCGTTTTGCTCTTCGCTGGCAAGGTGCTTGATCAGCTCGGCTTCTTCTAACACGCGGCGGGCTTGGGCAACGATGCGCTCGCCCGCCTCGGTGGTGATGATGTCGTTGCTGCTGCGGTCAAACAGGGATACCGACAGCTCTTCTTCCAGCTTTTTGATGGCGATGGAAAGGGTGGGCTGGCTGACAAAGCAGCGGCGCGCGGCACGTCCGAAATGACGCTCCTGCGCGACGGCTACGATGTAACGCAATTCGGTCAAGGTCATGTGTTAAGCCTTTTTCTGTTCCGTTTTTTGTTCAGGCAGGGTGATGTTCAATTCGAGAACGTCCATACCGTCCTGCTTTTCTTGGGAAATGCGGATGTCGTCCAACGAAACGTTGACGTATTTGGACAATACTTCCAGCAATTCTTTTGCGCAGGGTCGGCAGGTAGTCGGGCGCTTGACCTTCTTGCGCGCGCTCTTGGGCAATGATGATTTGCAGGCGGTCGCGTGCAACGGCGGCGGTTTTTCGGTTTTCTGCCGAACAACATATCCATTAATGACATGACTTAGCCTCCGAACAGCCGTTTGAAGAAGCCTTTTTCTCGGCTTCGAGGAAACGCATTTTCACGGTTTTTCACCCAAGAGGCGCGCGATAACGTCTTTGTAGGCTTCTGCGGCAGTTGCGCTGTCTTGGTGGATGACGGGTTCGCCGGCATTGGACGCTTGCAGGACGTTTTGCGATTCGGGAATGACGCCGATGAGCGGGATGCGCAAGATGTCGCAAATATCTTGTACGGACAGCATTTCGCCTTTGTTGACGCGTTCGGGCGAGTAGCGGGTAATCAGCAGGTGTTCTTTGACTGTGCCGCCTTGTTCGGCTTTGCGGGATTTGCTTTGCAGGATGCCCAAGATACGGTCGGAGTCGCGGACGCTGGATACTTCGGGGTTGGTGGTGACGATGGCTTCGTCGGCGAAGTAGAGCGCCATCAATGCGCCTTGTTCGATACCGGCGGGGAGTCGCAGATGATGTATTCGAATCCCATTTTGTCACTGCTCAATTCCCTGCATGACTTTCTCAACGCCTTCACGGGTCAGCGCGTCTTTGTCGCGGGTTTGCGATGCGGGCAGAATGAAGAGGTTTTTCGCAGTTTTTGTCTTTAATCAGGGCCTGGGTGAGCGTGGCTTCGCCTTGGATAACGTTAACCAGGTCGTAAACGACGCGTCGTTCGCAACCCATAATCAGGTCGAGGTTGCGCAAGCCGACGTCAAAGTCGATGACGGCTGTTTTGTGGCCGCGCAGAGCCAGTCCGGTTGCGATACTGGCGCTGGTCGTGGTTTTTGCCTACGCCGCCTTTGCCTGAAGTTACTACGATGATTTTTTGTCACGATGTTTCCTTTATCAAATGCTTGGAATGGTTAATCTGTGTCGATTGCGCTGATAACCAGGCGGTTGTCTTGCAATGAAACCTGTACGGCTTTTTTTGTGCAGGTGGTCGGGCAGGTCTTGTTCGAAATTGCGGTAGATGCCCGCTACGGAGACCAGTTCCGCCTGCATGGAGTGGATGAAGATGCGCGCGTTGGTGTTGCCTTTCGCGCCTGCCAGAGCCCCCTGCCGCGCATGGGCGCATAAACTATGAATGTTTCCATCGGCAATGAGTTCCGCACCTTGGCTGACGATGCCGGTCACGATAAGGTCGCCGTTTTCCGCGTAAACCCTGTTGTCCGGTACGGACGGGGGTGCTGATGAGGACGGTCGGGTTGCTGATGACCGTTGCCTGAACGGGTGCGGGCTCTTGGTTGATTTTTGGGCTGTTGCGGCTCGGATTTGTCGCTACGGCTGAAAACCAAATGGTAACGTGCTGCGAAGGATGCCCAATATTCGCTCGTGGCGCAGCCCCAGAATCTGCATGCCGTAACGGGCGAAAAAGGGAAATCATGGAACCGATGTCCAATGACTCGGGATGGTCAAAATCCTGCACATCCAAAAACGAAGGGGACGACATCCAATTCTTGGTATTGACCGGCGCGTTGGCGCAAAAATTCTTCCAGCTCGGTCAAGTCTGCGGTATGCAGGTGAACAGCCAGCACGTCAAGCCGGGCTGACTTTATGTCGAAGGCGGGTTTCATAATAGTGAGTAAATCATAAAATTTTTAATTGTATAAGTTTACCGTGTAAATCTTGGCTATTCAATCCGTTTGGGCCGTCTGAAGTGAAATTTCCTGTATCTATCAGGTTGAAATCACGGCTGGAACGAGATTGCAAGCCGATTGCAAGGTTTTGTCATGAAATGACGTTATCTTTAAAGTTGTTTGAAGTGGCGTAAAAGCGACAACAGGTCGTCTGAAATCCGGAGCAGGCTCTGAATCTGGACGATCCGTCAACGGGATGAACAGATTTTTTTATATAAGGACGGTCGGTCATTGAGGGAATAAATGGTGGGATTCGGAGGTTTTTTCAGAGTTGGGTAAGGCGATTTGAACCGTTAAGGTCGTCTGAAAATGCGGACACCGGTTTCAGACGACCTTTTATAGTGGATTAAAATAAAAATGAGACAAGGCGGCAACGCCCGCCGTGTACGGGTAGTACATAAGGGCGTTGGCAACGCCGTATCATTGCAATTTTAATCCACTATACTTTTCCGCTTTCTTTGCACATTCTTTGTCTAACTTGACATTTCCTTGCCGCCGCAACACCATAAAAAGGCAGATTCGGCAGCCGGTTCGAGCCTGCCGTCGTGTTTTTTATCAACCGAAAGGCTATCCACGATGACACAATCCACCCACGATCCTTACGCGGATTACCGCGAGCTGACGCTTCGGGGCATGATACTCGGTGCGCTGATTACCGTTATCTTTACCGCGTCGAACGTTTACCTCGGTTTGAAAGTCGGTCTGACCTTTGCTTCGTCGATTCCGGCTGCGGTGATTTCGATGGCGGTTTTGAAATTTTTCAAAGGCAGCAATATTTTGGAAAAACAATATGGTGCAGACGCAGGCTTCGGCGGCGGGTACGCTTTCGACCATCATCTTCGTCCTGCCCGGTTTGCTGATGGCGGGCTATTGGAGCGGTTTCCCGTTTTGGCAGACGACGCTTTTTATGTATTGCCGGCGGGATTTTTGGGGTGATTTTTCACCATTCCGCTGCGTTACGCGATGGTGGTGAAAAGCGAGTTGCCTTTATCCCGAAGGCGTGGCGGCAGCGGAGATTTTTGAAAGTCGGCAGCCACGAGGAAGAGGAAGGTCGTCAGGGCGGCAGCGGCATTAAAGAGCTGGCGGCAGGCGGCGCGCTGGCGGGCTTTATGAGCTTTTTGTTCCAACGGTTTGCGCGTGATTGCCGATAGCGCGAGTTATTGGTTCAAAAGCGGCACGGCGATTTTCCAACTGCCGATGGGCTTTTCGCTGGCATTGTTGGGCGCGGGCTATTTGGTCGGACTGACGGGCGGTATCGCCATCCTGTTGGGCATTTCGATTGCTTGGGGTATTGCTGTGCCGTATTTTTTTCATCGCACATTCCGCAGCCTCCGATATGGAAATGGCGGCGTTTGCGATGAAGCTGTGGAAGGAAAAAGTACGCTTTATCGGCGCGGGTACCATCGGTATTGCGGCGGTTTGGACGCTTTTTGATGCTGCTCAGCCGATGCTGGAAGGCCTGAAAATGTCGTTCAAGAGTTTCGGCGGCGGTGCGCCCGCTGCGGAACGCGCCGAACAGGATTTGTCGCCCTAAAGCCATGATTTTTTTGGGTATTGTCCATGATGCTGATTTTGGGCGTATCGTTTTATCACTTTATCGGCGATTCGCACATTACAGGCGGCATGGCTTGGCTTTTTGTGGTCGTTTGCACGCTTTTGGCTTCCGTCATCGGCTTCTTGGTCGCCGCCGCCTGCGGTTATATGGCAGGTTTGGTCGGCTCGTCTTCCAGCCCGATTTCTGGCGTGGGTATCGTTTCCATCGTCATCATTTCGCTGGTGTTGTTGGTCGTGGGCGAATCCGGCGGCTTGATGGCGGATGAGGCTAACCGCAAATTCTGCTGGCGCTGACCTTGTTCTGCGGTTCGGCAGTGATCTGCGTGGCTTCGATTTCCAACGACAACCTGCAAGACTTGAAAACCGGCTACCTGCTCAAAGCAACGCCGTGGAGACAGCAGATTGCGTTGATTATCGGCTGTATCGTCGGCGCATTCGTCATCTCGCCCGTGTTGGAACTGCTTTCACGAAGCCTACGGCTTTACCGGCGCAATGCCGCGCGAAGGCATGGACGCGGCGCAGGCTTTTGGCGGCTCCGCAAGCGACTTTAATGACGACCATCGCCTCGGGCATTTTCGCCCACAACCTTGAATGGGCGTACATCTTCACCGGCATCGCGATCGGCGCGGTGTTGATCGTCGTCGATTTGGTGTTGAAAAATCGTCCGGCGGCAAGCGCGCACCGCCCGTCCTCGCCGTCGGTATGGGCATCTACCTGCCCCCGTCCGTCACTATGCCCATCGTGATCGGCGCAGTGTTGGCGGCGGTGTTGAAACACATCATCGGCAAAAAAGCGGAAAACCGTGAAGGTCGTCTGAAAAACGCCGAACGTATCGGAACCTTGTTCTCCGCCGGTTTGATTGTCGGCGAAAGCCTGGTCGGCGTAGTGATGGCATTCATCATCGCCTTCTCCGTGACCAACGGCGGCTCGGATGCCCGCTCGCGCTGGGTCTGGAAAAACTGGGAAAACCACCGCGTCCTGGCTGGGACTGGCGTTCTTCATCACAGGCATGGTGTTCTTCGCCCAACGCGTGTTGAAAGCAGGACGCATTAAGTAAGCTGGGTTTGAAAATAAAGAGGTCGTCTGAAAACTTGGGATTCAGGTTTTCAGACGACCTTGTTTTTATCTGTAACTTTTTGCTCTTTTATCCAGTGGGAGAGGGCTGGGAGAGGGTGGTTCTACAGGGGCAAAACGAATTTGATTTTACCCAAAGTCATAGAACCACCCCTTATCTCTAACCTTCCCCGCCGGACGGGGGAAGGGACAGGCTGCCGTTGCAGTAAACCGTAGCGTGGGCTTTTGCCCGCGATATGAATGCCAAAAATGAAAGCACATTCGGCTATTGTCTGATTTTGATTATTTAAATGATGGGATTTCGTGGGCAAAGCCCACGCTACTTGAGTTATCCAAAATCTGTATTGATTGAATACACGGGTCGTCTGAAAACGGGTATGAACGGGTTTGTTTCTTTTAAAACCCGAATCTTAAAGTTTCAGACGACCCTCGTTTTTATCTACACTTACCCCCTCTCCCGTCCGGCGGGAGAGGGCTGGGAGAGGGTGGCTCTGCGGGCTACACGAATTTGATTTTACCTAAATCCACAAAAGCCACCCCCTATCCCAACCTTCCCCGCCGGACGGGGGAAGGGACAGGTTGCCGTTGCAGCATCTGTATCGTGGGCTTTGCCCACGATATGAGTGAAAACGTGATCATCCAATTCAGATTGTCAGAAGATAGATTTCGTGGGCAAAGCCCACGCTACAAACTGGCGTGGATTAATATAAAGGTCGTCTGAAAACCCAAACTTCAAGTTTTCAGACGACCTTGTACCCCTGACAAGATAGTCGGCTTATGCTGCTGAATTTTGATGAATCAGGCAGCCCATATACAGATTACCGTCTTTCTGCCAGCCGAACAATTGGTTTTGCTGATCGCTGTTTTCAGCCATCAAGCCCAGAGTCAGCCAGTGGCTTTCTCGCGGAAGTTGACCTGTATACGGTTCGGGCGTGTGTATCAAGGGCAGGTCGAAATTATCGTTCCAGCTGACGCCTGCTTGGCGAAGTTTGCCGACGTATTGTTGCGTATCTTTAGGTGGTGCGGTAAACCAGGCAGCATGGACGGTGCGGTTTTTTCAAAGCGTAATCGGCGTAGTGTCCGAAAGATTTGTTTTGCGCCGTTTCGTCGGACAAGGAGATGGCAATCGGACGCTGCAAAACCGCTTTGACGGGCAATTTGTTCTGTTTGGCGGCATAAGGCGAGGTAAACACCAGCCAAGTTGCGTTTTCTGTAAACTCGGCATCTGAAGCGTCTTCGTTCAGCCATGCCGAAAAAATCACATGAATGCCTTCAAACTGGCGGTTTTCCACCCAATCGCCCATCAAACTTTCGCCATCGGACAAAGGCTTGATAGTCGCGCGGACACCCGCCATTTCGGCGATTTCTTCAAATCTCTGCTGCCAGTTCAAATACGCTTCTTCGTCCGGCGCATCGATGTGCAGGGTCACAGGCTGCCGATACTCAGCCAATTCGCTCAACTTTTGCAAAAATGTTCGGCAACGTAAGGATAGCCGCTGCGCCACAGGTCTTCGTCTTCATCACGCGGAAACAGAAAAAAAGATCGGCATTTCGTCCGCCTGAGGCTTTGGGTAATGACGTCCGGCAGCGACAAGGGTCGGGTAGGATGGTATGCGAATCGACCAATACGATGCTTCTTTGCGCCCAATCCGTCCATTTTTGCGGATATTCGCTTTTTCGGTTTCCCAAGCATCTGCCGCCGCGCTGCGGTTCATCGACAAGATAAAGCGGTACAGCAAAGCCGCGCCCCAAACGCCAACCGGTATCAACAGATAAAACGGGCTGATTTTCAGCCACAACACAACAATCAACGCCGCAATGAAAAAGCAAAGCTAATACCGTCAGCCATACCCAAGGGGTATTCCACTTGCTGTTTTTTTGCGGGCGACGATGGTATCGGGGATATCAGGAATAGACCAGTACATAATCTTCAGATATTGATTTGAAATAAATGGAATGAGTATAACAGCAAAAAGCCAAAATGTTTTTTTCCAAACTTGATTTCAGGTATCTTTTTCCCGCCAAACGGATTGACCGAAAAACCCCTGCCCGATGTTTTTCAGACGACCTTTTGAGCCGGATAGAAAAACACCGACATCGCGTAAAATATGCGCAAATTTTTGTGATTCAATCAGGTCGTCTGAAACAGATTGCGCCTGATTTATTTTTCCGAAAAACACCATGAGCGAACAAAACAATCCGCAAAACCGAGCCGCAGTTGGACGAAAACCAAAATCATCGCCCTGCGCCGCGAAAAACTGCACAATATCCGCCAACAGCGCATTGCCTATCCCAACGACTTCAAGCGAGACAGCTTTTGCTGCCGATTTTGCACGCCCAATACGGCGAAATCGGCAAAAGAAGAACTCGACCCGCAAGCCGTTCCCGTCAAAATTGCCGGCCGCATGATGCTCAAACGCCAAATGGGCAAGGCGAGCTTCGCCACCATCCAAGACGTGACCGGCCAAATCCAGCTTTATCTGAACAACAAAGGCGTGAGTCAGGAAGTTTTAGACGATTTCAACCATTGGGACTTGGGCGACATCGTCGGCGCGGAAGGCACTTTGTTCAAAACCAACCACGGCGAATTGACCGTGCGCGTGTCCGACATCCGCCTGCTGTCCAAATCCCTGCGCCCGCTGCCCGACAAACACAAAGGCTTGAGCGATCAGGAAACCAAATACCGCCAACGCTACGTCGATTTGATTGCCAACGAAGAATCGCGCAATACGTTTATCAAGCGCAGCCAAATCATCCAATCCGTGCGCAATTTCATGGTGAACGAGCATTATCTCGAAGTCGAAACCCCGATGATGCACCTGATTCCCGGCGGCGCGACGGCAAAACCGTTCGTGACCCATCACAACGCTTTGGACATCCCGCTCTACCTGCGCATCGCCCCCCGAGCTGTATCTGAAACGCCTGGTGGTCGGCGGTTTGGAGCGCGTGTTTGAAATCAACCGCAGCTTCCGCAACGAAGGCATGTCCGTGCGTCACAACCCCGAATTCACCATGATTGAAATTCTACGAAGCCTTCTCCGACTACGAACGCATGATGCAGATGGCGGAAGACATCATCCGCAACGCATCGCGCACGGTCAACGGCACGGCGAAAAATCAGCTACAACGGCAAAGAAGTCGATTTGGAAAGCCCGTTTGAACGCCTGACCATTCTCGAAGCCATCAAAAAATACAATCCGCACTACACCGACGAGCAGTTGAACGATGCGGAGTGGCTGAAAAAAGAAATCGTCAAACACGGCGAAAGCCTGCCGCCGTCCCCCGGCATCGGCAGTCTGCAGCTTGCCCTGTTTGAAGGTTGCGCCGAGGGCAAACTGTGGAACCCGACCTTCATCGTCGATTACCCGGTCGAAGTTTCCCCGTTGGCACGCGCTTCGGATACGAAACAAGGTCTGACCGAGCGTTTCGAATTGTTCGTTGTCGGCCGCGAGCTGGCAAACGGCTATTCCGAGTTGAACGACCCCGAAGACCAAGCCGAACGCTTCAAAGCGCAAGTGGCGCAAAAAGACGCGGGCGACGACGAAGCTATGCACTACGATGCCGACTACATCCGAGCGATGGAATTCGGCCTGCCGCCGACAGGCGGTTGCGGCATCGGCATCGACCGCTTGGTGATGCTGCTGACCGATTCGCAAACCATCCGCGACGTGATTTTGTTCCCTCAAATGCGTCCCGAATAAGGTAGGAAATATAGAAAGGTCGTCTGAAAACCGGAAAATTGGTTTTCAGACGACCTTTTGTTGAAGCTAAACCTAATTCAGATTCAGCCCCTATTTTTTTCAAGCATCCATGTACCTCCCTATACGCTGTATACGCCTAGGGAGTTGTGGCTTTTTAGGTTGCCCCGTTGGCAGCTTTACTGCCTGGTTCTCAGGGTAGGTTTATTCTGGTTTTTCAGACGATGTATCAGCTGGATTATCTGTACTGTTGGTGGGCTGTGTTACGTCGTTAGTCTGATTTCCGAGTTGTTTTTTGTTGCCCTGTACTACCTGAACAGCCTGAGTGGAAATATTTTTCACGGCTTTTGCGCTGTTTCCGATAATTTCTTGCAGTACAGCGCTATCGTCGCGCGCAAAACTTTGTACTTGTGCATCAAATTTTTCATCATCGCTGTCAAAGTACTCCACCGTGTCAAACGACAGTTTTTGAGCTACTAACACCGCAGGAAATGAATTACGGTAGCTGTTGAACCGCTTCACACGGTTATTATAATTTTCTCGGCGCGCCAAAATGTCATTTTCCAATGCTTCCAGCTGTCCCATCAGTTTTTGATAGGTGGCATCTGCTTTCAGCTGGGGGAAATTTTGTGCCATTGCAGCCAGTTGTTGGGTGTTTTGCGACTGAGCCACGCGCAATTGAGTGACCTGTTCGTGTTCTAAATAACCTGAAGCGATTTCAATAATTTGCCCGCTTAGTTGTTGACGTTTTTTTAATCCCGCCTGCAGATTGGAAAATCCTTCACGGATATTCTGCATACCGCTTTTGTAGCTTGTTATACACTTTCACCAGCCACAAAACGATAACTATCAAAAATCACTAATAACCAAAACATTCCATTTTCCTTTTTGCTGTGTATTGTCAAATTTCAGGCTGCCTGAAACTGTTTTCTCTAGTTTTCAGGCAGCCTGAAACGCCCTACTTCCGCGCCTTCAACCGTCCATGCAACTCCTGCACGCTGTACACGCCCAGGTGGTCGCGGCTTTTTGCGCCTTCGCTCATGGCTTCGCCGCCGGCGATGGTGGTGTATTGCGGCACGCGTTGGGTGAGGGAGGTGCGGCGGATGCTGTGGCTGTCGGCGATGGATTGTGCCGAGCTGCTGACGGTGTTCACCACCAGCGCGATTTCGCCGTTTTTAATCGCGTCCACGATGTGCGGGCGGCCTTCCTGCACTTTGTTTACCGCTTGCACGATGATGCCGTGCTCTTTCAGGTATTCGGCGGTGCCGCGTGTGGCGCAGACGCCGTAGCCGAGGGCTTGGAAGTTTTGCGCGGTTTTGACGATGAGCGGCTTGTCTTCGTCGCGCACGGCGAGGAAGATTTTGCCGGTCGGGTTCAGGCGTTCGCCTGCGCCGAGTTGGGCTTTGTAGTAGGCTTCGCCGAAGCTTGCGCCCACGCCCATCACTTCGCCGGTGGAGCGCATTTCGGGGCCGAGGATGGTGTCCACGCCGGGGAATTTGATGAAGGGGAACACGGCTTCTTTAACGGCATAGAAATCGGGGACGACTTCTTTTTTCCACGCCTTGCTCTTGCAGGGAAATGCCCGCCATGCAGCGTGCGCCGACTTTTGGCGAGCGGCACGCCGGTGGCTTTGGAGACGAAGGGGACGGTGCGGCTGGCGCGCGGGTTCACTTCCAACACGAACACCACGCCGTCCTGCACGGCAAACTGTACGTTCATCAGGCCGACCACGCCCAGCGCGTACGCCATGGCTTTGGTTTGGCGGCGGATTTCGTCTTGGATTTCTTCGCTGAGCGAGTAGGGCGGCAGCGAGCAGCCGGAGTCGCCGGAGTGGATGCCTGCCTGTTCGACGTGCTGCATGATGCCGCCGATAACGACGTCTTTGCCGTCTGAAACGCAGTCCACATCGATTTCAATCGCGTTGTTGAGGAAGAAATCGAGCAACACGGGGCTGTCTTCGGATACCTGCACGGCTTCGCGCATGTATTTTTGCAACTCTTCGGCGGAGTGGACGACCTGCATGGCGCGGCCGCCGAGGACGTAAGACGGGCGCACGACCAGCGGATAGCCGATTTCTTCGGCTTTGACGAGCGCTTCTTCTTCGTTGTGGGCGATGCGGTTGGGCGGTTGGCGCAGGCCTAAGTCGTTCAACACTTTTTGGAAGCGTTCGCGGTCTTCGGCGGCGTCGATGCTGTCGGCGGACGTGCCGATGATGTTTACACCGTTTTCAACCAGCGCGTTGGCGAGTTTGAGCGGGGTTTGGCCGCCGTAATGCACAATCACGCCCCACGGGTTTTCGGTGCGGACGATTTCCAACACGTCTTCCAGCGTCAGCGGCTCGAAATACAGGCGGTCGCTGGTGTCGAAGTCGGTGGACACGGTTTCGGGGTTGCAGTTCACCATGATGGTTTCAAAGCCCGATTCGCGCAGGGCGAGCGCGGCGTGAACGCAGCAGTAGTCAAACTCGATGCCCTGACCGATGCGGTTCGGGCCGCCGCCGAGAATCATCACTTTTTTACGGTCGGAAGGACGCGCTTCGCATTCCTCTTCGTAAGTGGAGTAGAGATAGGCGGTTTCGGTGGCGAACTCGGCGGCGCAGGTATCGACGCGTTTATACACGGGATGCAGCTTCAGCGCGTAGCGGTGTTCGCGCACTTCTTTTTCTTTTACGCCCAAAAGCTGCGCGATGCGTTTGTCGGAGAAGCCTTTGCGTTTCAGACGACGTAAGGCGGCGAAATCCAAATCTTGCAGGCAGCCTGCACTTACCTGCTGCTCTTCTTTCACCAAGTCTTCGATTTGCGCCAAGAACCAAGGGTCGATGGCGCAGATTTCGTGGATTTCTTCCAGCGTGAAGCCCGCGCGGAACGCGTCTGCCACAAACAGCATACGCTCAGGGCCGGGGTTGGCCAGTTCGCGGCGGATTTCCGCTTTGTCGGAGCTTCTCGGATTGAAGCCGCACAAAGCCTGTTTCCAAGCCGCGCAGGGCTTTTTGGAAGCTTTCCTGAATAGTGCGTCCCATCGCCATCACTTCGCCCACCGATTTCATCTGCGTGGTCAGGCGGTCGTCTGCGGCGGGGAATTTTTCAAACGCAAAACGCGGGATTTTGGTTACGACATAGTCGATGGAAGGCTCGAACGACGCGGGCGTACGGCCGCCGGTGATGTCGTTGCGCAACTCGTCCAGCGTAAAGCCGACCGCCAGCTTCGCCGCCACCTTTGCAATCGGGAAACCCGTTGCTTTGGAAGCCAGCGCGGACGAACGGCTCACGCGCGGGTTCATCTCAATCACAATCATCTCGCCGTTTTCAGGGTTCACCGCAAACTGCACGTTCGAGCCGCCCGTGTCCACGCCGATTTCGCGCAATACCGCTAAGCTTGCGTTGCGCATGATTTGGTATTCCTTGTCGGTCAGCGTTTGCGCCGGCGCAACCGTAATCGAGTCGCCCGTATGCACGCCCATCGGGTCGAAGTTTTCAATCGAGCAAATAATGATGCAGTTGTCGGCCTTATCGCGCACCACTTCCATCTCGTACTCTTTCCAGCCGAGCACGGACTGCTCAATCAGCAGCTCATGCGTGGGCGACGCATCGAAACCGCGTTCGCAAATCGCCAAAAACTCGTCTTTATTGTAGGCAATGCCGCCGCCCGAACCGCCCATCGTGAAAGACGGACGAATCAGCGTCGGAAAGCCGACCTGTTCCTGCGCCGCCAAGGCTTCGTTCATCGTGTGGCAGACAAAAGATTTCGGGCAGGAGAGGCCGATTTTCTCCATCGCCTCCTTAAAGCGGCCGCGGTCTTCCGCCTTGTCGATGGCGTCTTCCGTCGCGCCGATCAGCTCGACATTGTATTTCGCCAGCACGCCGTTGCGCGCCAAATCCAGCGCACAGTTCAGCGCGGTTTGACCGCCCATCGTGGGCAGAAATCGCATCGGGCCGCTCCTTGGCGATAATCTTCTCCACCGTCTGCCACATAATCGGCTCGATGTAGGTAACATCCGCCATTTCGGGGTCGGTCATGATGGTGGCGGGATTGGAATTCACCAGAATGACTTTATAGCCTTCTTCACGCAAAGCCTTGCAGGCCTGTGCGCCCGAATAGTCAAATTCGCAGGCCTGACCGATAACGATAGGGCCGGCGCCGATGATAAGGATGGATTTTTAGGTCGGTACGTTTGGGCATGATGCTGGTCTTTTCTTTTTAAAATTAAATTTTACTAATTTTTATAGTAACGATATGTTTCCCATAACATTTCCCATAATCCTAGACTTTTTCCGTGCTTATTGTATGGGGGCATATAGGGTACATATTGAATTATTTGAGGAGTGCGCCATGAACCAAGATAGTTATCTTTAATTGTCACAGAATTTATTTCTGTTTTTACATATTTTATTTTATCCAATCGAATATCTATATCCTCTGCGGGGAAAGATATTATTCCAGTTGCGCTCCTATTTAATACTATATATTCATTTGATTCTATTGGACCACTAAAATCATCTTTTATAGGTAAAGAATATAATATCTTTTTGGATTTACTTTCTTTTCAAATTTAATAATTCCATAATAATCAGCAGTATTTTTGTGCCCAGCTGGTTAATATATTCATTTGTATATTAATGTTTTTATTGTTATGCTCTTTGACATAATTGTAGATAGTACATAGATCAGGTTCGCAATTGTAGGTGGTGTCTGAATAAATATGGCTGCTGTAGGAATTGTTTTTCCAGATGTTTTATAAAGTCATTTTCTTTAATTATTCTTCTTGATAATAAAATATGTTTTTCCTCTCCATTTTTCTCTTGCTCTTCAAACTCTTTCTTGAATTTTTTTCTTCAATTCTTTTCTGTGTATCTTCATATAAAGATAAAAATCTTTTTAATTCTTCTAATTTACTATTTATTATTTCAATATTTAAATCATTATCTTTGTTTTCTTTTTAAAAGTTCAAAAATCGTCGTCTTTATCTATCAAAAGCAATACTTCTATCTTCAAACAGTGGAAGTCTCTGAATATTAAATAAAAATTTTTGATAAATAGGTAAGCATTTGTACCCCTCTTTTATTGGCATATGCTTGCCATTTAATCAGCAAATCCTCCATAGATGAAGGTATGTTTTTATCTTGTCGTTTAGATTGAATAGCCATCTTTAATTCCTCGTATAAAAGCAAGCGTAGGTTGGGTTGAAAAACCCAACGCAAACCGCTTAATCATCTAAAAGTATTAGGTTTGACAACCCAGCCTACTTTTTGGGTCGTCTGAAATTGATTCTCCATTTTTCCCTGCAACCCCAACCCACCGCGTGCGCGCCTTTGCGGCACACACCCTACCGACGGGTTCAAAGGTCGTCTGAAAAACGCTCACGGTGTTTGTTCCATCTGCCTTTGCGATCAAGGCTATCTGAAAAATTCCTGCCGTTGATATTTCAGGCTTTCTTTTTCAGACGACCTGCAACGCTTGAACCTGCTGCATCTGCTCCCTCCCCAGTGGGGGAGGGCTTGGGAGAGGGCATTCTCCAAAATTGCGGCAATCTTTCCCAACACCCTAACCGCTCCTCAATACAAGCCTTTGCGGCTTGTTGCCCTCTCTCTCAGCTCTCTCCCACGGGAGAGAGGACGGGTGGCTGTTAGGATTAAGCAAGCCGTAGCCCGTATGTAGGGTGTGTGCGGTACGCACGCACGCGTTCTCCATTTTCCCTGCAACCCCAACCCACCGCGTGCGTGCCTTGCGGCACACACCCTACCGACGGGTTCAAAGGTCGTCTGAAAAAACGCTCGCGGCGTTTGGTTCATTTTTCCTGGCGATAAAGGCTACCTGAAAAAAATTCCCTGCTGTTGATTTTTTTCGGGCATTCTTTTTCAGACGACCTGTAACGCTTAAATTGCTGCAACCTGCTCCCTCTCCCTGTGGAGAGGGCTTGAGAGGGCATTCTCCAAATTGCAGCAATCTTTCCCAACACCCTAACCGCCCAAATACAAGCCTTGCGGCTTGTTGCCCTCTCTCTAGCTCTCTCCCACGGGAGAGAGGACGGGTGGCTGTTGGGGCTAAGGGTTCTGCAAGGAAACAGGTTGTGCAGGCTGCTTTTTTCCTTTTCAGACGACCTGAAATCAACGGCTGCAAACCCAAGTTGCTTTTCAAACCACCTGCAACCGCAAAATCCGCTGCACCTGCTCCCTCCCCCGTGGGGAGGGCTGGGAGAGGGCATTCTCCAAATTTCCGCAACCTTTCCCAACACCCTAACTGCCCAAATACAAGCCTTGTGGCTTGCTGCCCTTCTTTCTAACTCTCTCCCACGGGGAGAGAGGATTGGGTGGCTGTTGGGATTAAGGGTTCTGCAAGGAAAGCAGGTTGTGTAGGCTGCGTGCAGGCTGTTTTTTGCTTTTCAGACGACCTTTATAAATGCTCAATTCAGTCGGTTTGTATCCTATAATTTTCAATAATTTAATCAAAATCAGTCATCTGCTACCGTGCAGGCTGCTTTTCCAATTCCTGTAACACACGCAGGATTTCTGTCAGCACATCGTTTGTCTGCTGCAAAAATTTCGTGATTCCAAAAACGCAACACGGTAAAGCCCAGCTGTTGAGATATGCCGTCCGTGCGTGGTCGTACACGGCTTGTTCTGTGTGCTGCCCGCCGTCTGCTTCGACAATCAGCTTGGGCGTTACGCACATAAAATCAACAATATAATTTCCCATCGGCTGCTGGCGGCGGAATTTATAGCCGTTCAGGCGGCCTGCCCGCAGGTGCTGCCACAATTTTGCTTCCGCCTCGCTCATTTCTTGACGCATGGCTTTGGCGCGTTGATGCAGGGTGGGGTTGTCGGCGGTCAATAGTTTTTCGGGCGGGTTCATTTTTTTATTATTGGGTATGGAAAATGCCTTGATGACCATCTTTTTTCAGTAAGTGTAGATTAGCTTAAAAACAACATAGCACGCGTAATCGTACAAAAACGTTGGGCTTGCCAATCCATCCTATTCTTGAGGTCGTCTGAAAAAAATCTTGGCGTTTTTGTATGTAGGTCTTGGTGAGTTTCTTTCCGGTAATGTTGAGAACGCTAGTTTGTTATGGTGTATTGAGTGGTGGGTGCTAAGTTGCCGAATATGGTTTTTATTCTGTGTCTATGATGGTTTGTACGCTTTCTAATATTTTATTGGATAGGTTTTCCACGCTTCTTGCGCCTTCATCGACCCTTGTCCCTTTTTGCTTGAGTACCTGATCCATGTAGATACTGCCTGCCATGGCGGGTTCTTTCAGGCAGTGGTCTACGGAAAATTGCTCCAATTCTGCGGCGGTTGTCGGGATGATGCATTCTGAGTTGGCTATGGTTTTGCTGCTTTCAGAGATGGTTTTGTATACGTTTCCCTGGGTGGCGGAATCGAAGATGTCCGCACCGAGTTGGCTGATTTTTTCAGGTCGATGGTTTTGTCACCTGCGAAGGCAGGGGCGCTCATAAGCAGGCAGAGGAGTAAAGCCGTTTTTTTCATGAAATGCCTTTATGGATGGGTTTTCTTCAGGCGGTTTGACGGGTAAACCGCCTTGTGGTTTGGTGTAATGTGTTAGCGATTGTTTTGTTTTTGGTAGTCGTCATTCCATGCTTGTACGGCTGTATTGGCGTCGCGTGCGACGGAGTGGATGGTGTTGCACGCGGATAATGCGCCGATTAATGCGCCGATTAATGCGATAAACAGGGCTGCTTTTTCATAGGGTTAATCCTATGTTGATGGTGGTGAGTAAGGCCGGTCAGTGTTTGACTGGCATGAAATCGGTATGGTTTTTAAAAGCTGGTGATAAAGGTAATCAAGCCCAAAATGATACCGGGGGCGTTTTGCCAGCATAACGGGGTAGTCGCGTTTTTTTCTTTCAAAAAGCCGTAGGCAAACCCATAATGTGCAGTTGATGGCGGCGACGAGGGGTTGCAACGGCGAGCCGGGGTTGCCCGCGAGGTTGTTTTGGATTTGCGGGATATAGGAAACGTACATGCCTACTGCGGTCAGGGTGGCGACGACGGAGAGGACGCGCATTTGTTTTTCAGTCATGAGTTTTTCTTTCTGATTTGAGGATTGAAGGGATTTTTTCAGACGACGTTTTGTGTTGAGGGGTCTTTTGAATTTTTTTGTTTTTATGTTTTGATTTTTATCGGGTTTCAGACGACCTTGTTGAGTTGAGAGGTCGTCTGAAAAAGGCGGTTTATTGTTTTGCCGCTTTCATATTGTCAATGAATTTGTCAAACAGATAGCCGACATCTTGCGGGCCGGGGCTGGCTTCGGGGTGGCCTTGGAAACAGAACACGGGTTTGTCGGTCAGTTCGATGCCTTGCAAGGTATTGTCGAACAAGGATTTGTGGGTAATCCTTGCGTTGGCGGGCAGGGTGTCGGCATCGACGGCGAAGCCGTGGTTTTGGCTGGTGATGACGACTTTGCCGCTGTCCAAGTCTTGTACGGGGTGGTTTGCGCCGTGGTGGCTGAAGTGCATTTTCAGGGTTTTTGCGCCGATGGCGAGGCTGATGAGCTGGTGTCCCAAGCAGATGCCGAAGATGGGTTTGCCGCTTGCCATCAGTTTTTGCACGGCTTCGATGGCGTAGGTACAAGGCTCGGGGTCGCCGGGGCCGTTGGAGAGGAATACGCCGTCTGGGTTGAGTGCCAACACGTCTTCCGCGCTGGTTTGGGCGGGGACGACGGTCAGGCGGCAGCCGCGTGCGGCAAGCATGCGCAAGATGTTGGTTTTCACGCCGAAATCGTAGGCGATGACGTGGAACGGTTGTTCGGCAGGGGTAACGAAACCTTTGCCCAACGCCCATTCGCCTTCGGTCCATTCGTAGGCTTCTTTGCAGGAAACTTCTTTCGCCAAATCTTTGCCGACCATGCTGCCGAACGCGGCGATGAGTTCTTGCGCTTTTTCAACCGTAGCGTCCGCTCCGGTCAGAATTGCGCCTCCTTGTGCGCCTTTTTTTCACGCAGCAGCGTGGTCAGGCGGCGGGTGTCGATGTCGGCGATGGCAACGGTTTTGTTGCGCACCAGATAGTCGTGCAGGCTTTCGGAGGCGCGGAAGTTGCTGTGCAGCAAAGGCAGGTCGCGGATAATCAAGCCTGCGGCATAAACGCTGCGGCTTTCTTCATCTTCGGCGTTGGTGCCGGTGTTGCCGATGTGGGGGTAGGTGAGGGTGACGATTTGTTTGCAGTAGGACGGGTCGGTCAGGATTTCCTGATAGCCGGTCATGGAAGTGTTGAACACGACTTCGCCGGAAGTCGAACCTTCGTAACCGATTGATGTGCCGTGAAATACGCTGCCGTCAGCGAGAACGAGAAGAGCCGGAGTGGTCATGATGAATCCTGTTTGCCTGATGATGGTCGGTTTGCAGAAACGGGCAGGGGTCGTCTGAAAAATTGTTTACAAAAAGACCGCCTGAAAAATATCGGCTAGAAAAACACGCCCCGCAGCCTTGATTTTTGCTGCGTAACGTGCTTTTTCAGGCATAGCTGCCTATGCCGTAGAAGCAATGCATTCTACGTCAAAAAGCCGCATCGTTCAAGCTGTGACTTGGCAACGGATTTTCCCTTTACAATCATGAAGTCTGTTTCATTTTCGCCATTGTTCGCCACATTAGACAAAAAACAGCCCGAACCCCACATAAATGACATCGTAAATGTTAGAATCGCATTCCGAGAAAATAAAAAAACAACGTCATCATCCGTCAACCGACGATTTTATGAAAAAAAGAACGCATTATGAAAAACAAATCTTCACGTTGCCCCTGGCTCCATCCGTCCGATGATTTACAGCATCGCCTCCGCGCTCGCCCTGATGGGGGGGGCGGCAAATGCTGCGACAAGCGAGTTCGCCAAAGTCCCGCTGTATCTGCAAAATGAAACCAAAATCGATAAACAGCCTGAAGTTAAGCATAATATTATGCTGTTTATTGATGATTCAGGTAGTATGGCGCGGAGCTCTATCAACGGCAAACGTATTTCAGTAGAGAATGGCAATATATCTCATGCATCACGAATGACAGTTGCAAAAGATGCTTTGAGCCAAGTGTTAAGTAAGCATGGTGGAGAGTTTAATTGGGCGTTGCAAACGTTGAATAACTCAGGACGAGCAGATACTACGGATAGGGAAGGATTTTCTATTCCAGCGACTGAAATTGCAGAGAGGGTAAAAAGTATTAATCCCGATAGAGGTACGCCGACTACCTCACGTTATTTCGAGTTGGTCAGTCGAATTGTTATGCCGAATGTGAAATACCGTTGTCAGAAATCATATGTGGTTTTGATGTCGGATGGTGATGCTAACCTTTGAGTTGCAATTTATGGGATAGGAGGAGTGAGAAAAATTTAGGAGGACCTGATTTTTGGGTATGGTTATGATCGTTACTCGAAATATTACAATAGAAATATATATATAAGTAACCCATTTGATAAGGATAGCATTCTATACAATGAGGCATATAATTATTTTGGTGCTAGACCTCATGGCTCCTGCAAATATGAAAAAGGGGGAGCGTACGATACCTCTTGGGATAGAAATGATGGCTTAGCCTTCTTTAGCAAAAACTTGCGGAAAAAGATTTTTAAAACCGAAGGAATGGATGAAGCGGGTAAAAGCTGGAACGGCGATCCTAAAGATCCTGCGGATTACAGCAAACAACTGGTACAGACCTTTACCGTAGGCTTCGGGCAAGGTATTACGGATTCAGGAAAGAAGTATTTACAGCTGGCTGCCAGCCGCCCCGAGTATTATTATGAGGCAGATAAACCTGAAAGTTTGTCGAAGGCATTTAACGACATTATAGAGCAGATTAAATCTGATACGAAAAATGTGGGTTATGACGATGTGGGTGCGACCGCGCCTGCAACGACCAGCAGCAGCCTGCCTGGGATGTCGGCAGTTATCGGTTTGAAAACGAACTCTTGGAGCAGCCAGATTATTTTTCCAAAGATTAGGGACGGATGGCCGACGCAGTGAAGAGTTGAAACAGTATCCTTCGTTTGCAAACCGTAAAAACCCTGATTAATACGGGATTCCGGTACTTATTTTTATTAATAATATTCCCAATAATACTTTAAACAATGCCTATTTTGATGTTGCAGATAATGGTAAAAATTCGGGTGAGTGGCGTGATTTGCTGAATTGGACGGGTCGTGTTGGTGATGATAAGTCAATACAAGATAAGTCGAAAAACACACCGTACAATCAGGTTTACCGTATTCGGGAAGGTGATCAGCGCGATTTAGGCGATATTTTGGACGGTTCGGTTGCTGCTGTCGGTAATAAGGTTACATATAAAGTTGGCAACGATACTATCGAGCGTCAGAAATATATGGTTGCGGCTGCGAATGACGGCATGGTGCATTTGTTCCAAACCTCGTCAGATGCAAAATCATCCGTATGAGCTGAAAGTCAGTTACATTCCTTCGACAATGGAGCGGGATGTCGCAGACGGAAATAATGTGAAAACAGTTACTTTGGCAAAGGTTTTGAAAAATATTGCCAAAGACAGCTATACATCGTCTATTACCAATCATGAATATATGATTAACGGCGGATTTACCTTGCGTCAGACTCCGGAAAATGATACTCAGCGCGTATTTATGTTCGGTGCGATGGGGCAAGGTGGTCGTGGTGCGTATGCCCTGAATATCGGTGGTAATGTAGATAAAGCTACCAAAACAGGTCTGGATGTCGCCGATACCGAATGGAATAAAACAGTTCCATTGTTTGAAACCATTAAAGGTGAGAAAAACACATTGGGCTATACCATCGGTACGCCGCAAATCGGACGCGTCTCAGTTAACAGACCTGCTGATAACGGGCGTGTAGATACAAAAGAAAACATTCGTTATGCGGGTTTTCTTGCCAGCGGTTATCGTGTTGAAGATAAAACCGATGCGAAAAACGAAACTGCATTATACATATATGAAATGTTAGGCAAGGAAGTCGGTACGGGCGATAAACGCGGTAGCGGTACAGGTAAAGCACCGGGCGAATTGTTGAAAAAAATCGAAGTCGAAGGCGGTGTAGGCGGTCTGTCCACGCCGACCCTTGTGGACACCGATTTTGACGGTGTAATTGATGTTGCCTATGCGGGCGACCGTGGCGGCAATATGTATCGTTTCGACCTGCGCGGCGAAAAACCAGACAACTGGAAGGCTGTTAAAATCTTTACGGGTTCGCCCAGCAAACCGATTACCTCCGCGCCCGCCGTTTCCCGCCGCAGAGCAAACGAATATGTCGTGATTTTCGGTACGGGCAGTGAGATTTATCAAAATGATCTGACCAATAAAGACAAGCAGTCTATTTACGGTATTTATGAAGATTTGACACCGAATCAGACCGTAACCGCTGCTTCCGAAAGCGATTTGCAGCAACAAGAGTTTCGTCCTGAAGAAAAAGGAAAAGAAGGTTATATTTATCTAACTAACAAGCAGGTTGCCAAAACCCAAAAAGGTTGGAAAATCGATTTGCGTGATGGTGAACAGGTAAACGTCAAACCGACTATGATCTTGCGTACTGCTGTTGTGACTGTGCGTCGCTATGATTCTGTTACAGAAGAAAAATCTGCTGGTGCCGATGTTTGTTTGCCAACCAGTACAAGTGTAAAAACTGTGGCAAAAACTTCGTTCATTGGTGTGAATGCTGATAATGGAGGTGCATTGAACGCACGCAACGCACGCTTTTACACCTGATAATGTTATCCGAAAATTGGACGGCTTCGGTATGCAATACGCCAATGGTTTGACTCGGGATGGGGTTATCAGCTTTACCTTCCTCAATCCGAGCAAATTGGATGATTCCCCTGTGACCGCAGACGGGGACTCAGGAGGTACGGGTACGGATAAAGAGCTATCAGTTACGTCGAGTACGCCAAATAATAAATGCTTCTCCAATAAAGCAACCCGCAGCCTGCTGTTAAATAAGGGGGAGTCTTTGACAGTAGAAGGCCGTATCTGTGGTCTGCAACGTATCAGCTGGCGCGAGCTGTTTTTTTCTGATTGATTCGTGTAAGCGTATGAAGACCAAGAGGTCGTCTGAAAACTTGGAAACAGGTTTTCAGGCGACCTTTTGTTTCTATAGTGGATTAACTTTTAAACCAGTACGGCGTTGCCTCGCCTTAGCTCAAAGAGAACGATTCTCTAAGGTGCTGAAGCACCAAGTGAATCGGTTCCGTACTATCTGTACTGTCTGCGGCTTCGTCGCCTTGTCCTGATTTAAAGTTAATCCACTATATCTGAATGCAATCAGTTTTGCGGTCGGTAAATCTTATCGAATACGCCGCCGTCGTTGAAAAATCGTGCTTGTGCTTTGCGCCAGCCGCCGAAGGTTTCGTCGATGCCGACCAGTTTCAAATCGGGGAAGCGTGTTTTAAATTCGGCGCGTACGGCTTCGTCGGTGGGGCGGTAGAAATGGCGTGCTGCCATTCGTTGCGCTTCTTTGCTATACAGCATTTCCAAATAGGTTTTGGCGATTTGTTCCGTGCCTTTTTTTCTTTTGCTACTTCGCTGACCACGGCGACGGGTGGTTCGCACAGCATGGATATTGACGGCGTGATGATTTCAAATTGGTTCGGATTCTCCTGCAAGGCGAGGTGCGCTTCGTTTTCCCATACCAGCAAAACATCGCCTAATCCGCGCCGTGTAAAGGTAATGGTCGAACCGCGCGCGCCTGCGTCCATGACCGGCACGCGGCGGTAGAGTTCGGAAACAAATTGTTCTGCCGCCGCATCTCCGCCTTTTTCTTGTGCGTATGCCCAAGCCGACAGGAAATTCCAGCGTGCGCCGCCTGAGGTTTTCGGGTTTGCCGTGATGATTTGTACGTCGCCTTTGACCAAGTCGCCCCAGTCATGAATCTGCTTGGGGTTGCCTTTGCGGACCAGGAACACGATGGTCGAAGTGTAGGGCGTGCTGTTGTTCGGCAGGGCTTTTTGCCAATCTGCCGACAAGAGTTGTCTGCCTGCTTTGCTGTGATGGAGCGCGTCGATGTCGGATGCCAGCGCAAGCGTTACGACATCGGCTTTCAAGCCGTTTTGCACGGTCAATGATTGCTTGCCCGAACCGCCGTTGGAGAGGCGGATATCTGCTTCCTGTCCGTGTGTTTTTTGCCAGTAGTGTTGGAAAAACGGGTTGTATTCGCGGTAGAACTCGCGTGTCGGGTCGTACGATACATTCAACATGACGACGCGTTCGGGTTTGCCTTTTCGACGTGCCGCCGGACTGCCCGCATGAGGCGAGCCACACCGTCGCGCCGATGAAGATAATGCCCAGCCATGATTTGAGTCCCATCATATTTTCCTTATCAGACAAATACTTGAGCGGGGAATATAACAAGGCGGGAATCGCGCGGGAAATATTGTTTGCTTCTTTGGATATAACGGAAATGCGTTTGCGGCGATATGTGGCTTGGTGTTTGCAGATATGGTGTTTGAGGGGATGAATAACGGAAAGGTCGTCTGAAAACGGATTTCGGTTTTCAGACGACCTTTATCAATGATGAACCATGCAGACAATGCCTAGCTGTGAACGCTGCTTGCCAAAACCGAAAGCCATTTGCTTCGGACGGACAGGATTCAGCGGTGCATAATCATGGCTTTAATCCACGCGGGTATTTCGCGGGAGAGTTTGCGCAGGTAATTGGGCGTGGAGTCGCCGCAGGAATCGGAAGCGTAAAACTGGACGTTTTTGCCTTTTAAATGACGGTTGACGAGCCACTCGGCGCGTGCGAGATGGAAGGCGTCGCTGACGATGATGACGTTGGATACGTCTTGCAACAGCGGGGCGCTCAAGGCGATGTTTTCAAAGGTGCTTTCCGATTTGTTTTCGATGCGGATGTGTTCGGGCGGGATGCCCATGTCTATCGCCATAGATTGCATGGCTGCCGCTTCGTTGCTGCCGTCGCCGTCCGTGCCGCCGCTCATCAGCAATCCGCTGACTTTGTTTTTGGCGGTGAGGGCGACGCCTGCTTCCACTCGGGAACGCAGGCAGGGATTGGGCTTGCCGCGCCTGTTGACGGAATTGCCCTAAGATGACGGCGATGTCGGCAGGTTTGATGTTTTGGGATGCTGTTTCTGCTTGGACGGCTTGGTAATGCAGCCAAGCCACGCTGGTCGCCCAGATGAGGAGAAGCGGGAGGAAGCCCCATATTATCCATCTTTTTCATAAATGATTCCTTTGGGTGTATCAGGGTGTGTGTGGCGGGATATCGGTTGGATGGCGCGGCAGTGAAACATCATAGCATATGCGGATTGTCTGACCGGTAAGACGGGATGGGCGGTAGATTTCGGTTGCGGGCGGGGTGGGTATGTTGTGTTGTCATCGCGGGGAGGTCGTCTGAAACCATCTTCTGTTTTTTTCAGACGACCTCGTAAATGTTAAGATAAACCGTTTTTCCCTTTACGGTATGGAAGGGCGCAAAAAGCGGCGGCATCGGGTCGCTTGCTGTTTTGCGTGGTTCCGCCATGTATTGACCGAAAGCCATTTTATGACCGATATCCTCAATAAAAATCCCTTGCCACCAAGGTCCAAGAAGTGGCCGCGCAAAAAGCGGCTTCGCCACTTGCGGAAGTCAAAGCGCAGTTGCGCGATGCCGAACCCGTGCGTGACTTTTTTGCTTCCATCCGCAATAAACACGCTCAAAAACTTGCCTGCCATTATCGCGGAAATCAAAAAAGCCAGTCCCAGCAAAGGGCTGATACGGCCTGATTTTCACCCTGCGGATATTGCGCGCGCTTATGAACGCGCGGGGGCGGCTTGTTTGTCTGTGTTGACCGACGAAGTGTATTTCCAAAGGTTCGCCCGAGTATTTGAAACAGGCGCGTTCGGCGGTCAGCCCTGCCGGTGTTGCGCAAGGATTTCATTATCGACGACTATCAGATTTATCAGGCGCGCACATGGGGCGCTGATGCGGTTTTATTGATTGCGGCGGCCTTGGATGCCGCGCAGTTGGCGCATTTTGAAGCTGTTGCCCACGATTTGGGCTTGACCGTGCTGCTGGAATTGCACGACCAATCCGAATTGGAAAAATGCCGTAACATGACCACGCCGCTTTGGGGTGTGAACAACCGCAATCTGCGGACTTTTTGAAGTCACGCTCCAGCAAACTTTAGACCTGCTGCCCGAGCTGTCGGGCAAAACGGTCGTCACGGAAAGCGGTATCCGAAACAAAGACGATGTGGACTTTATGCGCGGATACGGCGTGCATACGTTCTTAATCGGCGAAACCTTTATGCGGGCGGCGGATATCGAAGCCGAAGTGCGTAAGTTGTTTTAATACCGTGCCGTAAGGTGTGCAAAGCACAAATTTTTTGCCTGCTTTTGAGGTGGTCTGCTTCGGAAGCAGGCAATTTAGTGTTTCCCCGACCGCCACACCGACCAGATAATCCACAGGCTGTTGGCGAAGGCGATAAGGTAGCCGACGAAGCCGATAAACTTGGGGCCGGTGTCTATGCTCATGACGATGGACGAACCGATAATCAGGGCGGCGGTGACGATGCCCATGGTCAGGCGGTTGGCGGCGCTGTCGATTTGATGGCTGATGCGGTCTGACTGCTTGAGGTCTAGGGTGATGCCGAATTTGCCTTTTTGCAGCATTCTGGTCAGCCTGAAGAAGTCTTGCGGCAGCGACTCCGCCATTTGCAACAGGGTGCGCAGTTGCGTTTTGGCGTTGCGGGCGATGTGGGCGGCGGAGGCTTGTTCTTTGACGGCGGCTTCGGTGATGGGTTTGGCGCGTTCGAGCAGTTCGATACTGCCGTCGAGCCGTTTGACGACGCCTTCGAGGGTGATGAGGGTTTTGAAGAGCATCACGAGGTCGCCGGGCAGGGTCAGCCCGTGGCGGCGCATGATGGAAGTGATGTCGTTGATGACTTGGCTGACGCGCAGGTCGCGGATGGGCGTGTGTTCGTAGTTGAGCAGCATTTCCAAAACGTCGGCGCCGAGCAGGGTTTTCGTCGGGCAAATCGCCCTGCGCCCAGTCGCTGAGGACGTATTGGATGAGCAGCGCGTCGTTGTTGGTCAGGGCGTTGATAAGGTTGAGGATTTCGCGGCGGCGGGTGTTGCCGAGGTGTCCGACCAGCCCGAAGTCGATGAAGGTGATGCCGCCGTTGTCGTTGATGAAGATGTTGCCCGGATGGGGGTCGGCATGGAAAAAGCCTTGCCGCAGCATCATGGTGAAGAGGGTGTCGGTAATCCGTCCGGCAAGCCCGTTGCGCAAGGTGTGGGGCATGGTGTCGAGGTCGGCGTCTTTCAGGAGCGTGCCGCCGATGTAGTCTTGTACGAGGATGTGCCGGTTGGAAATGTTGGGATAGACGGCGGGGATGCGGACCAAGGGGTCGTCTGAAAAGGTCTGACCGAAACGCTGCATATAGCGCAGCTCCACCGATAAGTCGGTTTCTTTTGCCAGACTTTTTGGCAAAATAGGCGACCATCAATACGGGCTGGTAACGGCGCACTTCGGGGATTTCGGATTCCATCAGTCTGGCGAGGTGGTTCAAAATCCGCAGATCCGCCTGAATGACCGGCTCGATGTCGGGGCGTTTGACTTTGACGGCGACGGCGGTTCCGTCTAAAAGTTCGGCGCGGTGTACCTGAGCCACCGACGCGCTGCCTGCGGGTTTCGGGTCTATGCTGCGGAACACTTCGGAAACGGGCTTGCCCAGATAGGCTTCGACCAAAGTATAGATTTCAGACGACGGTATTGGCGCGACGTTGCTTTGCAGTTGTTCGAACTCTTCAATCCACTCCGCCCCGAAAATATCGACCCGCGTGGACAATACCTGACCGAGTTTGACGAAGGTCGGACCCAGCTCCTCAAACGCTTTGCGGAAGCGTCGCGGCGTACTCATATAACGGCTGTCGGGATGCACTTCGTCCCCGCCCGCCGCGCCCAAACGGATGCGCTGCACAAAGCCGCCCAAGCCGTATTTCGTCAGCACGGTAATAATTTCGCGCATTCTGGAAAAGTCGCGCATAGCGAGCAGAGTAGGTATCATCATTGGTCGGGTATCTTCGCAAAAATTTTTATAAACAACGCTTTAACGCAATATAACAGACGCTTTTTTGCCAAACATCCTGTTTTTTATATACAATCGCCTGAATATCCCAGATACAGAATAACATAATAGCAGGCGGCAGACAGGTCGTCTGAAAAATGGAATCAGTCAAACATGAAAGCCTTATCCAGGCTGGCGGCACTATTGGCTTCGGTCTATGTGCTGTCCGGCATTCATTTTGCAAACGCCGACGATCTCGATTCGTTCGTCAGAAACAGACAGCAGGTTTTAAACCAATTTGAAGATGCAAGACAACCTGCTTCCCCGGCACTCCTCCAACCCGGACGCGCAATCACTGCCGCGATCGCTCCCCGCCAACCCGTAAGCTCTGTACAGTCATCAGACAATGCAGACGAACTCATCAGCAGCGCGATGGGGCTTTTGGGCGTAGCCTACCGCTACGGCGGTACATCCGCGTCCACAGGTTTCGACTGCAGCGGCTTTATGCAGCACATCTTCAAACGCTCGATGGGCGTAAACCTCCCGCGCACTTCCGCCGCACAGGCAAAAATGGGCGTCGGTGTATCGCGTAGCGAATTGCAGCCGGGCGACATGGTGTTCTTCCGCACGATGGGTCGCGGCAGAATCTCCCACGTCGGCCTCTACATCGGCAACAACCGTTTCATCCACGCGCCGCGTACCGGCAAACGTATCGAAGTTACCAGCCTCAGCAACAAATACTGGAACGCCAAATACGCCTTCGCCCGCCGCGTGAAGAAAAACGATCCGTCCGTTTCCTCAATTAAGTCTAGGAAAGTACCAACGTGAGTATGCCTGAAATGCCCAAATGGTATCGACGACGACGGGCAAATCGTATCCTGCACTGAAAAAGTGAAAGTCATGACCGAAAACATGACCGAGCTTTTATCAGGCGGCGCAAGACGCATTTGAAGACGCACTCCTGATGGGGTGTGGCGAGAAGCAGTTGCGCGAATACCTGCGAGCCTTGATTGAAGGTGTGGAAAATCCCTACCGGAAATCCTAGGGCGGAAATCTCTATCCGATGGCGTGGCTTTTGACCATGCCGTTTTTTTATGGGCGGCAACCCTAACGAGGTCGTCTGAAAGCCGGCAAGATGCTTTCAGACGACCTTATCGTTTGGTTTCAACATGGATTGATTCGGATAAACGCGAAAAACAGCAAATCGATGTTGCATTTGGTCTGAGCCACACTTTTTCAGACGACCCCAAGGGCGTTATGATTTTAATTATAGTGGATTAAATTTAAATCAGGACAAGGCGACGAAGCCGCAGACAGTACAGATAGTACGGCAAGGCGAGGCAACGCCGTACTGGTTTAAAGTTAATCCATTATATTAACAAAGATTCATAAACCGCCCGTCTGCAAAGCGGCAAACCATAGAGGAAACCCGACCCATGCACACCATCCGCGCCTTGCTCGTCCTGCTCGGCTGCCTCGCGCTCGGCGAAACCGCCGCCTACCTTACGGGCATCAAATTGCCCGGCAGCATCATCGGCATGGGCATTTTATTTGCCATGCTTCAGGCGGGGTGGGTGAAAGCCGAGTGGTTGCAGCAGCTCACCGACGCGCTGATGGCAAACCTGACGCTTTTCCTCGTGCCGCCATGCGTCGCGGTCATCAGCTATTTGGATTTGATTGCCGACAGTTGGCTGTCGATACTCGTTTCCGCCGCCGCCAGTACCGTGTGCGTCCTGTTGGTAACGGGCAAGGTGCACCAATGGATACGGGAGAAAATCTGATGGACGGCATCCTTTCCCTGTGGCAGCAGCCCAGCGTCCTGCTTTTCCTGACGCTGGCGGTTTACGCGCTGGCACTCATCCTCCGCGCGCGGACGGGCTATCTGCTGCTCAACCCCGTCTTAATCAGCACCGTTACCCTGATTGCCTACCTCAAAATCCTCGACATCGATTACGCCGTGTACCACGATGCCGCGCAGTTTATCGACTTCTGGCTCAAGCCCGCCGTCGTCGCGCTCGCCGTCCCGCTCTACCAAAAACCGTCAAAAATCTTCAGCCAGTGGCTGCCGGTTATCGTCTCGCAGCTCGCCGGCAGCGTGACCGGCATCATCACAGGCATGTATTTCGCCAAATGGCTGGGCGCGGAGCGCGAAGTCGTCCTCTCGCTCGCCGCCAAATCCGTGACCAACCCCATCGCCATCGAAATCACCCGCACCATAGGCGGCATCCCCGCCATCACCGCCGCCACCGTCATCGTTGCCGGACTGGTCGGGCAGATAGCCGGTTATACCGTGCTTAAAAACACTGTCGGCATGCCCTCGTCTGTCGGCATGTCGCTCGGCACCGCCTCACACGCCATGGGCATCGCCGCCTCGCTGAACGCAGCCGGCGCATGGCAGCATACGCAGGGCTGGGGCTGACCCTAAACGGCGTACTGACCGCCGCCATCGCCCCGATTATCATCCCCGTATTAGGATTCTGAACACTTTTCAGACGACCCCGATGAACCAAAAGGTCGTCTGAAACCCAAACCCATAGCAACCCCAAACAAAGGAGCAGCAAAATGGCAGTCAACCTCACAGAAAAACCGCAGACCAACTGCTGAACATCGACGGCATCCAACTCTTCACCGCCCGCGCAGGCATCAAACAAAACCGACCGCGCCGACCTCACCCTGATGGTACTTTCCGGCGGCAACACCGTCGGTGCCGTCTTCACCACCAACCGCTTCTGCGCCGCCCCCGTCCACATCGCCAAATCACACCTCTTTGACGAAGACGGCGTACGCGCCATCATCATCAACACCGGCAACGCCAACGCCGGTACAGGCGCGCAAGGCAGAATCGACGCTCATCGAAAACCTGCGCCGCCACCGCCGAACAAACCGGCTGCAAACCCTCACAAGTCCTTCCCTTCTCCACAGGCGTCATCCTCGAACCCCTGCCCGTCGGCAAAATCACCGCCGCACTGCCCAAAATGCAGCCTGCCGACTGGGCGGATGCCGCACGCGCCATCATGACCACCGACACCGTGCCCAAATCCGCCTCGCGCGAAGGCAGCGTCGGCGAAAAACACACCGTCCGCGCCACCGGCATCGCCAAAGGCTCCGGCATGATCCACCCCAACATGGCGACCATGCTCTCCTTCATCGCCACCGATGCCAAAAGTTTCCCAACCCGTCCTCCAACTGATGACCCAAGAAATCGCCGACGAAACCTTCAACACCATCACCGTTGACGGCGACACCAGCACCAACGACAGCTTCGTCATCATCGCCACCGGCAAAAACAGCCAAAGCGAAATCGACAACATCGCCGACCCGCGCCACAAACAGCTCAAAGACCTGCTCGGCAGCCTCGCCCTCGAACTTGCCCAAGCCATCGTCCGCGACGGCGAAGGCGCGACCAAATTCATCACCGTCCCGCGTCGAAAACGCCAAAACCCGCGACGAAGCCCGCCAAGTCGCCTAGCGCCGTCGCCCACTCTCCGCTGGTCAAAACCGCCTTCTTCGCCTCCGACCCCAACCTCGGCAGACTGCTCGCCGCCATCGGCTACGCCGGCATCGCCGATTTGGACGCCGACATCCTCGAAATGTATCTGGACGACGTATTGGTTGCCGAAAAGGGCGGCCGCGCCTGCAAGCTTCACCGAAGAACAAGGACAGGCGGTGATGGCGAAAGACGAAATCACCGTCTGCATCAAACTCCACCGCGGACAAGCCGCCGCCACCGTCTATACCTGCGACCTGTCGCACGACTACGTCTCCATCAACGCAGACTACCGCTCGTAAGGACAGATTGTAAGTTTTGGGTTTTCAGACGACCTTGTGCGTCAGTAAACTCAGTCTGTGGGCAAAAGCCTGCGCCACATCAATGGAAACACGATCGAAAAGAACGGTATTCCAACAGTGTTCAACTGGTAGCGTGGGCTATGCTCGCGAAATATGAAAGGTCGTCTGAAACCTGTATGCGGGCTTTCAGACGACCTTGTAAAAACAATCCGTGGGCAAAGCCCACGCTACGACCGGTTGTGTTTTTAAATATGGTATTTATAGTGGATTAACTTTAAATCAGGACAAGGAGACGAAGCCGCAGACAGTACAGATAGTACGGCAAGGCGAGGCAACGCTCGTACTGGTTTAAAGTTAATCCACTATAAATATCCCTTGTGAATTCAGTATCATGATTTGAAATCAAAACACCTTGGGAGTTGGGTGCAATTTGTTGATTTTTTTGTAAAGTCCGCGACCAATGAATTCGATCATATTTTGATCACGCAAAATTTGCAACTGTTGGCGGATTTTGTCTTTGATATGGTTGTTTTGGGGAAATTGGATGGATAGTTTGTTTTCAAATTCATACATTTGTGACAATGTGAATTCTTCGGAGAGTTGATCGATACATTTCATAATAGCCAAAAGCCAGCCTTTGCGCTCCGCATTTTGGTTGCGTAGAAATAGATTGGATTGCCATTTTTTTCAGAACGATTTCGGGTTCGATAATGCGGGAATTGTCTATTAAGAATATTTTTGCCGCTTTCAGGTAAAGGTACAAGATTAATGGAGCACATGATGTGGTGTGGTCGGTTTTTTAATACCTTTATTTCTGGGAATAATCATGTCCGGTGTTATGAAATGTTTAGGTACAAGCACCAATTGCTGTATGGAGTAATCTGCTTTCTTATATGCAAGAAAAGAAAAGTTGGGGTTGGTATCTGACTGGATGCGCTCCAACATGGTGTGATATGCACCGTCAGGCACACTGTTACCTATAGTTTTTGATTTTTACTCTTTAATTCATATTGCTCGTGACAGTTTGGACAAAAAGAGGTCTGCAACAGGTTTGTTATTGGTAAATCTCTGCATCGGCTTGCTTCTGCAACAGGGGCAGTAGCCGTTTTTTCTAGCCAAGCCTCGCCTCATTACACGGATTTTTGTGGGTTGCTTTATTTTGTTGCTTTCCCAATTCGGTATCGAAAAATAAATTCATGTTTTTGGATTTTTGAGATTAAGTTATAGTGGATTAAATTTATAGTGGATTAACTTTAAACCAGTACGGCAAGGCGAGGCAACGCCGTACTGGTTTTAAAAGTTAATCCACTATATTTGAGGTCTGTAATGCAGACAACCCATCTACCTTTAAAGGTCGTCTGAAAACCCTGTTTCCAAGTTTTCAGACGACCTTTTTTATTACAACAATCAATGCCGATCGGCTTTTACACTACGATGTTCACCAGTCTACCCGGCACGACAATGATTTTTTTCGCAGGCTTGCCTTCCATGAATTTCACCGCGCCTTCGGTGGCGAGTGCGGCGGCTTCGAGGTCGGCTTTGGAGGCGTCGGCGGCGACGGTGATTTTTGCCGCGCAGTTTGCCGTTGACTTGAACCATCACTTCGATTTCGGATTTAACCAAAGCGGCTTCATCGACGGTCGGCCAGCCTGCTTCCCACAGTTTCGCGCCGTTCAATTCGCTCCACAGGGTTTCGCAGATGTGCGGCACGATGGGCCACAACAGGCGTACGGCGGTTTCCAATACTTTTGGGCGACGGCGCGGCCTTGTTCGCTGCCGGTGTCGGTTTTGTCGTATTGGTTGAGCAACTCCATCACGGCGGCGATGGCGGTGTTGAACTGCTGACGGCGGCCGTAGTCGTCGCTGACTTTGGCGATGGTGGCGTGCAGTTTGTGGCGCAGGTCTTTGAGTTCTTTAGACAAACCGTCTTGGTTACCTGCAAACGCTTTGACCGCGCCGCCTTGTTTCAGGTATTCGTAAACGGTGCGCCACAGGCGGCGCAGGAAGCGGTGCGCGCCTTCGACGCCGCTGTCGCTCCATTCGAGGGACTGTTCGGGCGGTGCGGCGAACATCATGAACAAACGGGCGGTGTCCGCGCCGTAGGCGTTAATCAGTTCTTGCGGATCGACGCCGTTGTTTTTGGACTTGGACATTTTTTCCGTGCCGCTGATGACGACGGGCAGTCTGTCGGCTTTGAGGACGGCGGACACGGGGCGGCCTTTGTCGTCGAAAGTCAGCTCGACATCGGCGGGGTTGATCCAGTCTTTGCTGCCGTTGGCGTTTTCGCGGTAGTAGGTTTCGCAGACGACCATGCCTTGCGTGAGCAGGCGTTCGAACGGTTCGTCAACATTGACCAAGCCTTCGTCGCGCATCAGTTTGGTGAAGAAGCGCGCGTATAAGAGGTGCAGAATTGCGTGTTCGATACCGCCGATGTATTGGTCGACCGAGCCCCAGTATTTCGCGGCTTCTGCCGATACCATGCCTTCTGCGAACTTGGGCGACATGTAGCGGAAGAAGTACCAGCTCGATTCCATGAAGGTGTCCATGGTGTCGGTTTCGCGTTTTCGCCGCGCCGCCGCAGCATGGGCAGGTGGTTTCGTAAAAACTCGGGCATTTTTGCCAGTGGCGAACCCATGCCGTCGGGTACGACGTTTTCGGGCAAAACGACCGGCAGTTGGTCGGCTGGGACGGGTACGTCGCCGCATTTTTCGCAATGGACGATGGGAATCGGGCAGCCCCAGTAGCGTTGGCGCGAAATACCCCAGTCGCGCAGGCGGTATTGGGTTTTCGGTTCGCCTGCGTCTTGGCTTTGCAGTTTGGCGGCGATGGCGTCGAAAGGCCGTCTGAAAATTCATGCCGTCCAGGTCGCCGCTGTTGACCAATACGCCGTTTTTCTTTGTCGCCGTACCATTCTTGCCATTGGTTTGCGTCGAATGCGTTGTCGCCGACGGCAATGACTTGTTTTTTCGGCAGATTGTATTTGGTGGCGAACTCGAAATCGCGTTCGTCGTGCGCCGGAACCGCCATCACTGCGCCGTCGCCGTAGCCCCACAATACATAGTTGGCAATCCACACTTCCAGCTTGTCGCCGTTGAGCGGGTTGACGACGTAGCGGCCGGTCGGCACGCCTTTTTTTCTCCATCGTCGCCATATCGGCTTCGGCAACGGAGCCGGCTTTGCATTCGGCGATAAATGCCTGCAATTCGGGTTTGTCGGCGGCTGCGGCGGTTGCCAGCGGATGCTCGGCGGCAACGGCAACATAAGTCGCGCCCATCAGCGTGTCGGGGACGGGTGGTATAAACTTGCAGGAATTTCGCGTAATCGCCTTCCAAGCCTTGTTTGCTGTCGTCTGAAACGGCGAAGCGCACGGTCATACCGCGAGATTTGCCGATCCAGTTGCGCTGCATGGTTTTGACTTGTTCCGGCCAGTGTTCCAGCTTGTCCAAATCGTTGAGCAGCTCTTCGGCGTAATCCGTGATTTTGAAGTAATACATCGGGATTTCGCGTTTTTCGATCAACGCGCCCGAACGCCAGCCGCGTCCGTCGATGACTTGCTCGTTGGCAAGGACGGTTTGGTCGACAGGGTCCCAGTTTACCGTGCCGTTTTTGCGGTACACGATGCCTTTTTCAAACAGCTTGGTAAACAGCCATTGTTCCCAGCGGTAGTATTCGGGTTTGCAGGTGGCGACTTCGCGCTCCCAGTCAATCGCAAAACCCAGGCTTTTGAGCTGGGTTTTCATGTATTCGATGTTGTCGTACGTCCAAGCGGCGGGGGCGACGTTGTTTTTCATCGCCGCGTTTTTCCGCCGGCATACCGAAACGCGTCCCAACCCATAGGCTGCATGACGTTGAAGCCGTTTAAGCGTTTGAAGCGGCTCAATACGTCGCCGATGGTGTAGTTGCGCACATGCCCCATGTGCAGCTTGCCGCTGGGGTAGGGGAACATGGAGAGGCAGTAGTATTTGGGTTTGGAAGCGTCTTCGGAGACGTTGAAAATACGGGCGTCATCCCATTTTTTCTGCGCCGCAGGCTCAATGGCGGCGGGCTGGTAATGTTCTTGCATGGTCATTCTGTTTTTCGCTTGAAAACGTTAGGAAAAATAAAGGAGGGATTATAGCAGGTTGTCGTTAGGTCGGTTTGACAAAGGTCGTCTGAAAACAGAACGGTATTTTTCAGACGACCTCACATTCAGACACTTGAGTTTTCCCCACCCCACCCATATATCCGGTCTAGTTTTTACACATATCAACAACCATCACTATCATGAGCAACCAAGATTTTTATGCAACACTCGGCGTGGCGCGCGGTGCGAGCGACGACGAAATCAAAAAAGCCTACCGTAAGCTGGCGATGAAATACCATCCCGACCGCAATCCCGACAATAAAGAAGCGGAAGAGAAGTTTAAAGAGGTTCAAAAAAGCCTACGATACCTTGTCTGACAAAGAAAAACGCGCCATGTACGACCAATACGGTCATGCCGCGTTTGAGCAGGGCATGGGCGGCGGTGCGGGCGGATTCGGCGGTTTTGGCGGGTTCGGCGGCGCGCAAGGCTTCGACTTCTCCGACATCTTCAGCCAAATGTTCGGCGGAGGCGGGGGGCGGCCGTCAGCAAAACTATCAAGGCGCGGATTTGCAGGTCGGCGTGGAAATCACGTTGGAAGATGCCGCCAAAGGCATCAAAAAAACGCATCAACATCCCAACCTACGAAGAATGCGATGTTCTGTCACGGCAGTGGTGCAAAACCCGGCACGTCCGCATCAACTTGTTCGACCTGTCACGGTTCCGGCACGGTACACGTCCGCCAAGCCATTTTCCAAATGCAGCAAACCTGTCCGACCTGTCACGGCACAGGCAAGGAAATCAAAGACCCATGCGTCAAATGTCGTGGCGAAGGCCGCACCAAAACCAGCAAAACCGTTGAAGTCAACATTCCCGCCGGCATCGACGACGGTCAACGCATCCGCTTGAGCGGCGAAGGCGAACCGGGTACGCACGGCGCGCCCGCAGGCGATTTTGTACGTCAACGTCCGTGTCAAAGAACACAAAATCTTCGAGCGCAATGGCTTGGATTTGCATTGCGAGTTGCCTATCAGCTTCGCCGTTGCAGCTTTGGGTGGCGAAGTCGAAGTCCCGACCTTGGACGGCAAAGTCAAACTGAGCATCCCGAAAGAAACGCAAACCGGCCGCCGTATGCGTGTCAAAGGCAAAGGCATCAAATCCCTGCGTTCCAGCGCGACGGGCGATTTATACTGCCACGTTGTGGTGGAAACGCCGGTCAACCTGACCGACCGCCAAAAAGAGTTGCTGGAAGAGTTTGAAAAATCTCCACCGGCCTCGACCGCAGCCAAACCCCGCGCAAAAATCGTTCTGGGATAAAGTGGGCGATTTGTTTGACTGATTCGGGTTTGAAAACAGCAAAAGGTCGTCTGAAAGCTGATATTGTCGGCTTTCAGACGACCTTTTCATCTGTCTGCAAGGCTTTCCCGCTATAATTCCCGCTTCCGCTATTTTTCAGACGGCCTCCCTTCTATGAAATCCTACCCCGATTCCTATCTCCATTTCGAAAACCTCGACGCTCCCGAAACGCAAAACTTCGCTGCTGAAGCGCATGCCGAAACGCGCGCGCGTTTTTTAGAAAACGACAAAGCACGCGAATTGTCTGACGGCATTTTGGCGCAGATGCAGGACACGCGGCAGATTCCGTTTTGTCAGGAACACCGCGCGCGGATGTACCATTTCCATCAGGACGCGGAGTATCCGAAGGGCGTGTACCGCGTGTGTACGGCGGCGACCTACCGTTCGGGCTATCCTGAGTGGAAAATCCTGTTTTCGGTGGCGGATTTTGACGAGTTGCTCGGCGACGATGTGTATTTGGGCGGGGTGTCGCACTTGGTGGAAAAGCCCAACCGCGCGCTGTTGACTTTGAGCAAGTCGGGCGGCGATACGGCTTATACGCTGGAAGTGGATTTGGAAGCAGGGGAATTGGTAGAAGGCGGTTTTCATTTTCCGGCAGGCAAAAACCATGTGTCGTGGCGCGATGAAAACAGCGTGTGGGTGTGTCCGGCTTGGGACGAGCGGCAGTTGACCGAATCGGGCTATCCGCGCGAGGTGTGGCTGGTGGAACGCGGCAAGAGTTTCGAGGAAAGCCTGCCGGTGTACCAAATCGGCGAAGACGGGATGATGGTGAACGCGTGGCGTTACCTCGATCCGCAGGGTTCGCCGATTGATTTGATTGAGGCGTCGGACGGTTTTTACACCAAGACGTATTTGCAGGTGTCGTCTGAAGGCGAGGCGAAGCCGTTGAACCTGCCCGCCGATTGCGACGTGGTCGGCTATCTGGCGGGGCATCTTTTGCTGACGCTGCGCGGGACTGGCACCGCGCGAACCACAGCTATCCGAGCGGTGCGCTGGTGGCGGTGAAGCTGAATCGGGGCGAACTCGGGGCGGCGCAGCTTTTGTTTGCGCCCGATGAAACGCAGGCATTGAAAGCGTGGAAACGACCAAGCGTTTTTGTGGTGGCGAGCCTGCTGGAAAACGTACAGGGTCGTCTGAAAGCATGGCGTTTTACCGATGGCAAATGGCAGGGAAGCCGAGTTGCCGCGTCTGCCTTCGGGCGCGCTGGAAATGACCGACCAGCCGTGGGGCGGCGATGTGGTTTTACCTTTGCCGCCAGCGATTTCACTACGCCGCTGACGCTGTTTGCGCTGGATTTGAACGTGATGGAACTGACCGTCATGCGCCGCCAGCCGCAGCAGTTTGTTTCAGACGGCATCGAAGTGCGGCAGTTTTGGGCGGTTTCGTCCGACGGCGAGCGCATCCCTTATTTCCACGTCGGCCAAAAACGCCGCGCCCGACACGCCGACGCTGGTTTATGCCTACGGCGGTTTCGGCGTACCCGAGCTGCCGCATTATCTGGGCAGCATCGGCAAATACTGGCTGGAAGAGGGCAACGCCTTCGTGTTGGCGAACATACGCGGCGGCGGCGAGTTCGGCCCGCGCTGGCATCAGGCGGCGCAGGGAATCAGCAAACACAAAAGCGTCGATGATTTGCTTGCCGTCGTGCGCGATTTGTCCGAACGCGGCATGAGTTCGCCCGAACACATCGGTTTGCAGGGGCGGCAGCAACGGCGGCCTGATTACCGCCGCCGCCTTCGTGCGCGAACCGCAAAGCATCGGCGCGCTGGTGTGCGAAGTGCCGCTGACCGACATGATCCGCTATCCGCTGCTCTCCGCCGGCGCAAGCTGGACGGACGAATACGGCAACCCGCAAAAATACGAAGTCTGCAAACGCTGGCTGGGCGAATTGTCGCCGTATCACAATCTTTTCAGACGACGTGCCATACCCGCCTGCGCTTATTACCACCAGCCCTCAGCGACGACCGCGTCCATCCCGCCCACGCGCTCAAGTTCTACGCCAAACTGCGCGAAACCTCCGCGCAATCGTGGCTCTACGCCCCGGACGGCGGCGGACATACCGGCAACGGTACGCAACGCGAATCCGCCGACGAACTCGCCTGCGTGTTGCTGTTTTTGAAAGAGTTTTTGGGGTAAGGGCGGGTGGCGACACTGCTGCTGCGAATGAAAAAGGTCGTCTGAAATTGCTTTTTCAGACGACCTTTTTAATGGTTGTTTCAAATCAAAATATCTATGCCGCCGGCCCCATCAGCACTTCTTCGCATCCGAAGGCAAAAATCCGTAATGCCGTCTGAACGCTTCGTTGAACCGTCCCGCGTGGCGGTAGCCGCAAAAGTGCATGGCGGCTTGGACGGTGCTGCCGGATTCGATGAGGGCGAGCGCGTGTTCCAGCCGCAGGCGGCGCAGGCGTCCGGCGACGGTTTCGCCGGTTTGCGCTTTGAAATAGCGTTTCAGGGTAGCATTCGTTCAATCCGACGCGGCGGGCGATTTCGGCGATGGTCAGCGGGCGGGCGAACTCGCTGTTCAAAAATGTCGGCGGCTTCGTCTATACGCCGGCGGCGGTAGCCGTTGTCGTGGCGGCGGAAGGTGAAGCGCAATAATCGGGCGGAGAGTTCCAGCGCGGCGGCTTCGTCGGCGAGCAGGCCGAAGCCGTCCGATTCGAACGGGCGTTGCAGCAGGGGGCGCACCGCCGCCGTCAGTGCCGCCGCGTTTTGCGCCAGCCGTTGCAGGGCGAATCGGCCTATCGTTTGCGGCGAAAAACAGGCGTTCGTCCAGCAAGCCTTCGTCGTGCCAGCGGCGCAGTTTTTTTCCAGCGAAAAATCCAAATGCAGCGCGCGCATGCCGCCGTTGTCGGGCAGCAGGGTTTTCGGATACGTCCGCCAACTCGCCGCGCACCAGCCAGATTTCGCCGGCAGACGGGCGGTATTCCCTGCCGCCCATTTGTAACCGGTTCTGCCCCGACACCATGACGAACAGGGCGCAGTTGTGGCTGAAATTGTGGATTTCGGTGGGGAACACACCGGTTCCGCCGCCGCGCATTCGCGACAAGGTGATGCCCGAGTCGAAGCGGTTGATGCACATTTCCAGATGCAAACCGGGCTGTTTTGCCTGCGCTATGAGCGCGCTGTCGGAGCAGCCGTCCAGCGCCCAGCCGGATTTATCGGAGCGGACATAGGTTTGGTACTGGCGGTAGATGGCGGCGGTGTTCATGGTTAGATGGGAACGGGTTGTCTGATAAGTGGATTAAATAGGAATTATTGCCAATAATCAAGCGCAGGGATTGGTTGAAATCGGGAAAGGTCGTCTGAAAGGGTGTTTCAGACGACCTTTCCCGTTTCGGGAATTTGTTTTGCCGTATCGGGAATTTTGCGTTTTGCGGCGTGGTTTCTGCAGGTTGTTTGCTTAATAATAAACATTCTTATTCGTATGCAAAGGAACCACACACCGTGAAGCCGTGTTTTTATTGGGCAGCCTGCGCTGTCCTGCTGGCCGCCTGTTCGCCCGAACCTGCCGCCGAAAAACTGTATCCGCCGCATCCCAAGCTGCATCCGCATCTGCCGCCATGCTGACCGTGCCGACCGCACGGGGCGATGCCGTTGTGCCGAAGAATCCCGAACGCGTCGCCGTGTACGACTGGGCGGCGTTGGATACGCTGACCGAATTGGGCGTGGACGTGAGCGCAACCACCGCGCCGGTGCGCGTGGACTATTTGCAGCCTGCATTTGACAAGGCGGCAACGGTGGGGACGCTGTTCGAACCCGATTACGAAGCCCTGCACCGCTACAATCCGCAGCTTGTCATTACCGGCGGGCCGGGTGCGGAAGCGTATGAACAGTTGGCGAAAAACGCGATCACCATAGATCTGACGGTGGACAACGGCAATATCCGCACCAGCGGCGAAAAGCAGATGGAAACCCTGGCGCGGATTTTCGGCAAGGAAGCGCGCGCGGTGGAATTGAAGGCGCAGATTGACGCGCTGTTCGCCCAAACGCGCGAAGCCGCCAAAGGCAAAGGGTGCGGACTGGTGCTGTCGGTTACGGGCAACAAGGTTTCCGCCTTCGGCACGCAGTCGCGGTTGGCCAGCTGGATACACGGCGACATCGGCCTGCCGCCCGTGGACGAATCTTTACGCAACGAGGGGCACGGGCAGCCCGTTTCCTTCGAATACATCAAAGAGAAAAATCCCGACTGGATTTTCATCATCGACCGCACCGCCGCCATCGGACAGGAAGGACCGGCGGCCGTGGAAGTGTTGGATAACGCGCTGGTACGCGGCACGAACGCTTGGAAGCGCAAGCAAATCATCGTCATGCCTGCCGCGAACTATATCGTCGCGGGCGGCGCACGGCAGTTGATACAGGCAGCAGAACAGTTGAAGGCGGCGTTTGAAAAGGCCGAACCCGTTTCGGCGGGGAAAGAATAGGGGTCGTCTGAAAACGGAGCTTCCGAAGAAAGCGGAGTTTCTGCGAAGCTAAAACGGAGCTGCAAAAGAAGTGAAAAGCAGCCTGCACGTTGAAAATGCCGCCAAAGCAAACCTACGGTTTGCCGCCCTCTCCCTAACCCTCTCCCACGGGGAGAGGGGATGGGGTTGCAGGCTGCTTTTAGGGTTCAGGCAAATTTTAACTCTTGTTGAAGCTGTACTTTAGCTTCGCAGAAACTCGACTTCCTTCGGAAACCTCGTTTTCAGACGACCTTTTGGAACACCATAGGCACACACATTGAGTGGCTGAATCAAAGATTCAGACCGATAGCAGTCCGCACTCGAGTTTATGCGGCAAACAGCAAGGCTGCGGCAACCCGTCCCCTCTTCCAGTGGGAGAGGGTTAGGGAGAGGGCAGTAAGCCGCAGGCTTGCATCAAAGCCGATAACGCTTTCACAAAGCCTGTGCACTGAAAACAGAAAGGTCGTCTGAAAACGAGGTTTCCGAAGAAAGCGGAGTTTCTGCGAAGCTAAAACCGAAGCTGCAAAAGAAGCAAAAAAAGCAGCCTGCACGTTGAAAAATACCGCCAAAGCAAACCTACGGTTTGCCGCCCTCTCCCTAACCCTCTTCTAACCCCTCTCCCACGGGAGAGGGATGGGGTTGCAGGCTGCTTTTAAGGTTCAGGCAAATTTTTAACTCTTGTTGAAGCTGTACTTTCAGAAGCTCCTTTTTCAGACGACCTTTTGAGTACCACAGGCACACGCATCGAGCGGCTGAATCAAAGATTCAGACCGATGGCAGTCCGCACCCGAGTTTATGCGGCAAACAGCAAGGTTACGGCAACCCATCCCCTCTCCCCGTGGGAGAGGGTTAGAGAGGGTAGTAAGCCGCAGGTTTGCATCAAAGCCGATGACACTTCCGTTACAACCCCGCCCACTGAAAGCAGCCTGCAACGAAACCAAAACGACAAAACCGCATCGTAAACCACCCAACCCATAGGGAGAACCCCATGCAAAACGAAACCATCAACCTGAAACAGCACCTTGCCGCCATCAAAGAATATTGGCGGCCCGAAATCATCAACCGCCACGGATTCCAATTCCGCCTGGTCAAACTTTTGGGCGATTACGGCTGGCATACGCACGGATACAGCGACAAAGTGCTGTTTGCTGTGGAGGGCGACATGGCGGTGGACTTCGCCGACGGCGGCAGCATGACGATACGCGAAGGCGAGATGGCGGTCGTGCCGAAGTCGGTTTCGCACCGCCCGCGTTCGGAAAAACGGCTGCTCGGTGGTACTGATTGAGTTGCCCGACCCGTCCGAGGCCGCCTGAAAACGAAGTTTCCGAAGGAAGCTGAGTTTCTGCGAAGCTAAAAGCAGCCTGCACCTTCAATATGCCGAAAGCACAACCCCACCGCACACCAACACAAAAGGAAATCCCATGACACGCTTCAAATATTCCCTGCTGTTTGCCGCCCTGCTGCCCGTGTACACGCAGGCCGATGTTTCTGTTTCAGACGACCCCAAACCGCAGGAAAGTACCGAGTGCCGACCATCACCGTTACCGCCGACCGCACCGCGAGTTCCAACGACGGCTACACCGTTTCCGGCACGCACACCCCGCTCGGGCTGCCCATGACCCTGCGCGAAATCCCGCAGAGCGTCAGCGTCATCACATCGCAACAAATGCGCGACCAAAACATCAAAACGCTCGACCGCGCCCTGTTGCAGGGCGACCGGCACCAGCCGCCAGATTTACGGCTCCGACCGCGCGGGCTACAACTACCTGTTCGCGCGCGGCAGCCGCATCGCCAACTACCAAATCAACGGCATCCCCGTTGCCGACGCACTGGCCGATACGGGCAATGCAAACACCGCCGCCTATGAGCGCGTGGAAGTTGTGCGCGGCGTGGCAGGGGCTGCTGGACGGCACGGGCGAGCCTTCTGCCACCGTCAATCTGGTGCGCAAACGCCCGACCCGCAAGCCCTTGTTTGAAGTCCGCGCCGAAGCGGGCAACCGCAAACATTTCGGGTTGGGTGCGGACGTATCGGGCAGCCTGAACGCCGAAGGCAGCTGCGCGGCCGCCTGGTTTCCACCTTCGGACGCGGCGACTCGTGGCGGCAGCGCGAACGCAGCCGCGATGCCGAACTCTACGGCATTTTGGAATACGACATCGCACCGCAAACCCGCGTCCACGCAGGCATGGACTACCAGCAAGCGAAAGAAACCGCCGACGCGCCGCTCAGCTACGCCGTGTACGACAGCCAAGGTTATGCCACCGCCTTCGGCCCGAAAGACAACCCCGCCACAAATTGGTCGAACAGCCGCCACCGTACGCTCAACCTGTTCGCCGGCATCGAACACCGCTTCAACCAAGACTGGAAACTCAAAGCCGAATACGACTACACCCGCAGCCGCTTCCGCCAGCCCTACGGCGTGGCAGGCGTGCTTTCCATCGACCACAGCACCGCCGCCACCGACCTGATTCCCGGTTATTGGCACGCCGACCCGCGCACCCACAGCGCCAGCGTATCATTGACCGGCAAATACCGCCTGTTCGGCCGCGAACACGATTTAATCGCGGGTATCAACGGCTACAAATACGCCAGCAACAAATACGGCGAACGCAGCATCATCCCCAACGCCATCCCCAACGCCTACGAATTTTCCCGCACGGGCGCCTATCCGCAGCCATCATCGTTTGCCCAAACCATCCCGCAATACGGCACCAGACGGCAAATCGGCGGTTATCTCGCCACCCGCTTCCGCGCCGCCGACAACCTTTCGCTGATTTTGGGCGGACGATACACCCGTTACCGCACCGGCGGCAGCTACGACAGCCACACCGGCGGCACGCCCACCATCCGCGCCAACCGTTTCACCCCCTACACAGGCATCGTGTTCGACCTGACCGACAACCTGTCGCTTTACGGCTCGTACAGCAGCCTGTTCGTCCCACAATCGCAAAAAGACGAATACGGCAGCTACCTGAAACCCGTAACCGGCAACAATCTGGAAACCGGCATCAAAGGCGAATGGCTTGAAGGCCGTCTGAACGCATCCGCCGCCGTGTACCGTGCCCGTAAAAACAACCTCGCCACCGCAGCAGGACGCGACCCGAGCGGCAACACCTACTACCGCGCCGCCAACCAAGCCCAAAACCCACGGCTGGGAAATCGAAGTCGGTGGCCGCATCACGCCCGAATGGCAGATACAGGCAGGCTACAGCCAAAGCAAAACCCGCGACCAAGACGGCAGCCGCCTGAACCCCGACAGCGTGCCCGAACGCAGCTTCAAACTCTTCACCGCCTACCACTTCGCCCCCGAAGCCCCCAGCGGCTGGACCATCGGTGCGGGTGTGCGCTGGCAGAGCGAAACCCACACCGACCCTGCCACGCTCCGCATCCCCAATCCCGCCACCAAAGCCCGCGCCGCCGCCAACAGCCGCCAAAAAGCCTACGCCGTCGCCGACATCATGGCGCGTTACCGCTTCAATCCGCGCGCCGAACTGTCGCTGAACGTGGACAACCTGTTCAACAAACACTACCGCACCCAGCCCGACCGCCACAGCTACGGCGCACTGCGGACAGTGAACGCGGCGTTTACCTATCGGTTTAAATAAGGCCGTCTGAAAACCGAGTTTCCGAAGGAAACGGAGTTTTTGCGAAGCTAAAGTGCAACTTTTGAAAGTACAGCTTCAACAAGAGTTAAAAATTGCCTGAACCTTAAAAGCAGCCTGCAACCCAATCCCCTCTCCCCGTGGGAGAGGGACAGGAGAGGTGGCAAACCGCAGGTTTGCTTGGACAGCATTTTCAACGTGCAGGCTGCTTTTTCACTTCGTTGAAACTTCGTTTTAACTTCGCAGAAACTTGACTTCCTTCGGAAACCTCGTTTTCAGACGACCTTTTGGAACACTGCAGGCACACGCATCGAGCGGCTGAATCAAAGATTCAGACCGATGGCAGTCCGCACCCAAGTTTATGCGGTAAACAGCAAGGCTACGGCACCCGTCCCCTCTCCCCGTGGGAGAGGGTTAGAGAGGGCAGTAAGTCACAGGCTTGCATCAAAGCCGATAACGCTTTCACAAAGCCTGTGCACTGAAAACTGAAAGGTCGTCTGAAAACGGAGCTTCTGAAGGAAGTAGAGTTTCTGCGAAGCTGAAACCGAAGCTGCAAAAAATCGAAAAGCAGCCTGCACGTTGAAAATACCGCCCAAGCAAACCTTTGGTTTGCCGCCCTCTCTAGCCCTCTCCCACGGGGAGAGGGGATTGGGTTGCAGGCTGCTTTTAGGGTTCAGGCAAATTTTCACTTCGTTGAAGCTCCGTTTTCAGACGACCTTTTGAAGCACCGCAGGCACACGCATCGAGCGGCTGAATCAAAGATTCAGACCGATGGCAGTCCGCACCCGAGTTTATGCGGTAAACAGCAAGGCTACGGCAGCCGTCCCCTCTCCCCGTGGGAGAGGGTTGAGAAAGAGGCAGTAAGCCGCAGGCTTACATTCGGAACGAAACGAAAACCGCCGCACGGAGTCTAATCAAACCGGTTAGGAAAACAAATAACGCGGCTATATTCCACTTTCAGACGACCCAAACCGACCGAAACAGATAGTGGATTAAAATAAAAATGAGACAAGGCAACAACGCCCGCTGTGTACAGAGAGTACAGTACATAAGGGTGTTGACAACGCTGTATCATTGCGATTTTAGTCCGCCATAAATTTTGTCTGCAACCAAAGGAAAACCATCATGAAAAAAACATCAAAACCCAACTTTTCGCCATCCTCATCAGCCTTTTTCGCCACCGCCGCGCCTGCCGCTGAAACCGCCCGAGGTACGGGCAAAGTCTTTGAAGGCGCCAACTACACCGTCATCCGCGAAACCCTGCCCAAAGGCAAGGAAATCCCCGCCACAACCACTCCCGGCCACACCCTGCTGGTTACCCAAACCAAAAGGCAGCTCGGTATTTTGTTTGACGGCGGAAAAAGGCAGGGAATTGCGGCCGGGCAGCGTCCTGAAGGCGGACGGCAGCGAATACGTCGCCATCAAAACCACCGACGACAGCGAGTTTGTGATTGTGCTGGTGAAGAACGCAGAGAACGGTCGGAACGGAAAATGACATTCGTAAAAGCCGGGGTGGGTTGCAAAAATACTAACCGTCTGACGACAAACAAAAACAAATTCCCGCTTGTAGGTTAAAATCAGGCTATGCTAATATGCACAACAACAGGTTTTTCCAGAATAATCTGTGTTAGAATGCAGACTTAGATGGAAAACTCTATCCGAACTCGGTACAATACCGACGAATTTATTTCTCTTAAACAACCCGCCGCAAGGCAAAAGGAACGACTGATATGTCAAACATCGAACAACAAGTTAAGAAAATTGTTGCTGAACAACTGGGCGTAAACGAAGCCGAAGTCAAAAACGAATCTTCCTTCCAAGACGACCTGGGTGCAGATTCTTTTGGACACCGTAGAACTGGTTATGGCTTTGGAAGAAGCTTTCGGTTGCGAAATCCCCGATGAAGAAGCCGAGAAAATCACTACCGTACAACTGGCTATCGACTACATCAACGCCCACAACGGCTAATCGGCCGCACCAAACACCCCAGCCTCTGCTGCGTTAGCGCAATAGAGGCTGTTACCTTATATATGTGGGGCAAAATCCGTTATAATAGCCGCCCGGAATCCGATTCCGAACCGCTATTATCATTTTCAGACGGCATCTTGCCGCATCCTACCGAAAACCAACAGCGAGATTATCATGAGTCAGAGAAGAGTAGTCATCACAGGCCTCGGCCAAGTATCACCGGTCGGCAACGACGTCGCCACCGCATGGAGCAACCTGCTCGCAGGCAAAAGCGGCATCGGCCGGATTACCCGCTTTGACGCATCCGACATCAACAGCCAAATCGCCGGTGAAGTGCGCGACTTCGACATCGGCCAATACATCAGCGCGAAAGAAGCCCGCCGCATGGACGTATTCATCCACTACGGCATCGCCGCCGCGCTGCAAGCCATCAGCGATGCCGGTTTGGACGAATTGGAAAGCCTCGATAAAGACCGCGTCGGCGTGAACATCGGCTCCGGTATCGGCGGCCTGCCCAGCATCGAAGCCACCGGTAAAGCCGTTATTGAAGGCGGTGCGCGTAAAATCAATCCTTTCTTTATCCCTGGTTCGCTGATTAACCTGATTGCGGGCCACGTTACCATCCTCAAAGGCTACCGCGGCCCCAGCTACGGCATGGTTTCCGCCTGTACCACCGGCGCGCACTCCATCGGCGACTCCGCCCGGCTGATTAAATACGGCGACGCGGACGTGATGATTGCAGGCGGTGCCGAAGGCGCGATCAGCACTTTGGGCGTCGGCGGCTTTGCTGCGATGAAAGCCCTTTCCACCCGCAACGACGATCCCGCCACCGCTTCCCGTCCGTGGGACAAAGGCCGCGACGGCTTCGTTATCGGCGAAGGTGCGGGCGTGCTGGTGTTGGAAGAATTGGAACACGCCAAAAAACGCGGCGCGAAAATTTACGCCGAAATCGTCGGCTTCGGCATGAGTTCCGATGCCTACCACATCACCGCTCCGAACGAAGAAGGCCCTGCGTTGGCGGTTACCCGCGCGCTGAAAGATGCCGGACTGAATCCCGAAGACGTCGATTACGTCAACGCACACGGTACGTCCACTCCGCTGGGCGATGCCAACGAAACCAAAAGCACTCAAACGCGCGCTGGGCGACCATGCCCGCAAAGTCATCGTCAACTCCACCAAATCCATGACCGGCCACTTACTCGGCGCGGCAGGCGGCGTGGAAGCGCTGTACAGCGTGTTGGCGGTACACGAGCAAAAAAATCCCCGCCGACCATCAACATCTTCGAACAAGACATCGAAGCAGGCTGCGATTTGGACTACTGCGCCAACGAAGCGCGCGACGCGAAAAATCGACGTTGCCATCTCCAATTCCTTCGGCTTCGGCGGTACCAACGGCACGCTGGTGTTCAAACGGTTCAAAGACTGATTGAAACGGTTTTGAAACAAGACGAAAGGTCGTCTGAAAACCTGAAACAAGGGTTTTCAGACGACCTTTTTATCATGTTAAACATTGTCTGTATTGAAAAACCGAATTTCGCATCATGCAAAATTCGGCTTGAAAAGTGGTTGAAAAAGGCTTTTTGGTCGATATCTGATTTTCGTCTTATGCCTGATAATCAATGCCCAACTGTTTCAGCAGATACTCAAATGTTTCCGGCGTATCGAAGTGGAGGACGATTTTTGCCTTTTTTTGTGATTGGTGGTTTTGACTTCCGCATTAACGCCCAGCCGTTCGGTCAACACGTCGTTCAGACGACGTATATCGGGGCTGATGGTTTTTTTGATTTCCTGTTTGGTTTGATGGGCGATTTGGCTGCGGCGTTCGACTTCGCGCACCGACCAACCGTTTTTTACCGCTTTTTGCGCCAATTCAAGCTGCTCGACCACGGGCAGGGTCAGCAGGGCGCGGGCGTGCCCCATCTCAAGATGGCGGTGGTAGAGCATTTCTTGGACCGGCTCAGGGCAGGCTCAACAGGCGCAGGCTGTTGGAAATGGCGCTGCGGCTTTTTGCCGACCGCCTTGGCGATGGTTTCATGAGTCAGTCCGAACTCGTCGGCGAGGCGTTTCAAACCTTGCGCTTCTTCAATCGGGTTTAAGTTTTCGCGTTGCAGATTTTCAATCAAACCCATTGCCAACGCAGTCTCGTCGCTGATGGTTTTGATGACGACCGGAATCTCGGTCAGTCCGGCGAGCTGGGATGCGCGCCAGCGGCGTTCGCCGGCGATCAGTTCATATTGGGAAAGGCCGTGTTCGCGCACGATAACCGGCTGGATAACGCCTTGCGCTTTAATCGAATCCGCCAGCTCCTGCAAAGGCTTCGTCATCCATCTGTACCCGCGCCTGATAGCGGCCGGGTTGGATGTCGTTGATGGCGACGGTAGTCAGGCGGTCGCTGCTGCTGTTGTCCACGCCGTTGGAAATCAGGGAATCTAAACCGCGGCCCCAAACCGCCTTTTTGCTTTTGCCATATCGTGTCCCTTTCAGACGACCCTAAGGATGAAAAAAACAGTATTCTATCGGATATTCACAAGCGCCGACAATTTGTATTGCTGTGTTATTCCAAGTGGCGATTTTTTTACTATAATGAACCCCCTCGGTTATTTTTCAGACGACCCACAGAAAGATTATTTATGACCCGACGCCTGATTATCGGCATCAGCGGTGCCAGCGGTTTCCAATATGGAGTCAAAGCCTTACAGCTTTTGCGCGCACATGACGTCGAAACGCATTTGGTGGTTTCCAAAGGTGCGGAAATGACACGCGCTTTGGAAACGGGCTACACAAAAGAAGAAGTCTATGCGCTCGCCGATGTCGTGTATTCCGTCAACCACATCGGCGAACGCATTGCCAGCGGCTCGTTTAAAACGGACGGGATGTTGATTGCCCCTTGCTCCATGCGGACGCTGGCATCCGTCGCACACGGATTCGGCGACAATCTTTTGACCCGCGCTGCCGATGTGGTTTTGAAAGAACGCCGGCGGTTGGTGTTGATGGTGCGTGAAGCGCCGTTAAACCTTGCCCATATTGAAAACATGCGCCGAGTGACCGAAATGGGCGGCATTATTTTTCCCGCCCATCCCCTGCCATGTATCAGCAGCCGCAAACCATTGACGACATCATTACCCACAGCGTGGCACATGCTTTTGGACATGTTCGGCATCGAGACCGAGGGCGTACCCAGATGGAACGGCGGACAAACCGAAGCAGACTGAAGACGATGCAGTTTGATAACGGCACTTTGCCGCCCCGAAGCTCGCCGCAAACGTGCTAAGCTGCTGAATTTTCCAGCAGAATCAGGTATAATGGCGGTCTATTTCCGTCCGTCGGACAGCTTGACCGTCCGGGTGGCGCGCCCAACTGTCGTTCAGACGACCTCAGCAGAAATTCTTTTAAAAAAAATCTTACAGATAAAGACCATGACTGACCAAAAACACGAAGAATACGGCGCCGACAGCATACAAGTGCTGGAAGGCTTGGAAGCGGTACGCAAACGCCCCGGTATGTATATCGGCGACACGCAGGACGGCAGCGGCCTGCACCACATGGTGTTCGAAGTATTGGACAACGCCATCGACGAAGCACTGGCGGGACATTGCGACAAAATCACCGTAACCATCCATGCCGACAATTCCGTCAGCGTGGCCGACAACGGGCGCGGTATGCCCACCGGCATCCACCCGAAAGAAGGACGCTCTGCCGCCGAAGTCATCATGACCGTATTGCACGCGGGCGGCAAGTTCGACAACAACAGCTACAAAATCTCAGGCGGCCTGCACGGCGTGGGCGTGTCTGTCGTCAACGCGCTGTCCGACTGGGTAACGCTGACCATCTACCGCGACGGCAAAGAACACTTCGTCCGCTTCGTGCGCGGCGAAACCGAAGAGCCGTTGAAAGTTGTCGGCGATTCCGACAAAAAAGGCACGACCGTGCGCTTCCTCGCCAGCGCAGAAACCTTCGGCAACGTCGAATACAGCTTCGACATCCTCGCCAAACGCATCCGCGAACTTTCCTTCCTGAACAACGGCGTGGACATCGAATTGATCGACGAGCGCGACGGCAAACACGAAAGCTTCGCCCTTTCCGGCGGTGTGGCCGGGTTCGTGCAATACATGAACCGCAAAAAAACGCCGTTGCACGAAAAAATCTTCTACGCATTCGGCGAGAAAGACGGCATGAGCGTCGAATGTGCGATGCAGTGGAACGACAGCTATCAGGAAAGCGTACAGTGCTTCACCAACAACATCCCGCAGCGCGACGGCGGTACGCACCTGACCGCATTGCGCCAAGTGATGACACGCACCATCAACAGCTACATCGAAGCCAACGAAGTCGCCAAAAAAGCCAAAGTTGAAACCGCCGGCGACGATATGCGCGAAGGTTTGACCTGCGTGTTGTCCGTCAAACTGCCCGACCCCAAATTCTCGTCCCAAACCAAGGACAAACTGGTTTCCAGCGAAATCGGCCCCTGTCGTCAACGAAGTCATCAACCAAGCACTGACCGACTTCCTGGAAGAGAATCCGAACGAAGCCAAAAATCATCACCAGCAAAATCGTCGATGCCGCCCGCGCGCGCGAAGCTGCCCGCAAAGCCCGCGAAATCACCCGCCGCAAAGGCGTGATGGACGGCTTGGGGCTGCCCGGTAAACTCGCCGACTGCCAAGAAAAAGACCCTGCCTTGTCAGAGCTTTATCTGGTCGAGGGCGATTCCGCAGGCGGCTCAGCCAAACAAGGCCGCGACCGTAAATTCCAAGCCATTTTGCCGCTCAAAGGCAAAAATTTTGAACGTCGAAAAAAAGCCCGTTTTGAAAAATGCTCGCCAGCCAAGAGGTCGCCACCCTGATTACCGCGCTGGGCGCAGGCATCGGCAAAGAAGAGTTCAACCCCGAAAAACTGCGTTACCACCGCATCATCATCATGACCGATGCCGACGTGGACGGCGCGCACATCCGCACCCTGCTCCTGACCTTCTTCTACCGCCAAATGCCCGAACTGGTCGAACGCGGCTACATCTACATCGCCCAGCCGCCGCTCTACAAAGCCAAATACGGCAAGCAGGAGCGTTACCTCAAAGACGAACTGGAAAAAGACCAATGGCTGCTCGGCCTTGCCTTGGAAAAAGCCAAAAATCGTTTCAGACGGCCGCACCATCGAAGGCGCAGAACTTGCCGACACCGCCAAACAATTCCTGTTGGCAAAAACCGTTATCGAACAGGAAAGCCGCTTCGTGGACGAACTCGTCCTGCGCGCCATGCTGCACGCGTCGCCCGTCGATTTGACGTCGTCTGAAAACGCCGATAAAGCCGTTGCCGAACTTTCCGGTTTGCTCGACGAAAAAGAAGTCGCCCTCGAACGCATCGAAGGACACGAAGGCAACCGCTTCATCAAAATCACCCGCAAGCTGCACGGCAACGTCATGGTCAGCTACATCGAACCCAAGTTCCTCAACAGCAAAGCCTACCAAACCCTCACCCAAACCGCCGCCGCGCTCAAAGGCTTGGTTGGCGAGGGCGCCAAGCTCTACAAAGGCGAGAGCGAGTACGACGTGGACAGCTTTGAAACCGCGTTGAACATCCTGCTCCAAAACGCCCAAAAAGGCATGTCCATCCAGCGATACAAAGGTTTGGGCGAGATGAACCCCGAGCAGCTTTGGGAAACCACGATGGATCCCGCCGTGCGCCGTCTGTTGAAAGTGCGCATCGAAGACGCCATCGCCGCCGACGAAGTGTTCGTTACCCTGATGGGCGACGAAGTCGAACCGCGTCGCGCCTTCATCGAAAACAACGCCCTTATTGCGCAAAATATTGACGCTTGATAGGGGCTGAAACATGAAAAAGGTCGTCTGAAAATAGGGATTTCCGGTTTTCAGACGACCTTTTTGATTGGTGGAAACGTTGCGGCGCCATACCGCATGAAATATTTGAATCATGTGGTTTGTTGCCCTGATAATCCACTATAAAACGCCACTGTCTGTACCTTTGGGTAACAAATTGCGACCAATCGGAAATTTTTATCCGCATTTTTCAAATTATAGGCATATTAATATGCAAACGTAGTTTGATTATTGCAAACCTCCTTCTTGGGTCACGCCGGAGCGTATGGTGTTTCGGCTGTCCGCATTTTTTAACTCATTTTTATGGAAACCCCATGATGAAAAAGCAACCGTCTTGCCTGCGCTGTTTTTGGCAGCCTTTGTTATCCCTCCAAACCTTGCCTGCGTATGCCGCCAAACCGGATACTGCTTCAGCCGTCGAAGCATCTGCGCCAAACTCGAAAAAAACGCTTCAACTGTTTCAGAGGACGAGATCGCCAAACAAACAATCACCGGCCCGGCAGTTATCGACTTGGGCAACCAGGCAAAACTGAAACTGCCCGCCAAAATGGTCTTTTATTAAAAAAAGATGCCGCCAATAGCTTGATGGAAGAATGGGGTAATGGCACAAATCCCGACCGCTACGGGCTGATTATTCCGAGCAAAAATAAAGACAGCGCAGCCCCTTGGTGGGTCGATTTGAATTTCAATGATTCAGGTTACATCAAAGACGACGATGCCAAAGAATGGGATGTCGAAGGCATGCTCAAGCAGCTGAAAGAAGGTTCTGAGGAGCAAAACAAAGAACGTGCCGCCCGCAACCTGCCTGAATTGGAAACGCGCGGCTGGGTGGAAAAACCGCAATATGATGCGGCTACCCATCGCCTGATTTGGTCGATTGACGTTTGGGAGAAAAACAAACCCGACCAAAATCCTGCCATCAACTACAACACTTACCAGCTCGGCCGCGAAGGCTTTATCCAACTGACCATGGTCACCGATTTGAACAGCGTAGACCAATACAAACCTATCGCACGGGAATTATTGGGCAATATCGAATTCAACGAAGGCAAGCGTTACAGCGATTTCAATGCCGCGACCGACAAAGTGGCGGAATACGGATTGGCTGCCTTAGTCGGCGGATTGGCTGCGAAAAAAACTGGGCTTGTTGGCTCTTGCAGGCGCATTGCTCGCCAAATTCGGCAAATTGATTGCTGTAGGCGTGATTGGGGCAGGCGCGCTGTTTAAAGGCTTATGGCGCAAAAAAGATAAAAATCAAAGCGAAGAATAAGTTTTCTGCGAAACTAAAAAGGTCGTCTGAAAATTTTCAGACGACCTTTTCAACGTTTTAAGAACGTATCCGTTTCAACACTTCTTCTTTTGCCGATTAGTGCCAACACGGCATCGACGCTGGGCGTTTTCGCCGTGCCGCAGACGGCGAGGCGCAGGGGCATGCCGAGTTTGCCCATTTTGATGCCTTCTTCGTCACAGAAGGGTTTGAACAGGTCGTGGATGGCTTCGGCGTTCCAGTCTTCCAGCCCTTCGAGGCGTTCGGCGAAGCGCAGCATACGGGCGGCGGCTTCGTCGTCCCAATGTTTCTGCACGTCCGCTTCGGCGGGCGTTTGTTTGACGTAGAAGTAGAGGCACTCGTCGGCGAGCGTGTTCAGGTCTTGGGCGCGGTCTTTGACCAGTGCCAACACGTCTTCCAACGCGGGTTTTGCCGTGTCGTAAATGTCGCGCAGGGCGAGGCGGGGTTTGACGAGTTCGGCGAGTTTTTCGTTGGGCGTGATTTTGATGTGTTCGCCGTTGATCCAGTAGAGTTTCTTCAAGTCCATGCGGCTGGGCGACGGGGAAACGTCTTTCAAATCAAACCATTCGATGAATTGTTCCATCGTGAAGAACTCGTCGTCGCCGTGCGCCCAACCCAAACGAGCCAGATAGTTGAGCATGGCTTCGGGCAGGGATGCCCATCGCGCCGAAATCGGTGATGGCAACGGTATCGCCGCTGCGTTTGGAAATTTTTTTGCCTTGTTCGTTGAGAATCATGGGCAGGTGGCCGTATTCGGGCAGGTTCGCGCCGATGGCTTTTAAGATGTTGATTTGTTTCGGGGTGTTGTTCACATGGTCGTCACCGCGGATAACGTGGGTAACGCCCATATCGTAGTCGTCCACCACGACGCAGAAGTTGTAGGTCGGCGTACCGTCGGCGCGGGCGATAATCAGGTCGTCGAGTGCTTCGTTGGGAATGGAGATTTCGCCTTTGACCAAGTCCGTCCACTTGGTGACGCCGTCCAAAGGCGTTTTTGAAGCGGACGACGGGTTGCACGTCGGCAGGGATTTCGGGCAGGGTTTTGCCTGCTTCCGGACGCCAGCGGCGGTCGTAAGTCGCCGTGCCTTCTTTTTCGGCTTTCTCGCGCATGGCTTCCAGCTCTTCTTTGCTGCAATAGCAGTAGTAGGCGGCGCCTTTTTCCAAGAGTTCGGCGATGACTTCTTTATAGCGGTCGAAACGGCGGGTTTGGTACACGACGTTGTCGGCGTTGTCGTAATCGAGACCGACCCATTTCATGCCGTCGAGGATGATGTTGACGGATTCGGCGGTGGAACGCGCCAAGTCGGTGTCTTCGATACGCACTAGGAACTCGCCTTTGTGATGGCGGGCAAACGCCCATGAAAACAAGGCGGTGCGCACGCCGCCGATGTGCAGGTAGCCGGTGGGGCTGGGGGCGAAACGGGTTTTGACGGTCATGATGGCTCCAGAATCTTTTAAAACGGGTATTTTACTGTTTTTAGACGGAATCAGACAATGAAAGGTCGTCTGAAACCTGAAAATTCGGTTTGAACTGGCCCCCAAATCTTGGACACTCATAAAAGCCTATTCAGGCGCTCTGTGCAAGCTGGGTTCTGTATGCGACAGGACTCAGCTTTTTCAATTTCAAACTGCAACGCTCCCGGTTGTAGTAATCCATATAGTCATCTATCTGCTTCATCAATTCATCTACCGTCAATTCACCTGCGTTATAGAAACACTCCGTCTTTAACACCGCAAAGAAGCTTTCCATCGGCGCATTGTCCCAACAGTTCGCCTTTCGCGACATGCTTTGAACCATGGAATGCTCCGCAAGCAATTCCCTATACCCCGCCGTACGGTACAGCACACCTTGGTCCGAATGAAGCATCGTTCCTTTAGCAGTCAGACGGGGGGCGGCTTTTTCGAGCATTTCCTTCACCATTTCGCTGTTGGCATTGCGGCTCATGGCGTAGGCGACGATTTCGCGGTTGAACAAGTCCAAGATTGGCGAGAGGTACAGTTTGCCGTCCTTCCCTTTGAGTTCGGTAACGTCGGTCAGCCATTTTTCGTTGGGCTTTTCAGCTTTGAATAGGCGTTTGAGGAGGTTTTCCGATATTTCGCCCATAGCGGGATGGCGGTAGGCTTTTTTCGCCCGTATGAGGGCTTTCAGTTCCAACTGCTTCATCAATCGCGCCACTTTTTTTGTGGTTCCAACTCAATGCTGCGGCAATGCGCCTTTGTCCGTAGCGTCCTTTATGCCGCCGGTAGGTTTCGACGAGGAGGGCTTTGTCGGCTTCGTCGGGGTCGGGTCGGTCTTGGTGGTGGTAGTAAAAGCTGCTTTTGGGCAGGTTTGCGATATGCAGCAGGTATTTGAGCGGGTGTTGCGCCCTCAGTGTTTGGACGGTTTGGCTTTGTCCTTTTCGGTCAGCTTTTGGCTGAGGGCTTTTAACTCCTTTAGGTAGGCGACCTCTGCGCACATATAGCACAACTCTTCGATAAGCTCTGCCTGTGTTTTTTCGTGGTCGGGTTTGTCGGCGATGAAGGGGTTTTTGCGGTGTTCGGTCATGGTTTTGGATTGTGGATGTTCGAGTGCGCCGATGCCGCCTTCTTGATAGGCGCGTATCCATCGTCGCAGGTGGGTTCGGGAGATGCCGTAGTGGTCTGCGGTACGCTGTTGGCTGCGTATGTGCAGGTAGTGGAGTACGGCTTGGTATTTGAAGTGTAATGTATATTTGCTCATAAAAAAAACTGCACCTTGTGAGTTGGAGGGGATGTCCAACTTTTGGGGTGCAGTTCAGTTTTCAGACGACCTTTTTTCCTTTATTCGTCTTCTGTTTTACTCATTGTCAGCCAGTCCCAAAAAGTTTTTCGCTCCATTTGCCGATGCGGTAGAGGAAGAGGGCGTAGCTTTCTTGAAGCAGGAATTTGTTTTTTTCCTTGCTTTGGTCGAACCGCGTGGTCGGCGTGGCGGAGATGTAGGCTTCGATGTCGAGGTCGGAGGCGATTTCGAGGGCGCGGGCGAGGTGGTAGGGGTCGCTGACGATGATGATGCTTCCGATGCCTTCGGCGCGCAGTATTGGGCGGATGTTGCGAATATTTTCGTAGGTGTTGCGCGAGGTGTTTTCAAAGAGGATGTTGTGCGCGGGTATGCCTTGTTTGAGGGCGTAGCGCCGACCGACTTCGGCTTCGGTCATGTAGCCTTTTTTTGGGTGTTCCGCCGGTGAAAACGATTTTTTTCGACGCGGTGGCTTTTTGGTAGAGGGTGATGGCGTGGTTGATGCGTTCGCGGAAGATGGGCGAAGGCCGTTTGTCCCATGCGGCGGCGCCGAGCACGAGGGCGGCATCGGCGCGGACATGACCGGGCAGGGGCTGCGAGCCGGTGTGGTATACCTGCCATGCGCCCTCGCCGAATATACCGAGTACCAGCAGGATACTCAGGCCTATGCCGCGAAAGAGGTAGTAGCGCAAGCCGTTGCGGCTGCGGAACAGGGAAATCATGTAGGGACGGCCTTCCCGCGCTTCAGTCCAACAGGGCTTCGATGTTTTTCGAGCGGTCTCGCCGATGGCGGCTTTGTCCTGTGTGGTCAGGATGGGGCGTTCGAGCAGGGCGGGTGGGCGGCAATGGCTTCGAGCAGGGCTTGGTTGTCGAGGTCAGGGCTTGTCCAAGCCGAGTTCTTTGTACAAGTCGTCTTTGACGCGCATCATGCCGCGTACGGACTCCAAGCCAAGCTTGGCGAAAATGTCTTTCAGTGTCGCCAAGTCAGGCGGGAGTGTCGAGGTATTTGACGACTTCGGCTTTGATGCCGCGCGCTTCGAGCAGGTCGAAAGCGGCGCGCGATTTGCTGCAACAGGGGATTGTGGTAGAGCGTGAATTCAGACGACATAGGGTTCTCCAATGTTTTTAGATTTTTGCTGATGGGCTTTATTATCGGCTGCCTTGGCGATTTCCTCAACTTATCACCCAATAATCGTCATTTTTTACCGCTAAAATCCAACATCTTCATTTTCTCCATAGACAGCACGCTGAAAGGGGTTACAATGCGTTCATCTGATTGATGCAAAGGATGGAACTTATGAAAAAATTATTGCTTGCCTCTGTTTTGATGACCGCCGCCCTGTCTGCCCCTGCGTTTGCCGCCGACCCGCTGGCAGGCTGGAACGACAACAAACCGCAAAGCCTGCAATCGCTCAAAGCGCCTGTGCGCGTGGTGAACCTGTGGGCGACCTGGTGCGGTCCGTGCCGTAAAGAAATGCCCGCCATGTCCGCTTGGTACAAAGCGCAGAAAAAGGCAGTGTCGATATGGTCGGCATTGCGCTGGATACTTCCGACAACATCGGCAAATTCTTGAAACAAACCCCCGTCAGCTATCATGTTTGGCGTTATACCGGCGCGGACAGCCGCAATTTCATGAAGTCTTACGGCAACAACGTCGGCGTATTGCCGTTCACCGTCGTCGAAGCCCCGAAATGCGGCTACAAACAAACCATCACCGGCGAAGTCAACGAAAAAGCCTGACCGCCGCCGTCAATGCAGCTAAAGAGAAATGTAAATAAGTCGGGCTGAAACCGAACTTGGCAAATCAAAAGGTCGTCTGAAAACCGAAATCTTTGATTTTCAGACGACCTTTTTTTATCTTTTGAGGTTTACACACCCTGTTTCAGGCTGGCTTCGATGAAACCGTCCAAATCGCCATCCAATACGGCTTTGGTGTTGCCGACTTCGTAGCCCGTGCGCAAGTCTTTGATGCGCGAGGAGTCCAAGACGTACGAACGGATTTGGCTGCCCCAACCCACATCGGACTTGCCTTCTTCCAACGCCTGTTTCTCTTCGTTGCGTTTGCGCATTTCAATTCATACAGTTTGATTTCAACATTTCCATCGCAGCGGCTTTGTTGGCATGTTGCGAACGGTCGTTTTGACATTGCACCACAATCCCCGTCGGCTCGTGGGTAATGCGCACGGCGGAGTCGGTTTTATTGATGTGCTGACCGCCCGCACCCGATGCGCGGTAGGTGTCGATACGCAAATCGGCGGGGTTGATTTCAATTTCGATGGAATCGTCGATTTCGGGATAAACGAACACGGATGAGAAAGACGTATGGCGTTTGTTGTTCGAGTCAAACGGCGAGTAACGTACCAAGCGGTGAACGCCGGTTTCCGTACGCAGCAAGCCGTAGGCGTATTCGCCTTCCACGCGAATGGTGGCGCGGTTGATGCCCGCGATTTCGCCGTCGTCTTCTTCGAGGATTTCGATTTTGAAGCCTTTGCGCTCGGCGTAGCGGCTGTACATGCGGAACAGCATACCGGCCCAGTCTTCCGCTTCCGTACCGCCCGCGCCTGCGGTGATGTCGATAAAGCAGTTGTTCGGGTCGGCGGGCTGGTTGAACATCCGTTTGAACTCCAAATCCGCCATCTGTTTTTCCAATCCTGCCACGTCTTCCTGCACGGCGGCGAAACCTTCTTCGTCGTTTTCTTCGACGGTCATTTCAATCAGCATTCGGTTGTCTTCGATGCCCGATGCGATGTTGTCGAGCGTCAATACGATGCCTTCGAGGATTTTGCGCTCTTTGCCGATTTCTTGGGCACGTTTCGGGTCGTTCCACAGCTCAGGGTCTTCGGAAAGGCCGATGACTTCTTCCAATCGGTCTTTCTTGCCCTGATAGTCCATATAGACGCGGATGTCTTCGCTGCGCTTTTCCAAATCGTTCAGGGTGTTGTTGAGCTGGTTGATTACTTCGGCTTCCATGATTCTTGTGGGCTTTTCAGAATTTTAGGGGCGTATTGTAAAGGGATTTGCGGGCTTTTTCTATGATAGGTCGTCTGAAAACCCTGAATCTCAAGTTTTCAGACGACCTTTGCGTTTGCATTATCCGCCAGCCATGTGGCGGATTCCTATCCGATCTGACCGGATTATTTATTCAGACGCTTATTTATTCAGACGCTGCCATTGTGCGGGGGTGTAGGTTTGGGTAGTGGTTTTCTCGTTGCCATCGACGGTCGGTTCGGGTTTCAGTTACTACGACCTTGTCCTCGTCAGAGGTATCGACTGAACGGGAGTAGAACAACGTCAGAATATACTCGGGGCTGTAACGGTAGCGTTCTTCGATACGGGTGCAGCAGTCGACTTCATTCGTCACAATCAGGGCTTTTTTTGTTTGTTGTCGACGCGGAACATACCCATGTAATTCTTGGTCAATTCAGTCAGTGAATAATTGGAGCCAAAATAACCATACTCGCCTTGCTCGTAGATGTCGTATGTAGGAGAGTTTTTAGGGCCTTTATTGCCGGTTGCAACGGCAATATCCTTGCGTCCGTCAAAGGTGAAGTCTTTCATAATCAAAGGGCTTTTTGCCGCAGAGATTTTGCTGCCTTCGCCGCGTTCAAATATCAGGTCGTCACTCTTAAAAACATTTGTGGTTTCCTCGCTTAGGGTGATACAAAAAAACACCGCGCCTTTGCCGCCGCAATGATTGTCTTTGCAGCTCTCGACAGAAATATGCGCCTGCCAGCCGTCGGGCAAATCAGTCACACGGAAAAAAATTCTCTTTTGCCTGAGCGCCAGCAGCAGCGAAAAGAGCAAATAGCATAAGGTATTTTTTCATCATAGTTCCTTTTACGTTTAACCCCGACCGGGTAATCAAATCAAATTTATGCAGAAGAGTAACCCTCTTCATATCAGGCAGCAAGGGCAATTAAGCCAAACAGGTATTCTTTTCATAATTTTTCTTATCCTTGCTTTTACAAAAATGACAAAAAGGTCGTCTGAAAGCAGGAAAGGTGTGCGGATAGGCGGGAAAGCTTCGTGCGTATGATGGCACGATTGGCGGCGTAGTTTATTCGGAAGTATTGCATGGTAGTAAAGGTCGTCTGAAAATGAGTTTTCAGACGACCTTTGGTTTGATTGAGAAGGGAGTAGTTTAGAAAGGCTGCACACAGATGCCAAGTTTGCGTGATTTGCTGGTGTGTGAATGTGCGGCGTTGCCACATTCGGCAGCCTGCACCCTAAAACCCCGCCCGATCCAATTCCTCCAGCAACGCAGGCCGGCGCGGTTTTTCGCTATATCGTTCCCCTGATTTCGTCGGCAAAGTCTTCCATCGCCTGCCGTTGTGCGGAATATTGGCGGCGGAGGATCTTTAATTGGTTGAAGAGCTGGCGGTATTGCTTACGGTTGCTTGCCTTATTGATTTCAGCCGCAAAGATTTTCAGGTAACAAGCTACGATTCGGTCGTGATACGGCTCGGGGAAAGACGGTGCAAAAACGTTCCATCATGTACAACAAGAGGTGTTGCTGCAATAGGGCGAGCAACAGATCGAATTCCTGTTCATGCTCCAATATTTCAGCTTGCAGCGAATATTGACCCGACAAGCGCGCAAGCAGGCGGTTGAATTCATGCGGCCATTCAGCGGCGGAAAACGTGGCTTTCCACGCCTCGTAATGCGGCAATGAAAGGCTGGTGGAAAACGCCAAATCCGCTGCGATTTCGCGTACATTTTTATCAGTTTCCTTCAATACATCAAACAATTGCAGCTTCCATTTATGCGCTGTGCCGGGGGTTCCTTCATCTTCGGCAATGTTGATGCCTTCGCGCAAGAGGCGTTCCGCTTCCGCCCAATCTTGCTGTCCGACTGCTTGTTCTACCGCAATTTGTCTGAATTTCGGCAGGCGCAGATGTCGTCTGAAATAATCCTGCGCGGCAGCAGTATCGCCTTTCTCCCTGCAAAACCTGCCAACCCTCAAATGCCCAAAATTCATGTTCCCAACCCGACTCGGTAACAGCCAAACGTTTAGCCACATAATCTTGCCACGCCTGCCATTCGCCGCGCAGCCGCCAGATTCGGGCGCGGATTTGGTAGATTTTATTGCCTGCCTCGGAGTATTCAAAATAGCGGCTGTCGTCCAAGCATTTGTCCAAAAAATTGATCAAACGCTTAGTGACATTTTCCATAACCGCCTCTTCCAGCAGATCGATTGCCATATACATAGCATCGCCCAACATACCGTCCGAATCGTCCGCCTTTTCAAAAGCATCCTGCAAACGCGGTATCAACAGAGGCAAAGCCTGTTGCAACGCCGCCGTTCCCTCCCGCGCCACATCTTCCAACCAATTTTGCAGCCTGAAGCCCAAATCAGCGGCTTCGTAGTAATCATAATATCGGGTTCGGGAAAAGATGCTGGAGAGCTGCTGCCGATACGGATTGCCGCCCTTTTTAGGCTGCTGCGCGTCAGATTCATCCGGCTGCTCGTCTGGTGTTTCGGCGCGCACCGCGTACCACAACGCCGCCATATGCTTGCACGCCCCGCCATAAGGACAATCGCAGCCCCCGTCCTTAATGTATAAATCACTATCCAGCTTCAGCCATACCGAATAGTTTTCCGAACCGCACACCTCCGCCCGATAACGCCCTACGGAAGTTTTTTGGACATCGCGAACCTTGCCCTGCTGAAAATACAGCAATCCACGTTCGACGATGTGGGGCGGAAATAGGCGGGGTAGGTAAATACCGGACATGGTTTGCTTCCAGAAGTTGTTGAAACATGGGAAGTTTACTGGTTCGGGCGATGTTTGGGGAGAGGGCGGCGGGAAGATTTGTTTTTGCAAAGTGGCAAAAGGTCGTCTGAAAATGGGTTTCAGACGACCTTTGATTGGAAAAGAGCAGTAGTTAAAAAAGATCGTGTGCGTACGCACACACGCCACGAGATGGATTCTAAGTATTATAGGTAAGAGTGTGTTTAAAAAGGTGCGTGGTATTAGATATAAAATGAAGATTTACTTGAGTGACTAAGGTTTTCGTGGTATTTTTGGAAAAATTTTTCCATTAAACATCATGAAACAGGGTTTATCATGCTTGTTGAATTTAACACAACTAATTTTCGTTCTTTTCGTAGCACTCAAAATTTGAGTTTAGCTAAAGGAAAAGGTAGTGAACTCCAAAATAATTCTTTTTGAAGTTGAAGGAATTAAAGGTTTGGATTTGTTGCGATCAGTAGCGATTTATGGTGCAAATGCAAGTGGCAAATCTAATTTATTAAAATCAATTCGGGCAATGAAGCAAATTGTAACTGCAACATCTCAGCGCGGTAGTAAATTGCCACTTATGCCTTTTAAGCTAGATGAAGATAGTGTCAATCAGCCAACAGAATTTGAAATCGTATTTGTTGTAGATAGCATCCGCTATCAATATGGGTTTAGTGCAACAGAAGATAAAAATCTTTGAAGAATGGTTATTTGTTTATCCAAAGGGAAGAGCTCAAAAATGGTTTGAAAGACTTTGGGATCCTGAAACGAATCAATACCAATGGCAATTTAGCCCTTCTTTCACCGGAACTAAACAAGTATGGCAAAACGCTACAAGAGATAATTCTTTATTTCTTTCTACTGCAGTTCAACTCAATAGTCATCAGTTAAAGCCTGTCTTTGATTGGTTCAAAGACACGTTAAAATTTAGTTCCGTTATCGGATTTTGATCCTGACTATAGTGCTTCTTTATGTCTCCAAAATAAAAAAGAAGATATCCTAAAATTTTTTACATGCTGCTGATTTAAATATCAATGATATTCGTGTGGAAACAGAGGATTTTTACCCCTTCAGTTTTGCCCTAATGACATGCCTGAACCAATTAGAGAAATGATTATTGATGGCATGAAAGATATGATAAATATTCAAACGGTTCATATTGATAATAAAGGAAATCCTATCGAATTTGCTTTAGAAGAAGAATCTGATGGTACGCAAAAATTTTTCGCTTTTGCTGGTCCTTGGCTTGATGTGTTAGCAAATGGATATGTTTTATTTGTTGATGAACTTCATGATAATCTTCATCCCTAAATTAGTACAATTTTTGGTTGAACTCTTTCACAATAAAGAAACAAACCCTAAAAATGCCCAATTGATTTTTACAACACATGAGACATCAATTTTGAATCAAGCTGTTTTTCGTCGAGATCAAATTTGGTTTTGTGAACGTAATAAAGAGCAGGAAACAATAGTGTATCCATTATCTGATTTTTAGCCCCTAAAAAAAGGTAAAGAGAATTTAGAGGTTGCATATTTATCAGGAAGATATGGGGCATTGCCATTTATTCGTTCTTTATTATCCAAGGAAGAGATCCATGGGTAGTGAAGATTTATTTAAGAAGCGTAAAGCTAAAAGGCTCAGCGACTATCAGCGTAAAAAAGCTTATCGACAACCTTATGAGAGAATCTTAATAGTATGTGAAGGAGAGAAAACAGAACCCCTTTTTATTTTTAAATCCTTATGTGCTAGTTTGAGTTTACATACAGCAAATGTTGAAATTACAGGTAACTGTGGTTCTTCACCTAAAAGTATTTTTTAAGAAAGCTCAAGAGATGTTTAAAGAGGCTGAAAAAGAACAAAATCCATTTTGATAAAAGTATATTGTGTTTTTGATAAAGATTGTCATCACGGATATAATGATGTTGTTCAGCAAATCAGTTCAAAAACCAAAAGAATACATTTTTGCAATTACCTCGGTTCCATGTTTTGAATATTGGTTATTGCTTCATTTTTGAACGTACTACAAGTCCCTTTAAAACAGCAGAAGAAGTAATTTCTAAGCTTAAACAGTTTATTCCTAATTATGAAAAGGGGGATAAAAATATTTTCGAGGATGTAAAGCAATCAATACAGGTTGCTCTGCATAATGCTAAACATGTAAATGAAGAAGCCTGTAAAAATCATACTGACAACCCCAGCACTTGTGTATTAGTCCTTGTTGATAAATTATTGAATTTAAAGAATTAATTAATATTTAATCATAAACATCAAGCAGATCAGCTAAAAAGGCAGTTATCTTTAAATGTCAGGAAACTGCCTTTCTTTATTTTATTTTAATTCCTCCCATTCTTTCATCAACCGCTTCACCGACACCGGATACGGTGTCTTCAATTCCTGTGCAAACAGCGACACCTCAATTCTTCAATCATCCATTTAAACGCGGCGAGGTCGTCTGAAATGGGGAAGCCTTGCTTGATCAGGCTGTCGGTTTTTTCCTGCCACATTTGTTCCAGCTCTTGAATATCGGCTTCGCGGGCTGCATCGCGGGCGGGGTTGCTGCTGTATTTTTCGAAGCGCAGGGTCATGGCTTTGAGGTAGATGGGGAGGCGCGGCCATTGTGCCCACGGGGTGCGGGTGGCGAAGCCGGCGGCGAGCAGGGTTTGCAGGCGTTGGCGCATGAGGTGGGTCAATGGATGCTTGCCTGAGTTTGCCGTTCAGTTCGGTGTAGGCGGTAGTGGTTTCCTGCAGGTAGCGGCTGAGGGCTTCTTTGACGGCGGGCAGGCGGCTGCGGGCGCGTTTGATTTGTTCTTTGAAGGCTTTTTCGTTGCGCGGTAGTTCGTCTTCGCCGATAAAGGCGCGGTCGCAGACGGCTTGGGTGAGGTCGTCGCGCAGGGTGTCGGCGTTGATGTGTTTGAGCAGCATGGCGGCTTGGGTGAAGCCTTGGATGCCTTTGTTCAGGTCTTTAACTTGTTCTTTTAGTTGTAGTTTCATGAGTTCGATCACGCCTAATCTGTGGGCTTGTTCGGCTGCGGCAGATGTGTCGAACAGGCGCAGGGCGATGCGGCCGTCTTTTTCTTTTTGCAGGCCGAGGTAGCCGGTGAGCTGCTGTTTGCCGCGGGCGAATTTGATGGATTCGGGCAGGGTGCCGATGTCCCATGCGGTAACGTTGTCGCGCTCGAATTCTTGGGTGTTGTCGCGGAAGGTGGTGGCGGCGGCTTTGCCAAGTTGTTGTTGGATTTGTATTAAATCGCGCCCCATGGCTAATTCTTGCCCGCCGTCGTCGATGATGCGGAGGTTGAAATAGCAGTGTTCGGGCAGCCTGAACGCGGCCCATTCGTCTTGGTTGATTTGCTCGAGTATGCGGATGTCGCCTGCGGTTTTGGCGATGGCTTGGGCGAGTTGGGGCAGGATGGGGGCGTTGCGGTCGGGGTTTTGGCTTAAAAATTGGGTGATGAATTCGGGCACGGGCACGCAGATGCGGCGGATTTGTTTGGGCAGCGCTTTGATTTGTAGCTGGATTTTTTTCGCGTATCATGCCGGGTACGAGCCATTCGAGGGAGGCAGGGGCTGATGCGGTTGAGCACGGTGAGCGGCAGGGTGAGGGTAACGCCGTCGAGCGGGTGGTGCGGCTCGAAGCGGTAGCTGAGTTTGAATTTGCCGTCTGCGGTTTGCCAGTGTTTGGGGAATTGTTCTTCGGTAATGTGCGCGGCGGCGTGCTGCATGAGGTCGTCGCGGCTGAGGAACAGCAGGCGCGGGTTGTCGCGCTCGGCGGTTTTGAGCCAGGCTTGGAAGGTGCGGATGTCGGCGAGGGGAGGGGTTTCAGACGGCCTTTTGGGGGTGCAGGCTGCTTTTTGGGTTTGGGGTCGTCTGAAAGGCGTGTAGGTCGGATACTCGTATCCGACGTTTGTGCAGCGTCAAAAGTTTTTGTCGGATTCAAGAATCCGACCTACGGTTTCAGGCTGCTTTTTGGGCATGGTTTGCCTGATGAACCATGCGGTAATTGGTCAAAACCAAGCCGTTGCGCGGGATTTGGTTTTTCGTGTTGCCGCACAAAGCCTTGTTTTTGGAAAAAAATGCCAATGCGGCTTTGGATGCGTCTACCGTTATGGTTTTTGCCGCTGTCTGCCGATGGCAAAAACGGCATTCAGCAGCGCGGTGGCAATACCCTGCCGCTGGTGGTGCGGGTCGGTATAAAGGCAGTTTAGGTGGCTTTGTTCGGGCTGGTATTCAATGAAAACCGAGCACGCGCCCGTTGTGCGTGGCGACGCGGACATTGCCGCCGTCAATGCGTTTTTGCCAGAAATCGGCATCGTTCGCGCCTTGCAGCCACGCGCTTTTTCCCTGTTCGCTGTAATGGCGGTTTGAAATGTGCTGCACGGCGCGGCGGAATAATTCGGCAACGGCGGTGGTATCGCTAGTTGTGGCGGGGCGGATATGGGGTTTCAGGCTGCCTTTGAGGTCGTCTGAAAGGTGGTTTTCAGGCTGCCTGTTGTCTTTTAGGCTACCTGAAAAGTGTGTAGGTCGGATACTCGTATCCGCTCGTGCCAATAAGATGAGTTCGCCGGCAGTCTCAGCATCGGGATAGTGCACCAAGCCTGCTTCGTCAAATTGCACCATTACGCCAGTTTGTAATATCGCCCATTCTTCGGCGGAACCGATGGACGGGTCGCATTGCTGCTCGGCAATCAAGGCAACGATTTTGCCGTGCCATTGTTTGCTGTCGATCGTTACACGGTCACCCAGCAGTATCGGTTGACCGTCGGCGTAGCATAGGGAGTTTTTCAGGTAGCCTTTGGGCTTTGGGGGCGTCTGAAACCGTTGAAATTGCGGTACTCTGTCCCCTCCTGTGGGAGAGGGTTAGGAGAGGGTTTGCTGCGGTTGTGGCAAAGTTGGTTTGAGAGGCAACTGTTTTTGCCTCTCCCGGCTCCCTCTCACGGGGAGGGGGTAGTTTGCTGAGGGGTTGTAGGATGCGGGTCATCTGAAAATGGTGGTGTGCGGTTTTCAGGTAGCCTTTGGGAGTGCAGGCTGCTTTCGGTTTTAGTTTTAGCTTCGTAAGACGTCGTTTGCAGGCTGCCTGAAACCGTTGAAGCTGCGGCACTCTCGTTCCCTCTCCTGCGGGAGAGGGTTAGGGAGAGGCTTACTGCGGCTGCGGAAAAGTTGGTTTGTGCGGCAACTGTTTTGCCCTTCCCCTGACCCTCCCCACGGGTGAGGGGGTAGTTTGCTGAGGGGTTGTAGGACGCAGGCCGTCTGAAACCGCATCCGCCGTATAAAAATCGGGCAGCCGTTCGTGATAAAAACGCGAACAGCGCTTCGTCATCGACCAGCATCGTCTTGCTTGCGCGATTTGTGTTCCAACTCACTAATTTCTTTAATCAGCTTTTTGTTGTGGACAAAAAGTCCGCTTTCAAATCGCATTCCTGCGCCACCAACGCGCTGCGGATAAAGATTTCGCGCGCTTCGGGGCGATTCTGCCGTAGGACACGGGCGGCGCGGCAGGACGGTCAGGCCGTAGAGCGTTACCCGTTCGCTGGCGATGACTTCGCCGCGTTTTTGTTCCCAGTGCGGCTCGAAATAGTGGTAGCGGACGAGGTGTGGCGCTTCCTGCTCGATCCATTCGGGCTGGATGGCGGCCACATCGCGCGCATAAAGTTTTGTCGTTTCAACGAGTTCTGCCGCCATCACCCATTTTGGGTTTGGCTTTGAACAGGGCGGAGGCGGGGAAAAAGGTGGAAGCAGCTGCCGCGCGCGCCGGTGTAATCGTTGCCGTCGGGCGATTTCATGCCGACGTTGGCGATGAGGCCGGTGAGCAGGGCGCGGTGGATTTGTTCGTAGCCTGCTTCTTTGGCGGCGCGGATTTGGGCGCGGTGTTGTTTCTTATCCAGTTGTTTTTGTTTGAGTTTGGCGGATAGGTCTTGATCGCCTTGGTTTTCAGACGACGTCAGTTGTTTGACTTCGGGAGGTCGTCTGAAAGCGGCTTCCTTGGTGGTCAAACCCATTTCAATCGCGGTTTGGGCAAGCTGGTGGTGCAGCTCGCGCCATTCGCGCATCCGCAGGTGCGACAGGAAATATTGGCGGCACCACTGCACTAACTGCTTGTTGGACAAGCCTTTGTCGCGCTCGCGCTGGAAGCTGTCCCAAATGTTCAGGTAGGCAAGGAAATCGGACTGCTTGTCGGTAAAACGCTCGTGCGCCTTGGCGGCGGCATCGCGCGCTTCCAGCGGCCGCTCGCGCGGGTCTTGAATCGACAGCGCGGACGCAATCACCAATATTTCCGCCATGCAGTCGTGCTTCTTCGCTGCCAACAAAATACGCGCGATTTTCGGGTCGATGGGCAGGCGCGCCATTTGTTCGCCGAGTTTGGTCAGGCGGTAGCGGGGAGGGGCGACGATATTGCTCGAAGCGTTTTGAAGGTCGTCTGAAACGGTTTTTGTCGTTTGTCGGATTGTGTCGGGCATGAATGCCTAAGCTGCGTGCTTGATTTTTTTAGTGTTTTGCATAGTTTTGTAGGGTCGGGCATTTATGCCCGACAAAAATTAGGAGTTAGCTTTTTGTCATCTTCCCAATATGGCAATATGTCTTCACGCAAATACAAGGAACGCTGCAATATGGAAAAAAACACCAAAAAGATATTATAAAAACAGAAAAATATATAACCATGCCTAATAAAACGTTATTTTTCTGCAATGGAAGTTAGTATTATAACCATGTCTCATCAATATGGATTTACCAGACTTTCCAAAGCAACCTAGGATTGAAAAATAAGGATTCCCCATGTTGCAGAAAAAAATAAAGTTTATTTTTGTAAATTTGCTTTTTTTCTTCTTGATAAGCACTCCATAATACAGAATTATCTTCTTTCACTGCTTTTTCTTAATCAGTACAATGATTTTCTATAATCTATATTTTTCGTTTTCAAACATGTAAATATTAAATTTTGACAGAATAGTTAAGATAATAGAAAAATAAATTCCTTGAATAATAGGAACAATTACAGAAAAATAAAAAGAGAAAAGGATAACAGATTCAAAAATGCTGTACAGATCTACATTTTTCTGTTTATTTAAAAGTGCTGTAAGAGAAAAATCCATGTCTTAAATTTAAATACATATCGAAAAATGAAATTATCAGCAATGATGCTAAAAACCATTCGAGTCTCATCAATCTCTGTAATAATCCGTTGCTGAGTTTTTTTCTAAAATATCGCTCATTTACTATTCCTTCAATATTTTATGATAAAAGTAATTATGTTATCGTTCTCCGATTTTCGTTAGACATCAATGCCCGTCCCTATGCTTTTTCAGACGACCTCCACCGCCCCTAATTCCAACAACACCTGAAACCCGTCATTGATATACCGAGAATCGGGCATTTCAAAAACGGGAATGCCGCCACATCGCCCAGTTTCAACGCTGCCATGCGCAGGATGACGGCGGCGAGGTTGCTGCGGACGATTTCGGGGTCGGTGAATTTGGTGCGGCTGTTGAAATCTTCTTCTGAAAACAGTCGGATACACACGCCTGCAGAGACGCGTCCGCAGCGGCCGGAGCGTTGGCGGGCGGCGGCTTGGGAGATTTTTTCGACATGAAGCTGTTCCACTTTCGCCCGTGCGGAATAGCGTTTGACGCGCGCGAGGCCGGTGTCGATGACGTATTTGATGCCCGGCACGGTGAGCGAGGTTTCGGCGACGTTGGTCGCCAGCACGATGCGGCGTTTCGCGCCCGAAGGGTGGAAGATTTTGTGCTGTTCGGCGTGCGACAGGCGCGCGAACAGGGAAGGATTTCGTCGTTGCGGCGCAGCGTGGATTTGCGCAGGGCTTCGGCGGCTTCGCGGATTTCGCGTTCGCCCGGCAGGAACACCAAAATATCGCCTTCGCCGTGTCGCGCCAATTCGTCCGCTGCATCGACAATCGCATCGGTCAGCTCCACTTCTGCGTCGTCTTCGTCTCTTGCTGGTCAGCGGGCGGTAGAGGATTTCGACGGGATAAGTACGTCCGCTCACTTCTAAAAACAGGCGCGCCGTTGAAGTGTTGGGAAAAAGCGTTCTGCGTCTATGGTTGCCGAGGTGATGATGATTTTTCAAGTCGGGGCGGCGCGGCAGGAGTTGTTTCAGGTAGCCCAAGAGGAAGTCGATGTTCAGGCTGCGTTCGTGTGCTTCGTCGATGATAATCGTGTCGTAGGTGGCGAGATAACGGTCGGTCTGCGTTTCCGCCAGCAGGATGCCGTCGGTCATCAGCTTGACGCAGGCATCGCGCGAGGTGTGGTCGGTAAAACGCACCTTATAGCCCACCGCGCTGCCGATTTCGGATTTCAACTCTTCGGCAATCCGCTCCGCCACCGAACGAGCCGCCAAACGGCGCGGCTGGGTATGTCCGATTAGCCCCGCCGCCCCGCGCCCGAGTTCCAGACAAATCTTTGGGCAACTGCGTGGTTTTTGCCCGAACCGGTTTCGCCGCAAATAATCGTTACCTGATTCTCGGCAATGGCTTTTTTGATTTCCTCGAGCTTTTCGTGAACGGGCAGGGTGTTGTCGAATTCGGGTTTGGGCAGTTTGGCCAGGCGTTGCAGATAGAGGCCGTGCGATTTTTGGTATTTTTCTTCGACTTTTGGACAAACCGCCGTATTTGTTGGGATTTTTTTGAAGGCGGATTGCAGGAAGTGGCGGTCTTTGGAGAGGGTTTGGGAGAAATCGGGATGGGGCATGGTACGGGCGGATGTCGGTGAGAATAAAAATGGTAGTATTATAGCAAACTGGCTTTTGCCTAATCGGTATGGGTACTATTTAGCCCCCTTTTGCAGGCAGGCTGTATTGTTTAATGAAAAGGAATATCTATGAAAAAGATTTTATGTTTGGTTTTGGCGATGAGTATGGGCAGCGTGGCATTTGCCGCGGAGTACAGAACGAAACAGCCCATTGCCCACGACTGGCTGAAAATCAACAGCAATCATTTCAATATTGAATCTGCCAACGAACGCGGGCATATATGCGGCGCGCAAGGCAAAATGGATAAGAATAAGGTTTGGAAAGATGGGGAAGGCTGCCAAATATCGTTCCAATTCAAGGGGGATGAGGTGAAAGTGGATGCCGAGGGCTGCGAAAATTATTGCGGCGTGGGCGTATCTTTCCCGTCGGAGTATTACAAACTGCCGCAGGTTTGTTCACAACAAGGTGTCAAAAAGATGGAAAACCGTTTTCAGACGACCTTACGTTCAGGAAAATTCGAACAGGCTGCGGACATCAAACAAAATTATCTGAAACAGTGCGGCGATTTCCTCAATCCGATTGAAACAGTGACTGCCGCCAACGATGCCGCCGATGCTTACCGTCAGGCAAACAACAAAGCCGCCTGTATCCAAACTTTGGATGCGGTGCAGGATCATTATGAGAGCCAATTGTTGGATAAGGACTTGGTGAATAAGATTAATGTGCAGATGGAGCGTGACAAAGCTTTGCGCCAACAATGTAGCTGAACGCTGATAAAAAGGTTGTTAGAAGGTCGTCTGAAAAGTAAATGAGTACTTTATGACGGCCTTTATTATTGCCGTTGGTCGCAAAAAAATGCTCGTTTGGCATATTTATTACAAAAGTCATATTGTTTGTGCTTAGAATGCGTTCCTGTCTTCGTCAGGTAACAATTTTAAGAACAAAATTATGAAAAAAATATCTTGCTTTGATGTGTGTTGCAGCCCTATCTGCCTGCGGTGGCGGCAGCTCTTCCCCCAGTACGCAATCCACGCCGACACAGGCTCCAAAATCTGCCCAAGCCCTGCCCTCGGCAGACGCAGCTTCCGCATTGCCGGTAGCTGCAAAATCGGGAAAAACCGGAATCCGGCAAACAATTTTTTTCAGCGGAACCAATGCTTCTGATTCCGCAGTGGCATTCAATCATGCCGACTGGAACAAAATTACCGTCGAAGGCGTAGAGGTCGATCTTGCAGCCGTACAAGGCGAGAGTTTTAAAAACGGCTGGCGGGACAGCGTAGGCGGTTCGGAGAATAAACGCCTTGCCAATTTTGGCGGCAATTACGTCCTGCACCACAGCACACCCGATGCGGTTGCCGGCATCGTGAAGACCGAATCGCAAAACAATTACGCTTTCTTCAACGGTAATTTTACCCGTGAAGCAGAAATGCCGAAAATCGGACAGGCAGTTTACGACGTATCGACCGTCAGCGTGCGCGGTACTCTGGCGCAGGCATACGGTACAGGCCGTCTGACTGCTGATTTCGAAAGCAAAAAGTCAGCGGCAGCCTCGGCTATTTCAACAAAACGCTCACCGTTGATGCGGATATCAACGGCAACAGATTTTTCTTCCGTCACCCCGACGGCAGAAATACACGGCGGTTTCTTCGGTTCCGCAGCCGCAGAGACAGCCGGTGTTTATCAGGTCGGTAAAATCGTAGGGACGTTTGCCGGCCAAAAACAATAAAAAGTGAAAGTTGCATTTACTTTTTTACAAGGGGTGCAGACATTCAAAATTTCACGACTTTCGGCATAAATATCAAATGTGTAGCAACGGCACGGTAAAGTTGGTCATCTTACGGGCCTTGTTACTCAAGCAGAAAGTATTTAAAAACGAAAAAGCACTAAAAATTTTGAATCGTCGAACCACCTCAAGGGGAAAGGTCGTCTGAAAACGGTTTGGTTATCCGTTTTCAGACGACCTATTTTTATGGTTGACTCGCAAAGGCAATGTTGAAGCGTTCACAAGCAGTTGCAGCAAAAAGAAAGAGCGGTTTTGTAGCGGCTCTCTATATCGGTTACAATCCGTTTTTTCCTTAAACCAATATTCCAAAGCACAAAATTATGCTGAAAATCATCTCTGCCAACGTCAACGGCATCCGCTCTGCCTACAAAAAGGATTTTACGAATACATCGCCGCATCGGGCGCGGACATTGTCTGCGTGCAGGAACTCAAAGCGCAGGAAGCCGATTTGTCCGCCGATATGAAGAATCCGCACGGGATGCACGGCCATTGGCATTGCGCCGAAAAACGCGGTTACAGCGGCGTGGCTGTGTACAGCAAACGCGCGCCTGACAATGTGCAAATCGGTATGGGCATTGAAGAATTCGACAGGGAAGGGCGGTTTGTGCGCTGTGATTTCGGCAAGTTGTCGGTGATTTCGCTTTATCTGCCCAGCGGCACCAGCGCGCCGGAGCGGCAGGAATTGAAATACCGTTTTTTAGATGCGTTCTATCCCATGCTTGAAGCCATGAAGGCGGAAGGGCGCGACATTGTCGTTTGCGGCGACTGGAACATCGCCCACCAAAAACATCGACCTGAAAAACTGGAAAGGCAACCAGAAAAACTCAGGCTTCCTGCCCGAGGAGCGCGAATGGATAGGCAAAGTCATTCATACGCTCGGCTGGACGGATATGTGGCGCACGCTCTATCCCGACAACCCCGGCTACACTTGGGTGGAGCAACCGCGGACAGGCGTATGCGAAAGATGTCGGGTGGCGCATCGACTATCAGATGGTTACGCCCGAACTCGCCGCCAAAGCGGTGTCCGCGCATGTTTATAAAGATGAGAAATTTTCCGACCATGCGCCTTTGGTCGTGGAGTACGACCATGCTGCCCAACAAAGTTTTCGGCAAATACGATTGGAATGTGAACGGTAAAACCGGCATAGGTGCGGCATGGGTGGTCGCCGCGTTTGTACCGCCTATGCTGGTGTGGACGATATTCATGCTGGCGCGGATGTCCGGCTGGGTTGAAATGACCCGCGCCAATCCGCTTTGGGCGTTGGTGTGGCTGCTATTTTTCGCTGCCTTGCCTCCTGATTGCCGCCAAATGTTTCGGCTGGAAAGGCTGGCGGTTGATTGCCAACATCCTGATCTGCCCTCGCCACCTGCGCCGTTTTAAGTGTCCCCGCCGTGCTTTTGATTACCTTTACGCTCAACGATTTGCTCAAATAGGGTCGTCTGAAATGCGAACTTTCGAACTCGAAGACCTGACGCTTTTCTTGATACGCGACGCGGACGAAGCAGAAATGTGGATAGACCGTTGGGCGGTCAGCTATCCCGTCGTCCAAACCGCTGCCGCTTCCGCCAATCAAAGCATCGCCCAATGGCAGGCAAATATTCAAACAGCGTTTGAAGGCATCAGCGGCGAACACATCGCCGTCGTCGCACACGGCGCAGGCGTATCCGCTTTTCTGGCGTGGCTCTACCAAACCGACATCCTGACACAGAAAAATCGTCAACATCATCCTCGTCTCGCCGCGTCCAGAAGCCTTCCCCGATGATGAAATACACACCTTCCAGCGCGTCCGTTGCCCCTGCCGCACCGCGCTTGTCATCGCCGAACAAAACGGCACGCTGCGCAACTGGGCGGAAGAACGGGCAAACCTGTGGAACGCCCGCCTCCTCCTGTCGCCACACTCTGGCACGCTCAACGGCGCACTCGGCGGCTGGCAATGGGGCATGAAGCTGATGCAGGAAATGCTCTTGAGTTGAACAAAAACACTTGCAAGGATAAAAACAGAAAAGGTCGTCTGAAACTGGAAATCAGGTTTCAGACGACCTTTTCGCAGGCAAGTAACAGTTTCAGGTAAAATACGGCAGTTCGCCAATTATCCGAAAAGAATCCCATGTATTCCTTAGCACGCAGCCTGTTGTTTAAACTTGATGCCGAAAAAGCCCACCATTTCACCCTCGACGCGCTCAACAAAGTTTATAAACTCGGTTTACTTCCGATTTTCGACAACCGAACCAAGCCCGTCAAACTCATGGGCATCAACCTGCCCAACCCCGTCGGTCTTGCTGCCGGACTCGACAAAAACGGCGAATACATAGATGCATTGGGCGCGCTCGGCTTCGGCTTCCTCGAAATCGGCACGGTAACGCCCAAACCACAGTCCGGTAACCCGCAGCCGCGCCTCTTCCGCGTTCCCGAACACCAAGGCATCATCAACCGCATGGGCTTCAACAACCACGGCATAGATGCCATGATTCAAAAACATCGAAAAAAAGCCGTTATCAAGGCGTATTGGGCATCAACATCGGCAAAAACGCCGGCACCCCCATCGAAAACGCCGCCGACGACTATTTAATCTGCCTCGAAAAAGCCTACGCACACGCAAGTTACATTACCGTCAATATTTCCTCACCCAACACCAAAAACCTCCGCGCACTGCAAGGCGGCGACGAACTGAGCGCGCTGCTCGAAGCCCCTGAAAAATAAACAGGCGCAGCTTGCCGCCGCACACGGAAAAATACGTCCCACTCGCCGTCAAAATCGCTCCCGATTTAGATGAAGCACAAATCGAAGACATCGCCCACGTTGTCCAATCCGTCGAAATGGACGGCATCATCGCCACCAATACCACCATCGACAAATCAAGCCTCGGCAGCCATCCGCTCGCAGGCGAGCAGGGCGGCCTAAGCGGCCTGCCCGTGCGCGAAAAAGCAATCAAGTGCTGAAAATGTTGGCGGCACACATCGACGGCAAGCTGCCGATTATCGGCGTAGGCGGCATTATGAACGGCAGGGACGCCGCCGAAAAATCCGTCTCAGCGCAACCGCCGTCCAAGTGTACAGCGGCATGATTTATAAAGGCCCGGCATTAGTGAAGGATTGTCTGGCAGCGTTGAAGTAAAACGCGATTTTCAACATAGAGGTCGTCTGAAAACCGGTTTAACTGGATTTAAACGGTTTTCAGACGACCTTTCTAACGGAAATTCAGATCTCAATAACCCATTAATACAATTTACTATTAAGGTAGTTTAATCGTCTTTAAAACTTACCTATTTATGATTCACGGGTTATATAAAGCGTATGCCAAGACAATGGTAAACCTGATGCCTTATTCTCAAACTCTTTTTTTCATACTGACAACAAATGTTGCTTTCAGCTTATGTCCATTTCTAACTGTCTCAAATTCATAGAAAGCATAATTAGTAGGTGCTATATGGTCATAGACTTTTTGATCAGTCATATCATCAAATACTGTCAGTGTAAGATCATATTTGATTTGTTCTTCACGAGGTAAGTCCTGCAAATAATATTTTCTTTTAAAATTTAAGCCTACGTCTTGAAAGTCTTTAGGCGTAAAAAGAAAAAAATATTTTTCCATATCAACATAAATCCATACCTTATTCCATAATGACTTCTCATCATTTCTAAATAGATAACTGTAATAGTATGCAAAATATGCCGCGTTCAGCATTATTTGGCTTTTTGATTACATAAGTATAATGGAGCGTTGCACTGGTTACAGGTACGTCAGTTTCTTTAGGAACATTCCGTTGAACATAAAAACAATGAGTCCTCTTCAAAATCTTCTAATCTTTTTAAATTGCTTAATAAATTAATATTTTCAGATATAAATTGCTTTTATAGTTTCATTGTCTTGTTTAGTATATTCATAACCTACATTATTAGCCAAGTCATACTGTTCCGGAGTTACTGTATTGTACAACCAGTAAGTATATGGTTTTTGGTCGGTCCAATAATTATTGGATAAAAAGATTAATAAAAAAAGATATGATAATAAGTATGAATATTATGCATTTTTTTAAACATAATATTTCCTTTTCAAAGGAGAATTGCTTGAAATAACCTGAGGTTGAGGCATACAAGATTTCTCCGCATGAAACTTTGTCCGTAATGCCTGTCCCAGCTTTTCACCATCAGGACGGGGTGCTTTACATAAAGCGTTACGATGTTTATTCAAATATATTCTCATAAAAAAACAAGCAGTTTGGAGTAAGATCATCAAATTACCTAAAAATGTCGGATTTTTCAGAACAACTTCCACTTGCCTGTTAATCAGGCAAAGAAATTATATTCAGTTTTAAATTAATCAACCAGATTATGAGAACAAATAGAGTTCCGTAATACATTCCATACATAAAACTTCTCAATTGACTTGTTTTTCTTTCGGTATGAATAAATCCCCCAGAGAATAATAAACAAAAATAAAAAAACATAAAATAAAAAAATGGTTCATGAATAAGTAGAATTAATAGAGTTATCGTCCATATTGCAGTATATATATAAAAAAATAATTAGGGAAAATATAATTTCTTTCAAAGAAATTCATATCTTTCATTCTTTTTCTCAGTTCTACGTCGTTTTTTTCCACTCAATAACAAGAAAAAAATAAAAAAAGAATGAATAAAGCAATACTTGGCAAAGTAGATATTAATAATAGAATTGATGCCCATGTTTCAGTATATGTAGAAAATATAATGGTTTTTGAATCCTAAGCCCTGAGATGGTATTTGAATCAGGATTGATCTAATGTGTTTTCACGGTATTTGAAGGACAAAGCTCTAAAAGCTTCCTTGGATCGGAGTGATGTAAACATATAATGTACTAGATCAGGATTGTTTGAATAGTATTTACTGACCAAATAAGGAGAGTTGTTTGAATAAAAATAACAATATAATTTACCATTATCCAAAAAAAGGTTGTTTTTGGGAAGCAGGAATATTGAAGTCGTTTAAATAGTCTATTCCTTTAGAAGTTATAGGATAAAGTTGAGAAAAGGGTATTTCATCCGCTTTATTTGCTTCAAAAATAACGATCATTCCATTTGTTTCAATAAAAGTCCTCAAGAATATATTGCGACTGCTTTTTGGGAAAAATATCAATGTACCATGAAAATGACTTGGAATTTAAAAACTCAGCAGGAGTTTTGTAATAATTATCATCATGTTGATCATAGCTGAACATTAATATCAGAAATGGTATAAATATAATTGCAGATATTATGCCTAAAGAGATTAAAAGCCAATTTAATAAATTTCTTCATGGATACACCTTTTTAAGGCGAATTGCTGTTTTAATCAAAAGGGCTGTCACGGATAACTAAGGAAATTCAGTTCAAAGCAGACCTATTACTATGAGGAAAAGCCTCTAAGCGAGTAGTACAAGTCAGATAGCTCATCGAAAAGATTTGTTGCAGACGTTATTACCAGAGCAGTAGACTAGGAGACTAACTTTTGTTATCTCCTGAAGAGGATGATTTTTAGGTCGTCTGAAAGTTTTTCAGACGACCTCTTTGAAAGTTGGGTTTTCAACTTAGTCTATGCTTACTGACTAATAGGAATACCAAACCATAGTTCATATGAAGCTAAACCAATCCAGTCGATATTTTGCATTTTTCATCTGAGCGAATAGTTTTTCCGAGCTATACTCGCCCGTCTTAAATAAAATGGGCTCCAAGAAATATGATTTGAAATTACAGCTCATCTTCAGATTATCAATCTGCATGCACAACTTCCGTATGAACGGGCTTTGAACAAAAGATTTCGTTGTAATCTTTTGTATCTTTTTATCGAATGCCGAATACCTGCCGCCCAACAAAGTATTTTTCCTTAAGTGCTTTTCTCAATCGACTTTCTGGATGTCTCGCTGCTGCTCCAGTTTAACTGTATTTCATACAATTTATTTTTTTATCGATTTGCGCAATGGAGTACTTAATGGCATTGATGAGCTGATCTTCAGTCAAACGATGAACCGCCCCTTCTGAGTCTGATGCTCGATAATTTCTAAAATTTAGAACATATTTTCCGGGCATAATTTCCCAATGAATCACATTGGAAACGGTAATATTATCATCCATTGTAAATTGAATAGTTTTCTCGCAACCCTCGTTAATAGTGTGGGTACAAGCGTTGGCACTGGCAAAAACAATGGCAATCAAACATGTAAAAATAAATTTTTTAATTAACATGAACATTTCCCCATAGGTAAAATCCAATAATCTCCACCGAACGTACTTACATATGGATCATCATACTTACTATTTCTATCAGTAACAACAGCGACGTGTCTATCTGATGCAACAATAGCTACTTGACCTGGTTGCAATTTATTTCTTAATTCGGCCAAATCATTATCTTTCCCTGGCTTTATTGTGTCTTTAGGATTATGTCCCCATGTCTCTTTTAAATACTTTCTCATTTTTGCGGCAGAAATAATATACCTTCCATCAGTTCCTCCAGAGTTTTTATTCGTTTGATATTTGCGATTGGAAGGAATGCTGGCACCGCTTTTGTTTAAACCATAACTAACTCTTGCGGCGCAGCTATTTTCTCCTTGATAATTGCTTCCAATCGATCCACCTATGGCATTCCACACAGCATTGGTTTGATGACTTGTATAGTTTGGATAATTGCTCCAAAAAGATTGTGATGATGGTCGCTTACATCTACACAAACCCAACACGTCAACCCATTGCATTGTATTCGGAGCAAACTGATACAGATTCCCTCCCCCTAATAGCCCAATTGGATCCTGCTGCGTAAACCGCCCAATCTCCGGGTCATAGTAGCGGAAGAAGTTGTAATGCAGTCTGGTTTCTTCATCATAATACTGATTCTGCAGACGGAAGGGTTGATGTATATCCAGTTTCAGACGACCTTCTTGGGTCAGTTTGCCCCAGCCGCTGTAGTCACCGCTCCAAACAATATTGCCTTCCTCATCCGTCATTTCGCGCGGGATGCCGATTTGATCGTTGTGATAGTACAGGATTTTTCTTGCCTTATCCGAGCCATTGTAGGTGGTGATTTGAGCAAGGAGTTCATAGTTTTGGTCTTCGGTATAAACATAGGGTGTAGGTGCGGTCTTTACGGTATTCCTGTAACAGTCGGCTGCCGTCCCACAGGTATTGGATTTCGTTGCCGTCTGGATGGACTTTGGCTATGCGGCGACCTATGGGGTCGTAGCGGTAGCGGTATAAGACAGCGTTTTGTCCGGGGCGATGGATTTCGGCTTCGGCCAGTTGGTTATCAGCATTGTAGCGGTAATGTTGGATTTCGCCATCATGCTGCTGTTTTTTTCGATCAGGTTGCCCAACGGGTCGTAGCGGTAACTGATGCCTTTGTATTGGGTAAGGCGGTTGCCACTGATTCTGCTTCCGTCGGTAAGGTTGTGGGCAGGGTCGTAGCGATAGTGCTCGTCCGCGCTTTGGCTAATTCTGCCCAGTGCGTCATAGGTGTAATCCCTGCTGCCGTTGGTTTGGTCGTCGGTACGGACGAGGTTGCCGGTAGTGTCGTATTGGTAACGGCGACCGATAAGGACGGCAGGGTCTGCTTTGTTGTGGCTGTTCGGTTGGGTGATTTGTTGTTTCAGACGACCCTAATGGGTCAAGTTGAAATTGGGTATTCAACTTGCCGATAGTCCGCTCGATCGGGCGATGCAGGGCATCACGCTCGATGTCGGCAAGGGTGGTGCCGTCGAGGTTAATGTGGTGCAGGTGTCCGCTGCCGTAATACAGGCGGTTTAAAACTTCACCTGTAGGCAGGATGGTTTGGATGCGGTTGCCCAGTACGTCGTAACGGTGTTCGGTAATCTGTGCAGCGACATCTTTGGATTGTGAACGGCTGATACCGGACGTAAGTGGTTCATCCAAGTGAATGAGCTGTTCTTTAACCAGTCCGTTGTGATCATAGCCGAAGCGAAGCTCGCTATGGGCGTTGTGTGCTGGATTAGACGGTTAAGTTTGTCGTAGCGGTAGTGGGTGCTCAGGATTTCTCCTCCGTCCAGATGACTGTCTTTCTGACGGATGCGGCCGATACGGTCGCGGTGGTAGGTGATCGTCCGTAGCGGGCGGGTACGCACGTCAATGTTCCCAGACGCGTATTCTTCTTCGCGTATGAGTTCGCCGGCAGGGTTGTAGGTGTAACGTGTCATTTTGCCGTCAAAGCCGGTCTCGCGGATTAGACGGTCGCGTTCATCGTATTCGAAGGTATAGCTGTCGCCGTTTTCGTTGACGAGGGTTTTCAGACGACCTACGGAATCGTAACGGTATTGGAATGCACCACCCAGCGCGTTGTAGCGGATGGTTGGTTTGTTGTCATTGTCGTAATCGTAGGCAGTACGGTTGCCTTCGGCATCTGTCAGAACACTCAGTCGACCAGCGTGATCATAGCTGAAGTGTTCGCTACTGCCATCTGGATAGTCGGTACGCAATGGCTTTCTATTTTGGTAATGGTAGCGCGTGGTGTGACCAGCTGCATCGGTAATACTTTCGAGTTTGCCCTCATCGTTATAGGTATAGCGGGTTTGCTGACCGGAACAGTCGGTTTGAGTGCTCAGGCGGTGGTACTGGTCATATTCGAAAGTATAAAGTATTGTTTTTGCATCGGTAATTTGGGTAATTTGCCCATTTTCGTTGTAACGGTAACGGGTTGTATTGCCTTTGCTATCGCTTTTGGGTCGCAGGTAATCCTTGTTCGTTGTACTCAATCAGGGTCTTTTGATTGTGCGGGAGGGTAATCTCTACCGGTCGGCGTTCTTGGTCATAACGGATGTGCTGGTTTTGTCCGCCTTCTCCGCCAACAAAGGTCAGCAGCCCGCATTCGTTATAACGGTAGCGGGTTTCACGTCCCATTTCATCAGTAATTTTTAATGGGGCGGCCTAAAGCATCGCGTTCTGTCAAGACACTACTACCATCTGCAAAGACTTTTTGACGACTTCGCCATGATGGTCGTAATAAAGGTGTTCACTACGCCCTAATGCGTCAGTGATTTGGGTATGCCCGTCGGCATAGGCAAAACGCCACTCTTCACCGTTGTCGGTATGGCTGCGCAATACCCGGCCTTTGGGGGTGTAATGGTCGTATTGATAGTAGGTATTTAATCCGGCCGTAGTTTGGTGACGAATCATCATGTGACGACGGTAGCCGAAACGTCGGTGAACGAAACCTTCGGCATCTTCTACTGCGACAAGATCGCCGTTGTCATCATAACGGTAACGGACAAGAAGTTCCCGACCTTCAGGTAGATTATCGTTATAGCTACCCATACTGGTAAGGCGGTAAACGGGGATCTGCGTTAAAGGGCTGAGATTGTCAAACTCAAACCATATCTCACGTCCCAGTTCGTCAATAACGGTATGAGGCAAGCCGGTATCTTCATTGTAAACAATGCGATAGCCGTTGCCATGGCGGTCGCTTACCTGTGTCAGGGCGTAAGTGCCATTACCGCTGCCACTACGATCGGTGTCATTCAAGTGTAGGGGTGAAAATCTATGTCTGCTGCTACCGTCCAGATTACTGATTTGATAGCTGCCATTATCGATTCGTTCGAAGATGATTTGTTCTGCTTCAAACAGAACCTGTCCTTCATCTTCCTCCAATTCTGGCAGGTCAAAATGTACGTCCCTGATTATCGGTATAGGTAAAACGACCGTCTTTGCGCTCTAGCTGGCACTCAATGTGGTGCGCCAGCCACTACCCAGCCAACTTTCTTCCAAATCAGAAAAATAGCTGCGGCTCCATACAAACGGCACCAATCCATCAAAAGCAAAATCAGTTTCATCCGGTAAAACTTTTTATGCCTGAAATAGGATTGACAGGACGACCAATTAATTCGGCAATCTTGCAAGGGATACAGGTTTTATCAGTTTTTGCAAAACCATTAAAGAAAAAGCTATCAGAACCGCCCACCGGCATTGCTGGCGCTTTGACGCGAACGATTTTTAGGCGATGCAAGAATGATTTCACCGTTTTTCAATTTAATGTAGCTGCCTCCACCACCGCTAATCATCACTTCGTCCTTGCCGACGATCATTACTTTGGCAGTACTGCTGGTCAGCTCAAGGTCTTTTTGCATCAATTTGCATCTTGTTATTTTTGCCTGTATTTCAATCTTGCCTTGGGCTGCATGGATTTTTAACGGCTTTATTTTTGTGCAAATAGGTTGATGCTTTTCAGTGCATGCGCAGTAAAATTCTTGCCTGCACTGACATTGCTGTCCTGCATGCTGACCCAGTGGATATGTCCTTGCGCTGTATTCAATATGCTTTGTTTGGTACTGGCGGCCAGACCGTCGGGAGCGGAAAATGACTATTCCCGATTTTTTTCAATTTCTTTAAGTTGCTGTTGATGTGGTTTGCTTGGGCAATGCTTTCTGTTGCGGTATTGCCCGCACGTTTGGCGGCAGTATCTAGTAATTTGGCAGCAACCAATGCTTTTCGCATGCGTCGTATCGCTTTGCCCATCTCCAGAACTTCGCCTTTTGCGCCTCCCTGAGCATCCGAGCTGACGAGTATGCCTTTACCTGCCCGTACGGCGCCCCAGCCGTCGGTTCTGAGTTCGAAGCCTTCGCCGTTTTCTCCACGTTTTTCTCTACCGCTGTCGACGATGTGGCCGAGGTTGAGTTGGGATTTTCTGGTAGTCGGTGGCGAGTTTGATGTGTTCCTGACCTTTTTGGTCTTCCATCCTGAGTTTGTTGTTCGCCCAGGTACGGATGACGTTCCTTGTGTTCCAATCGGCAGGGATGTGGTCGGGATGGGCGCTGTCGTGCATGACGCCGGAGATATACGGGCGGTCGGGGTTGCCTTGGACGAAGGACAGCATGACTTCGGTGCCTTCGTGCAGGGGGAAGTGGATGCCGTATTCGGGACCGGCATAGGGTTTGGCGAGTCGGACGGGACGGCTTTCTCCGCCGGGACTCCATTCGTCCAAATCAAACGGGAGTTTGACGCGGTAGCGCCCCATGTCGTCGATGTAGGCGTAGGTGCAGTTCTCTGCCGCGGTCACCCGTGCGGGCAGTGTGCCGGCGATATGCGGACGCTGGGTGGTGCGTTCGGGACGGAAGGCGAGTTGGGCGGGTATGGCGGCAAAGGTGTGGCTGTAGGCGGTATCGCGGCTGCCGCTGTGTTCCATGCTGAGTACCAGCCAGCCGTCGGGTGCTTCGGGGAAGGCGGTATCGGTTTGGAACACTTTCATCGGTGCCATAGAGACGACGTTGCCGCTGCCGTTGGCGACGGTTTGGCGGCAGAGGACGGCTTCGTTCAACAGGGTCGTCTGAACTTTGGCTTCGTCGGGGGTCTTGGGATGGAGGCCCCAGTTTTGCTGTTTGCCCAATAAGACGGTGTTGTCGGCAGATTCTTCGGACTGTTTTGTTGTCGGTTTCGGCAAAGAGGTCGGTATCGGCAGTGCGGTAGTTGTAGTCGGCACTGCGTATGCCTTCGACGATGGGGTTGTGGCGGATGCTTAAGTTGAAGAGTGCTTCGGTACCGACGCTTTCCAGTCCGGCATGGGGGCGGTAGGAAACGGGCGAGACTTTGATCGCGGAAGTAGTGTTCGGGACTGTCGCCGAAGACGACTACGTCGCCATGTTGTTCATGCTGTTCGAAGGCATACCAAATGCCTTCTTCCTCACACAGACGGTTGATAAAGGCGAAGTCGCTTTTCGAGATACTGGGTCACATACTCGTGGACGGTGTAGCTGCGGCTTTTTGGAAACGGTAGTCGACACCGGAGAAGCCGTGGTGCTTGAAGACGGCGGCAACGATGTCGGGGACGGTTTGGTTTTTGAAACAGTCGGGAGGATTGGAAATGTTTTCAAAGCCGCGAAACGCGGCTCTAAAACAAAAGCGGTAAACGGTTTCATCCTTGGATACGGACAGCTTCTCGCATGAGGGTGATAATGCCCCTGCCATTGTTTCGCCGGAGATTCGTCCGAACCGGCTGAAAAAAAGCGGCGGCGACTTCGGACAATACGGCCTCCTGCGGACGGATTTTCAAATGCTGCGCGCTGGTTGAGGTAGGAAGACAGCGGCAGGGAGGAATCGGTGGAGGTGGCGGTGATTTTCGACGCGGTAGGCGGTGTTGGCGGCTTCGGAGGCGGTGAAGGATTTGACGGAGAGGGAGGGGAGAATCGGGCGAAGGTGAGGTGGTAGGATTGGCGGGCAGTCATGGCGATCTGGATGATTTATGATGAAAGTTTAAACATAAATTAAAAAGGGTATGCAAGACAAATGATTAATGACGAGCGGTAAAAATGTCGTATGGATGGTTTCTGAAAGTGATGGGTGAATAGATTTGGGACTAAAAGAAGGTCGTCTGAAAGTTGAGTTTCAGACGACCTTGATAAATGCCAGGTTCTAATTCAGATTTTTATAGATTAATTTAAAAAGAAAAAAATGTTATTTTATAATTCGAGGGTAGATGGGTTGTTAATCCTTATCATGCCCAATAGTTTGAAAAGAAATATGGTTCTTCAAATTGGCAAGGTTCGTTGCCACATACATAAAATTTCTTTTAAATAGCTATTTCGCTTTAAAATGGCATCTGTAGCACATTGCAAATATTCAAATATCCCCTCTCTCCCAACCTCTTTCTCTGGCAATATCAAGCATTTATCAAATTTGTTTTTTTATTCCATTGCCTTTTGTTGATGAATTAAATAATTTCTTATATTTACATTTTTCTGCTTTTTGAGCAATTGAATAATTATTATTTAATTCTTTCTGTGCCAATAAATATGACTTAGAAAAACATACAAGAATATCCTCTTGTATTATACTATTTACATGACATGGTTTGTTTAATGCATCTTTATCAATAACTGTTTTCAGGTAAATCTCCAAGTGTAAAAGTTGGGGCGAGGCAAATTGTAATAAATAAAGCTCTATTATTTAAAGTGATTAAAACGTAATCCTTTGTTCAATATACATAGTGGCAAACAGTTATTTAAAATATTTGGTTTCCACCTAAGCCTACACTTACTAAAATGGGTTAACAATACAATTATAGTGGATTAACTTTAAACCATTACGGCGTTGCCTCGCCTTAGCTCAAAGAGAACGATTCTCTAAGGTGCTGAAGCACCAAGTGAATCGGTTCCGTACTATCTGTACTGTCTGCGGCTTCGTCGCCTTGTCCTGATTTAAATTTAATCCACTATAAGAGCGGGCATGGATGGTTTGGATATGAAAAAGGTCGTCTGAAAAACGGTTTTCAGACGACCTTTTGACTTTTTAGCCGATTTTAAGGCTGATAGCCGGGTTTCATGCCGTTGGGCAGGAGTTGCCAGACGTAGCCTGTGGTTTTCATTTTGCCGGCAACCTCGCCTGCTTCATCGCCGTAGCCCCAGAAGTAGTCCACGCGGACGGCGCCTTTGATGGCGCTGCCTGTGTCTTGCGCCATGATGAGGCGGTTGAGGGCTTTTTTGGTGGTCGGATGGGCGGTGGCGACAAACAGCGGTGCGCCTAGGGTGATGTAGTGGCGGTCGATGGCGCCTGCGTATTCACCCAAGAGCGGTGTGCTCAATGCGCCGACTGGGCCGGCTTCGCTGCTGCCGGTCAGTTCGCGGAAGAAGACGTAGCTGGGGTTTTGTCCCAAGACTTCGGCGAGGCGGCCGGGGTTTTGCTTCATGTAGGCTTTGATGCCCTGCATGCTGGTTTGTGCGAGGGGGAGGTAGCCTTTGTCTGCCATGTAGCGTCCGATGGAGACGTAGGGGTGTTCGTTTTTGTCGGCGAATCCGACGCGGATGTATTTGCCGGACGGGGTTTTCAGACGACCCGAACCTTGGATGTGCATGAAGAAGAGTTCGACGGGGTCTTCTGCGTAACCGAGGATGGGGGCTTTGCCGTTGAGCGCGCCGCCGTTGATTTGGTTGCGGGTGTAATAAGGAACGAAGCGGCTGCCTTCAAATCTGCCTTTGAGGGCGGTGCTGCGGGCGGTAATGGGGAATTGGGACAGGTCGGCGGTGTGTGTGCCGCTGTTGTCGATGACGCCGCTGTTGGCACCGGTTTGGCGGATGCGGACGGTGGCTTTGCTGCCCCTCAAATTGGCGGACAGGGGGACGGAAACGAAGTCGTTGGGGATGCCGTAGATGGGGAAGCGGGCTTTGCTTGTGGCTTTGTCATCGCCGAGCAGGACGGGCTCGTAGTAGCCGGTGATGGTGCCGGCGGGGTTGCCGTTGTTGCTGACCTGCCAAGGGGTGAAATAGCGTTCGAAGAAATGTTTGGCTTGGAAATGGTGGAGGGGCGTCTGCATGGCTTGGGCGCAGACATCTTGCCAGCCTGTGCGGTTTTTCAGTTTCTCGCAGCCTAAGCGGAAGGATTGGAGGCTTTTGACGAAGTGTTGGGTGCTCCAGTGCGGCAGTTCTTGGTGGGACACGACGGTGTAGGTCGCGCCGCCGCCGCTGACGGTGGTACCGGCGGGGTCAGGTGTGCCGGTGGGGCGGTCCGGGCCTTTGACGGTGGTGGTGTCGACTTCAGGGAAGGTTTTTGATGCGTTTGCTCGGGCAGGCGGAGAGGACGGCTGCGGCGATGGTGAGGAGTGTGATGCGGTATAGGTGTTTTTCATAATGCTGTCTTAAAGGTCGTCTGAAATCTGCCGCCGGATAGGGTGAAACGTATCAAGCGGCTGCGCCGACTTGCTTGGGATGTACTCAGAAAATCGGTTTTGCATCGGATGGACAGATTTGCAGACGGGATATTTGGTCCGTTTATTCAAGAGCTTGGGATTTTAACACAGTTTGCCTGCCTGCTTCGGCGGTATGAAAAAGGTCGTCTGAAAACCTTGTATATCGGTTTTCAGACGACCTTCTCATATCTTGAAGCCAATCTTATTTCTGATTGTCTTCGATGATTTTTGAGGTGCGGCATGGGGCTGTATCCGCTTTGGCTGCGGCCGTTCGGGAAGACGAGGGTAGGTGTGCCGTTGAAGCCGAGTGTTCGCCCAAAGAAGTGGTTTCGGCAACGGGATTGTCGCAATTGGCTTTGCCGCTCGGGAATTGGCCTTTGCGCATCCAGTCGGTCCAGGCTTGGGTCGGGTTAGGCTGACACCACAGGATTTCGGCTTTACGCGCGGCATCGGGGTGCAGGCTCGGAATCGGCATCATGAAGTTGTAGATCGTGATGTCGGTCATTTTTTTCAAACTCGTGTTCCAAGCGTTTGCAGTATGGGCAGTCTGGGTCGGAGAAGACGGCGACTTTCAGCTTGCCGTTGCCGCGCACTTCTTTAATCGCTTTGTCCAAAGGCAGGAAAGCGAAGTCGATTTTGTTCAAATCGGCGGCGCGTTCGTCGAGTCAGAGCTTTTTGCGCGTGTTGACGTCGATGGGGTCGCCGACGAACATATAGTCGCCTCTGGCATCGGTGTAAATGATTTGTTTGCCGCTGACAACGACTTCATAAATGCCTTGAATAGGGGTTTCGCTGACGCTGATGACTTTCAGGCCTTGAGATTCGTAAATTTTTTCGAGGCGGGCTTTCAAGGCTTCGCCGACTTTGCCTTGCACGGGGCGGCGGGCTTGGCGGCGGCTGAAGAGGGCGCTGCATTTGCCTGTGAAACGGGCGTTTGCCCGCACGCGGTCAGTGAGATCAGAGCGATGGGGGCTAAGATTTTGATTAATTTGGTTTTCATTTTTAAGTATAGGCGTGTGTCAAGAAAACCGCATTGTATCAAACCTCTGTCATGCCTGCATTGTGTTGAGGCTCAATTTATCGTCTGAAAATAGCTTTCGGCTGTTAAAATACGCAAAAAAAATGATTTGCTTGCCTGTATGATCTACTACCGCATCGCTGTAAAACATATGGCTAAGTGGGCTTTGGGTCGGACTGAGGTCGTCTGAAAGATTTGCTGCGGGTAACTGAAAGATTTTATCGACACTTTGAGAAAAATGATGAACCAACAAGAATACGCTGAATATCTGTTTAAGCTGCTGGGCGAAGAGCCACGGGCAGCAGATAAATATAATGGCTGGGAAGATTATTTCTATGGTTTGTTTCAAGGTTTTATGCCCGACGGAGAAGGTGTGGCTGAGGTGTTTGAGCCTTTGGAAAAGGGGCAGGAATTGTTGGCGCGCATCATGCCTGTGTATCAAAACACTACCGAACACAATCAAGAAATTCTCGATAGCGGCTATATTCCCGGTTATTTCTGCCCGCCTGCGCAAGATGAGGCAGAAGTGAGACAGACGGGCGAGCGTTTGCTGGAAGGTCTGCGCGAATTTGCCCGCTTTGTTGAAGACGAAGAGCTGATTGCAGCCTTGGCAGCGATTAAGCAGATACGTTTTGGCGAGCCTGCGGAAGAGTTTAATGATACTCAGGACTTGTTTGGGGAAGCATTTGGTGAATGGCGGATTAGCAATACAGATTACAACAGCCCCGAACAAGTGTTAGACGAAGCCTATTATTCTATAAATTGCGATTATTACCTGTCCGCCTATCTGCAATACCCGCTTTACCGCACCAAGCCTGACAGCGATTTTCTCCGTCCTTATTTTGATTTGTGGAGACAGGGCTACGGCTTTTACTTTGGATGAAGACTGTTTGTATTTGCGCAAATAGCTTCCGTCTCTTCAGACGACCTCAAACCATTTTTCCGACCACGCCATGATCTACCACCGCATTGCCGTAAACGTGCCGCTTTCAGACGGCCTTTTGACTTATTCCCATTCCGAGCTGCTGCCGCAGGGAGCGCGGGTGCTTGTGCCTTTCCGCAACAAAACCGTGGTCGGGATTGTGTGGGAAACGGATATTGCGCCGGATATGGATGCGGCGCGGATTTTGAGCGTTCAGACGGCCTTTTCGGACGAACCGCCGCTGCCTGAAAGCTGGCGTGATTTGCTCTCGTTTACGTCGCGTTATTACCACTATCCGACAGGGCAGGCGGTGTTTGCCGCGCTGCCGCAGAGTTTGAAGGAAACGCGCGCGGTGGAAATGCCGCAGCCGCCGTTGTTTTACGCGCTGAACGAAGCGGGCAGGGCGCAAACGCCGCCGCCGGCGCGGTTCAACAAAAAGCGGCTTTGTGGGACGCGCTATTGTCGGGCAGGGATGACGATGGCGGCGTTGAAACAGGTGAACGCGCAGGCGGCGAAATTAATCGAAGATTGGGCGGAGCAGGGCTGGATTGAAACGACGGAAGCGGCAAAGCCTGTATTGAGGTCGTCTGAATTTCAGCTCAACGCCGACCAGCAGCAGGCTTCCGATGAAATTCAGACGACCTTCGGCAGCTTCCAGCCGTTTCTGCTGTACGGCATTACCGGCAGCGGTAAGACCGAGGTGTATTTCGATGCGATGGCGAAAGTGTTGGCGCAGGGGTGGCAGGTGTTGTTTTTGTTGCCCGAAATCAACCTCACGCCGCAGCTTTTGAAGCGGGTGGAAGACCGTTTTGCCGACGTGCCGACTGCCGTGTTGCACAGCCAGATGGCGGCAGGCAAGCGCACGCAGGATTATTTGCGCGCGATGTTGGGACAGGCGAAGCTGGTGATTGGCACGCGGCTGGCGGTGTTCACGCCGATGGATGATGTCGGGCTGATTGTGGTCGATGAGGAACACGACGGCTCGTTCAAGCAGGACAACGAATTGCGCTACCACGCCCGCGATTTGGCGGTGTGGCGGGCGAAGCAGAGCGGCTGCCCCGTCGTATTGGGCAGCGCCACGCCCAGCTTGGAGAGCTGGCACAAAGCGCAAAGCGGCGCGTACCGCCTGCTGCAACTGACCGAACGCGCCCATACCGCCGCGCAACTGCCGCGAGTGGACATCCTCAACGTAGGCCGTCTGAAACTCGACAACGGCTTCTCACCGCAAGCCTTGCAGCTTTTGAAACAGAATTTTGAAGCGGGCGGTATGTCGCTGGTGTACCTCAACCGGCGCGGTTTCGCGCCCGCGCTGTTTTGCGGCGACTGCGGCCATACCTTCGGCTGCCCGAACTGCTCCGCCAAAATGGTACTGCACCAACGCGCCCGCCAACTGCGCTGCCACCACTGCGACCACCGCGAACCCATCCCGTTCAAATGTCCCGATTGCGGCAACCAAGACCTGACCGCCGTCGGCCACGGCACGCAGCGCGTCGAAGAAACCCTGCGCACCTTCCTGCCTAAAGCAACTGTTGTCCGCGTCGATAGGGACAGCACGGCGCACAAAAACGACTGGGCGGATTTGTACCGCCGCATCGCCGACAACGAAATCGACATTCTGGTCGGCACGCAGATGCTCGCCAAAGGCCATGATTTCGCGCAGCTTAACCTCGTTATCGTGTTGAATGCCGACGGCAGCCTGTACAGCGCGGATTTCCGCGCGCCGGAAAGGCTGTTCGCCGAGCTGATGCAGGTATCCGGCAGGGCGGGGCGCGCCGACAAACCCGGCAAGGTGTTGATACAGACCCAACTGCCCGAACATCCCGTCTTTGCCGCCGTCAAAGCGCAGGACTACGCCGTGTTTGCCGAAAACGAATTGAACGAGCGGCAAATGTTCGCCATGCCGCCCTTCGGTTTCCAGACCGCCGTCCGCGCCGACGCGCCGCGCGTTGCCGATGCGATGGAGTTTCTCAACGCCGCCAAAGAAACCCTCGCCCCGCTTTTTGCCCGAAAGCGTCTCACAGTTCGGCGCCGCACCCATGCTGATGGTGCGCCTCGCCGAACGCGAACGCGCACAAATCTTCCTCGAATCAACATCCCGACAGGATTTACACCGCGCCGTGAGTTTGTGGGTGCAGGTGTTGCAGCAAAATCGCGACGGCAAAATCAGATGGTCGGTGGATGTGGACGCGCAGGAAGCGTAAGCGGAATAGGGAAGGGGTCGTCTGAAAAAGCGGAAGAGGCATTTTTCAGACGACCTTATTTGTTTAAAACGTCTTTCTGGTTTGTGAAACGCGGTAAGGCCGGGATGGGCAGGGGTTGCGCCTGCATTGAAAAACATTTGAGCCTTCACAAAAGCCCTACGATAAAATACGCGGCATGAAAGCCTGATGCTGTGCCGCAGTTGGCAGTTCAGGCTTTGCCGACATATCGCCCATTTTGAGTTCCATACGGAGTTTGCATGTATATAGGACGCTTCGCCCCCAGCCCTACGGGTTTGCTGCACATAGGCTCGCTGCTGACCGCTTTTGGCTTCTTATGCCGATGCGCGCGCCAACGGCGGCAAGTGGCTGGTGCGTATGGAAGACTGGATCCGCCCAGAGAAATGGCGGGCGCCGCCGCGCATATTTTTGCACACATTGGAAGCGTTCGGCTTTGAATGGGACGGCGAAGTCGCCTACCAAAGCCGACGGAACGGGCTGTATCAAGAGGCATTGGGTCGTCTGAAAAGTGAGGGCTGGTATATCCTTGTTATTGCAGCCGTAAAGACTGGCAGGCGGCGGCAACGGCGGGGGCGGACGGATTTGTGTATAACGGGCGTTGCCGCGTTCCGGCGCAAAGGCCTGAAGCGAATGGGAAAACGCCTGCTTGGCGGATTGCCGTTCCCGACAGGATAATCGGTTTTCAGGATGAAATTGTCGGCTATTACGCCCAAAAATCTGGCACACGATATCGGCGATTTCGTCCTGCTGCGTGCGGACGGTTTTTGGGCGTATCAACTTGCCGTAGTCGCGGACGATGCCGAACAAGGAATCACGCATATCGTGCGCGGACAGGATTTGCTGGTGTCCACGCCGCGTCAGATTTATTTGCAGCAATGTCTCGGCGCAAACACGCCGCATTATGCGCACCCTGCCTTTGCTGGTGAATTCGCAGGGGCAGAAATGGTCCAAACAAACGCTTGCTCCCGCTTTGGATTTGAACCGGCGCGAAGCGCTTTTGCGACAAGTGATGCGTTATCTCAATCTTCCCGACGCGCCCGAAGTTGACCGACCCGAAGAATTGTTGGCGTGGGCGGTTTTACATTGGGATATACGGACGATACCGGTTAATGACATAGTCACGGAGTAAATTTGTAAATTTGCAACAAATTACTTGAGGTATTACTTAAATTTTTAATTTTTGTAAGTAATCGCTTGTTTTTGGATAAAGTTAACAGAATTAAGGTATATTCCTAAACACCTCAAGACCACTTTCATTTCAGATGAATGTTTGGCCTGTCTGCCAAAACGGCAGTAAAGAGGCAACCGTATGAGAAAAATGTTTCAACATACCGAAAAACACGCGGGAACGTTGTGTATTGATTTAAAGTTCACATTCGTATTTAAAATAACAAAAGAGATTATGTTAAGTGCCATTATTGTTGAAGACGAAGTGCTGGCAGCAGAGCGTTTACGGGTCTTACTTGAAGAATGCAATGTCGTCTTGCTTAATGTATTCCACCATGCCCAGCCGGCATTGGATTGGTTGAGCATACATGAAGCAGATATCGTATTCGCCGATATCGGCCTGCCTGAAATCAACGGTTTGGAGTTTGTCGAGCGCATCAAGCGCGGTGCCAAACGCCAGCCCGAAATTATTTTTACCACTGCCTATGAAGAACACGCCCTGCGTGCCTTCGAATTGGCTGCCGCCGACTACCTGCTCAAAGCCCATCAGAATGACCCGTCTGCAAGCGGCGCTTGACCGTGTTGGCGAAAAAAATACCGCGAAAAAGCCGACGATTTCACCCATTTCACCGTCTTCAGCCGTGATCTGATGATTGAAATCCCATGGCAGCAGGCGCGTTATTTATTGGCGGAACACAAAAACCGTATTCCTGATTACCGGCGACGGACAGCGATACGAATTGCCCAAAAACGCTGGTTTCTTGGGAAGAGCTGCTCGGAGACAAAAGTGATCCGCATCCACCGCAACGCCATCGTGTTCCGACACACCTTAGACTGCCTTATCCGCTTGGATGAAGAGGAAGACGAGAGCAATGCCATTTGGGGCGCGAAGGTTTTGGACGTACCCAAACCGCTTCCCGTCAGCCGCCGCCAATTGGCAACCCTGCGCAAAATTCTGAAAAAACAAATCTGATGGCGGATTTGCCCCATCATCAACAAAGCCCTGCCTTTTGGCAGGGCTTTTTATTTTCAGACGACCCTTGTCGTGAGCCGAACCGGTAGTCGTAACAAGGCGGCAGAGTAGCGGATAGATATAGTGGATTAACTTTAAACCAGTACGGCGTTGCCTCGCCTTAGCTCAAAGAGAACGATTCTCTAAGGTGCTGAAGCACCAAGTGAATCGGTTCCGTACTATCTGTACTGTCTGCGGCTTCGTCGCCTTGTCCTGATTTAAATTTAATCCACTATAAGATTAGGATAAGGCGGGGCAACAGGTTCTCCCGTTGTCCGAACCTTATCGCGATACGCCGTCATTCGCCGTTTTATCGTGATCCCGCACGATTTTTGTTGTACACGGCTTCGGGCAGGGTAGCGGCGTATCATGTCGCGCCAGCCGTCGGGGCCGACCAAGCCTTTGACCATGGTGGAAGACACTTCGGCGATTTCGCGCGGCGGCATCAGGAAGACCGTTGAAATTTCGGGTGCAAGGTCGCTGTTGATATAGCGCATGGAGCGTTCGTATTCGTAGTCGGCGGCAGAACGGATGCCGCGAACGATAAATCCCGCGCCGATTTCGCGCGCGTAGCGAACAAGGAAGCGGTTTTCAAATACGCAGATGCGAACGTTGGGGAAGTCGCCCGTAATCGCTTCGAGCATGGCGCGGCGTTCGTCTATGGTGTAGGTGTTGCGTTTTTCAGGATTGATGCCGATGGCGACGACGAGTTCGTCAAAAAGCGCCTGCGCTTCTTTTATCATCCAAAGATGACCGAGTGTCGGCGGGTCGAAACTGCCTGCGTAAACAGCGCGGCGCGGGGAAATCGTTTTCATGGAAAGTAGAATGAGTGATGGCAGCCGTCAGCATAGCGGGCGGGGGCGGGAATGTCAAAAAGGTCGTCTGAAACACAAAATCAGTCCGTATTGAGGGGCGAAACCGGGTTTTCAGACGACCCATTCATTAAAACATGATTGATATGAAATCAAACGCCGGAAAGATTCGCTTCAGGCGGTTTAAAGCAATAACGCGGCGACACCGGATCAGCCTTCCTTTACTTGAAATCCTTTAATAGCATAATAAATGAAATTATTATCAAAATTTATCCGTATTGAGGCAAATGGGCGAAAGTGCATTTTGTATAGTGGATTAAATTTAAATCAGGACAAGGCGACGAAGCCGCAGACAGTACAGATGGTACGGAACCGATTCACTTGGTGCTTCAGCACCTTAGAGAATCGTTCTCTTTGAGCTAAGGCGAGGCAACGCCATACTGGTTTAAAGTTAATCCACTATATTTCAGACGGATTCGATATGGAGATTGGAAAATGGAACTGAAAAGACGTGATTTCTTAAAAATGACCGCCGCGCTGGCAGCGGCAGGGGGTTTCTCCTTCGCTGTTGGCGGCGGGGAAAGAGCAGTTTACCGTGTACGGCGCGCCGGCGATGCCCAGCGTAACCATTGCCGTAGCGGCGTTGCAAGGCAAGCTGGCGAAACAAGCGGATGTGTCGCTCAAGGTTTGGCGTTCGCCCGACCAGCTTCGTGCGGGCGTGGCGAGCGGGCAATTTAAAAGTGATGATGAGTCCGAGCAATGTCGGCGTAAACCTGCGCAACCAAGGACAGAAAGTCGGCATGGTGAATATTTTTGACCAACGGCATCACGCAGTTGGTCTGCAAAAGGCAGCGCGATTGCCTCGCCGCAGGATTTGGTCGGCAAAAAAATCCTCGTTCCGTTTAAAAACGACATGCCCGACATCGTGCTGCAAGCCTTGTTGAAAAAACTGAAAATCGACGCGCACAAAGTCGGCATCACTTACACCGCCACGCCGCCGGAAGCAGTCGGACTGTTTTTAAGCAAGGACTACCACGCCGCCATCCTGCCCGAACCGATGGCGAGCGCGAGTATGCTCAAAGGCAAAACCATGGGCGTAAACGTTGTCCGCGGCTTTGATTTGGTGAAGGCATGGGGGGCAGGCGTTTGACACCAAACCGCTGATTCCGATGGCGGGCATCATCGCCAACGAAGAATATTTCCACGCACACAAAGCGCAGTTCGACATCTTCCATCAGGATTTGAAAAACGCGCTCAACTGGATACTGGCCAACCGCCAAAGTGCCGCGAAAATCGGCAAAAACTACCTCCCCGCCCCCGAATCCGCCCTAGTCATGGGCTTGGACGGCGCGCGGCTGACGGTAACCAAAGGCAGCGAAGTGAAGAACGAGATTTTTGAAGTTTTACGAAATCCTGATGCAGTTCAACCCGAAACTCTTGGGCGGTAAGCTGCCTGATAATGGGTTCTTCTTGGCTTAAAAGAGGGAGAGGCCGTCTGAAAATAGTGGAGTAGCCATGAAATCTGACTTGTCATTTTCAGACGGCCTATAAGGACATTATCAGCAGCGTAGGTCGGATTCTTGAATCCGACATTTCGGCTAAACGGGGCTGTCGGATACAAGTATCCGACCTACTCTTTTCAGACGGCCTATCAGATAATAGTTCGAACAGTACACAAAGAGCCGTCATTCCCGCGCAGGCGGGAATCCAGAGGTTTAACGTTGCTGCAATTTTAAAACATTCCTGCAATATCAGAGACTGGATTCCCGCCTGCGCGGGAATGACGGCAAGTAATAACCGTGGGTTGTCAAACCCAACAAAACCGTCAGATTACTTGAAATGTTGGTTCATGAGCTAATCTACCAGTTAATTAGAAATATTTTTATAGGTGATTTTATGAAGATAAAAATGCAAAGAACTTTTTACCCTGTAGGGCAAGGGGATTTTATAGCGAATCATTTAAGGCAGAAAATAATAACTTTAATGTTGTATATGATTGCGGTTCATTATCAAGAGATGTTGATAAAGTAATTTCAAATAGTTTTTGATAAAAATGAAGATATAGACATTTTATTTATTTCTCACTTTGATAGCGATCATGTCAATAAAATTAATATTTTAAAAAAATAGTGTGGGTAAAATTAAAACAGTAATCATGCCTTTACTTTCTGAAGAAGATAAAAATTTTTTTACTTCTTGTTTTATAAATGGTTAGGTAGTAAATATAAAAATTCTTTGGATATTCTAAATAATCCAAAAGAAATTTTTGGAAGTGAAACAAAAAATTATTTGGGTTAGAGAGGTTGTTGAAAGTTGGGATGAAGAATCAAATCAGGAAATAAGGGATGTAGCTGAAATTGAAGATGGAGCTGAAATAAAGAGCAGGGAAAATATTAACTTTTTATCTTAGGGGACAGAAATTTTTGGATTTATAAACCATACAACTATAAAAATAAAACAAGATGTAAGGAATTAATAAAAGAAATTTAGAGAAAATAATATCTCAATTAGGGATTTGAAAGATGTTGGTTATGTAGTTAATCACACAAAGAAATTAGAAAATGTTATAAAAAGTAGAAGGAGATATTAATCAGAACTCCCTAGTTCTTTATTCTAATCTCATTGAATATAAAGATGGCATAACATATAGATTATATCTATATGGGAAAAAGATTTAGAATTTTATCCATTTTGGCGTGATTATTTTTGATATAATCGGTCTGATATTGGATGTATTTATACTGGAGATGTTCATTTAAAAACAATCGTTAATGACTTTAAAAATAAGATAAAAGGATGTAAATATTATTTGCCAGTTAATACAATACAAGTTCCACATCATGGCAGCAAAAATGGATTTGATATTGACTTCTTCAACGACTTTAGTGAAGGATGGCGTGGAATAATCTCTCAATATCATTTGGTTTTATCGAATCCCTATGGGCATCCATCAAAGTATGGTTATTAAACAGTTAACCTTGGAGCACCATTTACCTGTTTTATGTTACGAATGATAAGAGAGATTTGTTTACTCAAGTTTTTGAATTTTGGGTTTAACCGTAGGTTGGCTTAGCAGCAGTCGTAACCCGACGAGCCCCCCGAAACTAAACTAAGGTCGTCTGAAAAACACTATTTGGGAAAACCAAACCGGTTCGTTAGGTTACGGCGTTCCCTTTAACCCAATCAACCATTTTTCAGACGACCTATCGTCCCCAAACCATCCCCATCAACCAACACTTAAACCATGATTAAAACCGACAAAATCCGCAAACCGCAGCCTGCGGTGTTTTATATCATCGACTACCTTTGGAGCGGCTTTGCCGGTTTGAGCGTGGCGATGGTTGTGGTGGCGTTGTGGGCGTGGGGCAGTGCCGTGTTCGGCGAGTTTATGCTGCCTGCGCCGGTGGAGGTGTTTCAAAAGTCTTTGGATTTATTGAAACATTTTCAGGAAAACGAAATCGGGATTTCGCTGTGGCGGTCGGTGGTGGGCATTTCGGTTGCGCTGGCGGCAGGACTGGCAGCAGGGCTGGTGGCAGGGCAGTTTTAAGACAGCGATGGCGTTGCTCAAGCCTGTGATTACGGTTTTGTTGGCGATGCCGCCGATTATTTGGGTGGTGATGGCGTTGTTTTGGTTTGGTTTCGGCAATCCGAGCGTGTTGTTTACCATCATTGTGTTGGTTGCGCCGCTGACGTTTGCGAGTGCGGCGGTCGGGATGGCGAGCGTGAACAAGCAGCATGAGGAGTTGTTTGACGCTTATAAATTAGGCCGTCTGAAAAATCCGTTATCTGTATATCCCGCATCTGACGGGCTATGTGATTTCCAGCATCGGCGTGGCGGTGGCGATAGGGGTGAAGGTGGTGATTATGGCGGAACTCTTGGGCGCGAGCGAAGGCGTGGGCGCGCGGATTGCGGACGCGAGGGCAATGCTGGAAACTTCGACGGTGATGGCTTATGTGGTGTTGGTTATCGTGTTTGTGTCGCTGTTTGAATACTTGATTACCAAGCCTTTTGGAAATTTTGTTTATGCCGTGGAGGAGATGATGCTCTGTCTTGAAAACGTGCGTTTTGAAATTCTCCGCGACCCTATCGTGCGCGATTTCAGTTTGAACCTGCAACATGGCGAAGTGAAAGCTTTATTCGGGCCGAGCGGCTGTGGTAAGACGACAGTTTTTGCGGCTGATTGCGGGCTTGGAAACGCCGAAATCGGGCACGATACGCAATACTTTCCGCAAGACGGGTTTTCTGTTTCAGGAAAATCGCCTGCCGGAAAACCTGACCACGATGCAGAATATCGCAATTTTTATGGACAAACCTGATGAAGGCGAAATCATCGCGCTGGCGGCGAAAGTGGGGCTGACTGCGGGCGATTTGAACAAATATCCGACCGAATTGTCCGGCGGCATGGCGAAACGGGTGGCGTTTCTGCGCCTGCTGCTGTGCGGCTGCGACCTTGCCTTGCTGGACGAGCCGTTTGTCGGTTTGGACCGAGATTTGCGCGATATTTTTGGTCGCCATGCTGGTGGAAAAATCGAGCGGCAGGGGCATGGCGTGTATGCTGGTAACGCACGACCGCTTCGAAGCCGCGCGCCTGAGCCATGAAATCATGCTGCTTTCCACTAAGGGTATGAACGTGCAAAAACGTGATAACCCTGCCCACGCCGCTGTCCGAACGCGATTCGTCTTTTTGAAGAAGCCGTGGTGGCAAGGGAGTTTCAGGGGATTCATTATTATGAGTGATGAGGAAATTTGAATATCTGACGAACCTTACGGTTTGTTGCCCTCTCTAACCCTCTCCCACGGGGAGAGGGATTAGGTTACTGAAAATCAGAGGGCCGTAGGATTGGGAATCAGATGTCAGGTAAACCTGAAAATGTTGGGGTTTGGCAGCCGATTCCCTCTCCCCGTGGGAGAGGGCTAGGGAGAGGTAAGCAAGCCGCAGGCTTGCTTCTTTAACGAAAGATACGAATCTGTTATCCGAACGCGATTCGGTTTTTGAAAAAAAGCCGTGGTGCCAAGGGGCAGGGGATTCATTATGAGGTGCTTTATGTTTTCGACTGTGATTACTGCTGCTGTTTTATATATTGCTACAGCAGTAGATTTGTTAGTAATACTATTAATATTTTTTTGCTAGAGCAAATACTAGAAAAGAATATCGAGATATTTATATTGGACAATATTTAGGTTCTGTAATTTTTAATATTAGTTAGTTTATTTCTAGCTTTTGTTTTTGAATTATGTTCCGGAAAAAAATGGATGTTGGGTTTATTAGGTTTAATACCGATTTACTTAGGTATTAAAGTTGCTATTTACGACGATTGTGAGGGCGAAAAAGAGCTAAAAAGAATTGGATGAAAAAGGGTTGTCAAAAATTAGTCGGTATTGTTTGGCTTTGGTTACAGTTGCTAGTTGTGGTGCAGATAATATTGGACTTTTTGTTCCTTACTTTGTGACTTTAGATCTTGTCGACTTATTAGTTACTCTTCTTGTATTTTTAATATTGATTTTTGTTTTAGTATATACAGCACAAAAGATTGGCTAATATTTCAGGTGTTGGTGAAATTGTAGAAGTTTAGTCGTTGGATAATGGCTGTTATTTATATTGGTTTAGGGTTATTTATTATTATTGAAAATAATACAATTCGAACAATAATATCAATAATATGAATGATACGGGCATTTGAGTATCTGACAAACCTTGCGGTTCGTTACCTCTCCCTAACCCTCTCCCACGGGGAGGGGATCAGGTTGCTGAAAATCAGAGGGCGCAGGATTGGGAATCAGATGGCAGGTAAACCTGAAAATGTTCAGGCTCGACAGCCCAATTCCCTCTCCCCGTGGGAGAGGGTTAGGAAGAAGAGCAAGCAAAGCCGAAGGTTTGCTTCTTCAATACAGATACAACCCTGTCCTCCCCAATAAATCTATATCCGAAAGCATCTTCATGCAGAATCAAGCCAAACCATGAATAAGTTTTTCACCCACCCCATGCGGCCGTTTTTCGTCGGTGCGGCGGTGCTTGCCATACTCGGCGCGTTGGTGTTTTTCATCAGCCCCGGTGCCGTCATTTTGCACCGCCAAATCTTCTTAGAACTCATGCTGCCTGCAGCATACGGCGGTTTTCTGACTGCCGCCATGCTCGAATGGACGGGCTATAAAGGTCGTCTGAAACCCGTCGCCACCGTCTTGGCGGCGTTGTTGCTGCCGCATCCATCCTGCTGCCGTTTGCGCCGCAAACCGCTTCGTTTTTCGTTGCCGCCTATTGGCTGGTGTTGCTGCTGTTCTGCGCTTGGCTGATTTGGCTCGACCGCAATACTGACAACTTTGCCCTGCTGATGCTGCTTGCCGCGTTCACCGTTTTTCAGACGACCTATGCCGTCAGCGGCGATTTGAACCTGTTGCGCGCGCAAGTGCATCTGAATATGGCGGCGGTCATGTTTGTATCCGTCCGCGTCAGTGTCCTTTTGGGCGCGGAAGCCCTTAAAGAATGCCGTCTGAAAGACCCCGTATTCATCCCCAACGTCGTCTATAAAAACATCGCCATCACCTTTCTGCTGCTGAACGCCGCCGCCGAACTTTGGCTGCCCGCGCAAACCGCCGGTTTTACCGCGCTTGCCGTCGGCTTCATCCTGCTCGCCAAGCTGCGCGAACTGCACCATCACGAACTCTTGCGCAAACACTACGTCCGCACCTATTACCTGCTCCAACTCTTTGCCGCCGCAGGCTATCTGTGGACAGGCGCGGAGAAATTGCAAAACTTGCCCGCCTCCGCGCCCCTGCATCTGATTACCCTCGGTGGCATGATGGGCGGCGTGATGATGGTGTGGCTGACCGCCGGACTGTGGCACAGCGGCTTTACCAAACTCAACTACCCCAAACTCTGCCGCATCGCCGTCCCCATCCTTTTCGCCGCCGCCGTCTCGCGCGCTGTTTTAATGAACGTAAATCCGATATTTTTCATCACCGTCCCCGCGATTCTGACCGCCGCAGTGTTCGTGCTTTATCTGTTGACGTTCGTGCCGATATTTCGGGCGAATGCGTTTACGGACGATCCGGAGTGAGCGTTTTCGTTTCATGTCCTATTCAATCGCAAGCCCTGTGTCGCCTTAAGTCAAAAGGTCGTCTGAAAACCGGTTTCAGACGACCTTTTGTGTTGCTGCGCTTTATCTGCCGTACATTTCCCACAAACTTTCTTGCAGGCTGAATGCGGGTTCGCTGTTTTCGGGGCGGGCGCGGATGTAGCTGCCATCGGGCTGCATCAGCCAGGCGCGGGTGTTGTCTTGCAGTGCCATTTCGATGCCTTCGTGGATGACGCGGGCTTTGAGTTCGGGTGTGAAAATCAGGGTGGCGACTTCGATGCGGCGGAAGAAGTTGCGCCCCATCCAGTCGGCGCTGGAGATGAAGGTGTCGTCCGCGCCGTTGTTGTGGAAGCAGTACACGCGGGGAGTGTTCGAGCTGTCTGCCGATGATGGAGCGGACGCGGATGTTTTCAGACAGGCCTTTGACACCGGGGCGCAGGGTACACATGCCGCGCACGATGAGGTCGATTTGCACGCCTGCGCTGCTGGCGCGGTAGAGGGCGTCGATGACGCTCGGCTCGATCAATGAATTCATTTTGGCTCGGATGCGGGCGGGTTTGCCTGCTTTGGCGTGTTGGATTTTCGCGCTCGATGCGGTCGATGACCATTTTGTGCAGGGGTGAACGGGCTTTGGTAGAGCTTGTTCAGACGACCCGGTTTGCCCAAGCCTGTGATTTCCATAAAGATGGTGTTCACGTCGGCGGTGATTTGGTCGTCGGCGGTGATGATGCCGAAGTCGGTGTAAATGCGCGATGTGCCTTGGTGGTAGTTGCCGGTGCCGAGGTGGGCGTAGCGTTTGAGCGCGCCGTTTTCGCGGCGGATGACGAGTGCCATTTTGGCGTGGATTTTGTAGCCGAAGACGCCGTAAACGACGTGTGCGCCTGCGTTTTTCAAGCTGTTGCGCCCAGTTGACGTTGTTGGCTTCGTCAAAAACGCGCCATAAGTTGACGACGACGGTCACTTGTTTGCCGGCAAGGGCGGCTTTCATCAGGGCGCGGACGAGTTCGGAATTGCTGCCGGTGCGGTAGATAGTCATTTTGACGGCGAGGACGGCGGGGTCGGCGGCGGCTTCGCGTATCATGTGGACGACGGGGTCGAAGGACTGATACGGATGGTGCAGCAGGATGGGCGATTGTTTCGCCAGTTTGAAAAAATGGAGCCGTTCTTGCGCAATGCTTTCAGACGACCTGCCCGCGTGCGGGAAACTTGAGGTCGGGACGGTCAACCAAATCGGGTACGGCATTAAGGCGCACGAGGTTGACCGGGCCTTTGACGGTAAAAGCTCGGCGGGGGTGAGTTTGAACTGGGCGAGCAGGAAGTCGTGGATGTGGGGCGGGCAGGTGTCGGCGACTTCGAGGCGCACGCCGTCGCCGTATTCACGGTCGTGCAATTCGTTTTTGAATGGCGGCGCGTAGGTTTTTGAGGTCTTCTTCATCGACGGTCAGGGTCGCTGTCGCGGGTGAGGCGGAACTGGTGGCAGCCTTTGACCGTCATGCCGGGGAAGAGTTTGCCGACGTGGGCGTGCAGGATGGAGGAAAGGAAGACGAAGCCGCTGCCGCCTTCGCACACATTCGGCGGGCAGGGGGACGACGCGCGGCAGGATGCGCGGGGCTTGCACAATCGCCATGCCGGAGGGGCGGCCGAACGCGTCCGTACCTTCAAGCTCGACGGCGAAGTTGAGAGATTTGTTCAGCGGGCGCGGGAAGGGGTGCGACGGATCCAGCCCGATGGGGGTGAGGATGGGCAGCAGTTCGGCATCGAAATACTGCTCGATCCATTTCTGCTGCCCGGGCGTCCAGTTGCGGCGGCGGTAGAAATGGATGCCTTGTTTGCCCAGTTCGGGTTGCAAGACTTCGTTGAACAGGTGGTATTGCTCCTGTATCAGCGCGTGTGCTTCGGCGGCGACGGCGGCGATGGTTTCGGACGGTGTGGTGCCGTTGTCCAAACGCTCGTGCGGATTCATTTTTTGCGCACGTTTAAGCCACGCCATGCGTACCTCGAAAAATTCGTCGAGGTTGGAAGAGACGATGCACAAAAACCGCAAACGTTCCAAAAGCGGCACGTTTTCATCCTGCGCCTGCGCCAAAACGCGGCGATTGAAAGCGAGCAGGCTCAGTTCGCGGCAGAGGATGCGGTTTTGTTCGGGCATGGTGTTCTCCTGAAGCGGGTGGGTCGGACGGTTAATTGGGAAGTATAACGCGTTTTCGGACGGGTGGGGCAGTGGTGCAGGATGGGCGGGCAGTTGGCAGGGCGGGAGGTCGTCTGAAAAAGGCTGTCAGGGCGTTTTTGTATGGGGGCAAGTGTTTTTCAGACGAGGTGTATAAGAATGGTTATTATTTGTGCAAATATTGTTTATAGTAAATGGT
>BNJV01002634.1_pt1 | contig 112041 bp, 101 predicted proteins | sample 8540591 | NCBI WGS metagenome assembly BNJV01 (sample SAMD00202457, study PRJDB9452) | human saliva metagenome | host: Homo sapiens
TTATATTAGAAACCTATTTAATGAAAAATTAATTATTTATTTAGAAAGGTTGAGATGAGAAGACCTGATATTGAAATAAAAAAGAAGTCTCTAGGCGATTTCAAGAAGCTAGGAATATTTCTAGGCCCGAAAAAAATGTTTACTGTGTGACAAAAAAACTTACAAAAACTTTGTAATTCACATTCGGTTCCTCAATTTGTCTTAAAACATTTGTCTGAGGATGGAAAAAAATTATGCAGTCCAGTTTACTGATGTTTTTTTGAAGATATAGATATGTTTGAGACTGAAAAAAAGGAGTAAAAAAATTCTGGGACATTTAAATTTATATGTCATTCATGTGATAAAGAATTTTTTTAGTGATTATGAATCGGAAGATGCTTTATTGGGAGAGATTTCAGATAAGATGTTAGCTGAAATTGCTTTGAAAAAAATGAACTGTTGAATGTTTCAAAACGAAGTCAAGAAGTAGCACTATATAGTTCTCTTCCAGAAAAAAAATAATTGGTATTGACCATATGATAGATTTGTCTAGTTTAGATCTAAGAGATTTTTCTTCAAGAAGTAGAAGTTCATAAACGAGAAATTTTAAATAGTACAAAAGGGGCATATCAAATTATATTTAAAGAGATTCTCCCATTTGTGGTCCCTATTGCAACACAAGTAGCTATTACGTTAAGAGTAGATATGTACGGGTATCCTGTAAATGATGTTTTTTTAATCGAGATCCCAAAATTAAGATGCAAGATTTGCATTTGGTAATCTTTCCTTTGAAAGAATCATCACTTGTTTTAGCCTTCTATCATAAAAAAGACAAAAAATATAGAACTCTAAGACATCAGTTTAATAGTGAAAATTCTGAAAAAACAAAAGAATTTTTTTAAATTATCTTGTATTTGCCTATACAGAAAAATTTTTTTATTTCGAAAAAAATCTGTGAAAATATTCAAAGTAATAAGAAATTGATCCAACTAAGTCGTGAATTATATCAGGAACCTAATTTTTGGAAAAATTAAGTATGTATGATTTTTTTAAATTTTTGAATATGAACCAGTAAAAGGCAGATGAAATTCCTAATTTTTTTAACAAAAAAATTGGGCATTAGGAGAAAAAAAGATGAATAAGATGAGTAAAATGAGTAAAATTAGATTTAAGGGATTTGAACATTCTCTTAAAAAGAAAAACAGATAGGAGAGATAACCACAAGTTTTTTTCTGGAGGAACTCCCAGTACGAAAGAACCAATTTTTTTGGAATGGTACTATACCTTGGATTCAAACATCGGATATACAGAAGGATAAACTATTTGGAGTAAAACCTCAAAAAAATTTGTTTCAAATAAGGGATTAGAAAAATTCATCTGCAAAATTAATTCCTAAAAAAATTCTATCGCTATCGTTACAAGAGTTGGTGTTGGGAAGTTAGCTATTATAGATCAAGAATATACAACAAGTCAAGATTTTTTTGTCTCTTTCAGATTTTTAATGAAGATACTCATTTTTTTAGTTTATAGTATCTATAAAATGCTCCAAAAAAAGAAAGTGCACAACTCCAAGGAACTTCAATTAAAGGAATTACCAAAGATGATTTGCTATCGAAGAAAATAAATCTTCCAGAAATTGAAGAACAATCTGCCATCGGCTCCCTATTCCGTACTTTAGACGAACTTCTTGCGAGCTACAAGGTTAATCTCACCAACTACCAATCTCTTAAAGCGACCATGCTTTCCAAGATGTTTCCCAAAGCTGGACAGACAGTTCCTGAGATTCGTTTAGATGGATTTGAAGGTGAATGGGTTGAACAAAGATTAAAGGATATATCTAAACGTGTGACACGAAAGAATAATGATTTAGTGTCAGAAAGAGCCTTAACGATATCGGCTCAATTCGGTTTGATAGATCAGGAGGAATTCTTTCAGAAAAAGATAGCTTCGAAAGATGTAAGTGGATATTATCTTATAAAAAATGGGGAGTTCGCATACAATAAAAGTTATTCGACAGGTTATCCCTTAGGAGCAATAAAGCGTCTTGATAAGTATGAGAATGGAGTATTATCTACTTTGTATATTCTTTTTAAAGCAGTAGATGTTGATTCGGACTATCTTGCTCATTATTATGAAAGTGATAAGTGGCATAGAGAGGTTTCAATGTGTGCTGCTGAGGGAGCGCGAAATCATGGTTTATTAAACATTGCACCAGTTGATTTTTTCAATACTAGATTAGTAATACCTAAAGAATTGGCTGAACAACAAGCCATCGGTGCTTATTTTTTTCAAATCTTGATAACATCATCAACTCTCACCAAGAAAAAAATTTTTTTCAATTGGAAACACTCAAAAAAAGAAACTCTTGCAGGATATGTTTATTTAAGGAGGAATTATGTATAGTTCTAAAAACAGATTTGATTGAAAAGTTAGAATTTGAAAAAGGAAAGGTTTCAGGATAACTTGAGTCAGATAGCTGATTATGAAAAAGATTTATATAGCCGAGTAGATAATTATCTATCTGAACTTATTTCTTTTTATAAATGACGAGCTAAATGAAGAAGTTTTTGTCTAATGATGTAACTGTAAGGTACAAAACATTACGTGATAATTTGTTGGACAGCATCTACAAATGTTTTTGGTGGTGATATTTATTCGTATGATTCTATATTTCCTCAAATTATATATAATTTCAAAGTAATTAAACTTTTTCTCTTTCATTGCTAAGATAGATTCTACGACTGTTATTATAGGGGCTAATGGAGCAGGGAAAACTAGTCTTATTAATGAATTACGGAAGAACAGTATAGATCAGATGTATGTTTTACCTGCTCAAAAACTGTTGTGTTTTGCTACTCATATTCAGGATAGGAATGTAGTTGATGAAGAGTCTTATATAAATGAGTTTAACAATATAAGCCTAAAGTACGAAACAATAGATTTATACCTTAATCAGATTGATGCAAATTTTTCAAATGCTTTTACGAAATTAATAACACTGTTAGTAAAAGACATCATGGCTGTAGCTACAGACCATTTCAGGGGTAAAAATGAATCGTCATTATCTTTGTGGCAAAAATTAGAAAAAATATGGAATAAAAATCAAACCAGAAATAAAATTTGATATTGATACTAAAAAAATACAGTTGTTAAAGTCGAAAAGAATGGATCCATATATAGTATAAATGGTCTTAGTGATGGAGAACGTTGTATATTGTTTTATATTGGAAATGTTCTTCTAGCTCCAGAGAATAGCTATATTGTCGTTGACGAACCAGAAACATTTCTAAATGCTGCCGTCTATAATGAATTATGGGATTTGCTAATATCAGAACGACCTGATTGTCAATTTATTTTTGCTTCACATAACATGGACTTTGTTCAATCAAGAACTAATGCAACCTATATATGGTGTAAGAAATTTGAAGCACCTTATGACTTCGATTATGAACAATTGGAAGAATCTCAAGAATTTCAAGAATTTCCTTTAACCTTATTAGCAGAAGTTTCTGGTACGAGGAAACCAATACTATTTTGTGAGGGAACTAAAACTAGTATAGACTATCAGATTTATTCTAAACTATTCAGTGAATTTTGTTTTGTAAAACCAGTCCAGGGACATAAACAAGTTATTCAATATACAAAAGCCTATAATAATTTACAACTTTTATATGGTAATACGGCATACGGTATCATAGACAATGACTGGATGAATGAAAGTAGTATTCAAGAGCAAAAAAAGAACAGAATATTTTTTTGTTCTTCCATTCAATGAAGTAGAGATGATGCTTGTTGATGAAGCAGTCGTGAAGTCATGCTTACATTTTGATGATGACAAAGAAAAAAACAACAAAAAAATTTGAAAAACTTTCAACAAAGTATCATTGAATCTTGTAAAGAAAAAGAAAGATAAAATAATAAGTCTTGCCTTGAAAAAAAGAGTTGATGAATTTTTTGGAAGGTAACTGTATTCAAAAATAATAAACCTACTAAAGAAGATGTTGAAGAATTTTTTTAAAAAGTTTAGTAGATGAATTTGATGCATCTTCAACGGTTGATAACATAACTTCTATCGTTGAAGCAAGTTTGAATTCATCTGATTTTTTTCAGCAATTTTTAAAGATTTGTAACTTAAAAAAATGAAATAATTAATCATAGAGGAAACACGAAAAATAGTTCCAAACTTTAAAGATAAAAGCTTTAAAAACGTATTGCATTGGATAATGATTTACAGAAAAAAAATTACGACAAAAAAATATTTTTGAAGAATTGGAAGCAAAACTATTGAACCATTAAATTAATTTTTGATATTTTTGAACTAAGTAAAAAAAGAAAGAAATATTATGGAAACAACACAAACTTCCCAGTCGCTTTACCAAGCCCTGTGGAACTCAGCGGATGTTCTCCGCTCTAAGATGGATGCCAATGACTACAAGTCCTATCTCTTGGGCATGGTCTTTTATAAGTACCTGTCAGATAAGATGCTCTTTTTCGTGGCGGAGACTATGGAGGAGGGGAGTGAGAGTCTAGAGGCTGCCCTTGAGGTCTATCGCAACTACTATGAGGATGGGGACACCCACGAGGATCTTCTTGCAGTCATGAAGGACGAACTCAACTATAGTATCAAGCCTGACTTGACTTTTACGGCTCTGGTAGTACGAGTCAATGAGGGGACTTTCCAGTTGGAAGATTTGGCTCAGGGTTTTCGAGATATTGAGCAGAGTGATGAACTCTATGAAAACCTCTTTGAAGATATTGACCTCTATTCTAAAAAGCTAGGGGCGACTCCGCAAAAGCAAAACCAAACGGTGGCGGCAGTCATGAAGGAGTTGGCTGTGCTAGATGTGGCTGGTCATGCTGGTGATATGCTGGGGGATGCCTATGAGTATCTGATTGGTCAGTTTGCGACTGACTCGGGTAAGAAGGCTGGTGAGTTCTATACACCTCAGCCTGTTGCCAAACTCATGACTCAGATTGCCTTTTTGGGTCGTGAGGACCAGCTAGGCTTTACCATCTATGATGCGACTATGGGGTCTGGCTTCTCTCTTGCTCAATGCCAAGAAATATTCTCACAAACCACAGACAGTGGTCTACTTTGGTCAGGAACTCAATACCTCAACCTATAACTTGGCTCGGATGAACATGATCCTGCACGGTGTTCCTGTTGAAAATCAATTTCTCCACAATGCCGATACACTGGATGAAGACTGGCCGACTCAAGAACCGACTAACTTTGATGGTGTTCTCATGAACCCTCCCTACTCTGCCAAGTGGTCAGCAAGCTCTGGCTTTATGGCGGATTCTCGTTTCTCTCCTTTTGGGAAACTGGCGCCCCAGTCCAAGGCTGACTTTGCCTTCCTCTTGCATGGTTACTACCATCTCAAGCAGGATAATGGGATTATGGCTATCGTCCTTCCTCACGGTGTTCTCTTCCGTGGAAATGCGGAGGGAACCATTCGTAAGGCCTTGTTAGAAGAAGGGGCTATTGACACGGTTATCGGTCTACCTGCTAATATCTTTTTTAATACCAGCATACCGACCACGGTTATCATTCTCAAAAAGAACCGTACCAATCGTGATGTCTACTTTATCGATGCTTCTAAGGAGTTTGATAAGGGCAAAAATCAGAATATCATGACAGATACTCATATCGAGAAGATTCTGGAAGCCTACAAGTCTCGTGAGGAGATTGATAAGTTTGCCCATCTAGCAAGCTATGAAGAAATCGTCGAAAATGACTATAACCTCAATATCCCTCGCTATGTAGATACCTTTGAGGAAGAAGAAGTCGAACCCCTGACAGATATCGTCAGCAAGATCAACACGACAAATCAAGCAATCCAAAACCAAACCGCTTCCCTACTTGAAATGCTCGGTCAACTACACGGAACCACACCAGAAGCCGATGCTGAACTCAAAAAGTTTTTGCAAGAGTTTGAAGGGTGATGGGGAAGATTGTTTCCATCCCTATAGAAATCGAAATTTTAAAAATAGAGGAGATTAGCAATCGCTATGAGTAATAAAATTGTTGAATACAAAGACCTGATTGCTTTTCATCCAGGTCAGTATGTTGAGGAGTTGATTGAAGATTATAACCTAACGCAGAAAGAATTTGCGGAGCGTTTAGGAGTTTCCGCCAAGACCGTCAATAAGCTAGTTAATGCAGAGGAGTCCATTAGTAAAGAAACGGCTCATAAGTTAGCTAAGCTAAGCGGAGTTTCCATGCAAACCTGGCTCAATCTACAGAATGCTTACGATGTAAAAGTTGCGGAGATTTTACTTGAAGATTTACATAGAAAGGAAGACGATGATACCCAACTATAAAATAACAGAAGAAATATTGAATCTTGTGCAGAAGATTTCTGAGTTGGCGACTCAACTTTCTTTCGAAACGAGAAATTACACCTACGCAAGGAAAATCGGATTCGCTCTATTCAGTCCTCTTTAGCTATTGAGAATAATAGTCTTTCTCTGGAGCAGGTGACTGATGTCATAGAGGGGAAAAGAGTTCTAGGCCCTCTTAAGGATATCCATGAGGTCCAAAATGCTTATGAAGCTTATGAGAAGGTTTTTCGCTTAAATCCATACAGTATAGATGATTTTTTACTAGCTCATCGATTGTTGACCCAGGATTTGGTCAAGCATCCTGGACAGTTTCGATTAGGCGATGTGGGTGTTTTTGATGGATCAGGGAAAGTTGTTCATCTTGGAGCGAGACCACAATTTGTTCCTAATCTGGTATCGGACTTATTTGCTTGGGCTAAAGCTAGTCAGATATCTGATATTGTCAAATCTTGTATCGTACATTTTGAGCTAGAAATTATTCACCCTTTTGAGGATGGGAACGGTCGTATGGGGCGGATGTGGCAGAGCCTAATTTTGAGTAGATGGAATCCTTTATTTGAGTGGCTTCCTGTCGAGTCTGTTATTTACCGACACCAGTCAGGGTATTATCAAGCTTTAACAGAGAGTAATGAGGCTAATGATTCTACAAAATTCATCCAATTTATGCTTGAAGCGATTTTAGAAACTTTGCTGGATTATAGTCAGCAAAAAAATGATAGTACGGAAAAGTCGGTTAAATTACTTTTGAAACCACGTGAGCTAGCTATTTTTGAAAAAATAGAGTCTTATCTTGTAGAGAATTATCAGATAACAACTGGAGTTGCACAAGAACTAACAGGTTTGAGTGCGGCAACCATGCGTCGTTATCTCCAAATATTCGTAAATCAAGGTTTGTTAGAAAAATCGGGAACTACAAAAAACACTCTTTATTCGCTCATAATTCGCTCATAATTCGCTCATTTTTAAGATATAAATTTGTTTCCATATTTCCGGGGAACTAGTAGAAAGTAAGGAGAAATATGGAAAATAACAACCAACGTGCTCAGTGCCAGCAACTCTGGGCTAGAAACAAATACCTCGTTTTGAGTCATTCTAGCAATATTTACAATGAGATTCGTCAATATCTCAAGCAAGAAGTGGTGGAAGTGAGTCAGGTTCAAGAGATGATTGACCATGCCTGTCAAATCCCAGAACACAGGGGTCAGGTTTGCAATGCCTTTCAGCATATTTGGGGCTATTTCAAAAAGAAAGCGACAGACTCTGAGCGCAAGGACTACATGCTCTTGCTGGATCGATACCTCTATGGTCAGGTTTCTAAGGAAGATGAGATTTGGGAACTAAGACCACTGAGAAATCGAATTTTATTTGTAGCGTGGGTCGATGGGAGTTTTGTCCTTTTACATCATTTTGTCAAAAAGACTCAGAAAACTCCTAGGAGAGAGATTGAAAAAGCCAAACGTGAACTGAAGGACTTAAAAGAAAGAGGGTTAAGTGATGAAGAATAGTGCTATCGGGAGTAATTGGAAGGATGTCCGATCTGAACTCTTTACCAAGGAGGAAATTCTTGAAAGTGATATGCGAGTGGCTATCATGAGTGAGCTGATTGAGGCTAGGCATGAACAAGGAATCAGCCAGAAAAAGCTGGAAGAACTTAGTGGAGTAAGCCAGCCTGTCATAGCTAGGATGGAAACAGGCAAGACTAGCCCTCAGTTGGATACAGTCTTGAAAGTTTTAGCCAGTTTAGGAAAGACACTAGCAGTCGTCCCCTCGAACAGAGAAAGAGTTGATAGGAAGAACTTGGAAAACTTTAACAAATTTAATAGTTATAGTGCCTCAAGTGTATAATATAGAAAAAAATTATGCTTTATTTATATCAAGTGCGAACGAAGTGAGCTTTTTAGTGGATATTTCCCGCTATAGTGGTATTCTAGATAATAATTTATTATTATCTAGAACGGAATTTTTGAGACATTCTGGCTCAAAAAAATTAGGGATGAAATTACGAAGTAAGTTGCTCCCGTCCGCACTTTTCAGGGAAATATCAGAATTACAAAAAGAAAAAAATCAACCCTATAGTCTTTTTCTAATAACAAGTCATAGTCACTTATAAGAATTACTAATAACGCGTTTGAACCGTCTAACTGAAATAAAGCTATAAAACAAGCTACACAAAGGATTTGAGGCATTTATCTCAGGTCTTTTTCTTTTTGTTTAAAAATAGAGATATAGTTTCAAACTATATCAAAGCCTAATTTTTTACAATTATACAGATGATTTCTTTTCTGTTAAGATAGTTTCAACAACAAATTTTTGGAGGACACATCATGTCAACTACAATCATCGGTTTCCCTCGTTTGGGCGAATTCCGCGAATTAAAAATTTACAACTGAAAAAAATACTTTAGAAAAAGAAATCTCAGAAGAAGAACTCTTGGCAGCAGCAAAAAGACTTGCGTGCTAAAACACTGGAACATTGTCAAAGAAAAAGGCATCACTGAAATTCCATCAAATGACTTTTTCTCACTATGACAACTTCCCTAGATGCTGCTTTCCTTTTCAACGTGGTACCTGCTTCAGTTCAAAACTTGGACTTGTCTGACCTTGAGCGCTACTTCGCTTTGGGTCGTGGTTACCAAGGAGAAAAAGGGGATGTTCGCGCCCTTCCAATGAAGAAATGGTTCAACACCAACTACCACTACATCGTTCCTAAATTTGAAAAAGACACTCAAGTAAAATTGGCTGGTCACAAAATTTTTGATGAGTTCCAAGAAGCTAAAGAACTTGGTCTCAACACTCGTCCTGTCCTTGTAGGTCCATTCACTTTCCTTCAATTGTCAGACTTTGAAGAAGGTGTGAAAGCAGAAGACTTCGTAGACAGCTTAGTGGCTGCTTACCAAGACGTTTTTGCTAAATTGGCTGAACTTGGTGCGACTCGCATCCAATTGGATGAAGCTGCTCTTGTAAAAGATTTGACTGCCGAAGAAAAAGCTCTCTTCTTGAATCTCTACAACAAACTCTTGGCTGACAAAAAAGGTCTTGAAGTCTTGCTTCAAACTTACTTCGGTGATGTTCGTGACGTCTATGCTGACCTTGTGAAATTGCCAGTAGATGCTATCGGTTTGGACTTCGTTGAAGGTAAGAAAACTCTTGAATTGGTTAAAGGTGGTTTCCCAGCTGATAAGACTCTTTATGCAGGTATTGTCAATGGTAAAAACATCTGGCGCAACAACTACGAAAAGAGCTTGGCTGTTCTTGAACAAATCCCAGCTGAAAACATTGTCTTGACAAGTTCATGCTCACTTCTTCATGTGCCATTTACAACTGCTAATGAAGAATTTGAACCAGCTATCTTGAACCACTTTGCCTTTGCAGTTGAAAAATTAGATGAGATCCGTGATTTGGATGCTATCCGCAATGGTCAAGGTGAAGAAGCACTTGCAGCCAACAAAGAACTCTTTGCGACTGAGCGTGTGGGTGAAAATGCTGAACTTCGTGCGCGTATCGCTGGCTTGACAGACGCAGACTACACTCGTTTGCCAGCATTTGCAGAACGTGAAGCTATCCAAGAAGAAGCTTTCAAACTTCCAGCTCTTCCAACAACAACTATCGGTTCATTCCCTCAAACAAAAGAAGTTCGTGCCAAGCGTTTGGCTTACCGTAAAGGTGAATTGTCTCAAGAAGAGTACGACGCTTTCCTTTGCTGAAACAATTGACGAATGGATCAAATGGCAAGAAGATATCGACTTTGATGTCCTTGTTCACGGTGAATTTGAGCGTAATGACATGGTTGAGTACTTCGGTCAAAACTTGTCAGGTTACCTCTTCTCTAAAAATGGTTGGGTACAATCATACGGTATGCGTGGAGTTAAACCACCAATCATCTGGGGTGATGTCACTCGTCTTAACCCTATCACTGTCAAATGGTCTAGCTATGCACAAAGCCGTACAAACAAACCTGTTAAAGGGATGTTGACTGGACCTGTTACCATCCTCAACTGGTCATTCCCACGTGAAGACATCTCTATCAAGGATTCAACTCTTCAAATCGCCCTTGCTATCAAGGATGAAGTGCTTGACCTTGAAGCTGCTGGTGTGAAAATCATCCAAATCGACGAGGCTGCTCTTCGTGAGAAATTGCCACTCCGTCGTAGCGACTGGTACGAAGACTACCTTGACTGGGCAATTCCTGCCTTCCGCTTGGTACACTCAACAGTAGCGCCAGATACACAAATCCACACTCACATGTGTTACTCAGAATTTACAGATATCATCCCAGCTATCGATAACATGGATGCGGACGTTATTTCCTTTGAAGCTAGCCGTTCAAACCTTGAAATCTTGGACGAACTCAAAGCGAAAAACTTCCAAACAGAAGTGGGACCTGGGGTTTACGATATCCACTCTCCTCGTGTGCCAAATGAAGGCGAAATTGACAATACAATCGAAGCCATCCTTGCTAAAGTGCCAAGCAAGAAAGTTTGGATCAACCCTGACTGTGGTTTGAAAACACGTGGTATCCCAGAAACAAAAGAAAGCTTGATCCGCCTTGTTGAAGCAGCGAAAGCTGCGCGTGAGAAATTGTAAGATAGGATTTCTCAAGAAGCGCTGTTTGGTCAATCTGCCTGTTTCACTTGGATTTCAGAGTCCAGCTAACTAAAAATCAACTAGAAAAGGATAAAGACTATGTCGCGCCAAACACCGTCACTCTCATTTGAAGTGTTCCCTCCCAACCCAGCCGTGGGTAATGATAACATTATTTCTGCTCTTCAAGATATGCAGGAGTTGGCTCCCCACTTTATCAGTGTGACTGCCAGTAATAATAAATTTAATATCAAGGAAACGACGGTTCGTTTGGCTAACTTTATCCAAAATGACTTGGCGATTCCGACTATTGCTCACTTGCCAGCCATTTATTTGACCAAGGATAAGGTTGCTGAAACTATTGCAGACTTGGACAAGGTTGGGGTGCAGAAAATCTTGGCTCTTCGTGGGGATATTATTCCTGATGTGGAACCACAAAAGGATTTCCGCTACGCAACTGACTTGATTGAGTTCATCAAGGAACAAGCTCCTCACTTTGATATTGTTGGTGCTTGTTATCCAGAAGGTCATCCAGATTCACCAAATCAGATTTCAGATATCCAAAATCTTAAGAAGAAAGTGGATGCAGGCTGTTCGAGCCTTGTAACTCAGCTTTTCTTTGACAATGAGCGCTTCTATGATTTCCAAGACAAGTGCATCTTGGCTGGGATTGATGTTCCTATTCATGCAGGGATTATGCCAATTCTGAATCGAAATCAGGCTCTCCGTCTCTTGAAGACTTGTGAGAATATCCATCTTCCACGCAAATTTAAGCCATCTTAGACAAGTATGAGCATGACCCTGAGTCGCTCAGAGCAGCAGGACTTGCCTATGCAGTGGACCAAATCGTGGACTTGGTAACTCAGGATGTGGCCGGAGTGCATCTCTACACTATGAACAATGCTGAAACAGCAAAATACATCCACCAAGCAACCCATGCCTTGTTTAATCACCAGTCTCTAGGATAATAAAAAGCAAACCATTCTTCTCAGGTGAGGGGAATGGTTCCTTTTTAATGGTAAAGACCGCACTTTTTAAGAAAAATATGATAAAATAGACTCTGTACGTACTTGATACAAAGATGAGGGTATTAAATAATACAATGCATTTAAACTGAAACTCTTAGATGTTTTAGCATCAAATCTTTCTGATAACTAACGGTAGGAAAGAGCGACACGATCGAGTCAAATCGATATTATTTGACGAGAGAGTTAGTAAAGCATTTAGCTAATCGCCTGATAGCGATTAGCGTGAAAGGTTTAGATGCTTTAGTATCAAACCTTTCTAATGATTTGTATCTTGAGTAATTGAACACGGGCTAAATCCCTAGTGAAAAAGATAGATTTCCTGGTGTACATGGTACACTGCGTCAATCTCCTATTTTCATACGGGATTCTTCACGCCCTTAGTATCTTGATTTTTGTAGGCAAGGCGTATAATTTCATCAATCCAAAGGGGATTAAAATGACAAAACAAGTGTTTCAAACGACTTTTGCGGGTCGTGAGTTAATTGTAGAGACTGGTCAGGTTGCTAAGCAAGCAAATGGCGCAGTTGTCGTACGTTACGGTGAGTCAACTGTCTTGACTGCTGCCGTTATGTCTAAAAAAATGGCAACTGGGGATTTTTTCCCTCTTCAAGTCAACTACGAAGAAAAAATGTATGCGGCTGGGAAATTTCCTGGTGGCTTTATGAAACGTGAAGGACGTCCTTCAACGGATGCGACTTTGACAGCGCGTTTGATTGACCGTCCAATCCGTCCTATGTTTGCGGAAGGTTTCCGTAATGAAGTCCAAGTCATCAATACTGTTCTTTCTTACGATGAAAATGCATCTGCACCAATGGCTGCTATGTTTGGTTCATCCTTGGCGCTTTCTATCTCAGATATTCCATTTGACGGACCAATCGCTGGTGTCCAAGTGGGTTATGTGGATGGTCAAATCATCATCAACCCTACGCAAGAACAAGCAGAGCAATCTCTCCTTGAATTGACAGTAGCTGGTACCAAACACGCCATCAACATGGTAGAGTCTGGTGCTAAAGAATTGTCAGAAGAAATCATGTTGGAGGCGCTCCTTAAAGGGCACGAAGCAGTCAAAGAATTGATTGCCTTCCAAGAAGAAATCGTTGCAGCAGTTGGTAAAGAAAAAGCAGAAGTGGAATTGCTTCATGTAGATGCTGAATTGCAGGCTGAAATCATTGCAGCCTACAACAGTGACCTCCAAAAAGCGGTTCAAGTAGAAGAAAAATTAGCTCGCGAAGCTGCAACTCAAGCAGTTAAAGATCAAGTTACTGCCGTTTATGAAGAAAAATATGCGGACCACGAAGAATTTGACCGTATCATGCGTGATGTGGCTGAAATCTTGGAACAAATGGAACACGCTGAAGTGCGCCGTTTGATCACAGAAGATAAGGTGCGTCCTGACGGTCGTAAGGTCGATGAAATCCGTCCTTTGGATGCGGTTGTTGACTTCCTTCCTCGTGTACATGGTTCAGGTCTCTTTACTCGTGGCCAAACTCAAGCTCTTTCTGTCTTGACTTTGGCTCCGATGGGGGAAACTCAAATTATCGATGGTTTGGACCCAGAGTACAAGAAACGCTTTATGCATCACTATAACTTCCCACAATACTCTGTAGGGGAAACTGGACGCTACGGTGCGCCAGGTCGTCGTGAAATTGGTCATGGTGCTCTTGGTGAGCGTGCCCTTGCTCAAGTCTTGCCAAGTTTGGAAGAATTCCCATATGCGATCCGCTTGGTAGCTGAGGTCTTGGAATCAAACGGTTCTTCATCTCAAGCTTCTATCTGTGCGGGAACGCTTGCTCTTATGGCTGGTGGTGTGCCAATCAAGGCGCCAGTAGCTGGTATTGCCATGGGACTTATCTCAGATGGAAATAACTACACAGTTTTGACAGATATCCAAGGTTTGGAAGACCACTTTGGAGATATGGACTTCAAGGTTGCTGGTACTCGTGACGGGATTACAGCCCTACAAATGGATATCAAGATCCAAGGGATTACTGCAGAAATCTTGACTGAGGCTCTTGCCCAAGCCAAGAAAGCCCGTTTTGAAATCCTTGATGTGATTGAAACAACCATTCCAGAAGTTCGTCCAGAATTGGCTCCAACTGCTCCAAAATTGATACCATTAAGATTGATGTGGACAAGATTAAGATTGTCATCGGTAAGGGTGGAGAAACCATCGACAAGATTATCGCTGAAACAGGCGTTAAGATTGATATCGACGAAGAAGGAAATGTATCTATCTACTCTAGCGACCAAGATGCTATTAACCGTGCTAAAGAAATTATTGCTGGTTTGGTTCGTGAAGCTAAGGTGGACGAAGTTTACCGTGCTAAAGTCGTTCGTATCGAGAAATTTGGTGCCTTTGTTAACCTCTTTGACAAGACAGATGCCCTTGTTCATATCTCTGAGATGGCTTGGACGCGTACCAATAATGTCGAAGACTTGGTAGCAATCGGGGATGAAGTTGATGTTAAGGTTATCAAGATTGATGAAAAAGGACGTGTGGATGCTTCTATGAAAGCCCTTCTTCCTCGTCCTCCAAAACCTGAGCATGATGAAAAAGGTGAAAAGTCTGAGCGTCCTCACCGCCCACGTCATCACAAGGATCACAAACCTAAGAAAGAATTTACAGAAACACCAAAAGATTCAGAATAAGAAAAGGAGAAATGTATGGGATGGTGGCGCGAAACCATTGATATCGTAAAAGAAAATGATCCAGCGGCCCGCACCACTTTGGAGGTTTTGCTGACTTATCCGGGTGTCAAGGCCTTGGCGGCCCACCGCCTTTCGCATTTTCTCTGGAAGCATGGCTTCAAACTCTTGGCTCGTATGCACAGTCAGTTCTGGCGCTTTTGGACTCAGATTGAGATTCATCCGGGTGCCCAGATAGACTCAGGTGTCTTTATTGACCATGGTTCGGGTCTGGTGATTGGGGAGACAGCGATTGTTGAAAAAGGTGTTCTCCTTTATCACGGAGTGACTCTTGGTGGGACTGGTAAGGATGTTGGCAAACGCCATCCGACCGTTCGAAAGGGAGCTCTCATATCAGCCCATGCCCAAGTTATCGGACCTGTGGAAATCGGTGAAAATGCCAAGGTCGGTGCAGCAGCAGTTGTTGTGGCAGACGTACCTAGTGATGTGACGGTTGTCGGTATTCCTGCTAAGATTGTCCGTGTTCATGGAAAGAAGGATGAGCCAGTCATTCACGAAGTCGAAGAAAAACGAGAGTACTACGTCAATAAACTCGAGCAGGCTAAAGAAGCCAGTCACAGATCGTCTGGGTTGTAGAGGGTATCTATATGATTCAAGCAAGAAACAAGTTAAGCCAAGAGGAGTTATCTGAGGCGAAAAAACTAATTAACTATTGCCAAAGCTATGACGGTACCTATCGTGATCCCTATCTCTCTAACATGTTTAATTTTGACCCAAACATGCCCGCCTTTTTCCTTTATTATGAAAAAGGCGAACTTATTGGTTTATTAACTGTCTATGCAGATGACCAAGATGTAGAAGTGACGATACTGGTTCATCCAGCTCATCGCCGTCAGGGGATTGCGCGTGCTTTGTTTACGAGTTTTGAGAAAGAAACGGCTGCTTTTTCTATTCGTTCAGTCACTTTTCAGACAGAGCGTGTTTTTCTAGACCGTTCTCCTGATTTTGTCATCAACTGGGGATTGGTCGAAGACGAGGATACAGAAACTTGGTTAGGTAAGGATAGAAGACCTTATCCGTTAGCAAATGTTTCCAATCTTGAAGTTTTGTTAGCAGATAGTTCGTATCAGGATCAAATTAGTCAGTTAAAATTTCAGGCATTCTCAGAGGAACATGAGTCTAGAGAGATTGTGGATAGATATGTCGCTGAAGCTCTGAAAGATCCAGAAAGTCGCCTATATATTTTGTTAAAAGACGGTCAGGTCATTGGAACTTGCACGGTTGATTTATCGACTAATACGAATTACTTCTACGGGTTAGCAATATCTGAATCTGAACGTGGGAAAGGCTATGGAAGCTACTTAGCAAAATCCCTTGTCAACCAACTGATTGAGCAAAATGATAAGGAGTTCCAAATTGCAGTGGAAGATAGCAATGTAGGTGCCAAACGTTTGTATGAAAAATTGGCTTTATCAAACAGACTCAGGTGGTTTATCTGAATGAGAAAGGAGCAAGGGATTCCGAAGTGTAGAAGACATTCGGACTGAAATTTACTTGAGCTCTTAGTTTAGTGATGAAACTAACAGTTCTTGGATTTTAGTTTTCCTGACTATTATTTTATGATTAAAATCTATGACACCATGTCTCGTGATTTGCGAGGATTTGTCCCGATTGAGGACGGCAAGGTCAAGATGTATGTTTGTGGGCCAACCGTGTATAACTATATCCACGTGGGGAATGCCCGTTCAACGGTGGCTTTTGATACCATTCGTCGCTATTTTGAGTATCGTGGTTATGAGGTTGCCTATATTTCCAATTTTACGGATGTGGATGATAAGATTATCAACCGTGCCAAGGAGGAAGGGATCACACCTCAGGAGGTTGCGGACAAGTACATCGCTGCCTTTCGTGAGGATGTGACGGCCTTGGGCGTGAAACCTGCGACTCGCCACCCTCGTGTGGTGGAGTTTATGGCTGACATCATCCGCTTTGTGGAAGACTTGATTGAAAAAGACTTTGCCTACGAGAGTCAAGGGGATGTTTACTTCCGTGTGGAAAAATCCCACAACTATGCCAAGTTGGCTAACAAAACCTTGGAAGACTTGGAGCTGGGTGCTTCAGGTCGTACCGATGAAGAAACAGCTCGCAAGGAAAATCCTGTAGACTTTGCCCTATGGAAATCTGCCAAACCAGGCGAGATTTCTTGGGACAGTCCTTGGGGACCTGGTCGTCCGGGCTGGCATATCGAGTGTTCGGTTATGTCAACAGAAATTTTGGGCGATACTATTGATATCCACGGTGGTGGAGCCGATCTTGAGTTTCCTCATCACACCAACGAAATTGCCCAGTCTGAAGCTAAAACAGGCAAGACTTTTGCCAACTACTGGATGCACAATGGCTTTGTCAATATCGACAATGTCAAGATGTCCAAGTCCTTGGGGAACTTTATCACCGTACACGATGCCCTTAAGACTCTTGATGGTCAAGTTCTTCGTTTCTTCTTTGCGACTCAACATTATCGCAAGCCTATCAACTTTACAGAAAAGGCAGTTCGCGATGCCGAGACCAATCTCAAGTATCTAAAGAACACTTACGAACAATCATTTACAGGAAACGTGGATACCCAAGAGTTACAAGCTTTTAAAGACAAGTTTGTAGCAGCTATGGATGAGGATTTCAACTCTGCCAACGGTATCACAGTTGTTTTTGAAATGGCCAAATGGATTAACTCAGGTAATTATGATGCAAGTGTTAAGCAAGCTCTTGCAGATATGTTGGAAGTATTTGGAATTGTCTTTGTTGAGGAAGTTTTGGATGCAGAGATCGAAGCTTTGATTCAAAAACGCCAAGAAGCGCGTGCTAATCGTGACTTTGCCACAGCGGACCAGATCCGTGACCAATTGGCTGCTCAAGGGATTAAGCTCCTTGACACCAAAGATGGAGTGAGGTGGACACGTGATTGATGTCAATCTCATTAACGGGATTGCGTTAGCTTTTGAGGGGGACGCGGTGTATTCTATGTATATTCGTCGTCACCTCATCCTCAAAGGCATGACCAAACCCAATAAACTCCACCAAGAAGCTACCAAGTATGTCTCAGCCAAGGCTCAGGCTCGTCTGATTTCCCTTATGTTGGAGGAGCAAATCCTGACGGAAAAAGAAGAAGAAATCTACAAACGTGGTCGCAATACCAATAGCCACACCAAGGCCAAAAATGCTGATGTGGTGACTTACCGTATGTCTACAGGTTTTGAAGCAGTGATGGGCTATCTCCATATGACTGATAATCTAGAACGTCTTGAGAGCTTGATTTCGTGGTGCATCCAAAAAGTGGAGGGATAGGACATGATGGCAAAAGAACTACAAGACTGGTTTCCTGAGGCTCGGATTTCAGACCAACCAGTAGAGAAAGAGGGCTATCTCACGCTCCCTTTGGCTTCTCAGCAGTGGCTTTTGCTGGAGAAATCTAGCCTCAGTGAGCGTGAAAAGCAGTTGGTTGCCCTTTTAACCCAGCAGGAGCAGGCTAGTTCGCTCAATCCTTGGTATTCTTTTTTGATTGAGGGGAAGGGACAGACACCACAAGCTTTTAAAAAGATTCAGTTGGTTTATTGCCATCTTTCCTATTTTCAGCAGGAAAATCTAGCTTCTTGGCTAGATATGATGCGGACTCTTTTTCCTAACTGTCAGACGGTGCTTCAGGTCGGAGCTCAGGATTATGTTTTCGTACTTCAACAAGATAAATACACTTCTGTACGAGCTATTTTAAGTGATACGATTGAAGCGGTTGAGTATGACTTTGGACTTCGTCTCTCTATCATGTTAGGCCAGGTTTGGTCTCAGACAGGGCATTCAGCCCTATCAGACTTAATCAAAGCAGAGCGGGATTTATTCAAGAGTTGGTGGCGTCAGGGTCACCAAGGTGTTCATGCTTTTTCTCAGCTCTATCTTTGGAGTATGGGAGAAAGACTCGTGGACTTGAAGGCAATCAAGGAATGTCTACACCAGATGATTTTGGATCAAGATCAGATTCAGGAAATCATTCTTTCTCTTTGGGAAAATAGTGCTGTTCTAACAAAAACAGCCCAGCAACTCTATCTGCACCGTAATTCTCTCCAATACAAGATTGATAAATGGGAAGAATTGACAGGGCTACAATTGAAGGAATTGACAGATCTTACCCTGTGTTATCAATTGATTTTATCAGATATTCTCTAAAGTTTTGTGCAAGTTGCACAGAACTTTTTTGTTTTTTTGGTCACCTTGCCATAGAAATATAAAGCGTTTTCATCTATAATAAAACTATCAAAAGACAAAAGGAGTTCACCTCATGGTAGAATTGAATCTTAAAAATATTTACAAAAAATATCCAAACAGCGAACACTACTCAGTTGAAGACTTCAACTTGGACATCAAAGACAAAGAATTTATCGTTTTCGTAGGTCCTTCAGGATGTGGTAAATCAACTACTCTTCGTATGATTGCTGGTCTTGAAGATATTACAGAAGGTACTGCATCTATCGATGGCGTGGTTGTCAACGACGTAGCTCCAAAAGACCGTGACATCGCCATGGTATTCCAAAACTACGCTCTTTACCCACACATGACTGTATACGATAACATGGCTTTCGGTTTGAAATTGCGTAAATACAGCAAGGAAGATATCGATAAACGTGTGCAAGAAGCAGCTGAAATTCTTGGATTGAAAGAATTTTTTTGGAACGTAAACCAGCTGACCTTTCAGGTGGTCAACGTCAACGTGTTGCCATGGGTCGTGCCATCGTCCGTGACGCAAAAGTATTCTTGATGGACGAACCTTTGTCAAACTTGGATGCAAAACTTCGTGTATCGATGCGTGCTGAAATTGCGAAAATCCACCGTCGTATCGGAGCTACAACTATCTACGTAACTCACGACCAAACTGAAGCGATGACACTTGCAGACCGTATCGTTATCATGTCAGCAACTAAGAACCCCTGCTGGTACAGGTACTATCGGACGTGTTGAACAAATCGGTACTCCTCAAGAAGTTTACAAAAAAACCCAGTTAACAAATTCGTAGCAGGATTCATCGGAAGCCCAGCTATGAACTTCATCAACGTGAAATTGGTTGGAAGCGAAATTATTTCAGACGGTTTCCGTTTGAAAGTTCCAGAAGGAGCATTGAAAGTTCTTCGTGAAAAAGGCTACGAAGGTAAAGAATTGATCTTCGGTATTCGTCCAGAAGACGTGAATGCAGAACCTGCTTTCCTTGAAACATTCCCAGAATCAGTTGTCAAAGCTACTATCTCAGTATCAGAATTGCTTGGTTCAGAATCTCACCTTTACTGCCAAGTTGGTAAAGATGAATTTGTTGCCAAAGTTGATGCTCGTGACTACTTGCAAACAGGTGCAACAGTTGAACTTGGATTTGACTTGAACAAAGCACACTTCTTTGATGTAGAAACTGAAAAAACAGTCTACTAAGATAAATGAAACTCAAAACACTGCTAGAAATCTTGCAGTGTTTTTTTGAGATTGCGTAGAAAAAAACTCTCCAATTGAACTGGAGAGCTAATTTATTATTCTGCGGCTTGTTGCCAGCGTTTGGCTAGCATATGAGACAGGCTAGAAATGGCTAGGTTGAAGCTGAAGTAGATGAGGGCAATCAGGATATAAAGACTGAAGACCTGCTCTGGTTCGAAATAACGGCCCATGAGAATTTGGCTAGCTCCAAAGAGTTCTTGTAGGGCGATAACAGAGTAGAGAAGACTGGTATCCTTAATCACGGTTACAAACTGAGAAATGATGGCTGGCAGCATTTTGCGAATAGCTTGTGGGAGAATGATGTGGTAGAGGATTTGGGCTGAAGTGAAGCCTTGTGACATTCCTGCTTCGTATTGTCCCTTGTCTACGGCATTGAGACCTCCTCGGATAATCTCAGCTAGGGCCGCTGATGTAAAGAGAGTAAAGGCTGTAATACCTGCTGGAGTGGATTTCATCTTGAAAACTAAAAAGATAGTGAAAATCCAGAGGAGGTTAGGAACGTTACGCACAAACTCGATATAAATGCTGGAGATAATGCGTAAGACAGGATTTCCCATTCCTCATGACGGCTAGCACCGTTCCGATAAGGGTAGAGAGGACGATGGCAATCAGAGAAATGTAGAGGGTCAAGCCAAATCCTTTAAAGATAAAGATTAGGTTATCTGGGGTTAAAACTTCTAAAATGGATTCCATAGTAACCTCCTAAAGTGAATAGGCTTTTTTGTTGGCTTGCTCCATCTTGCGACCAAACTGGGCAACAGGGAAGCAAAGAGAGAAGTAGAGCAGGGCAGCGCCTAAAAAGGCTGGAATGTAGTTTCCGTTAAGAGCCGACCAAGACTTGGTCACAAACATCAAGTCCACTCCAGAGATGATAGCGACTGTCGAGGTGTTCTTGATGAGGTTGACGATTTGGTTAGTCAAAGGTGGGAGAATGATACGGAAAGCCTGAGGCAAGATAATCAAACGCATAGCACTGATATAGGTAAAACCTTGCGACAAGGCAGCCTCCATCTGACCGCTAGGAATAGACTGAATACCTGAGCGAATCACCTCAGCGATATAGGCGCCGTGATAAAGTCCGACGCAGAGAACAGCTGTCCAATAAATCGGAATCATGATGATATGGTCACTGATAAGAGGTAGGCCATAAAAAACGATAACAAACTGCACCAAGAGGGGAGTATTTTGGTAAAATTCAACAAAGATGCGAGCTAAAATGCGCAAAATCGGACGTTTACTGGTTGACATGGCTCCGAAGAAGATGCCTAAAACCATGGCTAGGATAAAGGATCCGATAGCTAGGGCAAGAGTGAAGAGGAATCCAATGAAAAATTGTCCAAAATCCTGAAAATAGGCTGTCCAAGATGATAAATCTGTCATGGGGTGTCCTCCTTATTCTGCGGAATGGCTAGATAGTTTGAGCTTGTAACGGTCATAGAGTTTTTGTAAACGGCCATCCTTGCTCCATTTAGTAACCAAGTTATCAAGATAGTTGTTGAGCTCGGTATTTGATTTCTTGGTGACGATACCGTAGTCAGATGGCTTGAAACTATCATCTAGTAGTACTGTGCGTTTGCTGATGTAGCCAGACAGAATCGAGCGGTCAACGGAAAAAGCATCAATACGGTGAGCGTGTAGGGAAGTAATCAATTCTGGGTAGGAACCAAGTTCGACGAATTTAAACTTCAGACCTTTCTTTTTACCCAGTTCAGTAATCAGGCGTTGGGTGATGGAACCTTGGGCAACTCCGATGGTTTTGCCGTTTAGGTCCTCAATGCTTTTGATTTTGGCAGATTTATTGACCAAAAATCCAGATGCGTCCGTGTAGTAGGGACTGGTAAAGTTGTAGAGTTTTTTACGTTCGTCTGTAATGGTAAAGGTTGCGATATCCATATCGACCTGTTCATTGTCTAGGAGCGGTCCACGAGTTTGCGCTGTAACAGGTACATAGCGAACCTTGACCTTGAGCTCATCAGCTACCATCCTGGCCAAGTCCGTTTCGATACCAGAATAGGTTCCTGTCTTAGGATCCTTGTAGCCGAAGTTGGGAACGTCTTGTTTGACACCAACAACCAGCTCGCCTCTCTTTTGAATGTCTGCGACGCTGGTATCAGCCTGAACTGGTTTTGCAGCAGCAAGACCGAAAAGGCCAATCAATAATGCGGATAAAAAGAATTTCTTTTTCATAGGCGCCTCCTTATTTGACTTTGTCACTTTCGTGGTTGATGATTTTGCTGAGAAATTGTTGAGCACGAGGTTCGCTTGGATTATCGAAAAAGTCATCAACATCTGTCGTATCCACCAAAACCTCTCCATCAGCCATAAAGATGATGCGGTCAGCAACTTCACGGGCAAAGCCCATTTCATGGGTAACGACAATCATATTCATACCATCGTGGGCCAATTTTTGCATAACTGCTAGAACATCGCCGATGGTTTCAGGGTCAAGAGCAGATGTTGGCTCATCAAAGAGAAGGAGCTCTGGATGCATAGCGAGTCCACGTGCAATGGCAATCCGTTGCTTTTGTCCACCAGATAGCATGGCTGGATATGAATCTTTCTTGTCCCACATATTTACAAATTCCAGATATTTTTGAGCTGTTTTTTCAGCTTCTTTTTTATCAATTCCTAGAACTTTTATGGGTGCGAGTGTTACGTTTTCTAACACTGTTTTGTGAGGGTAGAGGTTGAAATGCTGGAAAACCATGCCGACTTCCTTGCGAAGAGGAACTAAATCTTTCTGGCTGGCACCAGCAACTTGGTGGCCATTTACTAGAAGACTTCCTTTGTCTACAGCCTCCAAACCATTGATGGTGCGGATAAGAGTGGATTTACCAGAACCAGATGGTCCGAGTAGGACAACGACTTGTCCTTTTTCAAAACGGAGATTGATGTCGCGGAGTGCGTGGTAGTCTCCGTAATATTTTTCGACGTGTTCAAATTCTACTAAAGCCATAAGGAATCTCCTTTGTGTTAGATTTTTATAACATGATTTTACACCAAAAAGATTTTTTTCTTGTCAAATCATATCTTAAAAAAATTCACTAAAAATTTTTATAAAAAAAGCAATCTGGATAGAGAAAAAGCCTAAATCATGTTATAATGAAGCAATAGAATTCTTAGAAAGAGTGGATGTCTTTTTGATAACACCTACTTATGAATGGCAGTTTGCCCCTGCAGGTAGAAGATGCGGATTTTTACAAAGATAGCCAAAAAAAGGCTGGACTGGGTCCTGAGGTGGCTCGGTTATTATTTGAGAGAGGGATTCAGGACCAAGAAAGTCTGAAGAAGTTTTTGGAACCTTCCTTGGAGGACTTGCACGACCCTTATCTGCTCCATGATATGGACAAGGCAGTGGAACGGATTCGTCAGGCCATTGAAGAAGGGGAAAATATCCTCGTTTACGGTGATTATGATGCGGATGGCATGACTTCGGCTTCTATTGTGAAGGAAAGTTTGGAACAGCTTGGCGCCGAATGCCGTGTTTACTTGCCCAATCGTTTTACTGATGGCTATGGTCCAAATGCTAGTGTTTATAAATACTTTATCGAGCAAGAAGGGATTTCCTTGATTGTGACAGTGGACAATGGAGTTGCGGGTCGCGAAGCCATTGAACTGGCTCAGTCTATGGGAGTAGATGTCATTGTGACAGACCACCATTCCATGCCTGAAACCCTCCCTGATGCCTATGCCATTGTCCATCCTGAACACCCTGATGCGAACTATCCTTTCAAATATTTGGCCGGTTGCGGAGTTGCTTTCAAGCTGGCTTGTGCCCTTTTAGAAGAAGTCCAAGTGGAACTGCTTGATTTGGTCGCTATTGGTACCATTGCTGATATGGTTAGTTTGACAGATGAGAACCGTATCTTGGTTCAGTATGGGTTGGAAATGTTGGGACACACTCAACGAATTGGTCTGCAAGAAATGCTGGATATGGCTGGGATTGCTGCCAACGAAGTGACAGAAGAGACAGTTGGTTTCCAGATTGCCCCTCGTTTGAATGCCTTGGGTCGCTTGGATGATCCCAATCCTGCCATTGATTTGCTGACTGGATTTGACGATGAGGAAGCTCACGAGATTGCCCTTATGATTCATCAGAAAAATGAAGAGCGCAAGGAAATTGTCCAGTCTATCTATGAAGAAGCTAAGACCATGGTGGACCCTGAGAAGAAGGTCCAAGTCTTGGCCAAGGAAGGCTGGAATCCTGGGGTTTTAGGAATCGTAGCTGGTCGTTTGTTGGAAGAATTGGGACAGACAGTCATCGTTCTTAATATAGAAGACGGTCGTGCTAAGGGCAGTGCTCGTAGTGTGGAAGCGGTCGATATTTTTGAGGCTCTGGATCCTCATCGAGACCTCTTCATCGCATTTGGCGGCCATGCTGGTGCGGCTGGAATGACGCTGGAAGTGGAGAAACTCTCAGATTTATCTCAGGTCTTGGAAGACTATGTCCGTGAAAAAGGCGCGGATGCTGGTGGCAAGAACAAGTTAAATCTAGATGAAGAACTGGATTTGGAGACTTTGAGTCTTGAAACAGTCAAGAACTTTGAGCGCTTGGCACCTTTTGGCATGGACAATCAGAAACCTATCTTTTATATCAAGGATTTTCAGGTCGAAAGTGCTCGTACTATGGGGGCAGGCAACGTCCATCTCAAGCTGAAAATTTCCAAGGGTGAGGCGAGTTTTGAAGTAGTAGCCTTTGGACAAGGCAGATGGGCAACAGAGTTTGCTCAAACCAAGAATCTAGAGTTGGCAGTCAAATTGTCTGTCAACCAATGGAATGGCCAAACTGCCCTGCAGTTGATGATGGTGGATGCGCGTGTGGAGGGTGTTCAACTCTTTAACATCCGTGGGAAGAATGCAGCCTTGCCAGAAGGAGTTCCAGTCTTGGATTTTGCTGGAGAATTACCAAGTCTAGTAAATAGTGGAGCTATTGTCGTGAAAACCATTCCTGAGGATATTACTCAGCTGAAGACCATTTTTCAGGAACAGAATTTTTCTGCTGTCTATTTCAAAAATGATATTGACAAGGTCTACTATCTGACGGGATATGGGACTAGAGAGCAGTTTGCAAAATTGTACAAGACTATCTACCAGTTCCCAGAGTTTGATATTCGCTACAAACTGAAGGATTTGGCTGCCTATCTCAATATCCAACAAATCTTGCTGGTCAAGATGATTCAAGTGTTTGAAGAGCTAGGCTTTGTGACAATCAAAGATGGTGTCATGACAGTCAATAAAGAGGCACCAAAGCGGGAGATAGGAGAAAGTCAAATTTACCAAAATCTCAAACAAACCGTCAAAGACCAAGAAATGATGGCGCTGGGTACTGTGCAAGAAATTTATGACTTTTTAATGGAAAAAGAGTAGAAGTAGGAAAGAGTTGGGCAACCAGCTCTTTTTTGAAAACAAATCTTCATTTTGAAAATCATCAAAAAAATGGTATAATGGTAGGAAAAGATTCGGCTAATACTCAATGAAAATCAGAGAGCAAACTAGGAAGCTAGCCGCAGGTTGCTCAAGCACTGCTTTGAGGTTGTAGATAAGACTGACGAAGTCAGTCACATATATAATCCAAGGCGAAGCTGACGTGGTTTGAAGAGATTTTCGAAGAGTATAAAAGTAATAGTGCTTTTAGAATAAAAGGGCAAGTAACCCTATAATCAAGATAAACAAAGCTTTCGGAGGAAAAATGAGTAATATCAGTTTAACAACACTTGGTGGTGTACGTGAAAACGGGAAAAATATGTATATCGCTGAAATCGATGGATCTATTTTCGTTTTGGATGCAGGTCTAAAATATCCTGAAAATGAACAACTAGGGGTGGATGTGGTCATTCCCAATATGGACTACCTTTTTGAAAATAGCGACCGTATCGCTGGGGTCTTCTTGACTCACGGTCATGCGGATGCCATTGGTGCTCTGCCTTATCTCTTGGCTGAAGCCAAGGTACCTGTATTTGGCTCTGAGTTGACCATTGAGTTGGCCAAACTCTTTGTCAAAGGAAATGATGCGGTTAAGAAATTCAATGATTTCCATGTCATCGATGAGGATACGGAGATAGATTTTGGAGGGACTGTGGTGTCCTTCTTCCGTACGACCCACTCTATCCCAGAAAGTCTGGGTGTTGTCTTGAAGACAGCTGAAGGTAGTATCGTTTATACAGGTGACTTCAAATTTGACCAGACAGCTAGTGAATCTTATGCGACAGACTTCGCTCGTTTGGCAGAAATCGGTCGTGATGGAGTTCTGGCTCTTCTTAGCGATTCAGCCAATGCGGACAGCAATATCCAAGTGGCTAGCGAAAGTGAAGTTGGGGACGAGATCACTCAAACCATTTCGGACTGGGATGGTCGTATCATTGTTGCGGCGGTAGCCAGCAACCTCTCTCGTATCCAGCAGGTGTTTGATGCTGCGGATGCAACAGGCCGTCGTGTGGTCTTGACAGGATTTGATATTGAAAATATCGTCCGTACTGCTATTCGCCTTAAGAAATTGTCTCTAGCTAACGAGAGTCTTTTGATTAAGCCAAAAGATATGTCTCGCTTTGAAGACCATGAGTTGATTATCCTTGAGACAGGTCGTATGGGTGAGCCTATCAATGGTCTTCGCAAGATGTCGATTGGTCGCCACCGTTATGTGGAAATCAAGGACGGTGATTTGGTCTATATCGTAACCACTCCGTCTATCGCCAAGGAAGCGGTCGTGGCGCGTGTGGAAAACATGATTTACCAAGCTGGTGGGGTTGTCAAACTGATCACTCAAAGCTTGCGTGTGTCAGGGCACGGAAATGCGCGTGATTTGCAGTTGATGATCAATCTCTTGCAACCCAAGTATCTCTTCCCTGATTCAAGGGGAATATCGTGAGTTGGATGCTCATGCTAAGGCTGCTATGGCAGTTGGAATGTTGCCAGAACGCATTTTCATCCCTAAAAAGGGAACAAGCATGGCTTATGAGAATGGAGACTTTGTCCCAGCTGGAGCGGTTTCAGCAGGCGATGTCTTGATTGACGGGAATGCTATTGGTGATGTTGGTAATGTAGTCCTTCGTGACCGTAAGGTCTTGTCAGAGGACGGTATTTTCATCGTAGCAATCACCGTTAACCGTCGTGAGAAGAAAATTGTGGCCAAGGCTCGTGTTCATACGCGCGGATTTGTTTATCTCAAGAAGAGCCGCGATATTCTCCGTGAAAGTTCAGAATTGATTAACCAAACGGTAGAAGACTATCTGCAAGGAGATGACTTCGACTGGGCAGATCTCAAAGGGAAGGTTCGTGATAATCTGACCAAGTATCTCTTTGACCAAACCAAACGTCGTCCAGCTATTTTACCAGTAGTCATGGAAGCAAAATAATCGTTGAAATAAACAGAGAGAAAGTCGAATTTCGGCTTTTTCTTATAGAAAAATAGAGGAAAAAATTATGGCAGTAATGAAAATTGAGTATTACTCAGAAGTTTTGGATATGGAGTGGGGGGTGAATGTTCTTTATCCTGATGCCAATCGAGTGGAAGAACCAGAGTGTAAAGATATCCCTGTCTTGTACCTCTTGCACGGGATGTCTGGCAATCATAATAGTTGGCTCAAGCGGACCAATGTAGAACGCTTGCTTCGGGGGACTAATCTCATCGTCGTCATGCCCAATACCAGTAATGGTTGGTACACCGATACCCAGTATGGTTTTGATTATTACACAGCTCTAGCAGAGGAATTGCCACAGGTTTTGAAACGCTTCTTCCCTAATATGACTAGCAAGCGTGAAAAAACCTTTATCGCTGGTCTCTCTATGGGAGGCTACGGTTGCTTTAAATTGGCTCTTGCTACAAATCGTTTTTCCCATGCAGCTAGCTTTTCAGGCGCCCTCAGCTTTCAAGATTTTTCTCCTGAGAGCCAAGATTTGGGAACGCCAGCATACTGGAGAGGTGTTTTTGGGGAGATTAAAGACTGGACAGCTAGTCCTTATTCTCTTGAAAGTCTGGCTAAAAAATCGGATAAAAAGACCAAGCTGTGGGCTTGGTGTGGCGAGCAGGATTTCTTGTACGAAGCCAATAATCTAGCAGTGAAAAATCTCAAAAAATTAGGTTTTGATGTGACCTATGGTCATAGCGCTGGAACTCACGAATGGTATTACTGGGAAAAACAATTGGAACGGTTCTTGGCAACTCTGCCAATCGATTTCAAATTAGAAGAGAGATTGAGTTAGTTTGAACTTCAGCATAGGGGGAGTAGAACTAAAATAAAATATGTTTTCACTAGACTTTTCAAACGAAAGTAGTAGAATAGTAATAAGATACTGGAGGAAAGAGAGTAGGAAATGTACCGTTATCAAATTGGCATTCCCGCATTAGAATATGATCAGTTTGTCAAAGACCATGAATTAGGCAATGTATTACAAAGTAGTGCTTGGGAGGAAGTTAAGTCTGACTGGGAACATGAGAAGTTTGGTGTTTACAGGGAAGAAATTACTGGCGACAGCTAGTATTTTGATTAGAGCTCTTCCGCTAGGTTATAAAATGTTTTACGTCCCAAGAGGACCCATATTGGATTATGGAGATACAGAACTCTTGAGTTTTGTCATTCAGTCCATTAAGTCTTATGCTCGCAGTAAGAGAGCTATTTTTGTGACTTTTGACCCAAGTATTTGCCTATCCCAAAGTTTAATCAATCAGGACAAGACAGAATTTCCTGAAAATCTGGCTATTATTGATAGTTTGCAACAAATGGGAGTAAGGTGGTCAGGAAAAACGGAGGAAATGGGAGACACCATTCAACCTCGTATTCAGGCGAAAATATACAAGGAAAATTTTGAAGAAGATAAACTTTCCAAGTCAACAAAACAGGCTATTCGAACAGCACGGAATAAGGGGGTAGAGATTCAATTTGGTGGAACTGAATTATTGGAGTCTTTTTCCTTTTTGATGAAAAAAACCGAGAAGCGGAAAGAGATTCATTTGAGGAATGAAGCCTATTATAAAAAGTTATTAGATAATTTTAAGGACAAGGCCTACATCACCTTGGCAACCTTGGATATCTCTAAACGTTCGCAAGAATTAGAAGAACAGTTAGCGAAAAACAGAGCCTTGGAAGAGACCTTTACTGAGTCGACTCGCACTTCAAAAGTAGAAGCGCAGAAGAAGGAAAAAGAACGTTTGTTAGAGGAATTGACTTTCCTGCAGGAATATATGGATGCAGGTCAAGCAAGAGTTCCCTTAGCGGCTACCCTGACTTTAGAATTCGGACAAACTTCTGTCAATCTATACGCAGGAATGGATGAAGATTTTAGACGTTATAAAGCTCCTATTTTGACTTGGTATGAGACAGCTCGATATTCCTTTGAACGTGGCATTTTATGGCAAAATTTAGGAGGCGTCGAGAATGCTTTAGATGGTGGACTCTATCGTTTTAAAGCTAATTTTAATCCAACGATTGAAGAATACTTGGGTGAATTTACAATGCCTACCCATCCTCTCTATCCTCTGTTAAGACTTGCTCTTGATTTCCGTAAAACATTAAGAAAAAAACATAGAAAGTAAGTATATGGCACTAATTACACTCACGAAAGAAGAGTTTCAGGCTTATTCTGATCAGGTTTCTTCTCGTTCCTTTATGCAATCTGTTCAGATGGGGGACTTGTTAGAAAAAAGAGGGGCTCGAATTGTTTATCTTGCTTTGAAACAAGAAGGAGAGATTCAAGTTGCAGCTCTGGTTTATAGCTTGCCCATGCTGGGTGGTCTGCATATGGAGCTCAATTCGGGGCCGATTTATACCCAACAAGATGCTCTTCCAGTTTTTTATGCGGAGTTAAAAGAATATGCCAAGCAAAATGGTGTATTAGAGTTGCTTGTAAAACCTTATGAAACTTATCAAACTTTTGATAGCCAAGGTAATCCAATAGATGCTGAGAAAAAAAGTATCATTCAAGGTTTGACTGATTTAGGTTATCAATTTGATGGATTGACGACAGGGTATCCTAATGGAGAAGTCAGCTGGCATTACATCAAAGATTTGCAAGATTATGATGCTGTTTCCTTATTGAAATCCTTTAATAAAAATAGTATTCGCAACATTCAGTCGACCTTTGATTTTAATATTCTTATTCGCAATGCAGAACGGGAAGAAATTCCAATATTCAAAAAAATTATTGAAGAAACAGGTAAAAGACAAGGTTTTGAGGATAAGAATTTAGATTATTACTTTAAATTGTATGATATGTTTGGAGATAAGGCGGATTTTCTAATTGCTGAAGTCAATCCGCAACAGTCTATAGATGCTTTAAATGTGAAGATGGCTAGTCTTGACAAGAAGTCGAAACAATTTCACCAGCAATACCAAGCCTTGCAAAAAGAAAAAAAGATTTTCTAACTAGCTTGGATAGTGAGTCTGGCAATGTTGCTCTAGCTTGTGCTTTAATAATCTACACAAATACAGAGGCAACGTACTTGTTTGGGGGGTCGTACGCAGAGTATCAGAAGTTTTCAGCTCCATTTTTACTTCAATATCATGCGATGAAGCAGACAATGCAACGAAACATCCATCAATACAATTTCCTAGGGATTCAAGGGATTTTTTTGATGGTAGTGATGGTGTTTTGCGTTTTAAACAGAATTTTAATGGCTATATTGTACGTAAAGCAGGAACTTTCCGTTATCATCCATCGCCTTTAAAATACAAAACTATTCAGTTATTCAAAAAAATATTAGGACGTTAATACTCTTCGAAAATCTCTTCAAACCACGTCAGCTCTATCTGCAACCTCAAAACGGTGTTTTGAGCAGTCTGCGGCTAGCTTCCTAGTTTGGCTCTTTGATTTTCATTGAGTATAAGATGAAAAAGTCAGTGTTTAGCTTTCTTTCAGCTTATTTTAGTAAAATAGGTTTTATTTTCTAGAAAGGTGGAAGGATATGCGCTGGCTTTTTCGTTTGATAGGGGCTTTCTTTTCTTTTGTGTGGCGTTTGTTTTGGCGCCTGGTTTGGATAGTTGTGCTCTTATGTGCTCTTGCTTTCGGTCTTCTCTGGTATCTGAACGGGGATTTTCAAGGAGCGCTAAAGCAAGCAGAGCGGTCAGTCAAGATTGGTCAACAAAGTATTGACCAATGGGAAAAAACAGGGCAACTGCCTAAGTTGAATCAGACAGATAGCCACCAACACTCTGAAGGAAGGTGGCCACAGGCTTCTGCTCGTATTTACTTGGATCCCCAGATGGATTCACGTTTTCAAGAGGCATATTTAGAAGCGATTCAGAACTGGAATCAAACTGGTGCTTTTAACTTTGAAATTGTGACTGAGTCCAGCACGGCGGATATCTTGGCTACTGAGATAAACAACGGAAACACTCCTGTAGCAGGAGAGGCGGAAAGTCAGACCAATCTCTTAACAGGACAATTCTTGTCTGTCACGGTGCGGTTGAATCACTATTATCTGTCTAATCCTAACTATGGCTATTCCTATGAGCGCATTGTCCACACGGCTGAACATGAGTTGGGTCATGCGATTGGCTTGGACCATACAGATGAGAAGTCTGTCATGCAACCTGCGGGTTCCTTTATGGTATTCAGGAAGAGGATGTTGAAAGACTTCGAAAATTATATGAGACCAATGAGTAGGGGACTATCTTTCCCTACTTTTTTGCTATAATGGAACTATGAACAACTTGATTAAATCAAAACTAGAGCTCTTGCCGACCAGCCCTGGTTGCTACATTCACAAGGATAAAAACGGCACCATTATCTATGTAGGAAAGGCTAAAAATCTGCGTAACCGCGTGAGATCTTATTTCCGCGGAAGTCATGATACCAAGACAGAGGCCTTGGTGTCTGAAATTGTAGATTTTGAATTTATCGTTACTGAGTCCAATATTGAGGCACTTCTCCTAGAAATCAACCTGATCAAGGAAAACAAGCCTAAGTACAATATCATGCTCAAGGATGATAAGTCTTATCCATTTATAAAAATCACCAGTGAGCGCTACCCTCGTTTGATTATTACCCGACAGGTCAAGAAGGACGGAGGTCTCTATTTTGGACCTTATCCAGATGTGGGGGCAGCCAATGAAATCAAGCGACTGCTGGATCGGATTTTCCCTTTTAGAAAGTGTACCAATCCGCCGTCTAAGGTCTGTTTTTACTACCATATCGGTCAATGTATGGCCCACACCATCTGTAAGAAAGATGAGGACTATTTCAAGTCTATGGCTCAGGAGGTTTCTGATTTCCTAAAAGGGCAGGATGACAAAATTATCGATGACCTCAAGGGCAAGATGGCAGCGGCAGCTCAGACTATGGAATTTGAACGTGCAGCGGAATACCGTGATCTGATTCAGGCCATTGGAACGCTTCGAACCAAGCAACGGGTTATGGCTAAGGATCTCCAAAATCGGGATGTCTTTGGCTACTATGTGGACAAGGGATGGATGTGTGTTCAGGTTTTCTTTGTTCGTCAGGGCAAGCTTATTGAGCGCGATGTCAATCTCTTTCCATACTACAACGATCCGGATGAGGACTTTCTAACCTATGTGGGACAATTTTATCAAGAAAAATCTCATCTAGTTCCCAATGAGGTACTGATTCCGCAGGATATTGACGAAGAAGCTGTCAAGGCTTTGGTAGACACCAAGATTCTTAAGCCTCAGCGTGGAGAGAAAAAGCAACTGGTCAATTTGGCTATAAAGAATGCTCGAGTCAGTCTAGAGCAGAAGTTCAACCTGCTAGAAAAATCAGTCGAAAAGACACAGGGGGCTATTGAAAATCTAGGACGCTTGCTCCAAATACCGACCCCAGTCCGCATCGAATCCTTCGATAACTCTAATATCATGGGGACCAGTCCTGTTTCAGCCATGGTGGTCTTTGTCAACGGCAAACCAAGTAAAAAAGATTATCGTAAGTATAAAATCAAGACTGTCGTTGGACCAGACGACTATGCCAGTATGAGAGAAGTCATTCGCAGACGCTATGGTCGAGTCCAACGTGATGGCTTGACTCCGCCAGATTTGATTGTCATTGATGGAGGACAAGGGCAAGTCAATATCGCCAAGCAAGTCATCCAAGAGGAACTGGGTTTGGATATTCCCATTGCAGGTTTGCAAAAAAATGACAAGCACCAAACCCATGAATTGCTCTTTGGAGATCCGCTTGAGGTGGTGGAGTTGTCTCGCAATTCTCAGGAATTTTTCCTGCTCCAACGTATCCAAGATGAGGTGCACCGCTTTGCCATTACTTTTCACCGTCAACTGCGCTCCAAAAATTCCTTTTCATCACAACTGGATGGAATTGAAGGTCTGGGGCCCAAACGCAAACAGAATCTCATGAAGCATTTCAAATCTCTAACTAAAATCAAGGAAGCTAGTGTGGATGAGATTGTCGAAGTTGGAGTACCTAGAGCTGTTGCAGAGGCTGTGCAGAGGAAGTTGAACCCGCAGGAAGAAGAAGCCTTGCTTCAAGTGGCAGAAGAAAGAGTAGATTACCAAACGGAAGGAAACCATAATGAACCATAAAATCGCAATTTTATCAGATATTCATGGCAATGCGACGGCCTTAGAAGCAGTGATTGCAGATGCTAAACTCAAGGAGCCGGTGAATATTGGCTTATGGGAGACATTTTCCTCCCTGGTCCAGGTGCAAATGACTTGGTCGCTCTGTTAAAGGAACTTCCTATTACAGCAAGTGTTCGAGGCAATTGGGATGATTGTGTCCTTGAGGTCTTGGATGGGCAATACGGTTTGGAAAATCCGCAAGAAATCCAGCTCATGCGAATGACTCAGTTTTTGATGGAGCGAATGGATCCTGCAACGATTGTCTGGCTACGAAGCTTGCCTTTGCTGGAAAAGAAAGAAGTTGAGGGACTGCGCTTTTCTATCTCTCATAATTTGCCAAATAAGAACTATGGTGGTGACTTGCTAGTTGAGAATGATACAGAGAAATTTGACCAACTCCTAGATGATGAAGTTGACGTGGCAGTCTATGGTCATGTTCACAAGCAGTTGCTTCGTTATGGCAGTCAAGGGCAACAAATCATCAATCCAGGGTCGATTGGCATGCCCTATTTTAATTGGGAGGCGTTAAAAAATCACCGTGCCCAGTATGCCGTGATAGAAGTTGAAGATGGGGAATTGGTCAATATCCAATTTCGTAAAGTTGCTTATGATTATGAAGCGGAGTTAGAACTGGCCAAGTCCAAGGGGCTTCCCTTTATCGAAATGTATGAAGAGCTACGAAGAGAAGACAACTATCAGGGGCACAATCTGGAACTATTAGCAAGCTTAATAGAAAAGCATGGCTATGTAGAAGATGTGAAGGATTTCTTGGAGATTATAAAGTCAGAATATAAGATGGACTAGTTTCTTTAAGCAGCTGAAAATTAATTGGAACTGGATGAGGGATTCCTGCTTTAAATGGTTTTCTTCATTCGATTGCTTATCCTTGTTCCAATTTCTTTCTATGAAAAAAATCTCTGCAAGCTCTTTCAAATTATGGTAAAATGGAAGCAGTAGAATTAGAAAAGGAAATCGATTATGAAATTTCTTGAATTAAATAAAAAAACGTCATGCGACCAAGCATTTCGCTGATAAGCCTGTTGATCCTAAAGATGTTCGTACGGCTATCGAAATCGCAACCTTGGCACCAAGTGCCCACAACAGCCAGCCTTGGAAATTTGTAGTGGTACGTGAGAAAAATGCCGAACTAGCAAAATTGGCTTACGGTTCAAACTTTGAACAGGTATCATCAGCGCCTGTAACCATTGCCCTGTTTACAGACACAGATTTGGCTAAACGTGCTCGTAAGATTGCCCGTGTTGGTGGTGCTAATAACTTTTCTGAAGAGCAACTTCAATATTTTATGAAGAATTTGCCTGCTGAATTTGCCCGTTACAATGAACAACAAGTCAGCGACTACCTAGCCCTCAATGCAGGTTTGGTTGCTATGAACTTGGTTCTGGCTCTTACAGACCAAGGAATCGGATCAAATTTGATTCTTGGTTTTGACAAATCAAAAAGTCAACGAAGTTTTTGGATATCGAAAACCGCTTCCGCCCAGAACTCTTGATTACAGTAGGTTACACAGACGAAAAAAATTGGAACCAAGCTACCGCTTGCCAGTAGATGAAATCATCGAGAAAAGATAGAAAGAAGAAAAAAATGACAGCAATTGATTTTACAGCAGAAGTAGAAAAACGCAAAGAAGCCCTCTTGGCTGACTTGTTTAGCCTTTTGGAAATCAACTCAGAACGTGATGATAGCAAGGTTGATGCTGAGCATCCATTTGGACCTGGGCCGGTAAAAGCCTTGGAAAAATTCCTTGAAATCGCAGACCGCGATGGCTACCCAACTAAAAATGTTGATAACTACGCAGGACATTTTGAGTTTGGTGATGGAGAAGAAGTTCTCGGAATCTTTGCCCACATGGACGTGGTGCCAGCTGGTAGCGGTTGGGACACAGATCCTTACACACCAACTATCAAAGACGGTCGCCTCTATGCGCGTGGAGCTTCGGACGACAAGGGACCTACAACAGCTTGTTACTATGGTTTGAAAATCATCAAAGAATTGGGTCTTCCAACTTCTAAGAAAGTTCGCTTCATTGTCGGAACTGATGAAGAATCAGGCTGGGCAGACATGGACTACTACTTCGAGCACGTAGGACTTGCAAAACCAGACTTCGGTTTCTCTCCTGATGCTGAGTTCCCTATCATCAATGGTGAAAAAGGAAATATCACGGAATACCTTCACTTTGCAGGTGAAAATGCAGGTGGTGCCCGTCTTCACAGCTTCACAGGTGGTTTGCGTGAAAATATGGTACCTGAATCAGCAACAGCAGTCGTTTCAGGTGATTTGACTGACTTGCAAGGGAAACTAGATGCCTTTGTTGCAGAACACAAGCTTAGAGGAGAACTCCAAGAAGAAGCTGGTCAATACAAGGTGACGATTATTGGTAAATCAGCCCACGGTGCTATGCCTGCTTCAGGTGTTAATGGTGCGACTTACCTAGCCCTCTTCCTTAGCCAGTTTGATTTTGCTGGTCCAGCCAAAGACTACCTTGACATTGCTGGTAAAATTCTCTTGAACGACCATGAGGGTGAAAACCTCAAGATTGCTCATGTGGATGAAAAGATGGGTACTCTTTCTATGAATGCCGGTGTCTTCCGCTTCGATGAAACAAGTGCTGACAATACCATTGCCCTTAACATCCGCTATCCAAAAGGAACAAGTCCAGAACAAATCAAGTCAATCCTTGAAAACTTGCCAGTTGCTTCTGTTAGCCTTTCTGAACACGGTCACACGCCTCACTATGTGCCAATGGAAGATCCACTTGTGCAAACCTTGTTGAATGTTTATGAAAAACAAACTGGTCTTAAAGGTCACGAGCAAGTCATCGGTGGTGGAACCTTTGGTCGCTTGCTCGAACGTGGGGTTGCCTACGGTGCTATGTTCCCAGACTCAATTGACACCATGCACCAAGCCAATGAATTTATCGCCTTGGACGATCTCTTCCGAGCTGCAGCAATCTATGCCGAAGCTATTTACGAATTGATCAAATAAATGATAGAAGTCTGAGATTGTATGCTTAGACTTCTTTTTGGAGGGAAAGTAGATGTCTCAAATCGAAAGAATCAAGCAGGCTATTATGTCAGATCCACAAAATGCCATCTATACAGAGCGTGGCATTGAGCCTCTCTTTGCAGCGCCAAAAACTGCTCGCATCAATATCATCGGTCAGGCACCTGGACTTAAAACCCAAGAAGCAGGCCTTTACTGGAAAGATAAGAGTGGTGACCGCCTGAGAGACTGGCTAGGTGTGGATGAAGATACCTTTTACAATTCAGGTTATTTTGCTGTTTTGCCTATGGATTTCTACTTTCCAGGGCGTGGCAAGTCAGGTGATCTGCCACCGAGAACTGGCTTTGCAGAAAAATGGCATCCACCGCTCTTGCAAGAATTACCCGATATCCAGTTGACCCTCTTGATTGGGCAATATGCTCAGGCCTACTATTTAAAGGAGAAAATCAGTGGCAAGGTGACAGAACGGGTAAAACATTACCAGAACTATCTGCCAACCTATTTTCCACTAGTTCACCCCTCACCGCGAAATCAAATCTGGATGGCCAAAAATCCTTGGTTTGAGGCAGAAGTGGTACCAGATTTGAAAAAAAGAATTAAAACTATTTTATAGTCAATGAAAATCAAAGAGCAAACTAGGAAGCTAGCCGCAGGCTGCTCAAAGTACAGCTTTGAGGTTGTGGATAGAACTGGCGAAGTCAGTAACCATACCTACGGTAAGGCGACGCTGACGTGGTTTGAAGAGATTTTCGAAGAGTATTAGGAGAAAAAGAATGAAAGAAATTTCCTTTGACGCATTTTACCAGCTTTACCAAAACGACCAACTTTCTCTAGTGGACGTGAGAGAAGTGGATGAGTTTGAAGCTCTTCATTTAGAAGGTGCTCAGAATCTTCCTCTGAGTCAATTAGCTGATACTTATGATCAATTGGACAAGGATCAGTTACATTATGTTATTTGCAAATCTGGAATGAGATCGGCGCGTGCTTGCCAATTCTTAGCTGAACAAGGTTATGAAGTTATCAATGTTCAGGGTGGCATGTTAGCCTTTGAAGAACTTTAAAATTTTGCATTTCTCCTACTTGGTGTGGACTGGGTAGGAGAATTTTATTTTTAGACAATTCTCATTTTTGAGAATCTTGAAAACATTCAATATTTACTTCGTGATACTTTTTTCATACTCTCATTCATGATATACTAGGTCAGTATTTTATAAATATGAAGGAGATTTTCATGGCTAAAAAAGGTGCCTTAACAGGTTTACTCCTGTTTGGAATATTTTTTGGTGCGGGGAACTTGATTTTTCCGCCTTCTCTAGGTGCTTTATCTGGAGAACATTTTCTTCCTGCCATCGCAGGTTTTGTCTTTTCAGGCGTCGGTATCGCCGTCTTGACTCTTATTATTGGAACGCTAAATCCTAAAGGATATATCTACGAGATTTCAACAAAGATAGCGCCTTGGTTTGCGACTCTTTACCTCTCAGTTCTTTACTTGTCAATCGGTCCATTCTTGCTATCCCACGTACAGCTACAACAGCTTACGAAGTAGGGATTAGCCCTCTTTTGTCGGATGCAAATAAAGGTCTTGGTTTGATTGTCTTTACAGTTCTGTATTTTGCAGCAGCCTATTTGATTTCGCTTAATCCATCAAAAATCTTGGACCGTATCGGCCGTATTTTAACACCAGTCTTTGCGATTTTGATTGTTATCTTGGTTGTTCTGGGAGCTTTCAAATACGGTGGAACAAGTCCTCAAGCTGCTTCAGCTGCTTATCAAGCTTCTGCCTTTGGTACAGGTTTCCTAGAAGGTTATAATACCTTGGACGCCCTTGCTTCAGTTGCCTTTAGTGTAATCGCAGTTCAAACCTTGAAACAACTTGGCTTCTCAAGTAAGAAAGAATACATTTCAACTATTTGGGTTGTTGGTATCGTTGTTGCCCTTGCCTTCAGCGCTCTTTACATCGGTTTAGGTTTCCTTGGAAATCATTTCCCAGTACCAGCTGAAGCGATGAAGGGTGGAACACCAGGTGTTTACATCTTGTCACAAGCCACTCAAGAAATCTTTGGCTCAACAGCTCAACTCTTCCTTGCAGCTATGGTTACTGTAACCTGCTTCACAACAACAGTTGGTTTGATTGTGTCAACAGCTGAGTTCTTTAATGAACGCTTCCCACAAATCAGCTACAAGGTTTATGCGACAGCCTTTACCTTGATTGGATTTGCCATTGCTAATTTGGGTCTTGATGCGATTATCAAGTACTCCATTCCAGTTCTGGTTATCTTGTACCCAATCACCATTGCCATCGTTATGATTGTCATTGTCAACAAATTTGTTTCCCTTTCAAAACCAGGTATGCAGTTGACAATTGCTGTGGTTACAGCTATTGCCATTGCAAGCGTACTAGGAAGCTCGTTTAAAGTTGAGTTTCTTGCTAATCTTGTCAACGCTCTTCCGTTTGCAAAGGCCTCACTCCCGTGGTTAGTACCAGCCGTTGTCGGAATCTTGCTCTCATTGGTTCTACCAAACAAGCAAGAAAGCGATGTTTTTGAAATGGAATAATCATTAAAATCACTTTTGTAGCCAAGTCTACAGGAGTGATTTTCTTTTTTTATCCGATGATAAATGTGTTATAATAGGTAGCAAAAGAGGTGAAGAAATGAATCAAACAGTAGAATATATCAAAGAACTGACAGCCATTGCGTCGCCAACGGGCTTCACTCGGGAGATTTCGGACTATTTAGTCAAGACTCTAGAAGGTTTTGGTTACCAGCCGGTTCGCACAGCTAAGGGCGGTGTCAATGTGACCATCAAAGGTCAAAATGATGAAGAGCATCGCTATGTGACTGCCCATGTAGATACGCTGGGTGCTATTGTCCGTGCTGTCAAACCAGACGGCCGTCTCAAAATGGACCGTATCGGTGGTTTTCCTTGGAACATGATTGAAGGTGAAAACTGTACCGTTCATGTAGCTAGCACAGGTCAAAAGCTATCAGGCACCATCCTCATCCACCAAACTTCTTGCCATGTCTACAAGGATGCAGGAACTGCAGAACGCACGCAGGATAATATGGAAGTGCGTTTGGATGCCAAAGTAACCAATGAAAAAGAAACTCGTGCCTTGGGGATTGAGGTCGGTGATTTTATCAGTTTTGACCCACGAACTGTCGTTACAGAGACAGGTTTTATCAAGTCTCGCCATTTGGATGACAAGGTCAGCGCAGCGATTTTGATCAATCTCCTTCGTATTTATAAGGAAGAGAAGATTGAATTGCCTGTAACAACCCATTTTGCTTTTTCAGTCTTTGAAGAAGTGGGACACGGTGCTAACTCTAATATTCCTGCTCAGGTAGTAGAATATCTGGCTGTGGATATGGGAGCTATGGGAGATGACCAGCAAACAGATGAGTACACAGTGTCTATCTGTGTCAAGGATGCTTCAGGGCCTTATCACTATGATTTCCGTCAACACTTGGTGACCTTGGCGAAAGAGCAAGATATTCCATTCAAGCTGGATATCTATCCATTTTATGGTTCGGACGCTTCAGCGGCTATGTCTGCAGGTGCAGAAGTCAAACATGCCCTTCTCGGTGCTGGTATCGAGTCTAGTCATTCTTATGAGCGTACTCATATTGACTCGGTGGTTGCAACGGAGCGTATGGTTGATGCTTACCTTAAGAGTGAGTTGGTGGAGTGAAGGGGGTGATAAAGTATTATGTATGAAATACTGAAACAATTAGCAACTCCTGCTATAATAACAGGTCTAATTTCAGGTTTGTATGCATATTTCCAAAAGAAAAAAGAAGAATATCGTAAATATGTGTATAAAAAAATAAACAAGAAAAACTTTAACGAACTAGTTGTTTATGCTGATGAACTGGTAGATAAAGGAATTACTAATCCAGATTTAGAAAAACTACTTTTTTAAAATTTCTCAAAAAAATTAACCCGTATGGACGCAAAATAAAAAAACTTTTGGTAAATATCAGTGGATAGAAGATGATGGATACGTGTGGTATCAAATAGAAATGATAGAGGAAAAACTTGCTTCTGAAAAAAACTTCACATAGAGGATTTAAAAAGAACTAGCTCATCGGATACAGATTTCTAAGCGATTATTAGATATAAAAAGTAGAAAGAAATATTTCGCTCATAAGTTCAGCTAAAATATGGTTTTATTTATTTCAGTATGCGATGTTATTACTTCAGCTATTTTTTTCATTTACTCTGGGTATAATTGTTTTTATTAAACAACCGACTGTAACCTCTTCGTATTTGGCTTTTTTTGCTTACTTGTTGTAATGATTTTTAATTTTTTTACTCCCAGAATTGAGTGTTAATGAAAGCGATGACACAAGAACTGAAATAGTTTTTTTATAGTACTTCTTTTTGTTATTGCCGCAGTTGATGCTGGAATAGCGTATTATTTGTATAATAATTCTTCTATTGCTCTGCTTGTTGGAATAGTTTCACTACTTCTAATTGTTGGTGTATTAATTTTAAAAGCCATCATTTTCGGGGAAAGTGAAATTGGTAAAGTATCTACAATTTATATCGAAGAATATAGGAAACTACAGGGACCTAAGTTAACCGAGAGACGCTTTAGAAATTATTTTAAAGTTATTCCATTTTTTTAAATAAGATTAAGAATTTATTTCACAAATATATTATTCCACTCTTTAATAAGATTAAGAATTTATTTTATAAAGATAAGAGGGAGGGGAATGATGACCTATAAACACTGACACTTTGACCTTAATTACATCCTTCTCGACTTTGAAGCAGTTGAGGATTGGGGCTAGTCTGACAACAGATATTTAAGGGGTGAATCAAGTACGGTTTGACAGTGAGTGGTTTAATCCCTACATACTTAAGAATACAAACATCTCAATATCAAGTTGTTAAATTCAAGATTGAACCTATTAGAATTGAAAGGAGAGACTCATGTGCTTTATTTGCCAGAGAATTGAGCTCATCAAGAAGGGAGAAAATCCCTATTTTGCCAAAGAGTTGGAAACAGGCTATCTTGTGATTGGAGACCACCAGTATTTTTCAGGTTATAGTCTCTTTCTAGCCAAGGAACATGTCACCGAATTGCACCATTTGAAAAAGGAGACAAGACTCCGTTTTCTAGAAGAAATGAGTGTGGTCCAAGAGGCGGTTGCTAAGGCCTTTGCTGCTGAGAAAATGAATATCGAACTGCTAGGAAATGGCGATGCCCATCTTCATTGGCATCTGTTTCCTAGACGAAGAGGTGACATGAATGGTCACGGTCTCAAGGGTCGTGGACCAGTCTGGTGGGTTCCCTTTGAAGAAATGACAGCAGAAACCTGCCAATCAAAACCTGATGAGATTAAAAGATTAGTCGAATGTTTATCATCAGAAGTAGATAAACTATTAGAAATAAAGGAGTAAAGATGAAAAAAAGATACCTAGTCTTGACAGCCTTGCTAGCCTTGAGTCTAGCAGCTTGTTCACAAGAAAAAGCAAAAAATGAAGCTGGAGAAGCTAAGACAGAACAGACAGCAAAAGCTGATGGAACAGTCGGAAGTAAGTCTCAAGGAACTGCCCAGAAGAAAGCAGAAGTGGTTAACAAAGGAGACTATTACAGCATTCAAGGGAAATACGATGAAATCATCGTAGCCAATAAACACTATCCATTGTCGAAAGACTACAATCCAGGGGAAAATCCAACAGCCAAGGCAGAGTTGGTCAAGCTCATCAAAGCGATGCAAGAGGCAGGTTTCCCAATCAGCGATCATTACAGTGGCTTTTAGAAGTTATGAAACTCAGACCAAGCTCTATCAAGATTATGTCAATCAAGATGGGAAAGAAGCTGCCGACCGTTATTCTGCCCGTCCTGGCTATAGCGAGCACCAAACTGGCTTGGCCTTTGATGTGATTGGGACAAATGGTGATTTGGTGACAGAAGAAAAAGCGGCCCAATGGCTCTTGGACCATGCGGCTGATTATGGCTTTGTTGTCCGTTATCTCAAAGGTAAGGAAAAGGAAACAGGCTATATGGCTGAGGAATGGCACCTGCGTTATGTCGGAAAAGAAGCAAAAGAAATAGCTGCAAGTGGTCTCAGTTTGGAAGAGTATTACGGCTTTGAAGGCGGAGATTACGTCGATTAATACTCTTCGAAAAATCTCTTCAAACCACGTCAGCGTCGCCTTAGCGCAGGTATGGTTACTGACTTCGTCAGTTTTATCTGCAACCTCAAAGCTGTACTTTGAGCAGCCTGCGGCTAGCTTCCTAGTTTGTTCTTTGATTTTCATTGAGTATAAAAAATAAACTTTTCTCTTGCAATTCCAGATAAATAGTGTATAATAGATGGGTATGTGAAAAGCATACTTGTGGGAGGTAAAAATCTCTAATTACCGCCAAAACCACAAAGGAGGATTTAAAAATGGCTAAAAAAGTCGAAAAACTTGTAAAATTGCAAATCCCTGCTGGTAAAGCTACACCAGCTCCACCGGTTGGACCTGCTCTTGGTCAAGCTGGTATCAACATCATGGGATTCACAAAAGAGTTCAACGCTCGTACAGCTGACCAAGCTGGTATGATCATTCCAGTTGTTATCTCAGTTTACGAAGATAAATCATTTACTTTCATCACTAAAACACCACCAGCTGCTGTTCTTTTGAAAAAAGCTGCAGGTGTTGAAAAAGGGATCAGGTACACCTAACAAAACTAAAGTTGCTACAGTTACTCGTGCACAAGTACAAGAAATTGCAGAAACTAAGATGCCAGATTTGAACGCAGCAAACGTAGAGTCTGCAATGCGTATGATCGAAGGTACTGCTCGTTCTATGGGATTCACTGTTGTTGACTAATCAATAACACAGTAGAAAATCTCACAGCAGTCTATTAGTTGCTTTTCATACTAGGTAAGTGACTGAAGCTTGTACTTGGGTACAGCAAGGGAGCTTAACGAAGTAGGAAAAGAAAAATAATAGACTGAAAACCCGCAAGACTTCATCATTTCGAGGAGTGACGTGGGAGATGAAAATCGATTGAACCACTTACAAGGAGAATAGAAAATGGCTAAAAAAAGCAAACAACTTCGTGCTGCTCTTGAGAAAATCGACAGCACAAAAGCATACAGCGTAGAAGAAGCTGTAGCACTTGCAAAAGAAACTAACTTTGCAAAATTTGACGCAACTGTAGAAGTTGCTTACAACTTGAACATCGACGTTAAAAAAGCTGACCAACAAATCCGTGGAGCAATGGTATTGCCAAACGGTACTGGTAAAACTTCACGCGTTCTTGTTTTCGCACGTGGTGCAAAAGCTGAAGAAGCAAAAGCTGCTGGTGCAGACTTTGTTGGTGAAGACGACCTTGTTGCTAAAATCAACGATGGTTGGTTGGACTTCGACGTAGTTATCGCTACACCTGACATGATGGCTCTTGTTGGACGTCTTGGACGTGTCCTTGGACCACGTAACTTGATGCCAAACCCTAAAACTGGTACTGTAACAATGGATGTTGCTAAAGCAGTTGAAGAGTCTAAAGGTGGTAAAATCACTTACCGTGCTGACCGTGCAGGTAACGTTCAAGCAATCATCGGTAAAGTATCATTTGAAGCTGAAAAATTGGTTGAAAACTTCAAAGCTTTCAACGAAACAATCCAGAAAGCAAAACCAGCTACAGCTAAAGGAACTTACGTAACAAACTTGACTATCACAACTACTCAAGGTGTTGGTATCAAAGTTGACGTAAACTCACTTTAATCAGTAGTTTATACAGAGAGAACGAGTACGAAAGTGCTCGTTTTTTGATTGATAAAACTAATCATTATAGTAGATGGAATCTGGAATAGTACATCAAGTTTTTTAACAATGCTTTAGAAGTTGTATTGTACTAGTCTGACTTCAATCCACCATAGTTCACTTTTTTTACTTGTTAAAGCAATGAGATTGATTTTTAGATGTTTTAACTGTAATTTCAGTTTACTAGTTTAAGTAGCTTGCTACTAGTTTCTTAATTTATTATTTGATTTTACTTGATCATCAATAAATGGTTTGTGATTATATAGATTTGAATCTTGAAGTGTTCATCAAATGAAAAGATATTTTTTTGAACCAGCTGGATTATATATTTTTACGTATAATTATAAAATAATGAAATTTTTGTAGGACTTCATATCAGAATGATTTATATCATCATAAAAAAATTATATAATGTTATTGTCTATATCATGAATTTGGTAAAAAGATAAAAACGAACTTTATTTTTTTAAACTGTTTATTGATTTAGGTCAAGCCATTATGTTTGGAATAAAATACGGAACGGATAAATCATGTTTTTAAATAAAAGTTTGTAAATTACATGAAGGTTTGATTTTTTTCAGGTTTAATTTTAAAAAAATATCAGAATGTTTTTAGAATGTTTTTATCTATAAAAGTAATTGTTTTGAGTCATTAAACTTGTTTTTAAAAAAATTTATAGTGTTATAATTTAAGAGATGTTGAAAATTATTGAGCTCTTCCTACTCAAAAATGTTATACCCTTAATATAGCTAAAATATTTAAGGGGGGCTTTTTATTTGTCTAAACATTATAAATCAACATAAAAAATATACATTGAAGGAGGTTGTTAGTCTATATGAAAGGCAAGCAACAACAAGATTTTCGAACGGAGAAATACATTCGTTATGGTATTCGTAAATATAGTTTTTGGAGCAGCATCAGTAGCAATTGCGGCTGGTTTGATGTTCCTAGGTAATGGTGCAGTATCAGCAACGGAAGTACAACATGCTGAAACAGCAGTAACAACAGTTGCTCCTAGTCAAGATGATAAGGAAAAGGCTGAGGATAAATCTGAAACGGTAGAAACTGCAAAACCGGAAATTGAAAAGGCTACAGAAGCAAAAACTGAAGTTAAAGTAGAGGAAGCCAAAAAGTAAACAAAGCAGTCCTTGAAGTAAGCATTGCAACATTAGAAAGAAATAGTAAATCAGCTCCTGATGCAGATCAAGCAGTATTAAGTGCAGCTCGTGAAGTATTAGAAAAAGCCAATGCAGTATTAGCAAGCGCGACAGCTACTCAAGAAGAAGTAGATGCACAGGTGCAAACAGTACAAGCACTAAGCACAGTAGTTACAGAAGCTCAAACAGCAGGAGTAACAGCTAAAGCTGAAGAGAAAAAAGTAGAAGAAAAAGCAAAATCTGAAGCGCAACAAACATCAGAAGTAAAAGAAGCTAGAAAAGAATTAACTCAAGTATCATCAGAAGCTGAAGTAACCAACAAATTGGCTGAGACTGAACTTGCTAAGGCTGATGTGAAAGAAGAGAACAAAGCAGCAGTTACAGCAGCAGTCGCTAAAAACCAAGCAGTTCTTGCTGAAACCAAGGCTCTTTTGGCTGATAAGAGTGTCACAAAAGAGCAAGTAGATGCTCAATTGGAACGCCTAAACGAATCAATCCTTGCAGTTTATAATGAATTGAAAAAAGCAGGAATCGGTCGTGACGGTAAGTTTTCATATGTTTTAGCAGATATTGCAGATACAGTTGCAGAACCACCACTTTCTGAAGAAGAACAAGCAAAAACACTGGGAAAAAAATATAAAGATAAAAATACGGCTCGTTTAACTAAACAAATCAAATGGTTTGATGTAGGTAGTAAAACAGCAACTATAAAAAATCTTGGATCAGGAGATAAACTTCAAGTAGGAACGGAATTTACCCAAGAAATTTCACCAGGATATGTTGTAACATTAACAGTTACTAAATTAGCACCATTTAATTCGACAGATGTATATAAGGAGCGTGGTGGAGCAGGTTATGATGCTAATGCCAAAAACGTATATAAAGATGGAGCTCCAGCAGAACTAAAAGTAGTAACTCAAGGAGGATATTCTGTTGCGAAAACAAATGGAATGAATACTGGAGGTAAAACAGTTATTCAATCTGTTCAAAATGGAGCGAATGTTGGGGTGGAATTCTCTGTTAAAGCTACTTTAAATGGGAAAGAAGTACCAGCAAACGTTGTATTCTTAACTGGGGAAGAAGCTGGTTCATCTGAAATTGAAATCTATAAAACAGATGGAGATGGTTTCGAACTAGTAACGGAATTATCAAACTCTACTGTAAGAAATCAAGAAACAGCCCGTTCTTACACAACTGAAACTTATGAGAAAAAGATCTGTAGCGGGAGCAGGGCATGGTCAGGCAGGTAATCAATTAGGAATAAAAAAATACTATAGAAGGTTCAGGAAAACCGGCTTTTGAAATATTTAAACAAGATAAAGGTAAAGGCTTTTTCAATAAAACCATCACTTCAGATACAGTTGTAGCAATGAGAGAAAACGATGGTACTTATAATACAGATGGTTTAGGAACACAAATTTTCGGACCAGTATCAACTCACAGATCTTCTGGTTTCTCTACTCCATTAGTAATGACTCGTAACGCTAAGAATATAGGAATGTATATCTTCTCATCAGGGCAACAAGGTTCCATGCTTGGATTCATGCTCTTGGATGAGGGAGATGCACCAGCTTCATACGGACGTGTGGCACACTCTATTTCTAAATCAAATGGTCAAAAACAACCATATTTGGGTTCTGTAGCTCCAGACGTAGATATACGTACAACGCCAATTGATAAAACAACTGCATTCAAATATGATGATAACCATGGAGATGGTGCAGCTGATGAAGGTGCTCGTCAATTAATGGGTGATGGAGTACAAGCTAATGATAACTATACATTACATAGAGTTAATGATAAAACATATTCTATGACATTCGATGCTCATTTAGATGGTGAATCATCAGCATGGGTTAACGGATGGATTGACTTTAATGGAAATGGTAAGTTTGATGAAGGGGAAGCTGCAACACCGACAGAAGTAACTCAAGATGGAAAAGTTACACTAACTTGGACTACTAATGTTCAAAACGTAGATACAACTCAAACTAAACTTGCTTCACGTATTCGTATCGCTTTAGACAAGGCAGACATTACAACTCCAACAGGAATTGCCTATTCTGGAGAAGTGGAAGACTTCCAAATCCAACAAACAATACCACCACGTGGTACAAAAGAAGAAACTGAAAATGTGCAAGGAGCTACACAAAATGCTAAAGTTCAGTTTAATGCATATGGACAAATTAACTATGACTTTAGTGAAATAAACACTATTGATACATCTGTTAAATCACAAATTGTAAAAGCCGATGGTTCATTAGTAACAGATGCAGATTTAGTTGATGGATACTATGTTGTAGCCGGGCAAGGTAAGTATAAAGTTACTGATAACGGTAAAGATGTAGATGTAGAATTCATTCCAGAAGCTAACTTTGTAGGGACAGCAGATGGTATCACAATTCGTCGTACAGATGCAAATGGAGCGACGACTGGTTGGGGACTGAATGGTAATAGAGTTGTTAAAGGTGAAGGTGAAGATGCTGCAACACTTAATTTAATAAGTGATCAAGTTCAGTTGCAAAATTCTCCATCAAAAGGTTCTATGGATGGTCGTTACATTCCAACTGTAACTCCAAAACCAATTACTGCAGATCCAAAAACTTCTAAAGATGTTCAAGGTAAAGCTCAAAAAGAAACACCAGTATTCAAAACAGATGCAGGTAAAGATAACGAAGCGGTTATTACGCCAAGCACAACACATCCAGCTAAACTGGTAGATCCAAAAACTGGTAAACCAACAGAAGAAACTTCGGTAACAGTGGAAAATGAAGGAACTTACACAATCAACCCAACAACAGGTGAGGTAACATTCCAACCACTTCCAAAATTTACAGGAAGAGCTACAGGGGTTGGTGTATCACTAACAGCACCAGTCGGAGTTGATAAAACAGGAGCTGAAGCAACTTCAACAGCCACAACAACTTACACACCAGAAGTTACACCAGTAAAACCAACAGCTGATCCAGCTACTTCAACAGGAATCCAAGGGTGAAACTCAAACAGGAACACCTACATTCACAGCAGGACATGCAGAAGTGCCTATTAAAGATGGTTCAGTGAAATTATTAAATGCAGATGGAACTGAAGCTCAAGGAGCAGTACCAGCATTAGATAATGATGGTAACAAAGTTGGGGAATACACAGTAGATGCGACAACAGGTGTTGTAACCTTTACACCAACGAATAAAGCTTATGTAGGTCCAGTTATCCCTGCAAAAGTTCAAGCAGAAGATAACAACGGAACTAAAGTTGAAACAAAATATACTCCATCAATCGTAGGAGTGAAACCAACAGCAACTCCAGCAGATTCTTCAAACATTCAAGGTGAAGTACAATCAGGAGTCGTAGCTTTTGCTCCAGGTAAAGCAACCATTGAAGGTGTTGAAAAATCAGTAGCTATTAAAGCAAACTCAGCAGTTCTTCTTGATAAACAAGGTAATCCAGTAACAGCAGGCACTCCAGTAGATGCTGAAGATGCGAATGGGAAAAAAGTTGGGGAATACACAATTGACCCAACTACTAATACAGTAACATTTACACCAACAGATAAAACTTATACAGGTAAAGTTGTACCAGCAAATGTTCAAGCAGAAGATGAAAATGGAACAATCGTTAAAACAACTTATACACCAAGTATTGTAGGGGGTAACACCGAGTGCAACTCCAGCAGATACAACTGATATTCAAGGTGTAGAACAATCGAAAGAAGTGACATTCAAACCTGGTAAGACTACTATCAACGGTGTTGAAAAAGAAGTGCCAATCGATACTACTTCATTCAAACTATTAGATGAAACTGGAACTCCAGCAGAGTCAGTACCAGCTAAAAATCCAGCAGGAGATGTGATTGGTACTTATACATTGAAAGTGGTAGACGGTAAACCAACGGCAGTCTTTACACCAACGGATAAAACATATGCGGGGGAAGTTGAAGCAGTTACTATCCAAGCGAAAGATACAAATGGAACAGCTGTAACAACAACCTACACTCCAAACATTACGCCAGTATCTCCATCAGGAACTCCAGCGACAACTGAAGGTGTACAAGGACAACCTCAAGAGGGAACGCCAACATTTACACCAGGTAATGATAAAATCCCGATGAAGATTGATGCGACTCAACCTGCTAAATTAGTAGATCCAGAAACTGGTAATACGATTGATGAACCAACAATGCCAGCAAAAGACGCTAAAGGCAACACCGTTGGTACGTATACAATTGAACCAACAACTGGTAAAGTGACATTCACGCCTAATAAAGACTTTGTAGGGACACCAGTACCAGTAAGAGTTCAAGCAAAAGATGCAAATGGTACACCAACATCAGCTACTTACACGCCAACTGTTAAACCTGTAACTCCAGAAGGAATTAATACATTTACAGAAGATATTCAAGGTTCACCTCAAAGTGGTAAGCCGCAATTCAAACCTGGTAAGACAACTATCAATGGTACAGAAGTAGAAGTACCAATGGATGATAATACACCAGCTAAATTAAAAGACCCTAATACAGGTCAAGAAGTAACGAGTGTAACAATTCCAGGTGAAGGGACTTATACTGTAGATGCAGATGGGACAGTCCACTTTACTCCAGATAAACAATTCAAAGGTAAGGGGGCAAACATTAACAGTTGTACGTCAAGATGCCAATGGAACAAAAGTGACCGCAGAATATACAGCAGTTGTAAAACCAGCAAACCCGGAAGGAACAGAAGTTCTTACTGCGGGTGTTCAAGGTAAAGTTCAAAGTGGAAAACCAAACTTCATCGGTGGTAAAGCAATTGTTAACAACGTAGAAAAATCAGTTGATATCGATGAAAATGTACCAGCGAAACTAATTGATCCTAAGACTGGTCAAGAAACAACAACTGTCACAATTGATGGTGAAGGAACTTATGAAGTTTCAGAAAATGGAACTGTGACATTTACTCCAGTAGCAGGATTCGTAGGTAAAGGAACAGAACTTACTGTTAAACGTGTTGACTTAAATGGTACTCCAGCAATTGGTAAATACACAGCGGTAGTAATCGGTACAAAACCAACTGCAAAACCAGCTGTAACTTCTGATATTCAAGGTCAAGCTCAAAGCCATTCTGTTACATTCAAAGGTGGAACAGTTGAAGTTGAAGACCCAATGACGAAAGTGAAATCAGAAGAAACAGTAGCCATTGATCCAGCAACTTACACATTACTGGATGAAAATGGACAAGCAGCAGATTCAGTTCCAGCCAAAAACCCAGCGGGTGATGTAGTAGGTACATACACTCTTGTTAAAGAAGAAGGTAAAGATCCAGTTGCAGTATTTACTCCAACAGACAAATCGTACACTGGAGAAGTAAAACCAGTAACCGTTCAAGCGAAAGATACAAATGGAACAGCTGTAACAACAACGTACACACCAAATATCACGCCGGTTAAAACCAACTGCAAAACCAGCAGTATCAGAAGGCGCACAAGGGAAAGAGCAAAGTGGAACTCCAACATTTACTGAAGGACACGAAAAAGCTCCAATCGATCCAGCTGTACCAGCTAAATTAATCGATTCAGAAACTGGTGAACCAACTGATGAAAAATCAGTAAAAGTACCAGGTGAAGGAACATACACAATTGATCCAGATACAGGAGCGGTAACGTTCAAACCAGAACCAAACTTCACAGGTAAAGCAACAGGTGTTGAAGTTCAACGTAAAGATACAAACGGAACTCCAGCAACAGCTAAATACACACCAACAGTTAAACCAGTAACACCAACATCAGATGACGTAGTATCTGAAGATATTCAAGGTGCTAAACAAACTGGAACTCCAGTATTTACACCAGGTAAAACAACAGTTAACGGTCAAGAAGTAACTGTAGACCTAGACCCTGAAGTTAAACCAACCTTAGTAGGTGCTGACGAAGAAGGTAAAGTAGTAGTACCTAATGAAGGAACATATACTGTAGATGAAAATGGTGTAGTAACATTTACTCCAGAACCAAACTTCACAGGTAAAGCTAGCGGAGTAACAGTGAAACGTGCTGATAAAAACGGAACTGAAGTAACTGCTAAATACACACCAACAGTTAAACCAGTAACACCGACGGCTAAAGATGCAACTACAACTGATGTACAAGGTTCTACACAAACAGGTAAACCAGTATTCACACCAGGTAAAACAACAGTTAATGGTGTAGAAAAAACTGTAGAATTATCTGACAAACCAGCTAAATTAGTAGATCCGAAAACAGGAGACCCTGTTGATTCAGTGACTATCGAAGGAGAAGGAACTTATACAGTAGCTCCAGATGGAACTGTAACATTTGTACCAGACAAATCATTTACAGGACAAGCGACAGGTGTAACAGTTAAACGCGAAGATAAGAACGGAACACCTGTAACTGCCAAATACACTCCAGTAGTATTACCAGTAATACCAACAGGAAAAGATGTAACTTCTATCGGTGAAAAAGGACAAAAACAATCTGAAACGCCAGTATTCAAAGCAGGAACAACTAAAGTAAACGGTAAAACAGTGATAGTGCCAATCGATGAAACTGTAGCCCCAACTCTTGAAGGAGCAGATCCAGAAGGTAAAGTAGTCGTAGCAGGAGAAGGAACCTACACAATCGATAAGAGTGGTAAAGTAACCTTCACTCCAGAAGCAAACTTCGTAGGAAAAGCGAGTGGTGTAACAGTTAAACGTGTTGACGAAAACGGAACACAAGTAACAGCGACATACACTCCAACTGTATTAGGGAAAACAACTACTGAAAACGTTGTATCTGAAGATGCTAAAGGAAAACCACAATCAAATACTCCAGTCTTTAAAGGAGATGTGGATACAAGAGTACCACCAACATTTGAGGATGGAACAACAACCAAAGTAATCCCAGGAGAAGGAACCTACACAATCGATGAGACTGGTAAAGTAACCTTCACTCCAGAAAAAGACTTCGTAGGAACAGCTACACTAGTAGAAGTAGTTCGTAAAGATAAGAATGGAAGAACAATTAAAGCTTCTTACACACCAACAGTACGTCCAGACACTAAATTTGTAGTAGTAGGAAAAGAAGGTAAAGAAACTGAACTCATTCCATCTAAAGATGGTAAGAACCCATCTGAAACTATTCCAGGATACAAAGTTGTTGATACTAAAACGGATGAAAAAGGGAACACTAAACACATCTACGAACCAGTAACAACTAAACACGTAGATAGAAAAGGTAACCCAATCCCAGGAACAACAACAGAAGAAGGAACAAAAGATCCTAAGACTTCAAAAGAAGTTCCAGGATATAAAGTAGTGAAAACAACAACCACGAAAGACGGGGATACAGTTCATACTTACGAAAAAATAACTACATCATTCATAGACAAAGAAGGAAACTTCATTACTGTTGATAAGGACAACAACCCTGTAGAATCAACAGAAGAAGGAGCAAAACCTAAGAAAGATATTCCAGGATACAGATTCGTAGAAACTAATACTCTAGAAATGGAGACACAGAACACATCTACGAAAAAGTAACTACAACATTCAAGGATAAAGAAGGAAACGCAATTCCAAACTATCCAACAGAAGAAGGTGAACAACCTAAGAAAGATATTCCTGACTACGAGTTTGTGAAAACTACAACTGATAAAGATGGTAACGTAACTCACGTTTACCGTAAAGTAGTTAAGACAACTACATCATTTGTAGATGAAAGTGGTAAGCCAGTTTCACCAAATGAAGAAGGTAGCCAACCTAAGAAAGATATTTCAGGATACCGTTTCGTAGGAACTAAGAAACTTCCAAATGGAGATACTGTTCATGTTTATGAAAAAGTAACAACACCAACTCCGCCAGTAACTCCATATAATCCAACACCGACACCAGTTACAGAAAAAGTATTAACAACTTATGTAGATGAAAATGGTGAATTGATTATTCCAGACGAAAACGGATCACATCCAGGTAAGCCATTAGAGGGTTATGAGTTGGTTCGTACAGAAACAGATGCTAATGGAAATGTTCGCAATGTTTACCGTAAGGTGCAATCTCAAACACCAGCACAACCGGTAGAACCAACAACACCAGCAATGCCTGAACAGCCAGCTAAACCAGAAGTGCCTGTAACTTCAGAGCAATCAGTACAAGAAGTTCAAGCTACAGTATCTAAAGAAACTGAAGCTAAACGTGAATTGCCAAATACTGGTACAGAAGACAATGCTAGCCTAGCAGCACTTGGACTTCTCGGAGTATTGAGCGGATTTGGTCTTGTAGCTCGCAAGAAGAAACAAGACTAAACTTTCTAATTGATCTGATTTGTTTGCAATGAACATATCATCCCTGAAGCTGATGAATCGAATGATTCATCAGTTTTTTGGCGTACGACGGGCATGTCGTATATCTGAGGTGTAAGTCTTCGGTGGGCACCTGCTACCGGTGAACCCAATAGTGATTCCCAAGCCTGACTATTGTGAGGTAGCGGATTAAAACGGTCTGGGGATAGACCGTTTTAAGTCTGACGTTGGAAATTAGAACCGTCAGAGGAAGGGATAGCGAAATCGTAGCTCTACGAACAGAAAGGTGGAGGTTCGTAGAGCGGATGAAGATGAGAGCAATTCCAAAGTACAAAAATAGTCGTAACCTGAATGTGTAAATGATGGGAGGAGTTGAATTCGAACTAGAGAGGTAATAATAAATTTATGCTATAGTCATGGTGGTTTGTATGCTTTTGATTCTGGTTTATCAAATAATAGATTAGAATTGTCAGATAATATCATTTTATGTTATAATGAAGAAAAAAACAGAGGTGTTCAAATGTCAGAAGCAGGTCATAAGTTTTTAGCAAAACTGGGGAAAAAACGCTTACGTCCAGGTGGAAAACGTGCTACAGATTGGTTAATTGCGGAAGGAGGATTTTCAAAAGAAAAGAGAATACTAGAGGTTGCGTGTAATAGGGGAACTACAGCAATTGAGTTGGCACAGCGTTTTGGTTGTAAGATAACTGCTGTTGATATGGATGCTCAAGCTTTAGAAGTGGCTAAAAAATCTGCTGAAACGGCAGGTGTTGGTCATTTGATCAGGTTTGAAAGAGCAAATGCAATGAAACTTCCTTATGAAGATGCTAGTTTTGATATTGTTATAAACGAAGCTATGCTGACTATGCAAGCCGATCAAGCTAAGAAAAAATGTGTAATGGAATATCTAAGGGGTTTAAAACCTGAAGGTCTTCTTTTGACACATGATGTGCTTCTTAAGGAAGCTAAAGAGTCTGTCAGACAGGAATTATCACAAGCAATTCATGTAAATGTAGGTCCTTTAACTCAAGATGGTTGGGAACAGGTGATGATAGAATCAGGTTATCGTGATGTGAAAGTATTGACTGGTGAAATGACATTAATGAAATTATCAGGTATGATTTATGACGAAGGTTGGCTAGGAACCTTGAAAATTTGTGTAAATGCTTGTAAAAAGGAGAATAGAAAGCAGTTTTTAACGATGTATAAAAATGTTTGCTAAGAATAAAAAAAGAACTTGGGTTTTTATTGCTATGGCTAGTTATAAATCGTCAAATCGTTAGATAATCATTGAAGTTAACTTTTTCCTTTTTTTCTTTCTTAAAAAAATATGCTATAATAGAGAGTAAAAAAACTTTGAAAGAAAGAAAAAGATGAATTTAAAAAGATTATATTGCAACAATTGAAAATTATCCAAAGGAAGGCATCACCTTCCGTGATATTAGTCCTTTGATGGCTGATGGGAATGCTTATAGCTACGCTGTTCGTGAAATTGTTCAGTATGCCACTGACAAGAAAATAGACATGATTGTAGGTCCTGAGGCTCGTGGTTTTATCGTGGGCTGTCCAGTTGCCTTTGAGTTGGGAATTGGTTTTGCGCCTGTTCGTAAGCCAGGAAAATTGCCACGCGAAGTCATTTCTGCTGACTATGAAAAAGAGTACGGTGTTGATACCTTGACTATGCACGCTGACGCCATTAAGCCAGGTCAACGTGTTCTTATCGTAGATGACCTCTTGGCTACAGGTGGAACTGTTAAGGCAACCATCGAGATGATTGAAAAACTTGGTGGTGTTGTAGCAGGTTGTGCCTTCCTTGTTGAATTGGATGAATTGAACGGCCGTGAAAAAATCGGTGACTACGATTACAAGGTTCTTATGCATTATTAATCAAAAAAACAGTCCCTAGGGCTGTTTTTTCTACATTAGGATATAAAAAAATAGACTATAGCTAGTTAGAGAAAAAAAGTATAATTGAAAACTATATCTTCTTGCAGTATAATAAAAGGACTAAGTGTTTGAGATTTAGTTTCATACTCAATGAAAATCAAAGAGCAAACTAGGAAACTAGCCGCAGGCTGCTCAAAGTACAGCTTTGAGGTTGCAGATAGAACTGACGAAGTCAGTAACCATATCTACGGCAAGGCAACGTTGACGCGGTTTGAAGAGATTTTCGAAGAGTTCAAACATATGCAATGATTCCTGAAAGAATACAGTTAGGAGAGGGTTATGCCGATTCGAATTGATAAAAAATTACCAGCTGTTGAGATTTTACGGACAGAGAACATCTTTGTCATGGATGATCAACGTGCGGCCCACCAAGATATCCGTCCTTTGAAGATTTTAATCTTAAATCTCATGCCACAGAAAATGGTCACAGAAACCCAGTTGTTGCGCCATTTGGCCAATACACCCCTACAATTGGATATTGATTTTCTCTATATGGAAAGCCACCGTTCTAAGACAACTCGTTCAGAGCACATGGAGACCTTTTATAAAACTTTTCCTGAAGTCAAAGATGAGTATTTTGATGGCATGATTATCACGGGTGCTCCAGTTGAACATTTACCATTTGAGGAAGTGGACTACTGGGAGGAATTTACTCAGGTGCTTGAGTGGTCTAAGACCCATGTCTATTCGACCCTTCATATCTGTTGGGGGGCTCAGGCGGGACTCTATCTGCGTTATGGGGTGGAAAAATACCAGATGGACAGTAAGTTATCAGGTATTTATCCTCAGGACACCCTAAAAGAGGGTCACCTTCTCTTTAGAGGCTTTGATGATAGCTATGTATCCCCTCATTCACGGCACACAGAGATTTCTAAGGAAGAAGTCTTAAACAAGACCAATCTTGAAATTTTATCAGAAGGACCTCAGGTTGGGGTTTCTATTTTGGCCAGTCGTGATTTACGAGAAATTTATAGTTTTGGGCATTTGGAATATGATCGTGATACCTTGGCAAATGAATATTTCCGAGATCGTGATGCAGGTTTGGATCCTCATATTCCAGAAAATTACTTTAAGGATGATGATGTCAACCAGACACCTTGTCTTTGTTGGTCTTCATCAGCAGCCCTCTTTTTCAGTAACTGGGTGAATTATGCGGTCTATCAGGAGACGCCTTTTGACTGGAGAAAGATAGAAGATGATGCATCTGCATATGGATATTTATAAGAGGAATTATGACGTATTTAGACGCTTTTAAATCAGGGAACTTGGTTTTACCGAGTGCCCTGCTCTTGCATTTTAAGGAACTCTTTCCTTCAAGCGATGATTTTTTAGTCTGGCAATTTTTCTATTTGCAAAATACGACAGGTTTGGAAGAAATGTCGCCAAGTCAGATTGCTGAAAGGATTGGCAAGGAAATTTCGGATGTCAACCAGTCCATTTCCAACTTGACAGAGAGGGGACTGCTCCAGTATCGTACTATCGAATTAAATGGCGAAATTGAATTGCTCTTTGATGCTAGTTTGGCTTTGGAACGTTTGGATGACTTGCTTGGAGTTGCTCATTCGAATTCAGATCAGTTGACACCTCAAAACCAGCTCAAGGATTTGGTAGAAATCTTCCAGCAGGAATTAGGACGTTTGTTGACACCTTTTGAAATTGAAGATTTGACCAAGACACTAAAAGAAGATGGGACCAGTGCTGACTTGATTAAGGAAGCTCTTCGTGAAGCTGTTTTGAATGGAAAAGCAAATTGGAAGTACATTCAGGCCATTTTGAGAAATTGGCGCCATGAAGGTATCAAGAGTGTGCCTCAAATCGAGGCCAAGAGGGCAGAAAGAGAATCCAGCAATCCTCAGTTGACACAGGTATCTGCAGATTTCAGAAATGCTATGGATCTTTGGAAGGATTAATCCATGCAAGTAGGCTTGAAATCCGAGTAAGATTTGCAAGCTGTGTCTAATTGTGATAAAATAAATAGAAAATAAATTGAAAAAAGAGGTATGTGAAATGTCACGTAAACCATTTATCGCTGGTAACTGGAAAATGAACAAAAATCCAGAAGAAGCTAAAGCATTTGTTGAAGCAGTTGCATCAAAACTTCCTTCATCAGACCTTGTTGAAGCAGGTATCGCTGCTCCAGCTCTTGATTTGACAGCTGTTCTTGCTGCTGCTAAAGGTTCAAACCTTAAAGTTGCTGCTCAAAAACTGCTACTTTGAAAAATGCAGGTGCTTTTACTGGTGAAACTAGCCCACAAGTTTTGAAAGAAATTGGTACTGACTACGTTGTTATCGGTCACTCAGAACGCCGTGACTACTTCCATGAAACTGACGAAGATATCAACAAAAAAGCAAAAGCAATCTTTGCAAACGGCATGCTTCCAATCATCTGTTGTGGTGAATCACTTGAAACTTATGAAGCTGGTAAAGCTGCTGAATTCGTAGGTGCTCAAGTATCTGCTGCTTTGGCTGGATTGACTGCTGAACAAGTTGCTGCATCAGTTATCGCTTACGAGCCAATCTGGGCTATCGGTACTGGTAAATCAGCTTCACAAGACGATGCACAAAAAATGTGTAAAGTTGTTCGTGACGTTGTAGCTGCTGACTTTGGTCAAGAAGTTGCAGACAAAGTTCGTGTTCAATACGGTGGTTCTGTTAAACCTGAAAACGTTGCTTCATACATGGCTTGCCCAGACGTTGATGGTGCCCTTGTAGGTGGTGCGTCACTTGAAGCAGAAAGCTTCTTGGCTTTGCTTGACTTTGTAAAATAATCAGTAGCAAAAGCTAGGTGGAACAGCATTGAGATGTCTGTTCCATTTTTTATAGGAGAGGAAAGATTGAAAACAAAGATTGGAAAAATTGGATTAGCAAGTATCTTTTTACTAGGCTTGGCAGTTAGTCATGTAGCTGCAAATGAAACTGAAGTAGCAAAAACTTCGCAGGATGCAAGGACAGTTTCAAGTAGTTCAGAGCAAAATCAGTCTTCTAATAACACTCAAACGAGTGCAGGTGTAAAGACCACTGCTTCTGCCCACTGGGAGGGAGATTATTATGTAAAGGCTGATGGTTCCAAAGCAAAGAGTGAGTGGATTTTTGATAACTACTATAAGGCTTGGTTTTATATTAAGTCAGACGGCCGTTATGCTCAAAATGAGTGGCAGGGTAATTACTACCTAAAATCAGGTGGCTATATGGCTAAGAATGAATGGGTTTATGATAACGCCTATAAGAATTGGTTTTACCTGAAGTCTGATGGTTCTTATGCTAACCAGGAATGGCATTCTGTTGGAGGTAAATGGTACTATTTTAAGAAGTGGGGCTATATGGCTAAAAGCCAATGGCAAGGAAGTTATTTCCTAAATGGTCAAGGTGCCATGATGCAAAATGAATGGCTTTATGATCCAGCCTATTCATCTTACTTCTATCTCAAGTCTGATGGCTCTTATGCAAATCAAGAGTGGCAAAAGGTAGACGGCAAGTGGTACTATTTCAAGAAGTGGGGTTACATGGCTAAAGATGAGTGGCAGGGTAACTACTATTTGACAGGAAGTGGTGCTATGGCTACTGGTGAATTAGTCATGGATGATGCTCGCTATATTTTTTCTGACTCAGGTGAGTTAAAAGAAAAGAAAGACTTGAATGTTGGCTGGGTTCACCGAAATGGCAGACGTTATTTCTTTAACCATCGTGAAGAACAAGTTGGGACTGATCAAGTTAAAAAAGTTATCGATGTCAGTGAGCACAATGGTCGTATTAGTGACTGGAAAAAAGTCATCGATGATAATGGAGTAGATGGAGTCATTGTTCGTTTGGGCTATAGTGGAACTGAGGACAAGGAATTGGCTCATAATATTAAGGAGTTAAACCGTCTTGGAATTCCTTACGGTGTTTACCTTTATACTTATGCTGAAAATGAGACCGATGCTGAGAATGATGCTAATCAAACCATTGAACTCTTGAAAAAATACAAGATGAACTTGTCTTACCCTATCTACTACGATGTTGAGAACTGGGAATATGGCAATAAGACCAAGAGAGCTCCAAGTGATACTGGAACCTGGGTCAAGATTATCAACAAGTATATGGCAACAATGAAACAGGCTGGTTATCAAAATGTGAAAGTTTATAGCTATCGTCAACTTTTGAAAACGCGCCTAAATCACCCTGATATTTTACAGCATGTCAATTGGGTTGCAGCCTATACAGATGCGCTTGATTGGAATAATCCTCATTATTCAGGAGAAAAAGGATGGCAATATACTTCATCTGAATACTTAAAAGGAATTCGTGGTCGTGTTGACGTCAGCGTTTGGTATTAAGATATAAGTTTGAGAAAGGAGTGTGCAAGAAATTTGCATTCTCTTTTTCTTTATTTTATCGCTGTTAAGAGAGTTTGAAAGTGACTGGGTTTCATTCTAAAAAATTCTTAAATTATCAGTCTATTGCAACTTTTCTCATGTGAGTCATTTGGCTTGCTATTGTCTTTCCTTAGTAGTATACTAAGGTAGTAATCATTAAGAAGTGGTTACAAAAAATAATGAACGAGGTAAAGAAAATGGTAGAATTGAAAAAAGAAGCAGTAAAAGACGTAACATCATTGACAAAAGCAGCACCAGTAGCATTGGCAAAAACAAAGGAAGTCTTGAACCAAGCTGTTGCTGATTTGTACGTAGCCCACGTTGCTTTGCATCAAGTACACTGGTACATGCGTGGTCGTGGTTTCCTTGTATGGCATCCAAAAATGGATGAGTACATGGATGCTCTTGATGGTCACTTGGATGAAATTAGCGAACGCTTGATTACACTTGGAGGAAGCCCATTCTCTACGTTGACAGAATTCCTTCAAAACAGTGAAATCGAAGAAGAAGCTGGTGAATACCGCAATGTTGAAGAAAGCTTGGAACGTGTCCTTGCTATCTACCGTTACTTGTCAGAACTTTTCCAAAAAGGTTTGGATATCACTGATGAAGAAGGTGATGATGTGACAAACGGTATCTTTGCAGATGCTAAGACTGAAACGGATAAAACAATCTGGATGCTTGCTGCAGAACTTGGACAAGCACCTGGTTTGTAAGAAATAAGGCAACATAGATAAATCTGTAGGAAATTTCTTACAGATTTTTTCTATTCTGTAGGCTATTCCAAACCAGTCTTTTTTTGAGTTTTTTGATAAAATAGTACTATCAGTAAAAAGGATGGAAGCATGACTAAGAAAATCGTAGCTATTTGGGCCCAGGATGAAGAGGGTGTGATTGGTAAGGACAATCGTCTGCCTTGGCATTTGCCAGCAGAACTGCAACATTTCAAGGAAACAACTCTGAATCATGCTATCTTGATGGGGCGCGTGACCTTTGATGGGATGGGGCGTCGCTTGCTTCCAAAACGGGAGACCTTGATTTTGACACGTAACCTAGAAGAAAAGATAGATGGAGTTGCTACTTTTCACGATGTCCAGTCTGTCTTGGACTGGTATCAGGTTCAAGAAAAGAATCTCTACATTCTCGGTGGGAAGCAGATTTTTCAGGCTTTTGAACCCTACCTTGACGAAGTGATTGTCACCAAATTCATGCTCGGGTGGAGGGAGATACCTATTTCCCTGAAGAGTTTGATTTGTCTCTTTTTGAGACAGTTTCAAGCAAATTTTACGCCAAAGATGAGAAAAATCCTTATGATTTTACCATCCAATACCGCAAGAGAAAGGAAGTCTAATGGAACGTAGTATATTTGGTTTTTTCACAGCCATGCTGTGTTTGGTCTGCTTGCTTGCAGGGGCACAGGCTTTTCGTAAAAAGCGTTATGGACTTTCTGTCCTGCTCTGGTTAAATGCCTTTACCAATTTGGTCAATAGTATCCATGCTTTTTACATGACCTTATTTTAGATAGAATGACAGTATAGAATAGAACGGAAGGAAATCATGCCTACAACTAGGAATAATGATATGATGGTTTATTGCTCATTTTGTGGCAAAAGCCAGGAAGAAGTACAAAAAATAATCGCAGGGAACAACGCCTTTATCTGTAATGAATGTGTGGAGTTAGCCCAGGAAATCATTCGTGAGGAGTTGGCGGAAGAAGTCTTGGCAGACTTGTCTGAGGTACCAAAACCAATCGAACTTCTCCATATCTTGAATCACTATGTAATCGGTCAAGATCGTGCCAAGCGTGCCTTGGCAGTGGCGGTTTACAACCACTACAAACGTATCAATTTCCACGATACGCGTGAAGAGTCAGAAGATGTGGATTTGCAGAAATCAAATATCTTGATGATTGGCCCAACTGGTTCAGGGAAAACTTTCCTGGCCCAGACCTTGGCTAAGAGCTTGAATGTGCCTTTTGCGATTGCGGATGCAACAGCTCTTACTGAGGCTGGTTATGTTGGTGAGGATGTGGAAAATATCCTCCTCAAACTCCTGCAGGCTGCTGACTTTAACATTGAACGTGCAGAGCGTGGCATTATCTATGTGGATGAAATTGACAAGATTGCCAAGAAGAGTGAGAACGTGTCTATCACACGTGATGTTTCTGGTGAAGGGGTGCAACAAGCCCTTCTCAAGATTATCGAGGGAACTGTTGCTAGCGTACCGCCTCAAGGTGGACGCAAGCATCCACAACAAGAGATGATTCAAGTGGATACTAAATATCCTCTTCATCGTGGGTGGTGCTTTTGATGGTATTGAAGAAATTGTCAAACAACGCCTGGGTGAAAAAGTCATCGGATTTGGTCAAAATAATAAAGCGATTGACGAAAACAGCTCTTACATGCAGGAAATCATCGCAGAAGATATTCAAAAATTTGGTATTATCCCTGAGTTGATTGGACGCTTGCCAGTCTTTGCAGCTCTTGAGCAATTGACGGTTGATGACTTGGTTCGTATTTTGAAAGAGCCAAGAAATGCCTTGGTTAAACAATATCAAACCTTGCTTTCTTATGATGATGTCGAGTTGGAATTTGACGACGAAGCCCTTCAAGAAATCGCCAATAAGGCCATCGAACGGAAGACAGGTGCGCGTGGTCTTCGCTCCATCATAGAAGAAACCATGCTAGACGTCATGTTTGAAGTACCGAGTCAGGAAAATGTGAAATTGGTCCGCATCACAAAAGAAGCTGTCGATGGAACGGATAAACCAATCCTAGAAACAGCCTAGAGGTGACTATGGAAATCAATACACACAATGCAGAAATCTTGCTCAGTGCGGCGAATAAATCCCACTATCCGCAGGATGAACTGCCAGAGATTGCCCTAGCAGGGCGTTCAAATGTTGGTAAATCTAGCTTTATCAATACCATGCTGAACCGCAAGAATCTAGCCCGAACATCAGGTAAACCTGGTAAAACCCAGCTTCTCAACTTCTTTAACATTGATGACAAGATGCGCTTTGTGGATGTGCCTGGTTATGGCTATGCCCGTGTTTCTAAAAAGGAACGTGAAAAGTGGGGGCGCATGATTGAGGAGTACTTAACGACTCGGGAAAATCTCCGTGCGGTAGTCAGTCTAGTTGACCTTCGTCATGACCCGTCAGCAGATGATGTGCAGATGTACGAATTTCTCAAGTATTATGAGATTCCGGTTATCATCGTTGCGACCAAGGCGGACAAGATTCCTCGTGGTAAATGGAACAAGCACGAATCAGCAATCAAAAAGAAATTAAACTTTGACCCAAGTGACGACTTTATCCTCTTTTCATCTGTCAGCAAGGCAGGGATGGATGAATCTTGGGATGCAATCTTAGAAAAAAATTGTGAGGAAAAAGAAAATGACAAAAACAATTCATACAGATAAGGCCCCAAAGGCTATCGGACCATATGTTCAAGGAAAAATCGTTGGCAACCTTTTGTTTGCTAGTGGTCAAGTTCCCCTATCTCCTGAAACTGGGGAAATCGTTGGAGAAACGATCCAAGAACAGACAGAACAAGTCTTGAAAAAAACATTGGTGCTATTTTTGGCAGAAGCAGGAACTGACTTTTGACCATGTTGTCAAAAACAACTTGCTTTTTGAGCGATATGAACGACTTTGTTCCTTTTAACGAGGTTTACCAAACGGCCTTTAAAGAGGAATTTCCAGCTCGTTCAGCTGTGGAGGTAGCTCGTCTTCCTCGTGATGTAAAAAGTCGAAATTGAAGTCATCGCAGAGATTGATAGCTAGTTGAAGTTTGGTGTTGCCAAACTTCTTTTGATATAAGGAGAAAAAGATGACAAAGAAACAACTTCACTTGGTGATTGTGACAGGGATGAGTGGTGCAGGGAAAACCGTGGCCATTCAGTCTTTCGAGGATTTGGGTTATTTTACTATTGATAATATGCCGCCAGCCCTCTTGCCTAAGTTTTTGCAGTTGGTGGAAACAAAGGAAGACGACCATAAGTTGGCCTTGGTAGTGGATATGCGTAGCCGTTCTTTCTTCTCAGAGATTCAAGCTGTTTTGGATGAGCTGGAAAATAAGGAAGAACTGGACTTTAAAATTCTCTTTTTGGATGCAGCTGATAAAGAATTGGTCGCTCGTTACAAGGAAACCAGACGGAGTCACCCACTAGCAGCAGACGGTCGTATTTTAGACGGAATCAAGTTGGAACGTGAACTCTTGGCACCTTTGAAAAATATGAGTCAAAATGTTGTGGATACGACAGAACTTACTCCACGTGAGCTGCGCAAAACCCTTGCAGAGCAGTTTTCAGATCAGGAACAAGCCCAGTCTTTCCGTATCGAAGTCATGTCTTTTGGCTTTAAATATGGAATTCCGATTGATGCAGACTTGGTCTTTGATGTCCGATTCTTGCCAAATCCCTATTATCTACCAGAACTTCGAAACCAAACGGGTGTGGATGAACCTGTTTATGACTATGTCATGAATCATCCTGAGTCAGAAGACTTTTATCAACATTTATTGGCCTTGATTGAGCCGATTTTGCCAAGTTACCAAAAGGAAGGGAAGTCCGTTTTGACCATTGCCATGGGATGTACGGGTGGACAACACCGTAGTGTGGCCTTTGCTAAACGCTTGGCGCAGGACTTATCCAAGAATTGGCCTGTTAATGAAGGGCATCGTGACAAAGACCGAAGAAAGGAAACGGTAAACCGTTCATGAGAAAACCAAAGATAACGGTGATTGGTGGAGGAACTGGGATTCCTGTCATTCTAAAAAGTCTGCGGGAAAAAGATGTGGAAATCGCTGCTATCGTAACGGTGGCGGATGATGGTGGTTCATCAGGTGAACTCCGAAAAAATATGCAGCAATTGACACCGCCAGGTGATCTTCGTAATGTCCTTGTGGCCATGTCGGATATGCCTAAGTTTTATGAGAAAGTCTTTCAGTATCGCTTTTCTGAAGATGCTGGAGCCTTTGCTGGCCATCCATTGGGCAATCTCATTATTGCAGGTCTGTCAGAAATGCAGGGTTCGACCTACAATGCCATGCAGTTGCTGAGCAAATTTTTCCACACAACTGGGAAGATTTATCCTTCCAGTGACCATCCCTTGACCCTTCATGCAGTCTTTCAGGATGGGACAGAAGTGGCTGGAGAGAGTCATATTGCAGACCATCCAGGCATGATTGACCATGTCTATGTGACCAATACCCTCAACGATGATACGCCTCTGGCTAGCCGTCGAGTAGTGCAGACCATTCTTGAAAGTGACATGATTGTCCTCGGACCTGGTTCCCTCTTTACCTCGATTTTGCCCAATATCGTGATTAAGGAAATCGGGCAGGCGCTTTTGGAAACCAAGGCAGAAATCGCCTATGTCTGCAATATCATGACCCAACGTGGGGAGACGGAACACTTTACAGATAGTGACCACGTGGAAGTCTTGCATCGTCACCTTGGCCGACCTTTTATCGACACTGTCTTGGTGAATATCGAAAAAGTGCCTCAGGAATACATGAATTCCAACCGTTTTGATGAATATTTGGTGCAGGTGGAACATGATTTTGCAGGTCTTTGTAAGCAAGTTCCACGCGTGATTTCATCCAACTTCCTCCGTCTGGAAAATGGTGGTGCCTTCCACGATGGGGATTTGATTGTGGACGAATTGATGCGCATTATAAAGGTGAGAAAATGAGTTTCACAGTAGCAGTAAAAGAAGAAATCCTAGGTCAGCACCATCTAAGTCGGCATGAATTATCTGCCATTATCAAGATGTCTGGCAGTATAGGCCTCTCGACTTCGGGCTTGACCCTGTCTGTTGTGACAGAAAATGCTAAGCTAGCTCGGCACCTCTATGAGTCCTTTCTCCATTTTTATGAAATCAAATCGGAAATCCGACACCACCAACGGAGCAATCTTCGCAAGAATCGAGTCTATACTGTTTTTACAGATGAAAAGGTGCAGGACCTGCTGAGTGATTTGCACTTGGCAGACTCCTTTTTTGGTCTTGAAACAGGTATTGACGAGGAGATTTTATCAGACGAGGAAGCAGGTCGTGCCTATCTCTGTGGTGCTTTCTTGGCAAATGGAAGCATTCGTGACCCTGAGTCAGGCAAGTACCAGTTGGAAATCAGTTCTGTTTATCTGGACCACGCGCAAGGGATTGCCTCCCTTCTTCAGCAGTTTTTACTGGATGCTAAGGTGCTTGAGCGTAAGAAGGGGGCTGTGACCTATCTCCAGCGTGCTGAAGATATCATGGACTTCTTGATTGTTATCGGGGCCATGAAGGCGCGTGATGATTTTGAGAGGGTTAAGATTTTGCGAGAAACCCGTAACGACCTCAATCGGGCCAATAATGCCGAGACAGCCAATATCGCTCGGACAGTTTCTGCCAGCATGAAGACTATCAACAATATCAGCAAAATCAAAGATATTATGGGCTTAGAAAATCTGCCAGTGGATTTGCAGGAAGTAGCGCAGTTGCGGATTCAGCACCCAGACTACTCTATCCAGCAGTTGGCAGATAGCCTCAGCACCCCTCTGACCAAAAGTGGTGTCAACCACAGACTCAGAAAGATAAATAAATTAGCCGATGAATTATAAAGACATAAAACACCTCTTTCTTGACAATTGAACAGAACATGTGAGATAATAAATAAGAATTGAGAAGTTCTAGCATTTTAGTGTTAAAACAGAAATCCCCTAGGTACTGCAATACCAAGGGGATTTTTTCTGGGTTAGATAGCACTAACCAGGAAAGTTACTTGTCGAAGTGATCGTCTAACCAACGAGTCACCAGCCATGAGATGATACTCTCGATGACTGCGATAAGTACTATTTTGAGAAGTTCTAGCATCTGTAATACCTCCTTTTCCAAGGCGTATCGTTAGTGCCATCGTTATTATATCACATGCTGTATCAATTTGATAGGACATTTTTGCTTTTTGAAAAAGAAGGGGAAAGGCAAAAAGCAATGTCATTAAGTTAAGAAATTTAGCTCTTTAAAATCAAAAACGCATAATATCAGGTATTGAAAACCGTGATACTATGCGTTTTTATTGTGAGAAAAATTTATTTTCATTTTTCTCTTGAAATTGAGTTTTTATCTAATCTCTAATGAGTTATTTCCAAGTGACCAGTTCGCTCCAAACGCTAATATTCGATATAGTAGAGGTTTCACCAGCTGGAACCCATTTGTTGGTGCCTAAGTATCTAACTTCTAGTTTACGAACATTTACTGTGTAAGATGCTTTTAGTCTAATATAACCATAAGTGTAGGGTGGTACGTTATGGGAGACTGAGTGATTTAAACTAAGTCCAACTCCAGACTCCGGAGCAGAAAAGCTAGCACCTGCACCTATAGTTAGGGTAGCTCCAGCTTTTCCACCATAGGCTGTTGAACTTAGAGCTCCTGATGTGGCACTGCTCTCGTAAGAGTGAGAGTATTTAGTTCTAAAATCTGCAACACCAGTCGCGTTAGAACGAGTCTGATACATAGATTTAGACTCCAAATAGGCATCTCTAAGTTCAGTCGTATAAAATGAGAGTAACTCCCCTGTGTTGATATCTTTTATAATACGATTAGATACAATTTCATAATTTGTGCCAGGATAGATATCAGCAAAAACTGTAGATGCTGTGACTAAGAATAATAGACTTGATAGTACAGAGAAAAACAATATTTTCAGTTTAATCATAAAAAGTTTCCTTTCTTCATGATCAAAAGATTATTTTTTCAATCCTTTGAAAGTCATAATGCACCCAAAAAGGATACTGAGAGTTCCTATAGGTCTCCAATATAGTTGCCAAAAGAATAAATTTATCCTTCCTTTCAGTGTCTCATCCGGCCCGGCGTAATAGGGGTTGATGTGAAATAACAAAAACCAAAACATAAAACGATGATTCCACTCAAGAATAAAATGTCCTTATTTACTTTTCTCATAAAATCTCCTTTTTATTTTTATATCCTCTTCTAAATTTATTATACATCTAAAAAAAGGAAAAACAAGCCTATTTTTTTAATTTTTATATGGTATAATAGAATAGTTGGAGAGTTTTGATAGATTTTTAAAAAGACTGATATGAATACTTTGTATAATCTAATGATTCTGCAAAAAAATTTCTTATTCAAACAAGAGTAAAGAGCAGGTGGGCTGCATATCAGAAGTTAGATGTATTTCTGTCTAACTTTTTGAGGTGGAGTTCATGTTAAAACCACGAATCCTATGTGACTCGTGGTTCTTTTTTTATAAACTGGTTGAGTGTTTTGGTTGTACTTTTTGCTCAGGGTCAATGTAGTTGATGGCATTGTTGACAGCAGTTGGTGCTTCTCCCAGTCCAGTCGCAATTAAGTCAATTTTTCCGTCATAGTAGCAGCAGTCACCGATAGCATAGATACCTGCTTGGCTGGATTCCTGTTTGCTGTTGACAATAATCTTGTGACGATTGAGGTCCAGACCCCAGTTTTTGAGGTTACCGACAGAAGATTTGAAACCATAGTTGACAAAGAGGTGGTCTAGGTCAATCGTTTCGGTTTCATCAGATTTGACTTTTGTGATTTCTAACTTGTTAAGCGTTTTTCCATCTCCAAGGAGTTGGCTAGGGACGAATGGTGTCTTGATGGTCACAGATGATTCCTGTAAGGCTTGAACACTGTGTTCCAAGGCGCGGAAATTATCTCTGCGGTGAACAAGGGTAGTTGGCGCAATTTTTTCAAAAGCCAAAGCCCAGTCCACAGCTGAGTCTCCTCCACCAAGAATCGTCACTTTCTTACCAGCGTATTGCTGGATATTGGAAACGTGGTAGTGGATGTTTTCATAGCCCTCAACGCCTTCTAGTTCCAGCGGACGTGGTTTAAAGGCACCGCCCCCCATAGCGATGATAACAGTTTTAGACAGGTGACTTCCTTTAGAAGTTGTGATGACAAAGCCTTCTTCTTGTTTTTCAATCTCAAGAACCGTTTCATTGAGATGAATAGGGGTATCGAAGCCATTTAATTGCTCAATTAGACGGTTAGTCAACTCTTCTCCAGTCAGATTTGGGAAACCTGGAACGTCGAGGATCTCCTTTTCGGGATAGAGAATAGCAGGCTGTCCACCTAGTTGGGGAAGGGAGTCGATGATTTGAACGTTAGCTTGGCGTAGGTGGGCATAGAAGGCCGCAAAAAGACCGACAGGACCACCACCTACAATAGTGATATCATAGAGTTGAGACATGGTTTCTCCTTTGTTTTTTCTAGTCAGTTTATTTTATCATATTTTTTCTTTAATTTAAAATGAAGTAGGATAGGGAAAAAAATGTCAGAAAAATGGTATAATAGAAAGGAACGTGTTTGGACAGAGAGGAGACAGCAGATGAACTTTCAACAATTATCCAACCTGCAATATTGGACTAGCTTGTTTTCTAGTCCTTGGAGTATTGCCATCAATCTGTTTGATATTTTGATCGTGGCCTATATTTTATATCGTTTTACAAAAGCGATAGCTGGCACCAAGATTATGATTTTGGTGCGTGGGGTCGTGATCTTTGTATTAGCTCAGGTTGTGGCCAATATCCTTGGTTTAACAACGATTTCTTGGTTGATTAATCAGATTATCACCTATGGGGTTATTGCTGCGGTTGTTATCTTCTCTCCAGAGATTCGGACTGGTTTGGAACGCTTGGGAAGGGCGACAGATTTCTTTTCTACTACTCAAATTAGTGCAGAAGAGAAAATGATTCGTGCCTTTGTTAAGTCAGTTGAATACATGAGTCCCCGTAAGATTGGTGCTTTGGTTGCCATTCAACGGGTTCGGACCTTACAAGAATACATCGCGACAGGAATTCCCTTGGATGCCAAAATTTCGGCAGAACTCCTCATCAATATTTTTATTCCCAACACTCCCCTACATGATGGTGCTGTGATTATCAGAGAAAATCGGATTGCAGTGACCTCTGCCTATCTGCCCTTGACAGAAAGCACAGGGATTTCCAAGGAATTTGGGACCAGACACCGGGCGGCTATCGGTTTATCAGAAGTATCCGATGCCTTGACCTTCATCGTTTCAGAGGAAACAGGTGGTATCTCTATCACCTACAATGGGATTTTCAAGCATGATTTGACGATTGAAGAATTTGAAGCAGAGCTACGAGCAATTCTTTTGCCAGCTGTTGAGGAAAAAGTCAGTTTTAAGGACCGTTTGCTAGGAGGTTGGAAATATGAGAAAAAATAGTCTATATATCATTTCATCTCTCTTTTTTGCTTGTGTCTTATTCATCTATGCAACATCGACTAATTTTCAAAATAACAATACCGCAAGACAGGTCAAATCAGAAACCTACACCAATACGATAACGAACGTTCCTATCGATATTCACTATGATGATGACCAGTATTTCATTAGCGGATTTGCATCAGAGGTTTCAGTTGTACTGACAGGTGCCAATCGTGTGACCTTGGCCAGTGAAATGCAGGAAAGCACTCGTAAGTTTAAGGTCACAGCGGATTTGACAGATGCTAGTGTTGGAACGATTGAAGTTCCCTTGAACATTGAAAATCTTCCTAGTGGATTGACCGCTGTGGCAACGCCTCAAAAGATCACAGTGAAAGTTGGGAAGAAGGTTAAGCGAGATGGGATGATTGTTGTGCCACAAGTTGACCAAAGCCAGATTGATCCCAAGCTACAACTTGATAGTGTAACCGTGTCAAATGAACGCGTTTCGGTCACAACTGACCAGGAAACATTAGCTAAGATTGACAAAGTTATTGCGCTTTTACCAACCAGCGAACGCATAACAGGTAATTACAGTGGCTCAGTACCTTTGCAGGCAATCGACCGCAACGGGGTAGTTTTACCAGTAGTGATCACTCCGTTTGATACAACAATGAAGGTCACTACAAAACCAGTAGCACCAAGTTCAAGCACAAGCAGTTCGTCGGAGACATCTTCGTCAACAAAAGCAACTAGTTCAAAAACGAATTAAAAATAGGAAAAGGATTTTATAAAAATGGGTAAATATTTTTGGGACTGATGGAGTCCGTGGAGAAGCTAACGTAGAATTAACGCCAGAATTGGCCTTTAAACTAGGACGTTTTGGAGGCTATGTTCTCAGTCAACATGAAACGGAAGCACCGAAAGTCTTTGTAGGACGTGACACACGTATTTCAGGGGAAATGCTAGAATCTGCCTTGGTGGCAGGTCTCCTTTCAGTAGGGATTCACGTCTACAAACTTGGTGTCCTTGCAACACCAGCAGTAGCTTACTTGGTTAAACTGAAGGAGCAAGTGCAGGTGTCATGATTTCTGCTAGCCACAACCCAGCCCTTGATAATGGAATCAAGTTCTTTGGTGGTGATGGCTTCAAACTAGATGACGAAAAAGAAGCAGAAATTGAAGCCTTGCTAGACGCTGCAGAAGACACTCTGCCACGTCCAAGTGCAGAAGGCTTGGGAACCTTGGTAGATTACCCAGAAGGCTTGCGTAAGTATGAAGGCTACCTTGTTTCAACTGGAACTCCTCTTGAAGGAATGAAGGTTGCCTTGGATACAGCCAATGGTGCCGCTTCTACCAGTGCCCGTCAAATTTTTGCAGATCTTGGTGCCCAATTGACGGTTATCGGGGAAACACCAGACGGTCTTAACATCAATCTTAATGTTGGTTCAACTCACCCAGAAGCTCTTCAAGAAGTGGTCAAAGAAAGCGGCTCAGCTATTGGTTTGGCCTTTGACGGAGACAGTGACCGCTTGATTGCTGTTGATGAAAATGGTGAGATCGTTGATGGTGACAAGATTATGTACATCATCGGTAAATACCTTTCTGAAAAAGGACAATTGGCTCAAAATACAATTGTGACGACTGTGATGTCCAACCTTGGTTTCCACAAGGCCTTGGATCGCGAAGGTATTAACAAGGCAGTCACTGCAGTTGGTGACCGCTACGTTGTTGAAGAAATGAGAAAATCAGGCTACAATCTTGGTGGTGAACAGTCTGGTCACGTTATCTTGATGGATTACAATACAACAGGTGATGGTCAATTATCAGCAGTCCAATTGACAAAAATTATGAAAGAAACTGGTAAGAGCTTGTCAGAGTTGGCAGCAGAAGTAACCATCTATCCACAAAAAGTTAGTCAATATCCGAGTGGAAAATGCCATGAAGGAAAAGGCTATGGAAGTTTCAGCTATCAAAGCAATAATTGAGAAGATGGAAGAAGAAATGGCAGGGAATGGCCGTATCCTTGTTCGTCCAAGTGGAACAGAGCCCCTCTTGCGTGTTATGGCAGAAGCTCCTACAACAGAAGAAGTTGACTATTATGTTGATACCATCGCAGACGTAGTTCGAGCTGAAATTGGGATTGACTAAATCCTAGAAAACTAGATGAAAATAAAAAATTATGGTACAATAGCTTATAATATTGTAGCCGAGGGAGAAAGACATGAATCTTAAACGTGAACAAGAATTTGTTAGTCAGTATCATTTTGATGCGCGTAATTTTGAATGGGAAAATGAAAATGGAGCTCCTGAAACCAAGGTGGATGTGAACTTTCAATTGATTCAACATGATCAAGAAAATCAAGTGACTTCTTTAATTGTCGTCTTGAGCTTTATGATTGTATTTGATAAATTTGTCATCAGTGGAACCATTTCACAGGTGAACCATATCGATGGTCGTATTGTCAATGAACCAAGTGAATTGAACCAAGAGGAAGTGGAAACTTTGGCTCGTCCATGTTTGAACATGCTTAATCGTTTGACTTACGAAGTGACTGAAATTGCATTAGACTTACCAGGAATCAATTTGGAGTTCTAATATGAAACTAGCTGTTATTACAGATTCCTCTGCCTATCTCAGTGCAGAGACCTTACAAAGAGAAGATTTGTTTGTCTTGGATATTCCTGTCAATATTGATGGTGAGGAGTATGTCGAAGGTATCAATCTGACTGCTGAGGAATTTTACCAAAAAATGGCTCAGGCTTCTGAATTGCCTAAGACCAGTCAACCAAGCATTGCCAAGTTAGATGAAATCTTAACTTCGCTCAAAGAACAAGGCTATACTCATGCCTTGGGACTTTTCTTATCTTCTGGAATTTCAGGTTTTTACCAAAATATCCAGTATATGGTGGATGACTATGAGGGTTTAACCATTGCTTTTCCAGACACTTTGATTACAAGTGCTCCGCTGGGTATCATGGTTGAAAGTGTCTTTAACTGGCGCGACCAGGGCGATGATTTTGCCATTATTCAGGATAAACTAGCTATTCAAATTAGTCGTACGTCAGCTTTTATCATGGTGGATGATTTGGATCACTTGGTCAAAGGTGGACGCCTTTCAAATGGGGCTGCGATTTTGGGTAATCTGCTAAGCATTAAACCAATTCTTTATTTCAATGACCAAGGTGTGATTGAAGTTTACGAAAAAGTTCGTACTGAAAAGAAAGCGACCAAGCGCTTAATTGAGATTATCAAGGAAACAACGGCTTCAGGGAAATATCGGGTCATTGTTATTCACGGAAATGCTCCTGAAAAGGCTGAGGAATTGCGTCAACACTTGCTTGAATCTGGAGTGGCTACGGATATTTCACTTGCTACATTTGGTAGTGTCATTGGGACCCACCTAGGGTCAGGAAGTATTGCTCTGGGTTATATTCCAGTGATTTAGTTAGCACTTCAAGACTAGTCAAGAAGGATTTGTATCTTAGAAATTGAACACGGACTAGCTTCCTCTTGAAAAAAGATGCCTGTCTGGCCTTTCGTGGAGAGTCAGCGCCATTCCCTATTTTTCATGGGCAGCTAAGGTCCTTTGAATCTTGATAATTGAACACGCCTAGAACCCTGTGTGAGAAAGATAGTTCTTCCAAGGAGTATCTACTTCTTGATCAGAACTCCTATTTTCACTTTGTGTTCTTGCAGGCTTTGTATCTTAGACAGGAGTAGAGATGAGTATTCGAGTAATTATTGCTGGTTTTAAGGGAAAGATGGGCCAGGCTGCTTGTCAGATGGTCTTGGCTGATCCAGACTTGGACTTGGTAGCAGTTTTGGATCCCTTTGAGTCTGAATCAGAATGGCAGGGTATTCCTGTCTTCAAGGATAAGACTGATTTGCAGGCTTTGAAGCGGATGTCTGGGTAGACTTTACTACACCAGCCGTTGCCTATGAAAACACACACTTTGCTCTTAAAAATGGCTTTGCTCCAGTAGTTGGAACGACAGGTTTCACGAGTGAAGAAATTGTAGAGCTAAAAGAATTTTCTCGTGCCCAAGATTTGGGTGGCTTGATCGCTCCTAACTTTGCCTTGGGTGCTGTCTTGCTTATGCAATTTGCGACGCAGGCTGCCAAATATTTCCCAAATGTGGAGATTATCGAGCTTCATCATGACAAGAAAAAGGATGCTCCGAGTGGAACAGCTATTAAAACAGCTGAGTTAATGGCAGAAGTTCGAGAGTCTACCCAGCAAGGTGCGCCTGATGAGGAAGAATTGATTGCAGGTGCTCGTGGTGCTGATTTTGATGGCATGCGGATTCACTCAGTTCGTTTGCCAGGCTTAGTAGCCCATCAGGAAGTCATCTTTGGCAATCAGGGAGAAGGATTGACCCTCCGTCATGACTCCTATGATCGCAGCTCCTTCATGACAGGGGTGAATTTGGGAATCAAAGAAGTTGTCAAGCGTCATGAGCTTGTCTATGGATTAGAACACTTATTATGAGATTAACGCAAATGCCTTCTGAATTTCAGAAGGCTTTACCAGTATTAGAAAAAATTAAAGAAGCAGGCTTTGAAGCCTATTTTGTTGGGGGGTCTGTTCGAGATGCCCTCCTCAATCGTCCTATCCATGATGTGGATATTGCGACGTCTTCTTATCCAGAAGAGACCAAGCAGATTTTTCCGCGAACAGCCGATATCGGAATTGAACATGGAACTGTCTTGGTTTTAGATGGGGATGAGGAATATGAGGTAACCACTTTTCGAACAGAGGATGTCTATGTGGACTATCGTAGACCCAGCGCGGTTTCCTTTGTTCGTTCTCTAGAAGAAGACCTCAAGCGCCGTGATTTTACAGTCAACGCCTTTGCCTTGGATGAGACAGGAGAAATAATTGATTTATTCCATGGTTTAGAAGATTTGGAAAACCAAGTCTTGCGAGCAGTTGGAGTGGCTAGTGAACGTTTCAACGAAGATGCTTTGCGGATTATGCGTGGCTTCCGTTTTTCAGGCTAGTCTTGGCTTTGAGCTTGAGCCAGAAACATTTAAGGCTATGAAGACCTTGACGTCGCTTTTGGAGAAAATTTCTGTAGAGCGTACCTTCGTTGAGTTTGATAAACTCTTGCTGGCTCCGTTTTGGAGAAGGGGCTTGGCTTCCATGATTGAGAGTCAAGCTTATGATTATCTCCCTGAGATGGCAGATAGCCAGGACAAGCTCAACAGACTGTTTGAACTGGAGACTGATTTTACTTTTGAATCTTCTGAACAAGCCTGGGCGGCTCTACTGTGGGCTTTGGAGATTGAAAATGCGCAGCCATTTTTGAAAGCTTGGAAGACCTCACGTCAATTTGCCAAGCAGGTACAGGATTTGCTGACTATTTTGGCTCTGCGTGAAAAGGGAGAATTGAGCAAGCGCGATTGTTACCGCTTTGACTTGGAGTTACTTTTACAGGCTGAAAATCTTCGTCAGGCTCAAGGAAAAGAAGTCAACCCACAAGCCGTCACAGCAACCTATCAGAGTTTGACCATTCATGACAAGAAAGAAATTCAGATTAATGGTGGTATTTTGATCAAGGAATATGGCTATCAACCAGGGCCTGACTTAGGAGAGATTTTAACAGAGATTGAGTATGCCATTGTCGATGGAGAATTGGAAAATGACCGTCAAGCCATCCATGCTTATCTGAGGGAGAAAAAATGAGTGATTTTATCGTTGAAAAACTAAGTAAATCCGTCGGTGACAAGACCGTTTTTAAGGATATTTCCTTTATCATCCATGACCTAGACAGAATCGGTCTGATTGGTGTCAATGGAACGGGCAAGACTACCCTTCTAGATGTTCTTTCTGGTGTGTCTGGCTTGATGGGGATGTCAGTCCCTTTTCAGCTAAGAATGATTACCAGATTGGTTACTTGACTCAAGATCCTGATTTTGATGATAGCAAGACCGTTTTGGATACGGTTCTATCAAGCGACCTCAAGGAAATCCAACTCATTCGTGAGTATGAATTGATCATGCTCAACTACAGTGAGGACAAGCAGGCGCGTTTGGAACGGGTTATGACTGAAATGGACTCTCTCCAAGCTTGGGAAATTGAGAGTCAGGTCAAGACCGTTCTTAGCAAGCTGGGTATTCAGAACTTATCTACTCCAGTTGGAGAATTGTCAGGTGGTCTGAGAAGACGGGTCCAGTTGGCGCAAGTCTTACTTGGCAACCACGACCTCTTGCTGCTGGATGAGCCGACCAACCATCTGGATATTGCGACTATTGAGTGGCTGACCCTCTTTTTAAAAAATTCCAAGAAGACCGTCCTTTTTATCACCCACGATCGTTATTTCCTAGACGCTTTATCAACACGTATTTTCGAGTTGGACCGAGCAGGATTGACAGAATACCAAGGAAATTACCAGGACTATGTTCGCCTTAAGGCGGAACAGGATGAGCGCGATGCGGCTCTTCTCCACAAAAAAGAGCAACTCTATAAGCAAGAATTGGCTTGGATGCGTAGACAACCACAGGCGCGTGCGACCAAGCAACAGGCTCGTATCAATCGTTTCCATGACTTAAAGAAAGAAGTTTCAGGTGGCCTTGCTGAGACAGACTTGACCATGAACTTTGAAACCAGTCGGATTGGGAAGAAAGTCATCGAGTTTCAGGATGTTTCCTTTGCCTATGAAAACAAGCCTATTTTGCAAGATTTTAATCTCTTGGTACAGGCCAAAGACCGTATTGGAATCGTTGGGGACAACGGTGTTGGAAAATCAACCCTCCTCAACTTGATTGCAGGAAGTCTTGAGCCGACAGCAGGTCAAGTTGTGATTGGGGAAACTATTCGCATCGCCTATTTCTCTCAGCAAATTGAGGGCTTGGATGAAAGCAAGCGAGTGATCAATTACTTGCAGGAAGTGGCAGAAGAGGTCAAGACCAGCGGTGGTTCTACGACTTCAATTGCTGAGTTACTGGAGCAGTTTCTTTTCCCACGTTCAACGCATGGAACCTTGATTGAGAAATTGTCAGGTGGAGAGAAAAAACGTCTTTATCTCCTCAAACTGCTTTTGGAAAAACCAAATGTTCTTCTCTTGGACGAACCGACAAATGACCTAGATATTGCAACCTTGACAGTCTTGGAAAATTTCTTGCAAAGCTTTGCAGGTCCTGTCTTGACAGTTAGTCACGACCGCTATTTCTTGGATAAGGTAGCGACCAAGATTCTCGCTTTTGAGGATGGCAAGATTCGTCCATTCTTTGGTCATTATACCGACTACCTTGATGAAAAAGCCTTTGAAACAGATATGGCCAATCAAGTGCAAAAGGCTGAAAAAGAAAAAGTGGTCAAGGTCCGTGAAGACAAGAAACGCATGACCTACCAAGAAAAGCAGGAGTGGGCAAGCATTGAAGGTGATATTGAAGCCTTGGAAAATCGTATCGCTGCTATTGAAGAGGAAATGCAGGCTAACGGCTCTGATTTTGGTAAGCTAGCTACTCTTCAAAAAGAACTAGATGAGAAGAATGAAGCACTCCTTGAAAAATACGAACGCTATGAGTATCTAAGTGAATTTGATAGCTAGAAGAATAGAAAAATCCCGTCTCATGGACAGGATTTCTCTATTCTTTTTTGGTTTCTTGATGAAAGATATTTTGCCAAGTTTCGTGGCGACGCCAGATACTGGTATGAATGATACCATCTAACTCATAGCAGATGAGTTTGGTTTTCTGACTGATGGAAGTGATTTGAATATCCTTGATAGCAGAGTTCAATTCTTTTTCAGCCTTATAGGCCTCCTTATCCATCTGATTTCCGTCTTGACGAATATAGACAAAATCGTCAGCCAAGAGTTCTTCCAGTTGATTTCCCTGGTCAATCAATTGTTCGCGCATAAGCAATTTTTTGTAGACATTGTCTAAAATCTCATCCTCAGAGATGGGTGCTGGCTCGATATGGACATCGGTATCAAAGACCCCAAAACGCTCTTCCAGCATAGACTCGACCTGATCCGCGATCTCGTGGCTTCATAAACTGACAAGTCAGGATTCATCTCTAGTGTGATATCCAGGTAAATATTGCTACCGTAGGTGCGACCTCTTTGCGACTTGACCTTGCTGATTTTGGGAATTTCCATGATGGCCTTTTGATAATCCTCAAGCAGACGGTCGTCGAAACCATCTGATAGGCTAAAGGAAGACTCAATGAAGATATCATAGGCAGTTTTCAAGATAAAGAAAGTGATGATGATAGCAACCAGTTTATCCACAATCGGATAGTTGAAACTGCTAGCTAGGATGGCAATACTAGTACCAAGTGAGGTAACAGCATCAGAAAGATTGTCCTTGGCAGCTGCCTTCAGCGCCTTGGAGTTAGATTTCTTGCTGAGGCGAGTATTGTAGAGATAGACCATGAACATAATCGCTGCAGAAATGATTCCTAGGGTTGCACCCAGAGGGTCAATGACCGTTTCTTCATGACTGAGAATTTTTGAATGGTATCCTGAAGCACATCAAAGCCAACATAAAACATAATGATGGAAGTGATTAAGCTTGCCAAATCCTCAATCTTCCAGTGACCAAAACGGTGGTCACGGTCTGCGGGCTGGCGCGCCATCCGAATCCCAATTAAGAGGGCCACATTTCCAATGATGTCCGAGACGTTGTTAAAACCATCAGCCACCAAACTGGATGAATGAAGAAGATGGCCAGTAGCCAATTTGGCTGCAGATAAGAGCAGGTAGGTCGAAATACTGATAATAGCCCCACGCTCAGCCAACTTGAGATTTGAAATAGATTGCTTCATTCAACTTCCTTTCTAGTCATATAGCATTCTACCATTATACTGGTTTTCAAGGGAAAATTCAAATAAGGCAGTTTTTACTCTTTAAAAACTTTCCAAAATTTGATATAATAGTACTACTCAAGGGAGTAGCTGGCAGAAACCTGTGATAGTGTCGTCATTCCGAATTTTATACTGAAAAGTATGCTTTCCGGCACTATCTTAAACAGCGAGACTTGTTATGATTAACAGGTCTCTTTTTGTTTGTCGTGAAAAGATGCGATGAGGGAAAAGAGAGCCTGTTTTGCACAGAATGTCAAGGAGGAGACACATGTCAAAAGAACAAAAACGCCAAGCGTTTTACATTCAAAGTCCTGAAGAGGTCTTGAAGGCTGTGGATGCGACCGAGCAAGGTTTGTCATCAAGCGAGGCAGAAAAACGCCTTGCCGAATTTGGCCACAATGAACTCGAAGAAGGCGAGAAACGATCAATCCTGGTCAAATTCATCGAGCAATTTAAGGATTTGATGATTATCATCCTAGTTGCGGCAGCCATCTTGTCAGTCGTGACTTCTGGTGGGGAAGATATCGCAGATGCTATTATCATCCTAGCCGTAGTTATCATCAACGCAGCCTTTGGTGTTTACCAAGAAGGGAAAGCCGAAGAAGCGATTGAAGCTCTCAAATCTATGTCTAGTCCAGCTGCTCGAGTTCTTCGCGATGGTCACATGGCTGAGATTGATTCTAAAGAATTGGTGCCAGGAGATATCGTTGCCCTTGAAGCTGGTGACGTAGTACCAGCAGACCTACGTTTGCTAGAAGCCAACTCTCTAAAAATCGAAGAAGCGGCCTTAACAGGTGAGTCTGTGCCAGTCGAAAAAGACTTGACAGTCGAGCTTGCTGCTGACGCTGGTATTGGTGACCGTGTCAACATGGCTTTCCAAAACTCTAACGTAACCTATGGTCGTGGGATAGGTGTTGTTGTCAATACAGGAATGTATACTGAAGTTGGTCACATCGCAGGTATGCTTCAAGATGCAGATGAGACAGACACGCCACTTAAACAAAACTTGAACAACCTTTCTAAGGTCTTGACCTATGCTATCTTGGTCATTGCCCTTGTTACTTTTGTAGTGGGTGTCTTCATTCAAGGAAAAAATCCACTTGGTGAGTTGATGACCTCTGTTGCCCTTGCCGTTGCAGCTATTCCAGAAGGGCTCCCAGCTATCGTAACTATCGTACTTGCCCTTGGTACTCAAGTTTTGGCAAAACGTAACTCTATCGTTCGGAAGTTACCAGCGGTTGAAACACTTGGTTCGACTGAAATCATCGCTTCTGATAAGACTGGTACGCTGACTATGAACAAGATGACAGTCGAAAAAGTCTTCTACGATGCAGTCCTACATGACTCAGATGATGACATTGAATTGGGTCTTGAAATGCCTCTTCTTCGTTCAGTTGTCTTGGCAAACGATACGAAAATCGATGTGGAAGGCAATTTGATTGGTGACCCAACCGAAACAGCCTTTATTCAGTATGCCTTGGACAAGGGTTACGATGTTAAAGGATTTTTAGAGAAATATCCTCGTGTGGCTGAGTTGCCATTTGATTCTGACCGTAAGCTTATGTCAACGGTTCACCCATTGCCAGACGGTAAATTCCTTGTGGCAGTCAAGGGTGCGCCAGATCAACTTTGAAACGTTGTGTTCTTCGTGACAAAGCTGGGGATATTGCTCCGATTGATGAGAAGGTTACAAACCTCATTCATACAAACAACTCTGAAATGGCCCACCAAGCCTTGCGTGTCCTTGCAGGTGCTTATAAGATTATTGATAGTATTCCAGAAAATCTTACTTCTGAAGAGCTTGAAAATGATTTAATCTTTACTGGTTTGATCGGAATGATTGACCCTGAACGTCCTGAAGCCGCAGAAGCTGTTCGTGTAGCTAAGGAAGCAGGTATTCGTCCAATCATGATTACAGGTGACCACCAAGACACTGCAGAAGCTATTGCCAAACGTTTGGGAATCATTGACGCAAACGATACAGAAGGCCACGTTTTAACTGGTGCTGAGCTCAACGAACTGTCTGATGAAGACTTTGAAAAAGTAGTTGGTCAATACTCTGTTTATGCCCGTGTGTCTCCAGAACACAAGGTTCGTATCGTCAAGGCTTGGCAAAAACAAGGTAAAGTCGTTGCCATGACAGGTGACGGTGTCAATGACGCGCCAGCTCTGAAAACAGCAGATATCGGTATCGGTATGGGAATCACTGGTACAGAGGTTTCCAAGGGTGCATCTGACATGATTCTTGCAGATGATAACTTCGCGACTATCATCGTCGCAGTGGAAGAAGGACGTAAGGTCTTCTCCAACATTCAAAAGACCATTCAATATCTACTTTCTGCCAATACTGCTGAAGTATTAACAATCTTCCTATCAACCCTCTTTGGTTGGGACGTCTTGCAGCCAGTTCATCTCTTATGGATCAACTTGGTAACGGATACCTTCCCAGCTATCGCTCTTGGTGTTGAACCTGCGGAGCCAGGTGTTATGACCCATAAACCACGTGGACGCAAGGCAAGCTTCTTCTCAGGTGGTGTTTTCAGTTCTATCATCTATCAAGGTGTACTCCAAGCAGCCCTTGTTATGAGTGTTTATGGACTTGCGATTGCTTACCCAGTTCATGTGGGTGACAATCATGCCATTCATGCAGATGCCCTTACTATGGCCTTTGCAACCCTTGGTTTGATTCAGCTCTTCCATGCCTACAATGTTAAATCTGTCTACCAATCCATCTTGACAGTTGGCCCGTTCAAGTCTAAGACCTTTAACTGGTCTATCCTAGTATCCTTCATCCTTCTCATGGCAACAATCGTTGTAGAACCGCTTGAAGGAATCTTCCACGTAACCAAACTAGACTTGTCTCAATGGGCAATTGTTATGGCAGGAAGTTTCTCAATGATTATCATCGTCGAAATCGTTAAGTTCATCCAACGTAAACTCGGTTTTGACAAGAATGCGATTTAAAAAGAAAGTCATCTTCGGATGGCTTTTTGCTACAGTTGAGGGAAAGGGCTTGTAGTTATCGACTTTTGTGCTATAATTGCTATAATATAGTAAAGATCAAGAGGAGTGTGAGGAAGTGGAAAAGAAAATTGTAAAGGATATTTTGTTTTTATCTCAGGTGTCTAAGCCAGCCAGTCAGGAAGACCTGTATCTTGCCAGAGATTTGCAGGATACACTTTTAGCAAATCGTGAGACCTGTGTTGGTCTGGCTGCCAATATGATTGGGGTGCAGAAGCGCGTGATTATCTTTAATCTTGGCTTGGTTCCTGTGGTCATGTTCAATCCAGTGCTCCTGTCTTTTGAAGGACCTTATGAGACAGAGGAAGGCTGTTTGTCATTGACAGGTGTGAGACCTACTAAGCGTTATGAAACCATAAGGGTTGCCTATCGTGACAGCAAGTGGCAGGAACAGACCATTACCTTGACAGGATTCCCAGCTCAGATTTGCCAGCATGAACTGGATCACTTGGATGGACGTATCATATAGGAGGAAAGCAAATGAAACGAATAGTCTTGAACTTATTTTTATCGCAACGACCTGGTATATCTTTTTACCGCCTCTTAACCTAACCAGCTGGGAATTTCTCTTTTTCCTCTGTGGTCATTTGCTGCTTGTGGCAGTCTTATTTGGCTTTGGCAAGGGAATCAATCTGGTTAAAACGGTTCATGTGCGCCACGGCAAGGCGGAAGCTGCCTTAAATTTTGAGGGTTTCAAAATCAATCGGTTAGGGAAAGTTCTTTTAGCTTCTATTGGAGGAATTCTTCTCTTGGCAGGTTTAGTTTCCTTGGTAACTTCCAGCATTTTTCAGGCTAAAAATTATGCCAATGTAGTCACGGTTACGGAAAAAGAGTTTACTGAATTTCCTAAGACTGATACCAGTAAGGTTCCTATTCTAGATAGAAGTACTGCTGAAAAAATTGGAGACCGCTACTTGGGTTCCTTAACGGATAAGGTGTCGCAATACGTAGCGGCAGACACCTATACCCAATTGACGATTGATGGGAAACCTTATCGCGTTACGCCACTAGAATACGCAGATCCTATCAAGTGGTTTAACAATCAGGCCAAGGGAATCGGCGAGTATATCAAGGTGGACATGGTAACTGGTAATGCGGACTTGGTGGACTTGAAGATACCAATCAAGTATTCAGATTCAGAGTATTTTAACCGCGATGTTAAACGCCACCTGCGCTTGAAGTACCCAACCAAAATCTTCAAAACTCCATCCTTCGAGGTGGACGATGAGGGCAATCCTTTCTATGTGGCGACGGTTTACCAAAAGCAATTTGGACTTGCGGTTCCTCGTCCTGTTTCAGTCATTATCTTGGATGCCACAAATGGAGAAACCAAGGAATACAGCTTGTCAGATGTTCCAGAATGGGTGGACAGGGTTTATCCAGCTGAGGAAACCATTGAACAAATCAACTATAACGGCAAGTACAAGGACGGTTTCTGGAATGCCATGATTTCCAAGAAAAACGTGACCCAGACTACCAAGGGCTATAATTACTTGTCTATCGGTAATGATATTTACCTCTACACAGGTGTGACATCGGCCAATGCAGATGAAAGTAATCTTGGTTTCATTCTTGAAAATATGCGAACAGGAGAAATCACTAAGTACAACTTGGCTTCTGCGACCGAAGAATCAGCCCGTGAATCAGCCGAAGGTGCTGTTCAGGAGAAATCCTACAAGGCAACCTTCCCAATCCTCATCAACCTCAATGACAAGCCTCTCTACATCATGGGCTTGAAGGACAATGCTGGTTTGGTCAAAGAGTATGCTTTGGTAGACGCAGTCGAGTACCAGAATGTCATCGTAGCTACGACAGTGGAAGAACTGCTCAGCAAGTACGCCAATAAACGACCTTGAAATTGACAATGCAACAACAGAAAGCATTAAGGGGGTGGTGGCAGACCTCAAATCAGCTGTTATCAAGGGCGACACCGTCTACTTCTTTAAAGTTGATGGCAAGATATACAAGGTTAAGGCCTCAGTATCAGATGACCTTCCTTACCTTGAAAATGGTAAAACCTTCGAAGGTCAAGTAGGAAAAGACAACTATCTCAAGACCTTTAAAGTACAGTAATACTCTTCGAAAATCTCTTCAAACCACGTCAACGTCGCCTTGCCGTACTCAAGTACAGCCTGCGGCTAGTTTCCTAGTTTGCTCTTTGATTTTCATTGAGTATAAAAAAGCTTTATTTAAGAAGTATATGTTATAATAAGGTAAATTAAGACTAATGGAGGACAAATAAATGGGTTTTTATGTGATGGTTGCTTCAATGCTACTCGGACTGCTCGCTTTGAAGATAGGTTTTTCTCAGTTCAAGGTGAAAAAAGATAAATTCTTATCTATCTTAACAAGTTTAGCTGGCCTAGCCCTTGTTCTCGTGGCTGTCTGGTTAGGATGGCCAAAAATAATAGAGAAGCCTCGGTCAAAACCGAGGTTTTTTTCAGATGAATTTCTTGGTAGCGGCTAAAAAAATATGCTACACTATTAATATGAAAAATTTTAATCCCAACAGCAAAAAGAAATGAACACAGATTTGCCAAGTATTGAAGCCACTCCTTTAAAACCAGAAAGTCAGGCTGTGCTGGATGCCTTAGCCCTCTATTCTGCTAGTCAATTGGAGAGTTTTTACAAGGTATCAGCTGAGAAGGCAGAGGAAGAATTTCAACATATCCAAGCTTTAAAAAACCAAACCGCTTCACACTACCTAGCTCTGAAACTTTTTGATGGGCTTATGTACCGCCATATCAAGCGAGATAAGTTGACCGAGGCGGAACAAGCCTATCTTGAAAATCATGTCTTTATTACTTCGGCTTTGTACGGTGTTGTTCCAGCCTTGTCACCTATGGCACCTCACCGTTTGGATTTTTTGATGAAATTAAAAGTCGTTGGTAAGACTTTGAAGAACCATTGAAGGCAGCCTATGATGAAGCTCTGAAGCAGGAAGAAGTGATTTTTTCTCTTGTCATCCGAGTTTGAGACTGTATTTTCTAAGGAAATCAGAGAAAAGATGGTAACCTTCAAATTTATGGAGGATAGAGGTGGACAGCTGAAGATTCATTCAACTATTTCCAAGAAAGCGCGTGGTGCCTTCCTAACAACTCTGATAGAAAATCAAGTGCAGACGGTGGAGGAAGCTCGTCGCTTAAGCTTTGAAGGATTTGTTTACAGAGAAGACTTGTCCCAACCACAGGGATTGGTTTTTGTTAAGGAAGCATAGAAATCAGATAAGAGAAAAAGTCAGCAGGATTATGCTGACTTTTTTCTAGCTTATAAAGTATTGGACAAATGAATCTCATTTGATAAGGTGTTGAGGTGATTAACTAAATCCATAATTGACAGATGATTTTGACAAATAAACTTCTTGGTAATTCCTGGAATATAGAAATTAGACACGATGATATCATAACCTGTCTGATTTAAAATCTCAGGATTTGTTCCAATTCATCCCAAGTATCGAAGGTAAAGCGGTTATTACAGTAATAGGAAAGCATATCAACAAAGGTAAGGGATATAGCATGGTCAAAGTTACTGATAATCAAAACCTTGATAGGTGGTCGATTTTCTAACAACTGAGTAGAGAGGTTTTCAGCATGGGTTAAGATGGTGTACATCAAGTGTTCCAACTGTTCAGGATGGTCATGCTGTCCAATTGCTTGACGGTATTGAGCCAGTTCTTGACGCGCACTCCCCATAAAGTCTGGGAAGTAAACTTCGAATTTTTTAATAGTCAATGCTTTTTGTTCAAATAAGATTGGGGTAGAAAAGATTTCCTGTCTTTCAAAGAAAGCAGTGTTATGTAAATGCCAAATAAGTTCATCGTGGTTGGCAAAAGTAATCTTATATTGTTTTGACAGGCGTTCTAATATTTGACTAAGTAATTGGTAAGAGTATCTTGCTTCACTGTTCTCTTCTAAAGAGTTGAAGAATTCTTGAGGATCTAAGAAAATGTTACTTTGAATAAAGGAAATAAAAATTTGTGCGATTATATCAGGTGTCATTTCGAAGCCAAACTGTTTAGAGAAATAAGCAAGTGTCTCCTCAAAATTTGGGAAATTCATCAAAATAGGATAATAGTCTTGGAAAAAATGATTGGGTAGGTCGATGAAATGACCATTCCTGACACGATGGATGCTAATTGCCACCATTAACTTGTACATTCTATAAATAGAGAATCGCATTGGATAATTTGTAATTTTATAGAAGTAGTCGGCGAACTCTGTTAAGACTTCTTCAGAAATATCTGGGAAGGGCCAATCTAAAAAATAGCATCGCTCAGAAAAGTATTGGGCATAAAAATAGCGAATATCAATTTCATTTCCTTTGATAGAGGCTGGTGTAAAAGCTAGTTCAATTTGAAATTGCTTTGATAGGATTTGTGTAATTCGATTTCCTAGTCTATATAGATTAGCATTACTTGTGTGAAGGTTTTCAACTGTTCGATAAATAGGTAATCCTTCATTGTAAAACATATATTCTAGTAATTGGAAGGATTGTGAATGAGTAAGGAAATGATGATAAACATCTTCTACACTGGATTTAAAATCGAGATCAATCATAATACCGTTGACAGAGGATTGGATATCGATATCCGGAAAGGATGAGCGCAACTCATTTAGATCATTTTTTAAGATGCGTTCGGTACAGTCTAAGGTATGGGCTAATTCATGTAGACGAAGCCATTTCCGTTTGTGAATGAGTATTTCCATTAGTCGTAATTGCCGTTGTTCTTTTGTAGATAATAGGGATCTCATACGTTTTTATACCTCCTAAGGATATTATATCACATTAAATAGGGAAAAATGCAAATATTGATATGTATAGTAAGTGGATTTATCTGTGTCCGATTTGTCTAAAAAAATACAAACTATTATTTTTTTGTATTCTTCGTACCAAAATTTGAGATTCACTTTATTGTTTGAACCGTTCATATAAAATAGAACAAATTAAGTGAATCTAGAGGGAAAAAACAGGATACAGTGATTGTGGTAACTATATTGAAATATCTAAAAAAATTAGATGTAAATTATATACTATAAAATGATAAAGAGGTAAGAAATATGAAACAAGCACAAAGAAAATCATTTGACTGGTATAAAATGCAACAACGTTTCTCTATTCGTAAGTATCATTTTGGTGCGGCGAGTGTTTTATTGGGAACAACTTTGATTTTAGGGATAGCTACTAATGTCCATTCTGTACAAGCAGAAGAAAAAAATTCAGCAGTAGTAAGTAAAGTTTTTATTGATAAGGGAGAAGAAGCTACTAAACCAGCCGAAGTATCTACACCTAAAAAAGAAACAAATTACGCAGCTCCAACTGTTGCTAATCCAGTAGAAGTAACTCCAACTAAATTTGATGATGCTAAAGCACCAGCAGAAAAAGTTGAAGAAGCAAAAGATAAAAAAGTAGAAGCAAGTCATCAAGATTCAGTTGACAAGTCAAAATTGTTAACGGCTCTTTCACTTGCTAAAAAATTAGAAAGCAAGTTATATACAGAAGCAAGTGCTGCTAACTTGCAGGCAAGTATGCAAGCTGGTCAAAGCTTGCTTGGAAAAGCAGATGCAACTGAAGCTGAATTATCTCAAGCAGAGTCATCTGTTCAATCAGCTATTATTGGGCTGGAACTTCGTTCTAACTCTGATAAAGGGACTGTATCAGAAACTCCTGTAGTGAAGAAAGCGGATGAAGTTGAAGCAAAAGAAGATGCAACAACGGCTGATCGTTCAGCTCTTGATAGTAGCGTTTTAGCAACTAATGTACCTGCGAAAGTAGAAGCGACTTCTGCTACAGAAACAACTAATGAAATCTTTAAACCTGAACATAGCCTTTCAGATGATCGTCAAAATTCAGCGATTCGTAAGGAAGATTTGGAAACTGGTTATAGTGGTTTCCGTAGTGCAAGAAGAAGACGCGAGGCAGGAAGTAATCCTGATGAAACACCAACTCAACCAGCACCAACTCAACCAGCATCAACTCAACCAGCATCAGGTGAATATGCGGGGACCGAAATAAAAGCATACTATGATAATAATCACAATGGTGTATTTGATGAAGGTGACGAATTAATATCAAGTACTGTAATTCCTCCCGCTCCAAAAGGAGAGAATGGTAATGATGGTAAAGATGCTGCAAGAGGAGCTGAATTATTAAGTGGAATTATTGCTCCAACGCCAGAAGATGGTAAAGATGGTGATACATACATTGATGCCACAACAGGAGATGTGTATAAAAAAAGAGATGGAGCTTGGGGAAAAATCGGTAACCTTAGAGGTCCGCAAGGAGAACAAGGTCAAAAAGGTGAAAATGGTAAGGATGGTAGAGCTCCGAAAATTAAAGTAGAAGATATAGCAAAATCTGCAGGAACAACAAGCGTATCAAGTCGTTCAGGAATTCGAATCACGGTTTATGATGATAAAAACAATAATGATGAATTTGATGAAGGCGATACGGTACTCAATACAAAAGAGGTATATAATGGGACAGATGGAAGAAACGGAGTAGACGGCCAAACACCAAAAGTTAAAGCAGAACGTGATGAGGCCAAGAAACAAACGACTCTAACCTTCTACATTGACAAAGATGGCGATGGTAACTATACAGAAGGAACTGATACACTCGTTCAAACCTCTATTGTGAAAGATGGACAAGACGGAGCTACAGGCCAAGCAGGACGTGATGGTAAAGAAGTTCTAAATGGAAAAGTAGATCCACAAGCTACAGACGGCAAAGATGGAGATAGCTTCGTTAATACTGTAACAGGCGATGTCTTCGTTAAGAAAAACAATGCCTGGGAGCAAGCAGGCAACATCAAAGGTCCTAAAGGTGACAAGGGTGAGAACGGAAAAGACGGCTTCACACCAGAAGTAACAGTGACAGACAATCATGATGGTAGTCATACGATTACAATCACGCAACCAGAAGGACGTCCAGCACTTACAACAGTTGTTAAAAATGGAGAAAATGGCCAAACACCAAAAGTTAAAGCAGAACGTGATGAGGCCAAGAAACAAACGACTCTAACCTTCTACATTGACAAAGATGGCGATGGTAACTATACAGAAGGAACTGATACACTCGTTCAAACCTCTATTGTGAAAGATGGACAAGACGGAGCTACAGGCCAAGCAGGACGTGATGGTAAAGAAGTTCTAAATGGAAAAGTAGATCCACAAGCTACAGACGGCAAAGATGGAGATAGCTTCGTTAATACTGTAACAGGCGATGTCTTCGTTAAGAAAAACAATGCCTGGGAGCAAGCAGGCAACATCAAAGGTCCTAAAGGTGACAAGGGTGAGAACGGAAAAGACGGCTTCACACCAGAAGTAACAGTGACAGACAATCATGATGGTAGTCATACGATTACAATCACGCAACCAGAAGGACGTCCAGCACTTACAACAGTTGTTAAAAATGGAGAAAATGGCCAAACACCAAAAGTTAAAGCAGAACGTGATGAAGCCAAGAAACAAACCACTCTAACCTTCTACATTGACAAAGATGGCGATGGTAATTATACAGAAGGAACTGATACTCTCGTTCAAATCTCTATTGTGAAAGATGGACAAGACGGAGCTGCAGGACGTGATGGACAAGCAGGACGTGATGGTAAAGAAGTTCTAAATGGAAAAGTAGATCCACAAGCTACAGACGGTAAAGATGGAGATAGCTTCGTTAATACTGTAACAGGCGATGTCTTCGTTAAGAAAAACAATGCCTGGGAGCAAGCAGGCAACATCAAAGGTCCTAAAGGTGACAAGGGTGAGAACGGAAAAGACGGCTTCACACCAGAAGTAACAGTGACAGACAATCATGATGGTAGTCATACGATTACAATCACGCAACCAGAAGGACGTCCAGCACTTACAACAGTTGTTAAAAATGGAGAAAATGGCCAAACACCAAAAGTTAAAGCAGAACGTGATGAAGCCAAGAAACAAACCACTCTAACCTTCTACATTGACAAAGATGGCGATGGTAATTATACAGAAGGAACTGATACTCTCGTTCAAATCTCTATTGTGAAAGATGGACAAGACGGAGCTGCAGGACGTGATGGACAAGCAGGACGTGATGGTAAAGAAGTTCTAAATGGAAAAGTAGATCCACAAGCTACAGACGGTAAAGATGGAGATAGCTTCGTTAATACTGTAACAGGCGATGTCTTCGTTAAGAAAAACAATGCCTGGGAGCAAGCAGGCAACATCAAAGGTCCTAAAGGTGACAAGGGTGAGAACGGAAAAGACGGCTTCACACCAGAAGTAACAGTGACAGACAATCACGATGGTAGTCATACGATTACAATCACGCAACCAGAAGGACGTCCAGCACTTACAACAGTTGTTAAAAATGGAGAAAATGGCCAAACACCAAAAGTCAAAGCAGAACGAGATGAAGTTAAAAAACAAACCACTCTAACTTTCTACATTGACAAAGATGGCGATGGTAACTATACAGAAGGAACTGATACTCTTGTTCAAACCTCTATTGTGAAAGATGGACAAGATGGAGCTACAGGACGTGATGGTAAAGAAGTTCTAAATGGAAAAGTAGATCCACAAGATACAGACGGTAAAGATGGAGATAGCTTCGTTAATACTGTAACAGGCGATGTCTTCGTTAAGAAGAACAATGCCTGGGAGCAAGCAGGCAACATCAAAGGTCCTAAAGGTGACAAGGGTGAGAACGGAAAAGACGGCTTCACACCAGAAGTAACAGTGACAGACAATCATGATGGTAGTCATACGATTACAATCACGCAACCAGAAGGACGTCCAGCACTTACAACAGTTGTCAAAAATGGAGAAAATGGCCAAACACCAAAAGTTAAAGCAGAACGTGATGAAGCCAAGAAACAAACGACTCTAACCTTCTACATTGACAAAGATGGCGATGGTAACTATACAGAAGGAACTGATACACTCGTTCAAACCTCTATTGTGAAAGATGGACAAGACGGAGCTACAGGTCAAGCAGGACGTGATGGTAAAGAAGTTCTAAATGGAAAAGTAGATCCACAAGCTACAGACGGCAAAGATGGAGATAGCTTCGTTAATACTGTAACAGGCGATGTCTTCGTTAAGAAGAACAATACCTGGGGACCAGCAGGCAACATCAAAGGTCCTAAAGGTGACAAGGGTGAGAACGGAAAAGATGGCTTCACACCAGAAGTAACAGTGACAGACAATCACGATGGTAGTCATACGATTACAATCACGCAACCAGAAGGACGTCCAGCACTTACAACAGTTGTCAAAAATGGAGAAAATGGCCAAACACCAAAAGTTAAAGCAGAACGTGATGAAGCCAAGAAACAAACGACTCTAACCTTCTACATTGACAAAGATGGCGATGGTAACTATACAGAAGGAACTGATACTCTCATTCAAACCTCTATTGTGAAAGATGGACAAGATGGAGCTGCAGGTCAAGCAGGACGTGATGGTAAAGAAGTTCTAAATGGAAAAGTAGATCCACAAGCTACAGATGGCAAAAATGGGGATAGCTTCGTTAATACTGCAACAGGCGATGTCTTCGTTAAGAAGAACAATGCCTGGGAACCAGCAGGCAACATTAAAGGACCACAAGGAGCTAAAGGTGAAAATGGACGAGATGGATTCACACCAGAAGTAACAGTGACAGACAATCATGATGGTAGTCATACGATTACCGTTACGCAGCCAGAAGGACGTCCAGCTCTTACAACAGTTGTTAAAAATGGAGAAAATGGCCAAACACCAAAAGTTAAAGCAGAACGTGATGAAGCCAAGAAACAAACGACTCTAACCTCTACATTGACAAAGATGGCGATGGTAACTATACAGAAAGAACAGATACACTCGTACAAACATCAATCGTCAAAGACGGACAAGATGGTAAATCATTAATTACTGTAAAAGAAGGTAAAGAAACAAAAGTTTATCAAGAAGATCCAACTCATCCAGGACAACCATTGAACCCAGAAAAACCTCTTGCAGTCATTAAAGATGGTGTAGATGGAAAATCACCAACGGTAACAGCTATCCGTAAAGATGAGGAAGGGCATAAAGGAGTAGAGATTACTGTCGATAATCACGATGGTTCACAACCAACAAAAGTATTGGTTCAAGATGGAGAAAAAGGTGAAGCAGGAGTAGCAGGTCATGATGGCCAAACTCCTACAGTAATAACTCAGCGTGGTGCAGATGGTCACAGTACTCTTGTAACTCTTACAACACCAGGAAAAGAACCAGTAACATTCACAGTGAGAGATGGTTTAGATGGACATGATGGACGTGCACCAAAAATCGATTTGAAACCATTTAATCACGGAGTAGAATTATTTAGAAGCGCTAGAGTATCTAGAAGTAGTGGAAATAACCCTGAAGAGGAAACTGCTAATGAAATCAACCAACCAATTTCCAACGAACATCCTTCAACAGGAACACACGTTACAGCCTATTATGATAACAATGGCAATGATGTTTACGATCCTGGAGTGGACGATTTACTTAGTGAACGTGATGTTCTAAATGGAAATGATGGTGTAGACGGCAATCGTGGTAGAGATGGACGTAATGGTAGTGAACTTCTAAGTGGAAATGTTGCCCCAACTCCAAATGATGGTAAAAATGGTGATACTTATATTGATAGCAATACGGGTGATGTATATAAGAAAAACAATGGAACTTGGAATAAGACAGGTAATATAAGAGGGCCACAAGGTGCCAAAGGAGACAGTCCAGAAGTTACAGCTAAACCAGGTGCAGATGGAAATAGTACTGATATTACAATTACAACACCAGGAAAAGATCCGATTACTGTTAATGTTAAAAACGGTAAAGATGGTAAATCATTAGTTGCTAAAAAAGAAGGTAATGAAACTAAGATTTTTGTAGAAGATCCGACAAATCCAGGTCAACCATTAGATGATACAAAACCACTTGCAACAGTTCTTGATGGACTAAAAGGTGAAAAAGGTGAAAAAGGTGATAATGGGGCAGATGGTAAATCACCAGTTGTTACTGTAACAGATAATGGAGACGGTACACACTCTATCACAGTTCGAAATGGAGATGGATCAGAATCAACAACTAAAGTAAAAGATGGAAAAGACGGTAAAACAGCTACTATTACAACAACAGAAAATCCAGATGGAAGTCATACAATTACTGTAACAAATCCAGATGGAACAACTAAAGAAACTGTTGTTAAGAATGGTAAAGACGGTAAGACTCCAAAAGTTGAAGTCACTGATAACAACGATGGAACTCATACTGTTAAAGTTACAGATGTAGACGGCAATGTTACCAACACTATCATCAAAGATGGTAAAGATGGTAAAGCTGCAACAGCAACTACAACAGAAAACCTAGATGGAAGCCACACAGTAACAATCACTAACCCAGACGGAACTAAGAATGAGTTTGTTGTTAAGAATGGAAGTGACGGTGTTGATGGACGTACTCCAACCGCATCTGTTCGTGATAATGGAGACGGAAGTCATACAATCGTTATTACAAATCCAGAAGGTGTGACAACTGAAACCACAGTTCGTGATGGTAAATCACCAAAAGTGACTATAACTGATGAACAAAATGGAACTCATAAGATCTCAGTTCTAAATGGTGATGGAACAACTACTGAAACCATCGTTAAAGATGGTAAATCACCAGTAGCGACTGTTACTGACAACCATGATGGTACTTACACAATTCGTGTAGAAAACGGTAATGGTACTGTTTCTGAAACCACAGTTCGTGACGGTAAATCACCAACTGCTAAGGTTGTGGATAACGGTGATGGAACACACACTATCACAGTTGTGAACTCAGACGGTACAACTACAACAACTACAGTACGTGATGGTAAATCACCAAAACTTGAAGTAATCGATAACAAATGGTTCACACACTATTAAAGTGACAGGTGCTGACGGTAAAGAAACAACAACTACAATCTTTGATGGTAAATCACCAAAAGCGAACATCATTGATAACGGAGATGGAACTCACACATTGACAATCGTAGATTCTGATGGTCGTGAATACAAATCTATTATCAAAGATGGTAAAGACGGTAAAGATGGCGTTTCACCAACTGTAACTGTTAAAAATAATAACGATGGAACTCACGTTGTTACAATTACTAATCCGGATGGAAGTAAGACAGAAATGGTGATTAAAGACGGTAAAGATGGTAAATCACCAAAAGTTTCTGTTGAAGATAATGGAGATGGAAGTCACACAATCACAATCATCAATTCTGACGGAACTGTGACAAAAACAGTTATTAAAGATGGCAAAGATGGTAAATGTGGATGCCAAGACAAACCAGTAATACCATCAAATGAAAAACCAGTTCCTCCAATACCAAATGTGCCAGAAGGACCAACATTTGCAATGCCAGAACCACCAGTTCATGAATTACCAGAATTCAACGGTGGAGTACCAGGTATGCCTGAAGTTGTTGAAGTACCAGAATTAGATATTCCAACAGTACCAGCACAACCAACACCAGAAGTACCGGTTAAACCTGTGCCAGTGCAGCCAACACCAAATGTACCGACACCAGAAGTGCCAGTACAACCAACTCCAGTTGTTCCAACTCCAGAAGTACCGGTTAAACCAGTACCAGCGGTTCCAGAACAACCAGTAGTACCAACACCGGATCAACCAGCAACTCCAGTAAATGCTAACCCAGTAGTACCAACTACAGTTAAAGAAAACCATGGGGACAAATTACCAGAAACTGGAAGCCAATCTGATTATATCTCTGTTCTTCTAGGTAGCGGTATTCTATTGAGTCTATATGTAGGTCGAAGAAAAGAAGATTAATCAGCCAAAAGCAGTCACTAATTTCTCGAAAGAAGATGATAAGTGATAGATCTCGGATGAAAGAATATTCTTAGAATGATTTTCCTATGATGGAAAAGACTGCTAAACCTTGAGTGGTAAGGCTCAAGGTTTTTTAGGATGAGTGATGTTTGTCTGAAAATCTTGATTGAGTCTAAAAATGCCACCCTATTAGGTGGCGATAATTGATTTAGACTTGAAAATTTTCTATTTTTTACTGAACTGCTGCAACCAAGTCTTCCGCTTGTTTCTCAAGTGAGTTTAGGACTGTTTCTTCGAGAACCAATTTTCCGTCTGCCCAAGCAGAGTCATTGACACGTGCAGCAGTGAAATCACCAACGACTTGTGTACGGATAAATGGCAAGAGGTCTTTGTAAATAGCGAAGAGTTGATTGTGACCGGCATTGGCTACAGATGATACGGTGACAAACTTGTCTTGAAGAGCAGAAGCACCACGTGTATCAGACAGGTCAAGGGCACGAGATAGCCAGTCAAGCAAGTTTTTCACTGTTCCAGGGATAGAGAAGTTGTAGACTGGAGAGGTGACGGAGTGTAGAAATTCTCATTAAAATTTAGTTGAAGCGCCGTATGCTGATAGAGAGATAGACTAGCAAAATATCTCCCGCCTTGCTTGATGTTAGTAATTTGATGAACATATGAATATAAGTTCAAGTCGTGAAAAAAACTTTCATATATTAAGTGAAACTGTTTGCATTTGTGGAAATAATAGAATATAATATATAGGAAAAAAATAATTGCTTGGTTTAATGAGGAGTTCTCTATGTTTTTTAATCGAAAAGGAATCAATCAAAAGAATTGGCGGATGATAAAGAAAGGGAAGCATTTTTCTTTTTGGGTGCACTCTTTTTGGCTACAGGAGCAGTAATGATACAGAATCCACATCTTGTTCATGCTGATGAAATGGTTGCGTCTCTGAATGATTCAACTAAAGCCAAAGATGAAGATCCGAATAGTGAAAAAGGTTCCAAACGATGAGGAAAATCATCCACAGGTAGAAAATCATGTTAAAGAATCAGATAAGATTTCTGAAAATGTGCAAGAAGATAAAAAGTGCTGAAAAAGGCTGTAGAGAATACAGTCAAAACTGTGAATAAAACTGCTTTTAAATGAATTAATTGAAAAGATTAGGAACACTGATTTACAGACTAAAACAGTCAAATCAGTTGAAAATCTTAATCTCTCTTTGTCGCGTGCGCAAGCAGTCTTGGATAAGGCAGGTGCTAGTCAGGATGAGATAGATAAAGAAGTTCAAGTTTTGTCGGACTCATTTGCCCAACTGGAAGAGAAAAGCAATGACATAGACAAAAAAGAAAAGCAAGCAGACAAAGCAAACGATAGTGATGAAAAGAAAAATCTTTTAACAGAAAAGATCGCTAAGGTTCAGGCTCTTGTTTCAGAAATTAACCAATTAGCAGGAGAAATTAGCTATGAATTTAGTGAATCTGAAAGCAAATCTCTTCAAGTATTTGGTGATTTGTCTGAGGAAAAATCCACTGATAGTGAAGTTACTGCTGCCCTAAATGAAGCGAAAAGCCTCCGTAACAAAGTGGCTAATAGAGTAACTCGTGCACATTCTGGGAAACGTGACCCCCGTAATGGAAAACCGATTGATGGTAAGGGGGAAAGTGGGTTTAGAGGGATTACATACACTCACAAGGAAAATAGAAGAGATGGTAAGCTTATTGAAAATGGAAGTACTGCTGTTTATTATAATTCAGATGAAATTTGGAGTTTAATCGAGATAAAGGGAGAAAGAGTAGGGAATGAGAGAAAGTTCACTACGTATGCTCGAGGAAAAGTAGTAGAAGATGTAACCCCATATTATATTGTTACTGTTGGTTTTACAGGCAATTCTCCGATTAAAGGTTTAAAAATGCAAGTTGCTTACTGGGATAAGAAAGCAGGAGTTCAAAGAGTACGTGAAATAGAGTATGGTAAAACAGAAATAAACAATCCTATTACGAATGCTGCTATTAGAGGGGTTGTAGGAGAAGGAGCAATAGTTCAACCTGGTAGATATGAGGTCCATATTGCTTCGAATACAAGAGTAGCTCAAAATCAGTTAAAACCTTATACATTTACTTTTATTATAAAGCCACAAAGTGAACGTAATACAGTAAAGGATTTATCGCAGACATATGTAGATGATGTTCGTCATTTAACAGAAACTGAAAAGACAGCTTTAATTGAAAAATTTAAAACAGAACATCCTGATGTTATGACACCTTCAGGTCATAAGAGTGATTTTGATCATGCAGAAATTTCATCTGATGGAACAACAATGACAATCCATTTTAAAGATGGATTGTCTACTAAAACGATTCAGACAAATGCGACAAATGATGTTGAAGCAAAACATTCTAGTCTGACGGCTTATTTTGGGGATTCAAAAGAATTATATACGAATCCAAGGGAATTAGTACGCTCTAAAACAGGTCACGAAGTACCAGCAACGGCTCAGGTAACATATAAAGAACCATTTAATTTGCAACAAGCAGGAACAAGAAACGTTGTCGTAACAACCACTTATCAAAATGGTGTAACAAAAGATGTAACGACTCCTTATACCGTTTTAGACTTTATAGGAAAACAAGATAAGAAAATTTATCAAAATCAATCTGGTCAACTAGGGGATGCAAGAAACTACGTAACAGTTTCAAATAATTCAGCAGTTCCAGGAGAATTAACCGTTCGTTGGAAAGGTGGTTCTTCAGTAGATACATCTGCACAAGGTATCCAGCATAAAGAAATCGAAATTCTTCGTGGTAACCATTTGATGAAAACTGTGAATATTCCAGTTGAGATTGTAGATAATATTAATCCAACTATTACTGCGCCTGACACTGTAACTCTAACAAGAGCAGAAGGATTGCCAAGTAATATTTCCGTTGATGCACAGGATAATGCTAGAGGTATTGGTCTTAAAGATGCTAATCCGATTGTAGTTGAGAATTTAGCAAATCCTCTAAGATATAATCCTTCAACAAAACGAATTGAGTTATCTGGTGTAATTCCAAATCAATTACAAAGTTTTCAAGCTACTGTTAAAGCAGTGGATAAAAAAGGAAATACGGCTACTAAAGCAATTAGATTCAATGTTCAAGCTCAGACAGATAAATATACGGCAGTTGCAAATCCACAAACACAAACAGTAAGTTATAGAGCTGAACCAAGTGCAGAAGCGAGTGTGAGTACTACAGGTTTACCATCTGGAACAACATATGCTTGGAAAACAAAACCAGATATATCTAGCCCAGGTAACAAATCTGGGGTAGTAGAAGTAACTTATCCAGATACTTCAAAAGATACAGTGAATGTAACAGTAGCTGTACGAAAATTAAGTGACGAATATGTTCCTACAGGAACCAAAATCGTTAGAAATCAGAATGTTCCTGTTACAAATAATGATTTAAAATCTGCTGTAAGTGTGAATAATAACGGTAATAGTAAAGTGAAGTCTGTTACTGCATCATCTATTAGCACTGTAAATGCAGGTACACAAACAATTAGAGCAACAGTGACGTATTTAGACAATACAACTGATCCTGTTGATATTCCACTTGAAGTGAAAGACGTAACAGCTCCAACGATTCAAACACCAAACGATAGACAAAATTGGGATTTAATTGCATTGGATAGAACATTGCCTTCAATAACAGTGACTTCTGTAGATAACAATGGAGGAACTGGTGTTAAATCAACAACGGTAACTGGTTTACCAGATTTCTTAGTATATGATAATGCAACTAAGACAATTAAATTCAAATGGAGTTCAAGAAGTAACAAAATTACCAGTTGGACAAGATAGTAAAACTTATAATGCGACTATCCAAGTTACAGATAATGCAAACAATCCTAGTCAAAGACAAGTAACAATCACTGTTAAATCAATGACTACGAAATATAATGCAACACCTAATGGACAAAAACAAACGGTGAGTTATGGAACAACTCCAGATGCAGGTACCAGTGTGAATAAAAACGAATTACCTGCTGGGACTGCATATACATGGACAACAGCTCCAAGTACAACAACAGGGCCTGGAGATAAATCAGGCGTAGTAACGGTAACATACCCTGACGGTTCAAAAGATACCGTGAATGTTATTGTAAATGTTCGAAGACTAGCTGATGAACACGAACCAACAGGGAATAAAATCGTAAGAGAACAAAATGCTCCTGTGACAAATGAATCCCTAAAAGCAGCAGTAAGAATTAGCAATAATGGTAATAACAAAGTTAAAGCTGTTACTTCTGAGGGTACAATAAGTACTTCGAAATTTGGTAATAAAACAATTAATGCCACAGTAACATACCTTGACGATACGACAGACTCAGTGACAATTCCTCTAGAAGTAAAAGACGTAACAGCTCCAACGATTCAAACACCAACAGAAGGTAAAACATGGGAAATCACAGCGTTAGATAAGACATTGCCTCCTATTAAAATAGCAGTTTCTGATAATCCTGGAGGAAGTGGAATTAAAAGTATTTCTCCAATTAACTTACCAAGTTTCTTGAAATACGACAAAACAACAAGTAGCATCGTTTCCAAGATGGAGAACGTGAAGTTCCGAAATTGTCTGGAATTAATCGTACGACAAGAAATATAACGTTACATGTGGAAGATAATGCAGGAAATAGTAGTGAACGAACATTTAGTATTACTCACATAACTATGGCCGAAAAGCATAATCCACAAGCGAATGCAACGATTCAAGAAGTGAGCCATGGTGAAACTCCTAATCCGAAAACAAGTGTGAATACAGCAGGATTACCAACTGATGCTCAATATACATGGCAATCAACTCCGGATACGAGCAGACCTGGAAATAAAACAGGAGTCGTGAAAGTTACTTATCCAGATGATTCAGTAGATGAAGTAACAGTTACTGTAAAAGTTCGTAAGCTAGGTGATGAGTATGATGTTTCAGGAGCGCAAATAGAAGTAAATCAAAACACTCCAGTTACAAACGATGACTTAAAAGCTAAAGTAACCGCAACTTCAACAGTAGGCAATGTAAATGGAACAGATAAGATTTCAACAGTTACAGCACCTGAAATCAGCACAGCTAACTATGGTGAACAAAACATTACTGCCACAGTAACTTTCAAAGATGGAACAACCAAACCTGTGACAATTCCGTTGAAAGTTAAAGATGTAACGAAACCAACGATTGAGTCACTAACGGATAGACAAAATTGGGACTTAATCGCAGTAGAAGGATCAAACCCAGAAATCTCTGTAACAAGCGAAGACAATACAGGAGGAAGTGGTGTTAAGACAACGACAGTAACAGGTTTACCAGATTTCTTAGAATATAATGAATCAACTAAGAAGATTCAGTTCAAAGCAGGAGTGTCGGGTGTACCAAGTTTATCAGAAGGAACAGATGTACAACCTCATAATGTAACTATCACAGTTGTAGATAACGCAGGAAATGAAACAACAACAAACGTAACAATAACTGTGAAATCAATGACTACAAAATATGATGCAACAGCTAATCCTCAAAAACAAACAGTAAGTTATGGAGCGACTCCAGATGCAGGAACAAGCGTGAATAAAACCGGCTTACCAGAAGGAACAAGTTACGCATGGAAAACAACTCCAAGCACGACAGAAGGGGCTGGGGATAAAGCAGGAGTGGTTACTGTAACATATCCTGACGGTTCGAAAGATACAGTAGATGTGACAGTAAATGTAAGCAAATTAAGTGACGAGTATAATGTAACGGGATCACCAATCGAAGTTAATCAAAATACTCCAGTAACAAACGATGACTTAAAAGCTAAAGTAACCACAATTTCAACAGTAGGAAATGTTAGTGGAACGGATAAGATTTCAACAGTAACGGCCCCTACAATCAATACAGCTAATTATGGTGAGCAAAACATTACTGCCACAGTAACTTTCAAAGATGGAACAACCAAAGAAGTGACGATTCCGTTGAAAGTTAAAGATGTAACGAAACCTACTATGTCAGCCCCAACTAACGGACAAAATTGGGATTTAATCGCAGTAGAAGGATCAAACCCAGAAATCTCTGTGACAAGCGAAGACAATACAGGAGGAAGTGGTGTTAAGACAACGACTGTTACAGGACTACCAGATTTCTTAGAATATAATGAGTCAACTAAGAAGATTCAGTTTAAAGCTGGTGTAACAGGAGTACCAAGTTTACCAGAAGGAACAGACGTACAACCTCATAATGTGAAAGTCACAGTTGTAGATAACGCAGGAAACGAAACAACAACAAACGTGACCATTACTGTGAAATCAATGACTACCAAATACGAAGCTACTGCAAACCCAGACAAACAAACAGTGAGTTATGGAGCAACTCCAGATGCAGGCACAAGCGTGAATAAAACCGGCTTACCAGAAGGAACAAGTTACGCATGGAAAACAAGACCAGTAACGACAGATGGGGCTGGGGATAAAGCAGGAGTGGTTACTGTAACATATCCTGACGGTTCGAAAGATACAGTAGATGTGACTGTAGGTGTTCGTAGTCTAGCGGATGAATATGAGCCAACAGGCACTAAAATTGTAAAAAATCAAAAAGATACTGTATCAAATGAAGATTTAAAAGCAGCAGTAAAGATTAGCAATAATGGTAATAGTAAGGTTAAATCTGTTACACCAGTTGGAGAATTTAGTACTGCAGAATTTGGAAATAAAACAATCAATGCCACAGTAACATACCTTGATGACACAACTGATTCCGTTAAAATACCACTTGAAGTCAAAGATGTAACTAAACCAACAATCCAAGCACCAACGGATAGACAAAATTGGAACTTAATCGCAGTAGAAGGATCAAACCCAGAAATCCCTGTAACAAGCGAAGACAATACAGGAGGAAGTGGTGTTAAGACAACGACTGTTACAGGCTTACCAGATTTCTTAGAATATAATGAGTCAACTAAGAAGATTCAGTTCAAAGAAGGCGTAACAGGAGTACCAAGTTTACCAGAAGGAACAGATGTACAACCTCATAATGTGAAAGTCACAGTAGCTGATAACGCAGGAAACGAAGCAACAACAAACGTAACCATTACTGTGAAATCAATGACTACCAAATACGAAGCTACTGCAAACCCAGACAAACAAACAGTGAGTTATGGAGCGACTCCAGATGCAGGAACAAGCGTGAATAAAACCGGCTTACCAGAAGGAACAAGTTACGCTTGGAAAACGACTCCAGTAACGACAGATGGACCTGGAGAAAAAGACGGAGTAGTAGAAGTAACCTATAAAGACGGTTCAAAAGATACAGTAGATGTAAAAGTTACAGTAAAAGAATTAAGTTCAGAATATGAAGTAACTGGAGCACCAATTGAAGTAAATCAAAATGATCCAATTTCTAACGACGACTTAAAAGCGAAAGTAACTGCCACTTCAAAAGAAGGAAATGTGAATGGAACAGATAAGATTTCATCTGTAGAACCTAAAACGTCAATAAGTACAGCAAACTATGGTGAACAAAATATTACTGCCACAGTAACTTTCAAAGATGGAACAACGAAAGAAGTAACAATTCCATTGAAAGTTAAAGACGTGACGAAACCAACTATCTCAGCACCGGCGGAAAATACAAACTGGGAGATGACTGCTTTAGATAAAACATTGCCTCCTATGAAGATTGAAGCAGAAGATAATGCAAACGGTAGTGGAATTAAAAACGTCACGGTGACTGGATTGCCTGATTACTTAGAATATGATAGTACAACTAACGCTATTAAATTCAAATCAGGAAAACAAACAGTAGAAAAACTAGCTGAGAATACACCAAGTCAAGAATTTACTTTAAACATTCGAGCAGAAGACAAAGCAGGAAATGTCAGCGAAAGAACTGCGAAAATCACTGTATCTTCAATGAGTGCGAAGAATACTCCAACGCCAATTCCACAAAATACAGGTTATGGACAAGTGCCAGATCCTAATGCAAGTGTTGATAAAGCAAGCTTACCTGATGGAACAAAAGTAACATGGAAAACTCCACCTGTAGTTAACATACCTGGTGCAACAACTGGTGAAGTCGAAATTACTTATCCAGATGATTCAAAAGATGTAGTGACAGTAAATGTAACGGTTAGAAAAGTAAGTGAAGATTTTACAGCAACTGGAACACAAATTGAAGTAAATCAAAATGTATCAGTTACTCCAGAAATGTTAAAAGGAGCAGTAACTGCGACAAATGCGCAAGGTGAGAATGGAAATCCTAAAATTGCAACCGTGGAATCCAAAACACCAATTAACACTGAGGCGTATGGAGACCAAACAATACAAGCAAAAGTAACATATATTGATGGTTCAGAACAAGACGTTACAATTCCATTGAAAGTAAAAGATGTTACGGATCCAACAATTCAAACACCAGCAGAAAATACAAACTGGGAAATGACGGCTTTAGATAAAACATTGCCTCCTATGAAGGTTGAGGCAAAAGATAATGCAAATGGTAGTGGAATTGCTGCTATTGAAGTGAGAAATATGCCTTCATTCTTAACATTTGATCAAGCTTCTGGAACAATTGTGTTCAAAGAGGGTGTTCTAGAAGTACCGAGAATTGATTCTGATAATGTAATGCATGGTGTAACGATAGTAGCTAGAGATAAAGCTGGGAATTCGACATCAATCTTAGTAAATATTACAGTTTGGTCAATGCGTGGAAAATACAGCCCAACCGCAATAGCGCAGGAAGTGGACAATGGACACGTACCAGATCCAGAAACAAGTGTAAACAAAACCGGCTTACCAGAAGGTACAAGAGTCACATGGAAAGAAACACCAGTCGTCAACACCCCAGGCAGTCATCCAAGTGTAGCCTTAGTCACCTATCCAGACGGAACAGTCGATGAAGTCACAGTACCAATTTCGGTGAAAGAACAAAAAGATACGTTTAACCCAACGGCAAAAGATCCAGCTCCAACTGCTAAACACGGTAGTGACCCAAGTGCAGAAGGAAGTATCAACACAGAAAATCTGCCAAAAGGCACAAACTACACATGGGTAGAAAAACCAGATACCAATACAACCCCAGGAAGCAAACCAGGGAAAGTATTAATCACCTACCCAGACCATAGTACGGAAGAAGTTCCTGTAACGGTTGAAGTAACGCCACAAAAAGATGATTATGATCCACAACTAAAAGCACAAACGGTAGATAACGGAACAGTGCCAAACGCAGAAGACAGTGTAGATAAAACCGGCTTACCAGAAGGCACAAGAGTCACATGGAAAGACACGCCAGTTGTGAATACACCAGGAGATCATCCAAGTGTAGCCTTAGTGACATATCCTGACGGAACAATCGACGAAGTCACAGTACCAATTACGGTGAAAGAACAAAAAGATACGTTTAACCCAACGGCAAAAGATCCAGCTCCAACAGCTAAACACGGCAGTGAGCCAAGCGCAGAAGGAAGTATCAATACAGATGGCTTACCAAAAGGTACAACCTACACATGGGTAGAAAAACCAGATACCAATACAACACCAGGAAACAAACCAGGAAAAGTATTAATCACTTACCCAGATAAGAGTACGGAAGAAGTAACCGTAACGGTTGAAGTAAAACCACAAAAAGACGATTACGATCCACAACCGAAACCACAAACAGTGGACAACGGAACAGTGCCAAAGGCAGAAGACAGTGTCGATAAGACCGACTTACCAAGCGGAACAAGAGTCGCATGGAAAGAAACACCAGTCGTCAACACCCCAGGCAGTCATCCAAGTGTAGCCTTAGTCACCTATCCAGACGGAACAGTCGATGAAGTCACAGTACCAATTTCGGTGAAAGAACAAAAAGATACGTTTAACCCAACGGCAAAAGATCCAGCTCCAACTGCTAAACACGGTAGTGACCCAAGTGCAGAAGGAAGTATCAATACTGATGGCTTACCAAGTGGCACAACGTATAAATGGGTAGAAAAACCAGATACCAATACAACCCCAGGAAGCAAATCAGGAAAAGTATTAATCACATACCCAGATAAGAGTACGGAAGAAGTGACAGTCACTGTAGAAGTAACGCCACAAAAAGATGATTACGATCCACAACCAAAAGCACAAACGGTAGATAACGGAACAGTGCCAAAGGCAGAAGACAGTGTAGATAAAACCGGCTTACCAGAAGGCACAAGAGTCACATGGAAAGACACGCCAGTTGTGAATACACCAGGCAGTCATCCAAGTGTAGCTCTAGTAACGTACCCAGACGGAACAGTCGATGAAGTCACAGTACCAATTTCGGTCAAAGAACAAAAAGATACGTTTAACCCAACGGCAAAAGATCCAGCTCCAACTGCTAAACACGGTAGTGAGCCAAGCGCAGAAGGAAGTATCAATACAGACAACTTACCAAAAGGTACAACCTACACATGGGTAGAAAAACCAGATACCAATACAACACCAGGAAACAAACCAGGGAAAGTATTAATCACTTACCCAGATAATAGTACGGAAGAAGTAACCGTAACGGTTGAAGTAAAACCACAAAAAGACGATTACGATCCACAACCAAAAGCCCAAACAGTGGACAACGGAACAGTGCCAAACGCAGAAGATAGTGTTGATAAGACCGGCTTACCAGAAGGTACAAGAGTCACATGGAAAGACACGCCAGTTGTGAATACACCAGGAGATCATCCAAGTGTAGCCTTAGTCACCTATCCAGACGAAACAGTCGATGAAGTCCCAGTCCCAATCACGGTGAAAGAACAAAAAGATACGTTTAACCCAACGGCAAAAGATCCAGCTCCAACTGCTAAACACGGTAGTGACCCAAGTGCAGAAGGAAGTATCAATACTGATGGCTTACCAAGTGGCACAACGTATAAATGGGTAGAAAAACCAGATACCAATACAACTCCAGGAAGCAAACCAGGAAAAGTATTAATCACATACCCAGATAATAGTACGGAAGAAGTGACAGTCACTGTAGAAGTAACGCCACAAAAAGATGATTACTCTCCGCAGCCAAAAGCCCAAACGGTAGATAACGGAACAGTGCCAAAGGCAGAAGACAGTGTCGATAAGACCGACTTACCAAGCGGCACAACAATCGCATGGAAAGAAACTCCAGTTGTGAATACACCAGGAAATCATCCAAGTGTAGCCTTAGTCACCTATCCAGATGGAACGGAAGATGAGGTTACAGTGCCAATCACGGTGAAAGAACAAAAAGATACGTTTAACCCAACGGCAAAAGATCCAGCTCCAACTGCTAAACACGGTAGTGACCCAAGTGCAGAAGGAAGTATCAATACAGACAACTTACCAAAAGGTACAACCTACACATGGGTAGAGAAACCAGATACCAATACAACCCCAGGAAGCAAACCAGGAAAAGTATTAATCACATACCCAGATAAGAGTACGGAAGAAGTGACAGTCACTGTAGAAGTAACGCCACAAAAAGATGATTATGATCCACAACCAAAAGCACAAACGGTAGATAACGGAACAGTGCCAAAGGCAGAAGACAGTGTAGATAAAACCGGCTTACCAGAAGGCACAAGAGTCACATGGAAAGAAACTCCAGTTGTGAATACACCAGGAGATCATCCAAGTGTAGCCTTAGTGACATATCCTGACGGAACAATCGACGAAGTCACAGTACCAATTACGGTGAAAGAACAAAAAGATACGTTTAACCCAACGGCAAAAGATCCAGCTCCAACAGCTAAACACGGCAGTGAGCCAAGCGCAGAAGGAAGTATCAATACAGACAACCTACCAAAAGGTACAACCTACACATGGGTAGAAAAACCAGATACGAATACAACTCCAGGAAGTAAGACAGGCAAAGTATTAATCACCTATCCAGACCATAGTACAGAAGAAGTTACGGTAACGGTTGAAGTAACGCCACAAAAAGACGATTACGATCCACAGCCAAAAGCCCAAACAGTGGACAATGGGACAGTGCCAAAGGCAGAAGACAGTGTCGATAAGACCGACTTACCAAGCGGCACAAGAGTCACATGGAAAGAAACTCCAGTTGTGAACACACCAGGAAATCATCCAAGTGTAGCCTTAGTCACCTATCCAGATGGAACGGAAGATGAGGTTACAGTGCCAATCACGGTGAAAGAACAAAAAGAAACGTTCAACCCAACTGCGAAAGAACCAGGTCAAACGGTCAAACACGGCAGTGAGCCAAGCGCAGAAGGAAGTATCAATACAGATGGCTTACCAAAAGGTACAACCTACACATGGGTAGAAAAACCAGATACCAATACAACACCAGGAAACAAACCAGGAAAAGTATTAATCACTTACCCAGATAAGAGTACGGAAGAAGTGACAGTCACTGTAGAAGTAACGCCACAAAAAGATGATTATGATCCACAACCAAAAGCCCAAACAGTGGACAACGGAACAGTGCCAAAGGCAGAAGACAGTGTAGATAAAACCGGCTTACCAGAAGGCACAAGAGTCACATGGAAAGACACGCCAGTTGTGAATACACCAGGAGATCATCCAAGTGTAGCCTTAGTGACATATCCTGACGGAACAGTCGATGAAGTCACAGTACCAATTTCGGTCAAAGAACAAAAAGATACGTTTAACCCAACGGCAAAAGAACCAGGTCAAACGGCAAAACACGGTAGTGAGCCAAGTGCAGAAGGAAGTATCAATACAGATGGCTTACCAAAAGGTACAACCTACACATGGGTAGAGAAACCAGATACCAATACAACCCCAGGAAGCAAACCAGGAAAAGTATTAATCACATACCCAGATAAGAGTACGGAAGAAGTGACAGTCACTGTAGAAGTAACGCCACAAAAAGATGATTACTCTCCGCAGCCAAAAGCCCAAACGGTAGATAACGGAACAGTGCCAAACGCAGAAGATAGTGTTGATAAGACCGGCTTACCAGAAGGTACAAGAGTGACATGGAAGACAACACCAGATGTCAACACCCCAGGCAGTCATCCAAGTGTAGCCTTAGTCACCTATCCAGACGGAACAGTCGATGAAGTCCCAGTACCAATTTCGGTGAAAGAACAAAAAGATACGTTTAACCCAACGGCAAAAGATCCAGCTCCAACTGCTAAACACGGTAGTGACCCAAGTGCAGAAGGAAGTATCAATACTGATGGCTTACCAAGTGGCACAACGTATAAATGGGTAGAAAAACCAGATACCAATACAACTCCAGGAAGCAAACCAGGAAAAGTATTAATCACATACCCAGATAAGAGTACGGAAGAAGTGCCGGTAACGGTAGAAGTAACGCCACAAAATGCCGATTACGATCCACAACCGAAACCACAAACAGTGGACAACGGAACAGTGCCAAAGGCAGAAGACAGTGTAGATAAAACCGGCTTACCAGAAGGCACAAGAGTCACATGGAAAGACACGCCAGTTGTGAATACACCAGGAGATCATCCAAGTGTAGCCTTAGTGACCTATCCAGACGGAACAGTCGATGAAGTCACAGTCCCAATTACAGTTAAGGAACAAAAAGAAACGTTCAATCCAACTGCGAAGCAACCAGCTCCAACCGAAAAACACGGCAGTGAGCCAAGCGCAGAAGGAAGTATCAATACAGACAACTTACCAAAAGGTACAACCTACACATGGGTAGAAAAACCAGATACCAATACAACACCAGGAAACAAACCAGGAAAAGTATTAATCACTTACCCAGATAATAGTACGGAAGAAGTAACCGTAACGGTTGAAGTAACGCCACAAAAAGACGATTACGATCCACAACCAAAAGCCCAAACGGTTGACAATGGTCACGTACCAGATCCAGAAACAAGTGTAACCAAAACTGGCTTACCAGAAGGCACAAGGGTCACATGGAAAGACACACCAGTCGTCAACACCCCAGGAAGTCATCCAAGTGTAGCCTTAGTGACCTATCCAGACGGAACAGTCGATGAAGTCACAGTACCAATTACGGTGAAAGAACAAAAAGATACGTTTAACCCAACGGCAAAAGATCCAGCTCCAACAGCTAAACACGGCAGTGAGCCAAGCGCAGAAGGAAGTATCAATACAGACAACCTACCAAAAGGTACAACCTACACATGGGTAGAAAAACCAGATACGAATACAACTCCAGGAAGTAAGACAGGCAAAGTATTAATCACCTATCCAGACCATAGTACAGAAGAAGTTACGGTAACGGTTGAAGTAACGCCACAAAAAGACGATTACGATCCACAGCCAAAAGCCCAAACAGTGGACAACGGGACAGTGCCAAAGGCAGAAGACAGTGTCGATAAGACCGACTTACCAAGCGGCACAACAATCGCATGGAAAGAAACTCCAGTTGTGAACACACCAGGAAATCATCCAAGTGTAGCCTTAGTGACATATCCTGACGGAACAGTCGATGAAGTCACAGTCCCAATTACAGTTAAGGAACAAAAAGAAACGTTCAATCCAACTGCGAAGCAACCAGCTCCAACCGCCAAACACGGTAGTGACCCAAGCGCAGAAGGAAGTATCAATACAGACAACTTACCAAAAGGTACAACCTACACATGGGTAGAGAAACCAGATACCAATACAACACCAGGAAGCAAACCAGGAAAAGTATTAATCACTTACCCAGATAATAGTACGGAAGAAGTAACCGTAACGGTTGAAGTAAAACCACAAAAAGACGATTACGATCCACAACCAAAAGCCCAAACAGTGGACAACGGAACAGTGCCAAAGGCAGAAGACAGTGTAGATAAAACCGGCTTACCAGATGGAACAAGAGTCACATGGAAAGAAACTCCAGTTGTGAATACACCAGGAGATCATCCAAGTGTAGCCTTAGTGACATATCCTGACGGAACAATCGACGAAGTCACAGTACCAATTACGGTGAAAGAACAAAAAGATACGTTTAACCCAACGGCAAAAGATCCAGCTCCAACAGCTAAACACGGCAGTGAGCCAAGCGCAGAAGGAAGTATCAATACAGACAACCTACCAAAAGGTACAACCTACACATGGGTAGAAAAACCAGATACGAATACAACTCCAGGAAGTAAGACAGGCAAAGTATTAATCACCTATCCAGACCATAGTACAGAAGAAGTTACGGTAACGGTTGAAGTAACGCCACAAAAAGACGATTACGATCCACAGCCAAAAGCCCAAACAGTGGACAACGGGACAGTGCCAAAGGCAGAAGACAGTGTAGATAAAACCGGCTTACCAGATGGAACAAGAGTCACATGGAAGACGACACCAGATGTCAGCACACCAGGAGCACATCCAACCGTAGCCTTAGTGACATATCCTGACGGAACAATCGACGAAGTCACAGTCCCAATCACGGTGAAAGAACAAAAAGATACGTTTAACCCAACGGCGAAAGAACCAGCTCCAACCGCCAAACACGGTAGTGACCCAAGCGCAGAAGGAAGTATTAACACAGAAAATCTGCCAAAAGGTACAACCTACACATGGGTAGAAAAACCAGATACCAATACAACTCCAGGAAGCAAACCAGGAAAAGTATTAATCACCTACCCAGACCATAGTACGGAAGAAGTTCCTGTAACGGTTGAAGTAACGCCACAAAAAGACGATTACGATCCACAACCAAAAGCCCAAACGGTGGAACATGCTCAAGTCCCACTAGCAAAAGATAGTATTCATAATGTTAAAGATTTACCAGAAGGTTCAACATTTGAATGGAAAGATAGTAAAGTTCCAGATACTTCTAAACATGGTGAGAAAAAAGGAGTAGTAACTGTAACTTATCAAGACAGAAGTACAGAAGACGTTGAAGTTACAATTACAGTTAATCCTAAAGACTTTACTCCAATGGTTCCTAAAGAAAAAGTACCAGTGAAAAATCCTGATAACTTAACACAAGATGAACAAGATAAAGTTAAGAAAAATGTGAAAAAGCAAATCCAGGAAAAGATGTAATTGTTGCTTCAGATGGAAATGTAATAATCACTGATCCAGAAACAAATGTCAGTCATAACATTCCTCGTGATGAATTGTTATTTGCATATGCAAAAGGTGAACCAGAAGTTTTTGAAAAATTCCGGAATTTAATGGTGGAGTAAACACTCCAGATGCTCCGGCTCATGAGATTCCAGAGTTTGCAGGTGGAGTCAATGGAGAAACCAGAGGTACAACCAGAAAATCTAGGATACAACGGCCCAATTGGAACGACAGGAGTGGATGAAAACGGGAACTTAATAGATCCTCCAACAGTTGACATCCCAGAATTCCATGGTGCAGTAAATGGAGAACTTCCAGATCCAGTACAATTACCTAAAGTTCAGTTAATCATTACTAAATGGGTTGATGAACAAGGTAATGAATTGAAACCAGCGGATGCCAAAGCTCCATCGGTATTAGGTGAAGCCAATGAAGCATTTGAACATGGTGAAATTGAAGGTTATGTATTTGTAAGAACAGAAACTAAAGGTGATGTTGTAATTCACGTCTTCAGGAAAGTGAGTCCAGTTAGACCAACAGGTGACGGCCAACAAGGACCAGCTACGCCATCTGACGATACAAATCGTAGACCAGATACTGCTACCCCTGCTGAGGTGCCAGCTGCTCAACCGGCTGGACAACCAAGTCAAACAGTTGAAGTACCTACTCAATTGCCGAATGAAGTATCAGAAACTGCTTCATCAGTTTCTCAACCGCAAGCAGTATTGCCAAATACTGGTACGAAAGCAGATCGTGCTACAGGTGCATTAGGAGTTCTATCTCTTCTTGGCGCATTTGGTTTGCTATTTGCCAAAAAGAAAAAAGACGATGAAGAGGAAGCTTAAATAGATGATCTCATCTGATCCTTAGTAGCTTTCCCTGCATAAAGTCTTTGTAAATCAAAAAGAACTAGAAACATCACTCATTTGTGAGAACTCTAGTTCTTTTTTTCGTATTTCAAGAACTAGTCATTCAATTGTTGATGAATTGTCTAGTTCTTTTATATAGAGGGCTAAAAAGTCTGTCCGATTGTCTGTTTTTAGAATAGCGATTAGTGATGACTAGATCGCATTGACCAAGTCTTGAG